>Ga0187842_1000075_pt1 | contig 50659 bp, 47 predicted proteins | sample SpaLakP09_SKY_41_FD_134514 | JGI IMG/M metagenome (GOLD analysis project Ga0187842, IMG submission 134514) | Oligotrophic lake water microbial communities from Sparkling Lake, Wisconsin, USA - SP09_SKY_41 | ecosystem: Environmental > Aquatic > Freshwater > Lake | place: USA: Sparkling Lake... | reverse complement strand
GCCGCCGCGGCGGCGGTGAATGGCAAAGCAAAGCCAGCCGGTGGCCCCCAGGCACAGCAGCACGGTGTCGTTGATGATGAAGCGCGAGTTGGCCAGCAGTGCGGTGTCCAGCAGCATCAGCCAGCCCGCGGCCAGTGCCCAGGCCTTTTTGGCCCCCAGTTCGGCGGACAAGGCGGTCACCAGCAGGGGCAGCATCGCGCCGCAGAAGGCCGGCAGAGCACGCATCCAGACATAGAAGTCACCCGGGTAGGCGGTCTCATGCCCAGGGAAGGCATAGCCGGCAGGCATGCCTCCCCATTTCGCCAGCAGGGCGTAGAGCAGCTTCAGGTGCGGGGGATGGATGCCGAAGTAGTAGCTGCCGCTGAAGTAGTGAGCGGCAAAGCCGCCGAACAGCACCTCGTCGAACACCACCTCGCCGGGCAGGTCCAGGCGCCAGAAGTGAAGCAGCAGCGAGGCCACCAGCAGCATCTGCGTGCCATAGAAGGCACGGACCCAATGCTTCAGGTTTGGCGTGGTGTTGGGCATGCGGGTTCCGGCGGATGTTTGCGAACCGAGCCAAGCCTTGTGCTGAAACCTTCGCGCGGCGATATCCTGGCGCGCGATTGCGAAATCCCTGTGACAGCCCGTGGCGCCTGGGACTGAAACCTGTCTGCCCTCGAGCAGCCCATTTCCTACCGCCTCTACAATGCTACGCAGGCCTATTTCCACTTGCATCTACCGGTAGTCCCCCATGAAAAACGAGCCCCCTGCTGCTGGCAACGGCACAGCCCAGACCCCCGATCTCTCCCACATCGCCGCGCGCGACAAGGCCGAGATCCTGTCCCAGGCGCTGCCCTACATCCGCCGCTTCCATGGCAAGACCATCGTCATCAAATACGGCGGCAATGCGATGACTGATCCGGCCTTGCAGCAGGACTTTGCCGAGGACGTGGTGCTGTTGAAGCTGGTGGGCCCGAACCCGGTGGTGGTGCACGGCGGCGGGCCGCAGATCGAGGGAGCCTTGAGCCGGCTGGGCAAGAAGGGTCACTTCATCCAGGGCATGCGGGTCACCGACGAGGAGACGATGGAGGTCGTCGAGTGGGTGCTGGCCGGCCAGGTGCAGCAGGACATCGTGGGCCTGATCAACGTGGCCGGCGGCAAGGCCGTGGGCCTGACCGGGCGCGATGGCGGGCTGATACGCGCCAAGAAGCTGAAGATGATAGACAGGGATGATCCGGCCAAGGAGCATGACGTGGGCCAGGTCGGTGACATCGTCAGCATCGATCCGAGCGTGGTGAAGGCCTTGCAGGATGACCAGTTCATCCCGGTCATCAGCCCGATCGGCTTCGGCGAGAACAACGAGAGCTACAACATCAATGCCGATGTGGTGGCCGGCAAGCTGGCCGAGGTCTTGAAGGCCGAGAAGCTGATGCTTTTGACGAACACGCCCGGCGTGCTTAACAAGGCCGGCGAGCTGCTGACCGACCTGAGCGCACGCGAGATCGACGCGCTGTTCGCCGATGGCACCATCTCCGGCGGCATGCTGCCCAAGATCTCGTCGGCGCTGGACGCGGCCAGGAGCGGCGTCAACGCGGTGCACATCATCGTCGGACGCGTGCCCCACGCGATGCTGCTGGAAATCCTGACCGACCAAGCTTACGGCACGATGATCAGGTCGCATTGACATTGAAGAAGCAATCTCCGGTCTGGTTGTTCGACCTGGACAACACGCTGCACAACGCCTCCCACCATGTGTTCGGGGCGCTGAATGTGGCGATGACCGATTTCATCGCACGCGAGCTGCAGCTGCCGCGCGATGAGGCCAACGCGCTGCGCGGCCACTACTGGCGGCGCTACGGCGCGACGATGCTGGGCCTGGTGCGCCATCACGGCATTCGTGCCGCGCACTTCCTCGCGGACACGCACGCCTTGCCCGAGCTGGAACAGCAGGTGCACACCTGCCCATGATCTGGCGGCGCTGAAGCGGCTGCGTGGCCGCAAGTACATCCTGACCAATGCGCCTGCCGCCTACACACAGCGAGTGCTGCAGCGCTTGGGCATGGCGCATCTGTTCGACGGCGTGATCGCGGTCGAGCAGATGCGCATGTTCGGCCATCTGCGGCCCAAACCCGACCGGCGGCTGTTCCGCCATATCGCGGCACGGCTGCGTGTGCCGGCCGGCCGCTGCGTGCTGGTCGAAGACACACTGGAACACCAGAAGTCGGCCCGTGCGGTGGGCATGCAGACGGTGTGGATGCAGCGCTGGGCACGTCTGGGCCTGGCCAGCCCGCATGGGCGGGTGCGCATGGCCAGAAAGCCGGTCTATGTGGACCAGCGCGTACGCAGCCTGAGCCATCTGCGCCTGGTCTGAATAGGCGGGTTTACCAGAGCCGGGAGGGGCTGCCTGCCTGTGCCAGAATCCATCTCGCTCCCAACGTTTTGCCTTGCGCCTACCCTGATGCCCGACTCCACCGAACACGCAGTTCCCGAATCGGACCCCCCGGCCGAGGCGGGCGTGGTTGCACCGGCGGCGGCCACGCGCAAGCGGCCAAAGCCGGGCGAACGCCGGGTGCAGATCCTGCAGACCCTGGCGTCGATGCTGGAGCAGCCGGGCGCCGAGCGCATCACCACCGCGGCGCTGGCCGCCGCGCTGCAGGTCAGCGAGGCGGCGCTGTACCGCCATTTCGCCAGCAAGGCGCAGATGTTCGAGGGGCTGATCGAGTTCATCGAAACCAGCATCTTCACCCTGGTGAATCAGATCAGCGAGCGCGAGGCCTCGGGCCTGGCCCAGGCGCAGAAGATCGTCTCGGTGCTGCTGCAGTTCGGCGAGCGCAACCCGGGCATGACGCGGGTGATGGTGGGCGATGCGCTGGTGTTCGAGAACGAACGCCTGGTCTTGCGCATGAACCAGTTCTTTGACCGCATCGAATCCTCGCTGCGACAGAGCCTGCGCCTGGCCGCCGAGGCCAGTGGCTCGACCACGCCCACGGTGCAGGCGAATATGCAGGCCTCGGTGCTCGTCTCCTTCGTGCTGGGCCGGCTGCAGCGCTATGCACGCTCGGGCTTCAAGCGGTCGCCGACCGAGCAGCTCGATGCTGCCCTTGGGATGATGGTCGGTTAAGGGCTGTCAGGGCTTGACGGCGAGCACCTGCACCGTCAGCGGCAAGGCCTGCTCGTACAACCGGTCGGGTGCACACCTGGTTGCGTCCATGGATACGGCCACGGCCGCCATCTCGGGCGCCAGTTCCGCCAGCAAGGCACTCAGCGGCGCCATGCGCGGCCCCGCCGTGCCGGCCAGGCCGATGCCGATCAGGCGGCCGGCCTGATCGAACACGGCGCCGCCGTTGGAGCCCTGGGGCAGGCCTATGCCCAGAGCCTGGGTCGAACCCATGCCGGCCCGGCCCAGAAAGCCGCTGTGCATGGCGGGCCAGGCCGGCCGCGCGCCAGGGTCGGCCAGATGCGAGAAGGTGCTGGCAGGGCTGCCGGCAAAGGCATCACGGGGTGCGCGCGTCAGCGCGGCCAAGCCGGCCGGTGGCGTGATCGGTGCGTCCAGCCGCAGCAGGGCCAGGCCAACCGTGTCGAGCCGCCTGTGCAAGGTGGCAGCGCGGGCCATGCCGAGGCCGTTTCTCACCCATAGCGCAGCGGCGCCCTGAGACGCCTCCAGAGGGACCAGGGCCAGACGGCCCTCATCGATCAACAGGCCGGTGGCCACGGCCTGCGCGTGATCCGGCACTGCGGCGCCGGTGGCTGGCGGGCCGGGCCGGGCGGCGGACGCCTCGGCCGAGGTCTCGGCGGCGGCACCGGCCTCCAGCAGCGCAAGCTGCTGCTTCAGTGTCAGCAGCTGCGGATGGTCGGGCATGCGGGTCAGGCCGGCTTCTATCAGGCTCAGGGCATGAAGTCCCTGCCCGCTCAAACCCAGCATCCAGCCATAAATGGCCAGCGCGCTCGGCTCGTACAGATGGGCGCCGGCGGTGTGCGAGGCAAAGGTCAGGCCCTGACGAAAATCGCCCCGCTGCACCCGCGCCTGGACCATCAGCAGCTCGGTATCGGCCGCATGGCTCATGGCGGCCGCCATGTCGAGCTGGTCGAGTGCGGTCTGGCTGTTGCCTTCGGCCAGCGCGTCTCGGGCCGCCGCCAGCAGCGCCTGGCGCTCGGTTTCCTGGGTCGAGCCCAAAGGCGGCTTCGCCGATTCACGCAGGCGCTGGGCCGCCAGCACCGCCAGCGGCGTGACGGCCGGCGTCTCGCTGCCCCAGGCGGCCGCCGTGGCCAGGCTCATCAGCCCGGCCACCGCCCCAATGATCGGTCTGAGCATCAGGGCACGGTCGTGATGCGCGGCTTCTTCAGCGCGGCCAGGCTGGGGTCATAGGGCAGGGCGGGCGCCTTGTAGCCGGCCAGATAGGCGACCAGGGCATCGATGTCCTGCGCTCCGCCCAACTGGCTGGTGCCGCCGATCAAGGTGGTGTAGCCGTCGCCTCCGGTGGCCATGAAGTTGTTGACGGTGACGCGATAGGCCTTGGCCGGGCTCTGCACCACGCCGTTGATGACGAGCATGTCGGTCGGGCCGGTGACCTGCGGCGGGTAGACCGTCACATCGGTGGGTGTGAAGGCGACATCGACGATCTTCGAGCAGGCCGGGGCACTCGGGCGCCAGCTGTACTGCAGGCCATTGGATACCTGCATGATGCGCTGCGCGGTCTGGCCCTTGCAGCCGCTGAACTGCTGCTCCAGCACATCCTTGACCTGCTGCGCGGTCAGGGTCATCGTTACCAGGCTGTTGCCGAAGGGTTGGACGGTGAAGGCATCGCCATAGGTCAGCTTGTAGGGATAGCTGGCCGCGGCCGGCTTGACGAAGCCCGGGTTGCGCACGCCGCCGGCATTCATGAAGGCCATCACCGCGCCGCCGAGGCCGGCCGGCTGGGTGGCTTGCAGCTGCGCGTCGGCGATCAGGTCGCCGGCCTGCATCTCGCCGGCCGGGTTGGCGCCATTGGTCAGATCAGCGGTGATGCCGCCCACCACCTGATTGGCCAGCGGCGAGACGGCCGCCTTGTAGGCCGCGACCAGGTTCTTCACCTCCGGATTCGCAGCGATCGCGTTGTTGATGGCCACATTGCCGCGGTCCACCACGCGGTTGGTCGGGCTGATGTCGATGACGTCGCGGGTGACCGGGTCGATCTTCAGGTCCACCTCGGTCAGCACGCGGCCGAAGGCGCTGGAGCTGGTCACCGGCACCAGCCGGCCGACCTTGTTGGGCAGGCCGGTCGAGCGGGCGCTGCTGCCGTTGTCCAGCGTGTTCTTCGAGCGGTTGTAGGCGGCGTGGGTGTGGCCGCTGATCACCAGGTCAACGGCGTTGTCCAGGCGGGCCACGACGTTGGCAAGATCGCTGGGCGTGCCGCTGGTGCTGCGCAGATCATTCAGGCAACCATTGATGTCCTGGTTGTTGAAGGCACCCGCGCTGGCCGGGTTCTGGAAGCCGCCCTGGTGCAGCAGCACGATGATGGACTCGATGCCCTGAGCGCGCAGCTTGGGCACCAGTGCGTTGACCGTGTCGGCCTCGTCCTTGAACTCCAGGCCGGCCACGCCGGTGGGCGTCACGATGCCCGGGGTACCCTTCAGTGTCATGCCGATGAAGGCGACCTTGACGCCGTTGAAACTCTTGATGCCATAGGCCGGCAGCAGCGGACGGCCGGTGGCCGTCTCGATCACATTGGCCGACAACCACTTGAACCTGGCGCCGTCAAAGGTGCCGGGTGCCGAGGAGCCGAAGCCCTTGCAGCTGTTCGGGTCGGGCTGACCGTTGGTGAACTTGCAGCCGCCGTTCTGCAGCCGGCGCAACTCGTCCTTGCCCTTGTCGAACTCGTGGTTGCCCACGGCCGAGAAGTCCACACCGATCTTGTTCAACGTTTCCACTGACGGTTCGTCGAAGAACAGCGAGGAGATCAGCGGCGTGGCGCCGATGAAGTCACCACCGCCGACCACCACGGTGTTCATATTCACGGCGCGCATCTGCGCGATGTAGGCGGCCAGGTACTCGGCGCCGCCGACGGCGGGGCGCTGGGCGGCGGGTACCGACGTGTTGGCGCCGAAGGTGCCCGGCGACTCGAGGTTGCCGTGGTAGTCGTTGAAGCCGACGATCTTGATGGTGATCGGCGCCGGGGTGGCGGCATGGGCCAGCGGTGCGGCGGCGAAGGCGGCGGCAAGGGCCAGCATCAGGGGGCGAATTTTCATCATGGTGTGTGCTCCGGAAGGGCTTACTTGCTGTCGCGGCGGCGCAGCACGGCGGTCAGCAGGGACAGGCCGGCGAGCAGGGTGGCCAGGGTGGCGGGCTCGGGCACCGGCGCAATCTCCAGGCGCACGGCGCCGAAGGTGGCGTTCAGCTCGCCCACACCGGTCAAGGTGGTGGACTTGATCAGCAGGCCGGTGATGTCATGGTCGCCGCTGCCCAGCGTGAACACCCCACGGCTGTAGTGAGGGTTGGCCAGGGCCGCATCGAAGCTGAACTCGATCGCGCCATTGGCGTCGCCGTTCAGGGCGGTGCTGGTGGTGCCGAGCAGGCTGGCCCCGTCCGTGAGGCTGAATTCATCGCCAGAGAAGCCGGCGTCGACCACGGTCAAGGTGCCCTTGAAGCCGGTCGGGATGCTGAACGTGAAGTTCAGCGCCGCGGCCTGGTCGTCGACCCAGCTCAAGGCATAGGGCGGCAGGTTGCCATCGACATTGAAACCGGCCCAGTTGCCATCGGCGGCGAGGGCGGTGGCCTGGGCCGAGGACAGGCCAGCGGCCAAGGTAAGGACGGCCGCAGCGGTGCGGAGGAGGCGGGTGGTCATGGTCGTTTCCTTTGGGTATTCCACCGCAGCAGCGGCACGGCCAGACGATGCCTGGGCGGGTGACCCACTGGTGACGCGTCACCGAGGCCCGTAGTGCTAACGGACCATGGCCGCTCTAGTTGCTATGGCCGCTGTGGCCGGCCGCTACACTGGCCGGCCGCTGACCCGAATTCATCATGGCCGACCCACTCCAAGCACTGCTGCAACGCGCCGAGGCCCTGCTGGCCCGCGTAGAAACCCTTTTGCCGACTCCGCTGGGGGCCCCGGACTGGAACGCCTCGATCGCCTTCCGCTACCGCAAGCGCAATGGCCGCAGCGGGCTGGAGCCGGTGCGCCATGTGGCGCAGATCGCGCTGGGCAATCTGCTGGAGGTGGAGCCGCAGAAGGAGCGCCTGCTGCGCAACACGCGCCAGTTCGTGGCCGGCCACCCGGCCAACAATGTGCTGCTGACCGGCGCGCGCGGCACGGGTAAGAGCTCGCTGATCAAGGCCTGCCTGAACGAGTTTGCCGGCCAGGGCCTGCGCCTGATCGAGGTGGACAAGGCCGATCTGGTGGACCTGCCCGATCTGGTGGATCTGGTGGCCGAGCGGCCCGAGCGCTTCGTGATCTTCTGCGACGACCTGAGCTTCGACGAGGGCGAGCCCGGCTACAAGGCCTTGAAGTCGATGCTGGACGGCTCGGTGGCCGCCGCCGGTGACAACGTGCTGATCTATGCCACCAGCAACCGCCGCCACCTGCTGCCCGAGTACATGAAGGACAACCTGACCTACCAGCACCAGCCCGATGGCGAGGTGCATCCGGGTGAGGTGATCGAGGAGAAGATCTCGCTGTCCGAGCGCTTCGGCCTGTGGGTCAGCTTCTATCCCTTCAGCCAGGCCGAGTATCTGGCGATTGCCGCGCAGTGGCTGCGCTCATTCAATGTGCCTGAGACGGCGATCGCGGTGGCTCGCCAGGAATGCCTGGTCTGGGCGCTGGAGCGTGGATCGCGTTCGGGCTGTGTGGCCTACCAGTTCGCGCGCGACTATTCCGGCCGTCACCATGGCGATCTGCTCGAAGCGCCCAGCGCGGCGCCGACCATTGCAGCCGACGGCCCCGAGGGCCTGGACCATGTCTGAGGCGGTGGCAGAGGACCGTGTGCCTGTCGATGTGGCCGTGGGCGTGCTGATCGAACGCGATGCCGAGGGCCGGGAAGGGCGCTTTCTGCTCACCTCGCGACCGGTCGGCAAGGTCTATGCCGGCTACTGGGAGTTTCCGGGCGGGAAGCTGGAGCAGGGCGAAACCGTCGAGCAGGCGCTGCGACGCGAACTGCACGAGGAGCTGGGCATCACCATCGGTGCGGTCCACGACTGGAAGATCGAGTTGATGGACTATCCCCATGCCCGCGTGCGCCTGCACTTCTGCAAGGTGTTCGAGTGGTCGGGCGAGTTCGAGATGCGCGAGCAGCAGGCGATGGCCTGGCAACAGCTGCCGGTGCAGGTGGTGCCGGTGCTGCCGGGCACGATTCCGGTGCTGGACTGGTTTGCCGCGGAGCGCGCGTTCGCGAGCGCAACACACGTCATTGCCGCCGGGCCGCCCCAAGGCAATGACGACCCCCTCGGGGGGCGGGCGCCGTAGGCGACCATGGGGGCTGACTGACAGGCTAAACTGAAGCGATGAACTGGCTTGATGAAGTGAAATGGGATCGCGACGGCCTGGTGCCCGTGATCGCCCAGGAGGCGGGCAGCGGCGATGTGCTGATGTTCGCCTTCATGAACCGTGAGGCGCTGCAGCTCACCGCCGAGCGCGGCGAGGCCGTCTACTGGAGCCGCTCGCGCCAGAAGCTGTGGCACAAGGGCGAAGAGTCGGGCCATATCCAGCAGGTGCACGAGTTGCGCCTGGACTGCGACAACGATGTGGTGCTGATGAGGGTCACTCAACTGGGCCATGAGCCCGGCATTGCCTGCCACACCGGCCGCCACAGCTGCTTCTTCCAGCGCCACGACAATGGCGCCTGGGTCACGGACCGCCCCGTGCTCAAAGACCCCGAACATATCTACAAATGAGCCAAGACAATTCTTCTAAGAAAACGCTGGGCCGCCCCGAGTTTTCTGACTCCCCCTCGGGGGGACGGACGACGCGAGGCGGCGGCCTTGAGGGCTCACTGGAATTGCTGGCCGACGTGATCGAGTCGCGCAAGCTGGCCAATGGCGGCGACCCCGACAAAAGCTATATCTCGCGCCTGTTCAGCAAGGGCAACGATGCCATCCTGAAAAAGATCGGCGAGGAGGCCACCGAGGTGGTGATGGCGGCCAAGGACGGCGACGCGAAGAAGCTGACCAACGAGGTTGCCGATCTGTGGTTCCACTGCATGATCGCGCTCAGCGCCTTCGACCTGCGTCCGGCCGATGTGATTGCCGAGCTGCGTCGCCGCGAGGGGCTGTCCGGGCTCGAGGAGTTTGCGCTGCGCAAGGCGCAGCAACGCGACAAGGATGGTGACTAGTCATGCACGACCCCAACTGCATCTTCTGCAAGATCATTGCCGGCCAGATTCCGTGCCGCAAGGCCTATGAAGACGAGGAATTGCTGGCCTTTCACGACATCAATCCCTGGGCACCGGTCCATGTGCTGATCATCCCCAAGGCCCATGTGGCGACGCTGTCGGACACCGGCCCCGAGCATGCGGCAATGCTGGGTCGCATGCTGGCGCTGGCGCCCAGGCTGATGGCCGAGCTGGGTGTGACAAACGGCTACCGCACGGTCATCAACACCGGGCCGGACGGTGGGCAGGAGGTCTATCACCTGCATATGCATGTGATGGGCGGGCCCCGGCCTTGGCTGAAGGGCTGAGCCTGGACACAAAGGCCTGCCTGCGCAGGGCCTTGCGCCTGGCGAAGGCCCATTCACCTGCAAGTGAATGGGCCGGGGAGCCGATCCATCTGAACTATGCTCGGCACCTGCGTGTCTGATGCATGTCACAAGGCCTACTTGGGCCCACTTTAGAATCTTTGCTTCGCTTTCAGGAGAATGTTATGGGTTCCTTCAGCATCTGGCATTGGCTGATTGTTTTGCTGGTCGTCGTGCTGATCTTTGGCACCAAGAAGCTCAAGAACATGGGCAGTGACCTTGGCGGCGCCGTCAAGGGCTTCAAGGACGGCATGCGGGACGGCAGCGCCACGGACGCCACCCCGGCCAATCCGAACAGCCAGGTCACCGCCAACAAGGCCGCCAATGACGCCAACACGGTGGACGTTGAAGCTAAGACGAAAACTTGAACTTTTGTGGGTCGGACCTTGCCTTACTCGGCACGCTCGGACCCCAACTGACTAGAGCTTGTGGGTCGGACCTTGCCGTACCCGGCAAGCTCGGACCCCAACTGACTGAGTGCATGATTGACTTCGGCTTTGACAAGATCGCGCTGATCGGCGCTGTGGCGCTGGTCGTGCTGGGCCCCGAGCGTCTGCCGCGCGTGGCGCGTACCGTGGGCCATTTGCTCGGCAAGGCGCAGCGCTACGTGTCCGACGTGAAAGCCGAGGTGAACCGTTCCATCGAGCTTGAAGAGCTCAAGAAGATGAAGACCGGTTTCGAGGACGCGGCCCGCGATGTGCAGCAGTCCGTGTCCAAGGAAATGCACGAGGCAAATGCCGAGTTCGACAAGACCTGGGCCGATGTGACCGACGGCACCCGCTCCGACATCGACCCCTATCAGGCCCTGGCCGAGCCACCGCCCGGCTACAAGCACCCGAAGAAGAACTGGCGCATCAAGCGCGGCGCCACTCCGCAGTGGTACAAGCAGCGCCAGGGCGTGCGCACCCATGCCCAGTCCGGCACGGCCCGCGTGGCCCGATTCAGGCCCGTGGCCGGCTTTACACGTAAGAGTCCATGAGCGCCACCCCGAATCCTGAAGACGAACTCGCCGGTACCGAACAGCCTTTTGTCTCGCATCTGGTCGAGTTGCGCGATCGCCTGATCCGCGCCTTCATCGCCGTGGCCATCATGTTCGGCGTCCTGAGTTTCTGGCCCGGCCCCTCACATCTGTACGACCTGCTGGCCCAGCCGCTGGTGGCCAATCTGCCCGAGGGCACCAAGCTGATCGCCACCAATGTGATCTCGCCGTTCCTGGTGCCGCTGAAGATCACCTTGCTGGCCGCCTTCATGGTCGCCTTGCCCTATGTGCTGTACCAGGTCTGGGCCTTTGTCGCGCCGGGCCTTTATTCGCACGAGAAGAAGCTGGTCGTGCCGCTGGTGGTGTCCAGCACCTTGCTGTTCCTCGGTGGCGTGGCCTTCTGCTACTTCTTCGTGTTCGGCCAGGTGTTCAAGTTCATCCAGGGCTTTGCACCGAAGAGCATCACGCCGGCGCCTGACATCGAGGCCTATCTGAGCTTTGTGATGACCATGTTCATCGCCTTCGGTGCGGCCTTCGAGGTGCCGATCGCGGTGGTGGTGCTGGCGCGCATGGGCCTGGTCACGGTCGCCAAGCTGCGCGAGTTCCGCGGCTACTTTATCGTCGTGGCCTTCATCATCGCCGCCGTGATCACGCCGCCGGACATCGTCTCGCAACTGGCGCTGGCGGTTCCGATGTGCCTGCTTTACGAGGTCGGCATCCTGTCGGCGGGCATGTTCATCAAGCACACGCAGCCGCCGAAGGAAGAGTGATCCGGGCTACTCCTGATTCTGGGGGCGGGGTCGCTGCGCCACCTGCACGCGCAGTTCCAGCGCCTTGTCGGCCCTCTGCACCGAAATTACCGCCGGTGCATTCGGCGCCAGGGCGGCCACCGCATTGAGCAACTGGGCCTGGGTGCGCACCGTGGTGCCGGCCACCTGGGTGACCACATCGCCGGGCTTGATGCCGGCGTTGGCCGCCGGCGCATTGACCAGCACCCCGCTGATCAGCACGCCTTCGTTGATCGGCAGCTTGAACGCTTCGACGAACTCGGGCGTCAGGTCGCGGGTCTGCACGCCGATCCAGCCGCGGGCCACCCGGCCGTCCTTGATCAGCGCCTCCATCACCTGACGGGCGGTGCTGGCGGGTATCGCAAAACCTATGCCCAGGCTGCCGCCGCTGCGTGAGTAGATGGCGGTATTGATGCCGACCAGATTGCCCGCACCGTCGACCAGCGCGCCGCCCGAGTTGCCGGGGTTGATGGCCGCGTCGGTCTGGATGAAGTTCTCAAAGATATTGATGCCCAGCTGGCTGCGGCCGAGTGCGCTGACGATGCCGGCGGTCACCGTCTGGCCGACATTGAAGGGGTTGCCGATGGCCAGCACCGCGTCGCCCACCTGCAGCACCTCGACATTGCCGAAGCTGATCACCGGCAGCTTGTCCAGCGCGATCTTCAGCACCGCCACGTCGGTCTCGGGGTCGGTGCCGACGAGTTCGGCGCGGGCCTGGCGGCCGTCGGTCAGCTGCACCTCGATATCGGAGGCGCCGGCCACCACATGGTTGTTGGTCAGCAGATAGCCTTCGGGCGAGACGATCACGCCGGAACCCAGGCCAACCTGCGGGCTCTGGCGTTGCTGTTGCTGCTGCGCGCGGTCGCCGAAGAAGAAGCGGAACCAGGGGTCGTCGGCCTGCGGGTTGCGTGTGGGCGCCTTGCTGGCGGTGACGCTGACCACCGCCGGCGCGGCGCGCTTGGCGGCGACGCTGAAGCCCATGGCAGGTCCCGGCACGCCCGCTGCCGGCAGGGTGGCGACGGGTGCCATGGCGGGCGGCAGATAGGTCTCCTGAAACGTGCGCACCGGGCTGCGCTGCAGCCAGTCGGGCTTCAGCGTGGCCACCACGAACAACACGGCCAAGGCCACCGTCACCGCCTGGGTGAAAATCAGCCAGGTTCTACGCATCAAGAGACTCCCTCCATGACCCACCGCAACGACATCGACCCGTACCTGCATGCCTTGCTGGAGGTGGGCCGTTTCAAGGATTATGGGCCGAACGGCCTGCAGCTCGAGGGCAAGCCTGAGATAGGCAGGCTGGTCTCAGGGGTGACGGCCAGCCTGGCCCTGATCGATGCCGCGATAGCCGTCGGCGCCGATGCCATCCTGGTTCACCACGGCCTGTTCTGGCGTGGTCATGACGGCCGCATCACCGGTTGGTTGAAACAGCGGCTGGCGCGGTTGATGGCGCACGACATCAATCTGTTCGCTTACCACCTGCCGCTGGACGCCCACCCCGAGCTGGGCAACAACGCCCAGCTGGGCAAGCGGCTGGGCTGGATCGGCAGCAGCCGCTTTGGCGAGCAGGAGCTGGGCTGGTGCGGAGAACTCGCCGTGCCTCAAGCACTGGGCGCCGTGCAGGCGCAGATCGCTCAGGCGCTGGGCAGGCCGCCGCTGGTCGTGCCGGGCGACGGCCGGGCGATCCGCCGGGTGGCCTGGTGCACAGGTGGGGCGCAGGGCTATTTTGAGTCAGCGATCGCCGCCGGAGCCGATCTGTTCCTGACCGGCGAGATCTCCGAGCCGCAGGCCCACTACGCCCGCGAAACCGGCGTGGCCTTTGTCGCCGCCGGCCACCATGCGACCGAGCGCTATGGCGCCCCCGCGCTGGCCGCCCATCTGGCACAGCGCTTCGGCCTGGAGCACCGGTTCATCGACATCGACAATCCGGCCTGATCAGGTCTTGGGCAGCTTGAGCTGGGCGGCAATCCAGCCGTCCACCCGCTGCTCCAGCACATCGAGCGGGATCGCGCCCTGGTCCAGCAGCACCATGTGGAACTTGCGCACGTCGAAGCGCTCGCCCAGCGCCATGGCGGCGCGTGCCCGCAGCTCGGTGAACTTCAGCTGGCCCACCATATAAGCCAGGGCCTGGCCTGGCATCGAGTAGTAGCGGTCGACCTCGGCGCTGATGAAGACCTGGCGCTGGCCGGTCAGCTCCACCATATAGTCGATCGCCTGCTGCCGCTGCCAGCCCATGGCATGGAGGCCGGTGTCCACCACCAGCCGGGTGGCGCGCAGCATCTGCGCCTGCACATGGCCGAAGCGGCTGTAGGGGTCCTTGTACAGGCCCAGCTCGGTGCCCAGCGTCTCGGCATAGAGCGCCCAGCCCTCGGAGAACACGGTGTAGAAGCCGCTACGCCGGAAGTCGGGCAATTCGCCCAGCTCGCGGGCGCGGGCCGTCTGCAGATGGTGGCCGGGCACCGTCTCGTGGGCCACCAGGGTTGCCAGCGAGTACTTGGGGCGGTTCTTGTAAGCCAGTGCGTTGGCATTGAACCAGCCCGGCGTGCGGCCGTCGTCGCCCGGCCCGTTGTAGTTCTCTGCCGCCCCCGGGCCCATATAGTCGGGCATGGCCCGCACCCCATAGGGTGCGCGCGGCAACTCGGCGAACAGCCTGGGCAGTTCCGGGTCGATGCGCTTGGCGATCTCCCGGTAACCGGCCAGCAGGGCCTCGCCATCGGCGTAGTACTGCTTCGGGTCCTGGTTCAGCTGATCGATGAACTCGGCCAAGGTGCCGCCGAAGCCGAGCCCGGTCTTGATCGCCTCCATCTCCTTGCGCAGGCGCTCGACCTGCTGCAGCCCCAGCTGATGCACCTGCTCGGGCGTCAGCGGCGTGGTGGTGTTCTGCTTCACCAGTGCGGCATAGACGGCCCTGCCATCGGGATAGCGGGAGAACGCGCCATCCTCGGGTGCCTTGGGCAGATACTCCTCGCGCAGGAAGCGACCGAGCTTCTGCATCGCCGGGTAGATCTGCTCCTTCAGAGCCTTGGCTGCGTCGTCGCGCAGCGCCTGGGCTTTAGCCTCAGGCAGGTCGGCGCCGATGCGGCCGAAGGGCTCGGCCATCGGGCTGCGCATCACCTCGGGCAGCAGTTGGCCGTCCAGCTGGGTCAGCGCACGCTCCAGCACCGGCCTTGAGGTGACCCAGCCCTGGGCCATGCCCAGCCGCAGGCGGGCGATCTCCTGATCGACCCGCCTCGGGAAGGCGGCATAGCGAGCCAGGATGTTGCGCAGGTCTTTCTCGGTGGTGCTGGGGCTTTGGCGCATCAGTCCGGACAGGCCGGACTGGAAGCCCCACAGCGCGCCCAGGCTCAGCGTTCGGTACCCTTCGAACCGGTTCAGCGCCAGCTCTTCTTCGACGCGGTGCACGAACAGGTCGTAAGAGACCTGGTCACGCTCGGCCAGGCGGTCGCGCGGGACGGCCTTGACGCGCTTGAGCATGTCGCGCTGGGCCGCCTCGGCGGCGGCAATGCCCTCGGGGCTGCGATCACTGATGCGGTCGTTGTAGCGGTGGTCGCCGCGGAAGGTTGCCCATTCGGGCGCGCGCTTTGCGCCATCCTCCCAGGCCTCGGCAAACAGGGCGTGCAACTGGCGGGTGGCGGCGGCATCGGGCTTCACGGCCACGGCCTTGGCGGCCCCAGCCGGGCTTGCGCTCAACAAGCCGGCCAGACACAGGCTCAGACCCAGCACCGATATCAGCTGACGTGGCTTCATCTTCATCCCCTGGCGTTTTGTTGGCGCGGAGTCTGGCACAGCGCCCGGGTGCCCGCCTGAGGGCTGACCCTTGATGGACGCCGCGCCGGGCGTTGCCCGCACATGGAACAATCAAGCCATGAACAAACCGCTGCTGATCAGCATGGGCGATGCCTGCGGCATCGGCCCCGAAATCATCGCCCAGGCCTTTGCCCGCGGCCTGGCTGCCGACTGTTGCGTCGTTGGCGATGTCGGCGTGATGCGCCGCGCCGTGCGCCAGGCGGGCCTGAGCCTTGCTGTGGCCCGACTGGAGACTGTGGATGAGGCGCCGCCCCCCGGGTGCGTGGCGGTGTGGCAGCCCGAGGGCCTGCCGGCCGGGCTGGCCGAGTTGCCAATGGGCCAGATCAACGCCGACGCGGGCCGTGCGGCAGCCATTTGCATCGAGCAGGCGGTGCTGCAGATCCTTGCCGGGCGGGCGGCGGCCCTGGTCACCGCGCCGATCCACAAGGAGGCTCTGCATGCGGCCGGCGTGCCCTTCCCGGGTCATACCGAGATGCTGCAGGCGCTGGCGGCCCAGGGCGGGGCGCTACCGCCGGTGCGCATGATGCTGGCCAATCCGGAGCTGCGCACCGTGCTGGTGAGCATTCATGTGTCGCTGCGCCAGGCGATCGAGCTCGTCACCTTCGAACGTGTGCTGGAGACGCTGCGCATTGCCCACCGCACGGCCGCCAACTGGGGCCAGACCGCGCCGCGCATCGCGGTGGCGGGGCTCAATCCCCATGCGGGCGAGGGCGGCCTGTTCGGTGACGAGGAATCGACCGTCATCGCCCCCGCGATCGCCGCGGCGCGCGCCGAGGGCATCGATGCCAGCGGCCCCTATGCCCCCGACACCGTGTTCATGCGCGCCCGCAACGCGTCCGGCCACCCAGGTGAGTTCGACCTGGTGGTGGCCATGACCCATGACCACGGCCTGATCCCGGTCAAGTACCTGGGCGTGGAGCAGGGCGTCAACGTGACTTTGGGCCTGCCGCTGGTGCGCACCAGCCCGGACCATGGCACGGCCTTTGATATTGCCGGCAAGGGGGTGGCCGATCCGTCCAGCCTGGCGGCGGCCATCGAAATGGCCCGAGCGCTGAAGGTTTAGTGTCTGCTATTCGCGGTGAGCGCAGCCAGCTGCTTGCGCGCTCTGGCGGTGGCGCGCTCCAGCAGATAGGCATTCTCGAACGCACGCAGGCGGTCGGTTTCGCACAGGCGCTTGAGCATCCGGGCGGTCATCGTCAGCGTCTGCTGGTGCTTGGCGCCGTGGGTGAACAGGAAGAAGCTGCGGCCCGGGCTGATATGGGCCAGCCGCACCTTGAGCCACTTGCCATCGGTGTGCATCTGATAGGCGAAGCCAAGTTGCAGATTGTCCATCAGCGAGGCGCCTGACATGGCCTCCATCGGCTCGGCGGCGGGCAGCCCGTCGAGGCTGATGTCGGCGGCCCGCAGCGGAGCGTCGGCGGACAGATCAATGTCGACCTCGCCCTGCCAGTCGACCTTGGACTCCTCGACCAGACCGACCTGGCTGGCCTCGGCCGACGAGAAAGTCTGATCGACATCCAGGTCCTGCGGCAGCGAGGCCGGGCCGCTGCGGTCCAGATCCTCCTCGCGGGGCAGTGGCGCCAGGAAGATGGCGTCCAGCTGCTTGATCAGCAGGTTCTGGTCCAGCGCCGTCAAGGCCTGACCCTTCAGCGAGTCGGCATGGGCCGGCAGCAGCTCGCCGAAGAAGGACTTGCGGGCCGGCTCTGGCCAGGCGATCAGCTCCAGGCCCTCGTTGAGTGTCTTCATCAGCTTGGGCAGCTGGGCCAGAAAGGCCTGGCGCTGGCTGGAGCTGCCCTTGGGCTGCACGCTCATCACCAGGTCGCGGCCCATGGTGCGCATGCGCTGGGTCTGCTCCGAGCCGTCACCGCTGCGCCGGGCAGCGAGCACCACGGCCTGACTCCAGACTTCGCCAAGGAACACGCGCAGAAACTCGGGCAGGGTAACGGGAGCCAGGGCTGCCCGCAGCTGCTGCCGATAGCGCTGCTGCAGGCGCAGATCGACCTCCTTGCGCGCCAGCATCGCCGGCGCATCGCCCTGGGCGAGCACCGCAGACTCATTCTGCTGGCCGATGAAGCCCTCCAGCACATCGAGCTTGGACTCATAAACGTCCATGCGGTCGAAGTCGCCCTCGGCCACGTCCTGCACGAGTTCGCGGACCTGGGCCAGGAACTGGCGGCCCGGGTCTTCCTCGAAGTCGTCGAAGGCGCAGGCCAGTGAGGCGATGCGGTTGACGAAGCGCCGCACCGGGTGGCGGCGCGAGGAGAAGAAGGTCACGTCACCCAGGGCCACGCGCAGCACCGGCAGCTGCAGGCGCGCGACCAGGCGCGCCATCTGTGGCGGCACCTTGGGATCCGACAGTATCTGGTCGAACAGGCTGCCGACGACGTCGATCACCATGTGATCGAGCGGCTGGGTCGCGGCTTGACGCAGCTCGTCGCGGTGGGCGCGTATCAGGTTGGGCGCCATCAGTGCGCGTACCCCGGACTCGCTGTCATGCATCTGCATGTCATAGGCGCCGTAGTTGCCGGAGCCCATGCCGCCATCGCCGCCGCCGGCCTCGAAGGCCAGCATCTCGCTGGGCATGAAGGAGAGCCGACGCAGCAGCGACATGACCTCGGCGTCCACCTGTCCGATGCTGCGGCCGCCGCCCTGGCCACCGCCGCCGTAGCCGCTGTTGAAGCCATTGCCCCCGCCGCCGCGTTGGCCGCCATAGCCACCTCCGCCGCCCGGGCCTCCGTAGCCACCGCCGTGGCCGCCACCGCCGCCCGGCATGTCGCCGTGCATCGAGGCTCCGGCGTCGCCGCTCTGGCTGCGGGAGAAGTCCCCGCGGCCGCGATTCTCGTTGCCGCGCACACGCAGATCCTGGGCGCGCACGCCCCGGGTGCGGAAGACGTCGACAATGTCGGCATAGCAACCGCGCATCTCCAGCGACAGCGCGCGGGCCAGCTCGTCGATCAGGATCTGCCTGGCGTCCTGCTCATCGGTCACGGCGCGCACCGCGGCCAGCAGGGCGCGGCCCACGACCTCGGGGCGCAGCGGGTTGCGTTCGGGCGGAGTGGCGCCGGTAGCCACCAGGCCGCCGATATAGGCATCGACCTCGCGCAACTCCCATTCGCTCTGGTGGCCGATCGCCAGGCCGACGCGGTCACCGGTGACCAGATCCTCGACCGCCTCGTCGTCCATCAGCGACAGCTCGACCTTCTTCGACGTCGCAGTCGGTGGGGCCGGCTCGCGCGGCGCCATTTCCTTGAGCACCTGCTCGCGCAGCGTCTGGGTGAATTGCTGGCTGAACACCGCCACCTGACGCCGGAACAGGAATTGCGCCGCCAGCAGGGCATCGCGCCGCTTGGTCTGCGTGGCCGACAGCGCGGCCACGCCCATGCCTTCGGCGCTGCGTTCGGCCGCCTGGTCGGCCGCCGTGCGTAAGCGCTGCAGGGCGGCCTCGAGATGGGGATTCAGTTTGGAGTCGGGCAGGTTCATCGTCAGGTCGGGCAGGGCCACAGTGCTCGGGTGCCTCTGACGGGAGTGGGCGCCCCGGACTTGCTGTGGCCTCGGGACTCAAGTATGGCGCGAAACCCGATACCACAAGGGGCCATGGCAGGTCCATGGGCGTGCAAAGTCAACTGCGCCCCGCGCTTTGTGCGAATTGCGGGCCCGTCTTTTGTTTCCAGGCGTAAATCCGGCGCCGCGGCTGGGTTCGCGGCGCCAGGCGTCCGGGGCCGGACTCAGCGCCTCAGCGTTTCAGCGAGTCGCGGATCTCTCGCAGCAGCACGATGTCTTCCGGTGTCGCCGGGGTGGGCGCCGGCGCGGCCGCCGGTTGCTCGCGCTTCAGGCGGTTGATCTGCTTGACCATGATGAAGATGATGAAGGCCAGAATGACGAAATTGATCGCCACGGTGATGAAGTTGCCATAGGCGAACAGCGGCACACCGGCCTTGGTCAGCGCCTCGTAGGTCATAGGTCCCTTGAAGTCCGCCGGGGCTGCCGACAGCATCACGAAGTAGTTGGAGAAGTCCAGGCCGCCGATGACCTTGCCCACCAGCGGCATGATCAGGTCCTTGACGATCGAGTCGACGATCTTGCCGAAGGCAGCGCCAATGATCACGCCCACGGCCAGATCGACCACATTGCCTTTGATGGCGAATTCTCTGAACTCCGATGCGATTCCCATGAGCGGGCTCCTCTTTCTCGATTGGCTTGAATGGTGGATGCACTGCCCGCACAAGCTGCGTGAATGGCAGTGCGAACAGCGCTCAAGTATTGCTTCTGGCGGGGTCAAGTCAATAGAAACAGGCACTCGCTGTGGCTTGCCGGCGCACATTCCGTTCGGGGAGGCTCCGGCGTCCGCTAGAATCGCGGGTTGCCCCTGACCAGAAGTCTCGTTCGAGGACCCCCATGAGTGACCAGCAAGTGGACCACGGCAAACGCACATGGCTCATCGCCACGGGCTGCGCCGGTGCCGTTGGCGGCGTAGCCACCGCCGTGCCTTTCGTTAGCACCTTCCAGCCCTCGGAGCGCGCCCGCGCTGCCGGCGCCGCTGTCGAGGTGGATATTTCCGCCATCAAACCGGGTGAAAAACTCACGGTCGAGTGGCGTGGCAAACCTGTCTGGATCGTGCGTCGCACGCCCGAGCAGGTTGCCGCCCTGGCCAAGAATGATGCCGAACTGGCCGATCCCAAGTCCGATCGCACGGCCTATCCGACGCCGGACTACGCCAAGAATGAGGCCCGCTCCATCAAGCCGGAGTACTTCATCGCGGTGGGCATCTGCTCGCATCTGGGCTGCTCGCCCAGCGACAAGTTCCAGACCGGCGCTCAGCCCTCGCTGCCCGACAACTGGAGTGGTGGTTTCCTGTGCCCCTGCCACGGATCGACCTTCGATCTGGCCGGTCGGGTGTTCAAGAACAAGCCGGCCCCCGACAACCTCGAGGTGCCGCCCCACATGTATCTGTCGGACACCAAGGTCGTGATTGGTGAAGACAAGAAGGCGTGAGGATAAAAAGGCACCATGGCTGAATTCAAAGAAGCGCCCGCTGGCGCGCCCCTGGGCGAACAGCTGCTGACCTGGGTTGACAACCGCTTCCCCGCAAGCAAGCTCTACAAAGAGCATATGTCGGAGTACTACGCTCCGAAAAACTTCAATTTCTGGTACATCTTCGGCTCGCTGGCCCTGCTGGTGCTGGTGATACAGATCGTCACCGGCATCTTCCTGGTGATGCACTACAAGCCGGATGCCGCCCTGGCTTTCGCCTCGGTCGAGTACATCATGCGTGATGTGCCCTGGGGCTGGCTGATCCGCTATATGCACTCGACGGGCGCTTCGGCCTTCTTCGTGGTGGTGTACCTGCACATGTTCCGTGGCCTGATCTACGGCTCCTACCGCAAGCCGCGCGAGCTGGTATGGATCTTCGGTTGCGGCATCTTCCTGTGTCTGATGGCCGAGGCCTTCATGGGGTATCTGCTGCCCTGGGGCCAGATGTCCTACTGGGGCGCCCAGGTGATCGTCAACCTGTTCGCGGCCGTGCCCTTCGTCGGCCCTGACCTGGCACTGCTGATCCGTGGTGACTATGTCGTCAGTGACGCCACCTTGAACCGCTTCTTCAGCTTCCACGTCATCGCCGTGCCGCTGGTGCTGCTGGGGCTGGTCGTTGCCCACATCATTGCGCTGCACGAGGTGGGTTCCAACAACCCCGACGGTGTCGAGATCAAGGGCCCGAACGCGCCCAAGGACGCCCAGGGCCATCCGCTGGACGGGATTCCCTTCCACCCCTACTACTCGGTCCATGACATCTTCGCGGTGTCGATGTTCCTGATGGTGTTCACGGCGATCATCTTCTTCGCGCCGGAGTTGGGTGGCTACTTCCTCGAGTACAACAACTTCATCCCGGCCGATCCGCTGAAGACGCCGGCCCATATTGCCCCGGTCTGGTACTTCACGCCGTTCTACTCGATGCTGCGTGCCACCACCGATGATCTGGTCACCGTGCTGTGCCTGATCACCGGCCTGGCCGCGGTGCTGGCCTTCCTGAAGGGCCGCTTCCCTGCCGCCGCCAAGGTCGGCATCTTGGTTGCCGCTGTGGTGCTGATCGCGCTGCTGAAGATGTTCGACGCCAAGTTCTGGGGCGTCGTGGTGATGGGTGCCGCCGTCATCATCCTGTTCTTCCTGCCCTGGCTGGATCGCAGCCCGGTCAAGTCGATCCGCTACCGCCCGGACTGGCACAAGTACCTGTATGCCGTGTTCGTGCTGTTCTTCTTCGTGCTCGGCTACCTCGGTATCAAGCCGCCGTCCGATATCGGCACCTTCATCGCGCAAGTGGGCACCCTGTTCTATTTCGGCTTCTTCCTGCTGATGCCGTTCTGGAGCCAAATCGGCAAGCCCAAGCCCGTGCCCGAGCGTGTGACCTTCCACGCTCATTGAGAATGCCAGTCGGAGTCGAAAGAATGAAAAAACTCATCGCTACGCTGCTGACCTCCTTCCTGTTGGGAGTGGGATTGGTTTCGGGTGCGCAGGCATCCGGAGGCGGCATCGAGTGGGACAAGTTCCCCAAGGAAAAGCTGGCTGACACGGCGGCGCTTCAAAACGGCGCCAAGTTGTTCGTCAACTACTGCCTGAACTGCCACGCCGCAGCCTTCATGCGCTACAACCGCCTGCGCGATATCGGTCTTACCGAGGCGCAGATCAAGGCCAATCTGATGTTCGCCACCGACAAGGTTGGCGACACGATGAAGGTCTCGCTGGACCCGAAGAATGCCAAGGAGTGGTTCGGTGGACTGCCGCCCGACCTGACCGTGATCGCCCGCTCGCGGGCCGATGGCGCCAAGGGTTCGAGCGCGGACTATCTGTACACCTACCTGCGCAGCTACTACCGCGACGAAACCAAGGCCACCGGCTGGAACAATATGGCCTTCCCGTCCGTGGGCATGCCCCATGTGCTGTGGGAGTTGCAGGGCCAGCGCACCGCCAGGTTCGCCGAAGAGGCCGATGCCCATGCGCCGGGCAAGACCGTTCATGTGTTCAAGGGCTATGAGCCGCTGACCCCGGGCACGATGTCGAGCCTGCAGTACGACAATGCAGTTGCCGATCTGGTGGCCTATCTGCAGTGGATGGGCGAGCCTGCGCAAGAGCAGCGTTTCCGGCTGGGTGTCTGGGTGCTGCTGTTCCTCTCGGTGTTCACCGTGATTGCCTGGCGCTTGAACGCAGCGTTCTGGAAAGACATCAAATAAGACCCCGCAGGCCTGGGTCCTGTCCGAAAGGACGGGGCGCTGGGCCAAGAACGCAGTGGAGAGTCCAATGGACGCGCCCACTGCGTTTGTGTTTTCGGGCTTAGGCCCTAACTTACGCTAGAGGAGCTCACCGCCATGATGGTGCTTTACTCCGGAACGACCTGCCCTTACTCGCACCGTTGCCGATTTGTTCTGTTCGAAAAAGGCATGGACTTCGAGATCCGTGATGTGGATCTGTTCGCCAAGCCCGAAGACATCGCGCTGATGAACCCGTACAACGAGGTGCCCATCCTGGTGGAGCGAGACCTCATCCTGTACGAGTCGCACATCATCAACGAGTACATCGACGAGCGCTTCCCGCACCCGCAGCTGATGCCCGGCGACCCGGTGGCTCGCGCCCGCGTGCGCCTGTTCCTGCTGAACTTCGAGAAGGAGCTGTTCGCCCACGTGAACGTACTCGAATCTCGCGGCATCAAGGGCAACGAGAAGCAGCTCGAAAAGGCCCGCGCGCAGATCCGCGACCGGCTGACTCAGCTCGCGCCCATCTTCCTGAAGAACAAGTACATGCTCGGGGACGACTTCTCGATGCTGGACGTGGCCATTGCACCACTGCTGTGGCGCCTGGACTACTACGGCATCGACATGTCGAAGAACGCGGCACCGCTGCTGAAGTACGCCGAACGCATCTTCTCGCGCCCGGCCTATATCGAAGCGCTGACGCCGTCCGAAAAGGTCATGCGCAAGTAATAAGACGGTAGCTCCATGGACAGCAGTAGCGACAACACCAAGGGTCAGCAGGGTACGTCCACCCGGCCGTACCTGATCAGGGCCCTGCACGACTGGTGCACCGACAACGGCTTCACCCCGTACCTCGCGGTGCAGGTGGGCCGCAATGTGCAGGTGCCCATGGAGTACGTCAACAACAACGAGATCGTTCTGAACGTCGGCTTCGAGGCCACCAGCGGCCTCAAGCTGGGCAATGAATTCGTCGAGTTCAAGGCCCGTTTCGGGGGCGTGTCCCGCGAGATCAGCGTGCCGGTCGAGTTCGTGCTGGCCATCTATGCCCGTGAGAACGGGCAGGGCATGGCCTTCCCCGCGCCGCAGGCCGACGCTGGGGAGTCCGCTGCTGGCCCGGCCTTGGCTTCGGTGCCCAACGCTCGCGAGGCTCCGGCTGAGGGTTCGGGCAACAGCCGGCCGCCGACGCCGCTGCGCGGTCTACGCCTGGCGGGTGCTGACGCCGGCAAGGCTGAGGCTGAGCCGATGACTCCCGCGAGCCCCCCAGCCGATCCCAGCCCCGATGGCGAAGGCCCGGCGCCGGCGGGTCCCGGCCGGCCGGCGCTGAAACGCGTCAAATAATCTCTCATACTGCGCCGCAGCAGCTGTTCAGCACAGTAGAATGCGCGCTTCGCCGGCTTAGCTCAGTTGGTAGAGCAACCGCCTTGTAAGCGGTAGGTCATCAGTTCGAATCCGATAGCCGGCACCATCATTACCGTCAAAGAACGGCCGCAAGTGCATGCACTGGCGGCCGTTTTTGTTTTCAGGCCTGCTGCAAGACCTTGATGCGTATCGTTTCCACCGCGAGGCCACGCTCGCGCAGCACGTCCTCCAGCCGCGGCTGCAGATGGCGCAGCTTGGCGGCGACGGCGGCATTCGCGGCCAGCAGGGTCCAGCCCGTTTCATCGACCGGGCCGGCCTGTACGGCCTTGACGAGGGCGCCCGGCAGTGAGTCGCGAATCGCCTCGAAACAGGCGTTCGACTGGCGCAGTCGCTGCTGCAGCTGGCCGAGGGCGCTGTGCTGTGACAGCGCCTGGCCAATCGTCAGCGCGTCGGGGACGTAGCGGGGCATGGTCATGAGGCTAGTTTAGGGCCGGTGCCCGGCGCGGCAAGGGCCTGTTAAACTCCGGCGGTTTTGCGGGTGTAAACCCGCTGTGCCTTGCAATCGATGCAGGCTGTCCCCATTTCTGGCCGATGCCCAGTGCCTTACCCAGGCGCGACGATACCCGTCAAGGCACCGGCCTTCTACTCCCGCTTACGTCCGATACTGCATGTTGCCCAAGCTTCTGACCCAGATTTTCGGTAGCCGCAATGACCGTCTGCTCAAGCAGTACCGTCGTGTGGTCCAGCAGATCAATGCGCTGGAGCCTCAGTTCGAACAGCTCGATGACGCGGCCCTCAAGGCCAAGACGGCCGAGTTCCGCCAGCGCATCGCCGATGGCGCGACCGTCGATGACCTGCTGCCCGAGGCCTTTGCCGTCTGCCGGGAAGGCAGCAAGCGGGTGCTGAAGATGCGCCACTTCGACGTGCAGCTGATCGGCGGCATGGTGCTGAATTCCGGCAAGGTGGCCGAAATGCGCACCGGCGAGGGCAAGACCCTGATGGCCACGCTGCCGGTTTATCTGAATGCGCTGACGGGCAAGGGCGTGCATGTGGTCACGGTCAACGACTACCTGGCCAAGCGCGATGCCGAGTGGATGGGGCGGTTGTACGGCTTCCTCGGCCTGACGGTCGGCGTGAACATGCCGCAGATGCAGCGCGAGGACAAGCAGGCCGCCTACCGTGCCGACGTGACCTATGGCACCAACAACGAGTTCGGCTTCGACTACCTGCGCGACAACATGGTCCAGGACATCGCCGACCGCGTCGCGCGCGGCCTGTCCTATGCGATCGTCGACGAGGTGGACTCGATCCTGATCGACGAGGCCCGCACCCCGCTGATCATCAGCGGCCAGGCCGAAGACCACACCGAGATGTATGTGCGCATCAACACGGTGGTGCCGCAGCTGAAGAAGCAGATCGGCGAGTTGGACCTGCGCACCGGCGAGGGCGTGATCGAGCCGGGCGATTTCACGGTGGACGAGAAGTCGCACCAGATCTACCTGACCGAGGCCGGCCACGAGAACGCCGAACGCATCCTGACCGAAGCGGGCCTGCTGCCCGAGGGCGCCAGCCTCTACGACCCGGCCAATATCTCGCTGATGCACCATGTGTACGCGGCGCTGCGCGCCAGTCACATCTACCACCGCGACCAGCACTATGTGGTGCAAAACGGTGAGGTCATCATCGTTGACGAATTCACCGGCCGCTTGATGACCGGCCGCCGCTGGAGCGATGGCCTGCACCAGGCCGTGGAGGCCAAGGAAGGCGTCGCGATCCAGAGCGAGAACCAGACGCTGGCCTCGATCACCTTCCAGAACTACTTCCGCATGTACGGCAAGCTGTCCGGCATGACCGGCACGGCCGACACCGAGGCCTATGAATTCCAGGAGATCTACGGTCTGGAGACCGTGGTCATTCCGCCCAACCGGCCGACCATCCGCAAGGACGAACTAGACCTGGTCTACAAGACCGACAAGGAAAAGTTTGACGCCGTCATCAAGGACATCCGGAATTGCCACGAGCGCGGCCAGCCAGTGCTGGTGGGCACGACCTCGATCGAGAACTCGGAGCTGATCTCGGGTCTGCTGAACAAGGCGAAGCTGCCCCATGCGGTGCTCAACGCCAAGCAGCATGCCAAGGAGGCCGAAATCGTGGCCCAGGCCGGCCGGCCGGGCGTGATCACCATCGCCACCAATATGGCCGGCCGCGGCACCGACATCGTGCTGGGCGGCAACGTCGAGAACCAGATCAAGTTCCTGGAGGCCGATGCCAGCGTTCCCGAGGCCGACAAGGCCGCACGCATCCAGCAGCTGAAGGACGAGTGGCAGGGCCTGCATGACAGCGTCAAGGCCCAGGGCGGCCTGCGCATCATTGCAACCGAGCGCCATGAGTCGCGTCGCATCGACAACCAGCTTCGCGGCCGCTCCGGCCGTCAGGGCGACCCGGGCTCCTCGCGCTTCTACCTGTCGCTGGACGACTCGCTGATGCGCATCTTCGCCGGCGACCGCGTCAAGGCGGTGATGGAGCGCCTGAAGATGCCCGAGGGCGAGGCCATCGAGGCCGGCATCGTCAGTCGCAGCATCGAGGGCGCACAACGCAAGGTCGAGGCCCGCAACTTCGACATCCGAAAGCAGCTGCTCGAGTACGACGATGTGTCGAACGACCAGCGCAAGGTCATCTACCAGCAGCGCAATGACATTCTCGAAGCCCAGTCGCTGGTGGCCCAGATCGCCAATCTGCGCGAAAGCTCGCTGACCGACGTGGTGCGCACCTTCGTGCCCAAGGACAGCCTCGAAGAGCAGTGGGACCTGCCGGCCCTGGAGCGCGTGCTGCGCGACGAGTGGCATGTCGAGATCAATCTGCAGGCCGAGGTCGAGAAGAGCAACACCATCACCGACGACGAGATCGTTGACAAGGTCGTCAAGGCCGGGGATGAGCTGTTCAACGGCAAGCTTGAGATCGTGGGCGTCGACCAGTTCACCCCCTTCATGCGCATGGTGCTGCTGCAGTCGATGGATCAGCACTGGCGTGACCACCTGGCCGCGCTGGACTATCTGCGCCAGGGCATCCATCTGCGCGGCTACGCCCAGAAGAACCCCAAGCAGGAGTACAAGCGCGAGGCCTTCGAGCTGTTCTCGCAACTGCTTGATGTGGTGAAGATGGAAGTCACCCGCATGCTGATGACGGTGCGCATCCAGTCGCAGGAAGAGGTGGCCAAGGCCGCCGAAGCGATCGAGGCGCGGGCCGAGAACATCAGCAACGTCACCTACACCCATCCGAACGAAGACGGCAGCGTCTCGCAAGACGCCGAGCCGGCGCACCAGGTGCCGATGGCTGGCCGCAACGATCCCTGCCGCTGCGGCAGCGGCAAGAAATACAAGCTCTGCCACGGCAAGCTGAACTGAGTTCGTCCCGACAGGGGCCTACACCGTTTGTGTGACACCGACCCCTCACCCGGGGGGTAGTCGGACTGAGGTCTAACCCTTACCCTCGGATTGTTGCCATCGGGAGGACTTTCGGTGGGACTTTGACCGAACCAAACCTATTTTGGGAATAATATGAACTTCAAGAAAATTGCCAGCCTGCTGGCGCTGACCGCCGCCTTCGCTTCCAACAGCGCGATGGCCGACGACCAGATGGTCAACTTCGTCGGTATGACCGCCAAATTCGACAGCATCGGTACCGTCCTGGCCGGTGGCAACGACGTCATCACCTTCAATGGCCTGGCCAGCGGCACCTATGACTTCGTGCTGACCCTGAGCGGCCAGAACACGACGCTGACCGGCCTGACGCTGAATAATGTGGTCGGCAACGCTTACTTTGGTGGCAAGGTGCTGTTCGCAGACGTTGAAGGCACCGGCACCACGCCCTTCGTGCTGACGCTGAACGGCTCGACCACCGCTGGCAAGACCGCTCTGTACTCGGGCGAGCTGACCGTGACGGCCGTGCCGGAACCCGAATCCTATGCACTGATGCTGGCTGGTCTGGCTGCTGTGGGCTTCGTTGCTCGTCGCCGCAAGGCCTGAGCACGACGCGCCGGTGACCGCTGATGCGGTTGCCGCGAATCAAGGCGACACTGCGGTGTCGCCTTTTTTACGCCCGAACGAGATCAATGCCGTGGATAGCGAAGACCTGATCAGGGCCCCGCGCCGCCTCGAGACGTCGCGGCTGGTGCTGGAGTCGCCGCGTGTCGAGCACGCGGCGGCTTTCAATGAAAGCCTGGCCGCCTCAGCCGCCAGCCTGGGCTTCATTGCCTGGGGCATGCGCGCCGGTGATCTGACCTGGGCCGAGGACTTCTGTGCCCGCGGTGCCGGCTTTGTGGCCAAGGGCGAGGACCTGATCTTCCATGCCTTCAAGCGCGACGGTGGAGCCTATGTGGGCCGCATCGACCTGCACAGCTTCGACTTCGAGGCGCCGCGCTGCGAGATTGGTTATGTCGGCGATCAGCGCCTGCAGGGCCAGGGGCTGATGCGGGAGGCCGTGCGGGCCGTGCTGGACCTGGGCTTCGCGCTGGGCCTGGTGCGCATCCATGCCCATTGCGATGCGCTGAACCAGCGCTCGATCGCCTTCGTTCAGAGCCTGGGCTTTGTCCAGGAGGGTGTGATGCGTTTCTACGCCCGCAATCCCCAGGGCGAGCTGAACGACGAGGTGGTACTGGCCTTTTACAACGCCCCCGCAGTTGAGGGGGTGAAGGCGTAAAACGTGATCGAGTTGGCACAAGTTGTTGGTTGATGGGCAAGGCGGCCCTTGGATGGGGGGTGCCCCCGATGACCCTGCCCCCCTAGAGTTAGGCCCATGGCAAACACCTCCAGATGTTTGTCCGGACACTGACTCCAAGGGACTGACATGAAAATCAAAAGCGTCGTTGCTACCGCCCTGCTGACCCTGGCCGCCGCAGGCGCCATGGCCCAGAGCACCACCTCCAGCGTGGCCTTGATCAACAGCCCCTCCGGCAGTCTGTCTGCAGGCATTTCCAAGAGCTTCTCGGTCGCCGGCGCGTTCGAAGATATCTACACCTTCGACAGGGTCAGCAGCGCGGCGTTCCTGAACGGCACCCTGTCCACGCTGGGCGCCATCGCCAGCGACGACATCGACCTGATCAGCGTCACGCTCAACGGCAAGGCCTTCAAGCTGAAGACTTTTCTGTTCGACGGCAATGCCGACGGCAGCGAGCGTGCCACCCTGGGCAAGACCCTGTTCGGCTCGGAGCTGACTCTGGTCGTCAAGGGCATCGTGGCACCGACCCTGGCCGCCGGCACCTCGGTGGCCGCGACCTACAGCGCCAATTTCAATCTCACCCCGGTTCCCGAACCCGAGACCTATGCGCTGATGCTGGCCGGCCTGGGCGCAGTGGGCTTTATGGCCCGTCGCCGCAAAGCCAAGTAAGCGCCAAGCCAACAGCCGAACCCGGGAGCACACCACATGATCAATCGCTTTGCCCTGCTGTCGCTGACAGCCCTGCTGACCGCCACCGCCCAGGCCGCACCGGTCACCCTGGACATCACCACCAACAGCATCACCGGCAGCAAGTCCGCCGGTTTGAGCACGGTGGCCGGCTCCAACCAGGTGACCCACACGACCCAAGGCTTTTTCAAGGACGAGTTCCTGTTTACCCATGCGGGCCTGGCGAAGGTGAATGCCTTTCTGAACACGTCCTACGACAACAACATTCAGAAAATCGTCTTCAAGAGCGCCAGCTTCATGAATGTCAATGGCTCCAGCCTGGCGTTTGTGACCGAGTTCGACGAAGACACCGGCACGACCGACACCTTTGGCTTCTCGCCGGTGTCGTTCACCGCCCAGGGCAGCTTCCTGATGATCATCGAAGGCTGGGCGGGTGGCAACAACGGCGTGTTCGGCACCAGCCCGATCTCGGCCAGCTACAGCGGCGGCATCAATGTCACGCCGCTGGCCAACAATGTGCCCGAGCCCTCGGCCCTGCTGCTGGTCGCCATCGGTGCGGCAGCGGCCGCCGCGGCCATGCGCCGCAAGCGCAGCTGATCCGCTGATCTCTTGGCCAACAAGGGCTCCCATGTGGAGCCCTTGCACATTTGTGGCCGCGGCCTTGCCTACAATGCAGCCCGAGCTTCCAACCGCCTCTGTGCGAGACCACCATGCCCGTCAATCTGCTTGCCCCCGATCCCGCTTCCCTGCATCCCGTGCCCGGCGTGAGGTGGGGCGTGACGATGGCTGGCGTGCGCAAGGCCAACCGGCGTGACCTGAGCGTGATCGCGCTCGATGCCGGCGCCAGCGTGGCCGGCGTGTTCACGCAGAACCGCTTTTGCGCTGCACCGGTGCAGGTATGCCGCGAACATCTGGCCTCGGGCGCCGAAATCCGTGCGCTGCTGATCAACACCGGCAATGCCAATGCCGGCACCGGCGCCGACGGGCTGGCCCGCGCCCGCGCCACCTGCGAGGCTTTGGCGGGCCTGATGGGTATCCAAGCGCAGCAGGTGCTGCCGTTCTCGACCGGTGTGATCATGGAGTCGCTGCCGGTGGACCGCATCACCGCCGGCCTGCCCGCTGCGCTGGCCGCGCTGGACGCGAACGCCTGGGGGCTGGCCGCCGAGGGCATCATGACCACCGACACCATCCCCAAGGCCGCCTCGCGGCAGGTGCAGATTGCCGGCAAGACTGTCACCGTCACCGGCACAGCGAAGGGCGCCGGCATGATCCGCCCCAATATGGCGACGATGCTGGGCTTCATGGCCACCGATGCAGCCATCGCGCCGGCCCTGCTGCAAAGCCTGGTGACCCAGGCCGCCGATCAGTCGTTCAACCGCATCACCATCGATGGAGACACCTCGACCAACGACGCCTTTGTGCTGATCGCCACCCATCAGGCCGGCCACGCAGCTATCGAGGCGCTGGACTCGGCCGAGGGACAGATCCTGCGCGAGGCGGTGTTTGCGGTGGCACGCCAGCTGGCCCAGGCCATCGTGCGTGACGGCGAGGGCGCGACCAAGTTCATCGCCGTCAAGGTCAGCGGTGGCCGCGACGAGGCCGAGTGCAAACTGGCGGCCTACGCCATTGCCCACTCGCCGCTGGTCAAGACCGCCTTCTTCGCCAGCGACCCCAATCTCGGCCGCATCCTGGCCGCGGTGGGCTATGCCGGCATTTCCGATCTGGACCAGGCGCTCATCGACCTGCATCTGGACGACGTGCATGTGGTGCACCAGGGCGGCCGGCGCGCCGAGTACCGCGAGGAAGACGGCCAGCGCGTGATGAAGCAAAGCGAGATCACCGTGCATGTGAATCTGAACCGCGGCCTGGCCAGCACCACGGTCTGGACCTGCGACCTGAGCCACGACTACGTCACCATCAATGCTGACTACAGAAGCTGAACCCGCGCACAAACAGTCCTGAGGACTGTTTGTGGCTGGTGAAGGGGAGGGCCGCTGGCCCGACCTGTCAGGCTGCGATATGAACTTAGGGGTGCGCCTGTCGCACTCCGGCCGGCTTTGGCCTGCTAACATCCGCTGCAATCTTTGACGCCCATCAAACCATGACCAAGCTACTCGACCGTACCCGAAGCGCACCTCGTGCGTCGGCGTGCGGTCGTGCCTGCTTTGATGCCTGTTTTTTGGGCATGGCCGGCGCCACTGCTCCCAAGGCCACGCCGGTTCCGGCGGCCTGACCCCACTCTCAGCCTTCGCTTCCTGACCGAAGTCCGCTGCAGAGTCAGCGGAAGAAGTTGGCGCTCTGCGTTCTTTCGCTGCCGGACCCATCGGTCCACCTGGCCCCACAAGGGCGGCAAGAGCGCACGAGTGAAATAGGGAGAAGTGAATGAAAGCCTGGCTCCAACGATTGCGGCGAGCCATGACCCTGCCTCAGGGCGATCTGCTGCGCGATGCCACCTACCGGCGGCTCTGGACCTCGATCCTGATCAGCTCGCTGGGCGGGCAGGTCACCATGCTGGCGCTGCCGCTGACGGCCGCCGTCATGCTGCACGCCACGCCCACGCAGATGGGCCTGCTCACGGCGATGGAGATCATCCCCTTCGTGCTGTTCTCGCTGCCCGCCGGTGTGTGGCTGGACCGCGTGCGCAAGCTGCCTGTGTACGTGATCGGCGAGACGGCGATCGCGCTGATCCTGGTCACCGTGCCGCTGGCGATGTGGTTCGACATGCTGACGATGACCTGGCTGTATGTCGTCGGCTTCGTCATTGGCACCATCTACACCACCGCCGGCAGCGCCGCGCAGATCGTGCTCACCCAGGTGGTGGCACGCGAGCGCCTGGTCGAAGCCCATGCCAAGAATGCGCTGGCCTCGTCCGGGGCCGAGGTGGCGGGGCCTGGTGTGGCCGGCGCCTTGATCAAGGTGGTGGGGGCGCCTGTTGCGCTGCTGGTGGATGCCGCCTTGCTGCTGCTGTCGGCCTTCATCCTGCGCGGCATCAATATTCAGGAGGCACCGACGTCAACCAAGGATGCGCACTTCTGGCGCGATCTGAAGGCCGGCGTGCGCTTCGTGCGCGGCCAGCGCCTGCTCGTCACCCTGGCCATGACGGTGGGCGGCTGGCAGCTGTTCCACCAGGCGGCGATGGTGGTGCAGATCCTGTTTGCCACGCGCATCCTGGGCCTTTCCGCCCAGTCGGTCGGACTGAGCTATGTCGCGCTGGGCGCGGGCACGGTGCTGTCCAGCGTGGTGGGCCATCGCTTCAGCAAGCGCATCGGTCCCGGCCCCTGCCTGACCCTGGGCCTGGGCACCTGCGGGGCCGGCTGGCTGGTGCTGTCGGTGGCCCCGGCCAATGCCTGGGGGGTGGCCGCGTTTGCGCTGATGCTGTTCCTGTTCGGTTTCGGTGCGGTGCTGATCTTCATCAACTTCCTGTCACTGCGCCAGGCCGTCACGCCCGCGCCGCTGCTGGGCCGCATGACCAGCACCATGCGCTGGCTGATCCTGATCCCTGCCGGCCCCGGCGCGCTGATCGGCGGCTGGCTGGGCGAGCACATGGGCCTGCGCTCCGCTCTGGTCTTCGCCGGCGTGGGCGCCTTGCTGCTGAGCCTGGTGGCGGCCCGCCACCCGGTGATCAGCGGCGTGCGCGAGCTGCCCAAGCCGGAGGACCTGGATGATCACCTCGGTGCTGAAGCAATGCCTGGGTTAGGCCCGGATCTAGTGACCAGCAAATAGTGGAGCGACCATGCCAACACCCGACCCCGTCCTGATCAACGTCCCCGAACAGATCGTCACCGATCGCCTGGTCGTCGCCGCCCCGCGCATCGGTCTGGGCCAGGCGATCAATGCGGCCATCTGCGAATCGTTGGAGCAACTCAAGCCCTGGATGCCCTGGGCCCAGGTGGCGCCCAGCATCGAAGAGTCCGAGGCCGTGATGCGCAACCAGCATGCAAAGTTCGTGCTGCGCAGCGATCTGGCCTACCAGATCTATGCCAAGACGCCCGAGGGCCAGCCCGGCCGGTTGCTGGGCGGCACCGGCCTGCATCGGTTCGACTGGACGGTGCGCCGCTTCGAGATCGGCTACTGGATACGCACCAGCGCGCAGGGCCAGGGCTTTGTGGCCGAGGCGGTGCGGGCGCTGACGCAGATGGCGTTCACCGAGTTGCAGGCGCGGCGGGTCGAAATTCGCATGGACGACCACAATCTGCGCAGCCGCGCGGTGGCTGAGCGCTGTGGCTTCGAGTTCGAGGGGCTGCTTAGGCGCGACACGCTTGATGTCAGCGGGGTGCCGCGTGATACGCGGGTGTATTCGCGGATCGCGCCCTTGTGAGTGATGTGGCCCCGGATTGCATCCGGGCTACGGAGGATTTGTAGCCCGGATGCAATCCGGGGGAGGGGCATCGCCAAGGCATGTAGCCCGGATGCAATCCGGGGCCACCACCACAACTACTCCGCCGGAGAAAACCGATCCACCGCGTCGGTGATGATGCCGTCCACCCCATTGGCGATCAGCCATTGCGCGGCGGCCTCGTCATTGACGGTGTAGACAAGGGCCTTCAAGCCGGCCGCATGGATGCGCGCCGTGGTCTCGAAGCTCATCAGCGTGTAGTTGGTGACCACCGCCTGGCAGTCGAGCGCGCGGGCTTCGTCGAGCCAGCCTTCGCGCAGGCTGTCGATCAGCAGGGCGCGCGGCACCTCGGGGGCGGTCTCGCGGGCGCCGGTCAGTGCTTCAGGGCGGAAGGAGCTGAACAGCGGCAACTGGCCCGAGCCTGACCACAGGCGTAGCACCTCGCGGCCGACGACCTGGCCGGTCAGCAACTCCAGCCCCGGCGTCGGCTTGATCTCGATATTCAGCGCAAAGCGGTTCGTGATCACAAAGGTGGCCAGCGCGTCCAGGCTGGGTATCGGCTCGCCCGCATAGCCGCGGCTGTGCCAGGCACCGGCGTCGATGCGCGACAACTCGCTCCAGGGGCGCTCGCCGGCCACGCCATGCTCGGGTGTGGTGCGCTGCAGGGTCGCGTCATGCAGCAGGAACGGGATGCCTTCGCGGCTCAGCTTTACATCGCATTCAAACGCGCGATAGCCATGCTGTGCACCGAGGCGAAAGGCCGCCAGGGTGTTCTCCGGGGCCAGCTTGCCCGCACCGCGGTGGGCGATCCAGAACGGAAAAGGCCAGGCGCTCATCAGACGACTCTTTGGAGTGTCTTCGCATCAAACCAATGCAGATGCTGGCGCTCGACCTGCAGATACAGCGTGTCGCCGATCTTGGGCGGCACATGGGTGCCGTCGATGCGCAGCGTGAACATCTGCGTGCCCAGATGGCCATAGACCAGGCGCTCGGCACCCAGCATCTCCAGCATTTCGACCTTCAGCGCCCAGCCCTGGCCCTGGCCGACCTTCCAGTCGGTCACATGCTCGGGGCGCAGGCCCAGGATCAGCTCGCCGGCGCGGGGGGCCGCAGCCGGCAGGGTCAGGACATGCCCACCGACGGTGAAGCGCCAGCCATCGGCCTGGCCGGGCATCAGATTCATCGGCGGCGAGCCGATGAAGCCGGCCACAAAGGTGCTGGCCGGGCGGGCATAGACTTCTTCGGGTGTGCCGAACTGCTCCATGCGGCCGCCGTTCATGACGATCATGCGCTGAGCCAGCGTCATGGCCTCGACCTGGTCGTGGGTCACGAACAGCGAAGTCACGCCCAGCTCGGCATGCAGCTTCTGGATCTCCAGCCGCGTCTGCGCGCGCAGCTTGGCGTCCAGGTTCGACAGCGGCTCGTCGAACAGAAACACCTGCGGGTTGCGCACGATGGCGCGGCCCATGGCCACGCGCTGGCGCTGGCCGCCCGACAGGGCGCGCGGCTTGCGATCCAGCAGCGTTGAAAGCTCCAGGATCTTGGCCGCCTTGTCGACGCGGGTGCGGATCTCGTCGACCGGCACCTTCTTGATCTTCAGGCCATAGGCCATGTTGTCGTACACGCTCATATGCGGGTACAGCGCATAGTTCTGGAACACCATGGCGATGTCGCGGTCGGCCGGCTCGACGTTGTTGACGACGCGGTCGCCGATGCGAATCTCGCCCTCGGAAACCTCCTCCAGGCCGGCCACCATGCGCAGCAGCGTGGACTTGCCGCAGCCCGAGGGGCCGACGATGACGACGAACTCGCCGTCGCTGATCTCGGCGTTGACGCCGTGTATCACCTGGTTGGCCGAGGGGCCGTGACCGTAGCGTTTGACGAGGTTGCGAATTGAAATGCTGGCCATAGTTTCTTCTTAGTCGGTTGGGGACAGAGCTTGCCGTGGCCGGCAAGGTCTGTCCCGCAAGTCACTTCGATCAGTTGATGACAGAGCTTTCGGCCACGCTGCGCGTGGAGCTCAAGGTCTGTCCCCAAGTCATTATTTTTCGGTATCGACCAATCCCTTGACGAACCACTTCTGCATCAGGATGACCACCAGCGCGGGCGGGATCATCGCCAGCAGGGCGGTGGCCATGATGATGTTCCATTCATTGGCCGCATCGCCGCCGCTGATCATCCGCTTGATGCCTATCACCACCGGGTACATCTCTTCGTTGGTGGTCACCAGCAGCGGCCACAGGTACTGGTTCCAGCCGTAGATGAACTGGATCACGAACAGCGCCGCGATGCTGGTGGTGGACAGTGGCAGCAGCACGTCCTTGAAGAAGCGCATCGGCCCGGCGCCGTCCATGCGCGCCGCCCCGACCAGCTCGTCGGGCACGGTCAGGAAGAACTGGCGAAACAGGAAGGTGGCCGTGGCTGAGGCGATCAGCGGCACCGTCAGGCCGGCATAGCTGTTGAGCATGTTCAGGTCAGACACCACCTGGTAGGTTGGCCCGATGCGCACCTCCACCGGCAGCATCAGCGTCACGAAGATGGCCCAGAAGAAGAAGTTCTTGAACGGGAAGCGGAAATAGACGATGGCGAAGGCCGACAGCAGCGAGATGGCGATTTTGCCGATGGCAATCGTCAGCGCGCTGATCAGGCTCACCGTCATCATCTGCACCACCGGCGCCTTGGAGCCCGCACCGGTGCTGTTGCCGAACAGCGCGGCCTTGTAGTTGTCCCACATATGGCCACCGGGCAGCAGCGGCATCGGTGCCTGCACGATGGCGTCGGCCGTGTGCGTCGAGGCCACGAAGGTGATGTAGAGCGGGAAGGCCACGATCAGCACACCCAGTATCAGCACCAGGTGGGAGATGGCCGTCAAAACGGGGCGTCGTTCAACCATGATTGGCCTTCTGCCGGGCCGTCCCAAAGAAGGCCAGCGCCCCCTCGGGGGGCAGCGAGCCGAGGCGAGCGTGGGGGCTGTTCATCTAGTACTGCACTTTCTTTTCAACGAAGCGGAACTGGATGACGGTCAAGGCCACCACGATGAACATCAGCACCACCGACTGTGCGGCCGAGCCGCCCATGTCCATGGCCTTGAAGCCGTCGTAATAGACCTTGTAGACCAGGATCGAGGTGTCCTTGCCCGGGCCGCCCTGGGTGGCCGCGTCGATGATGCCGAAGGTGTCGAAAAAGGCATAGACGACGTTGATCACCAGCAGGAAGAAGGTGGTCGGCGAGAGCAGCGGGAAGATGATGGTCCAGAAGCGCCGCCAGGGCCGGGCACCGTCGATGGCCGCCGCTTCGATCAGCGACTTCGGAATCGACTGCAGGCCGGCCAGGAAGAACAGGAAGTTGTACGAGATCTGCTTCCAGACGGCCGCCATCACCACCAGGGTCATCGCATGGTCGGAGTTCAGCGGATGGTTCCAGTCAACGCCGGCCGAGCGCAGCGCGTAGGCCACGATGCCGATGCTGGGCGCGAACATGAACAGCCACAGCACGCCGGCAATGGCGGGCGCCACAGCATAGGGCCAGATCAGCAGCGTCTTGTAGAAGCCCGCGCCCTTGACGACGCGGTCGGCCATCACCGCCAGCAGCAGCGAGATGCTGATGCCCAGCACCGCCACCAGCGAGGAGAACACGGCCGTGGTCTTGAACGAGGCCAGGTAGGACTCGTCATTCCACAGCTGCTCGAAGTTCTGCAGGCCCACCCACTCCTTGGAAAAACCGAATGCGTCCTGCTGCTGCACCGACTGCAGCAACGCCTGGCCGGCGGGCCAGAAAAAGAAAATGGTGATCACCGCCACCTGCGGCGCGATCAACAGCCACGGCAGCCAGCCTGACTTGAACAGAACGCGTTTTTCAACCGACATGGGCTCAGTCTCCGGGCCTTGCAAAAAACTCAACCCGCCGCACCACAGAAGCGGGGCGGCGGGCTACTCGGCTAAGCGCCGGATCTCAGCGCTTGTTGGCCTTCTCGAAGCGTTCGAGTTGCTCGTTGCCGCGCTTGATGGCGGCATCGATGCCTTCCTTGGCGGTCTTCTTGCCGCCCCAGACCTGCTCCATCTCCTCGTCGATGATGGTGCGGATCTGCACGAAGTTACCCAGACGCACGCCACGCGACTTGTCGGTGGTCTTGCGGATCATCTGCGTCACGGCCACATCGGTGCCGGGGTTGGCCTTGTAGAAGCCCGACTTCTCGGTCAGCTCATAGGCGGCCTTGGTGACCGGCAGGTAGCCGGTGCGCTTGTGGCTCTCGGAGGCCACATCGGACTGGGCCAGGTAGCTGAAGAAGGCGGCCACGCCCTTGTACTCGGGTGCCTTCTTGCCCGACATCACCCACAGGCTGGCACCGCCGATGACGGTGTTCTGCGGCGCGCCGGTCACATCCGGGTAGTAGGGCAGGGGGGCGATGCCGGCGGCGAACTTGGCGTTCTTCTTGACGTTGGCATACAGGCCCGAGGAGCCGGTGGTCATCGCGCACTCGCCCGAGACGAAGGTCGAGTCGGCGGCGTTGTTGCGGCCCTTGTAGACGAACAGGCCCTGCTTGGACATATTGGCCAGATTCTCGATGTGGCGCACATGCAGCGGGGTGTTGAAGTTCAGCCGCGTATCCAGACCGCCGAAACCGTTGTTCTTGGTGGCGAACTCGACGTTGTGCCAGGCCGAGAAGCTCTCGAACTGGGTCCAGCTCTGCCAGCTGGTGGTGAACGGGCACTTGTGGCCGCTGGCCTTGAGCTTGGCTGCTGCCAGGGCCACCTCGGGCCAGGTCGAAGGCGGCTTCTCGCTGTCGATGCCGGCGGCCTTGAAGGCGTCCTTGTTGTAATGGAACACCGTCGTCGAGCTGTTGAACGGGAAGCTCAGCATCTGGCCGTTGGGGGCCGTGTAGTAACCGGCCACGGCGGGCACATAGGCGCTGGGGTCGAACTTGGCGCCGGCTTCCTTCATCACCTCGGCCACCGGCTTGATGGCGCCCTTGCTGGCCATCATCGTGGCGGTGCCCACTTCGAACACCTGCAGGATGTGCGGCGCATTGCCGGCACGGAAGGCGGCGATCGCGGCCGTCATCGACTCGTCGTAGCTGCCCTTGAAGGTGGGCACGATCTTGTAGTCCTTCTGGCTGGCGTTGAACTCCTTGGCCAGGTCATTCACCCAGTCACCCAGGGCGCCGCCCATGGAGTGCCACCACTGGACCTCAACTTGGGCTTGGGCGGTGGTGCTCAGGCCGGCGGCCAGCAGGGCGGTGATCAGGAAGCGCGGTTTCAAATTCATGGTGTCTCCGTTGGATCGCGGGGGCGATTGGAACATATCGGACAAAGGCAAGACCTTGCCGAGAACAAACGTGCAAGGGTACTGAGCATTTGTGACAGTTCTGTTTTTGTCATGCCGTCGGCCCCGGCACAAGAGGAGTTCCCCTCAATGCCGAGTTGCCAAGCGAGGGTGATCTTCGGCCCGAGCGGGCACAATTGCAAATTCGGCTTGTCGCGGATGCGCGTCAAGGCCCATCCACCAGACCTTGCCGCCACCACGCGTCAAGGCCATGACGGCCCAATTAAAAGGCCTTGTCTTGCTGGAGAAAGTGCAAATGTTGCACTGCGGTAGGATTTGACGCACACCGGTGCCCACCGGTTCTTATGTACGGCTCCTTAGGCTCACCGAATTCATGAATGCACCCCTCCCGCTGATGGCCCAGGACCTGCCGTTCACGCCCCATGCGGCCTCGCCCCGTCTGCGCGAGATTCCCTACAACTACACCTCCTTCTCCGACCGCGAGATCGTCATCCGCCTGCTGGGCCAGCGCGCCTGGAGCGTGCTGGACCATCTGCGCGAGGAGCGCCAGACCGGCCGCTCTGCACGGATGCTGTACGAGGTGCTGGGCGACATCTGGGTGGTGCAGCGCAACCCCTATCTTCAGGACGATCTGCTGGACAACCCCAAGCGCCGCCGCCAGCTGGTCGAGGCCCTGCATCACCGGCTGGGCGAGGTCGAGCGCCGGCGTGCGCCGGCCGATTCGGCCCTCGGTGCGGCCGAGCGCGATGCCCATGTGGGCGAGCTGCTGCAGCTGGCCAGCCAGGCGGTGGAGCGTTTCGCCAAGGGCTTCGACGAGGTGGCCGCCTTGCGCCGCCGCACGCACAAGGTGCTGGGCAAGGTCACCAAGAGCGACAACATCAAGTTCGATGGCCTGAGCCGCGTCGCCCACGTCACCGACGCCACCGACTGGCGGGTCGAATACCCCTTCGTGGTGCTCACCCCCGACAGCGAGGCCGAGATGGCGGCGCTTGTCAAGGGCTGCATCGAGCTGGGCCTGACCATCATCCCGCGTGGCGGCGGCACCGGCTACACCGGCGGCGCCGTGCCCTTGACCTGGAACAGCGCCGTCATCAACACCGAGAAGCTCGAAGCGATGAGCGGTGTCGAAATGCTGCGCCTGCCGGGCCTGGACAAGGAAGTGGCCACCGTCTGGACCGAGGCCGGCGTGGTCACTCAGCGCGTGTCCGACATTGCCGACGCCAATGGCTTCGTCTTCGCCGTGGACCCGACCTCGGCCGAGGCCAGCTGCATCGGCGGCAATATCGCCATGAATGCCGGCGGCAAGAAGGCCGTGCTGTGGGGCACGGCGCTGGACAATCTGGCCAGCTGGCGCATGGTCACGCCCGAGGCCAAGTGGCTGGAGGTCACCCGCCTCAACCACAACCTGGGCAAGATCCATGATGCCGAGATGGCCAGCTTCGAGCTGCGCTATTTCGATGCCACGGGCAAGAAGCTGGAGCGCACCGAGCGCCTGGACATCCCCGGCCGCGTGTTCCGCAAGGAGGGCCTGGGCAAGGACGTGACCGACAAGTTCCTCGCCGGCCTGCCGGGCATCCAGAAAGAGGGCTGCGACGGCCTGATCACCAGCGCCCGATGGGTCGTGCACCGCATGCCCGCGCACGTGCGCACCGTCTGCCTGGAGTTCTTCGGCAATGCCAAGGACGCCGTGCCCAGCATCGTGGACATCAAGGACTATATGTTCGCCCAGGCGGCCTCGGGCGGCGCCATCCTCGCGGGTTTGGAACACCTTGACGACCGCTACCTGAAGGCGGTCGGTTACGCGACCAAGAGCAAGCGCGGCGGCCTGCCCAAGATGGTGCTGGTCGGCGACATCGTCGGCGACGACCCCGATGCCGTGGCCAGGGCCACGTCTGAAGTCGTGCGCCTGGCGAACGGCCGTGCCGGCGAGGGCTTTGTGGCCGTCAGCGCCGATGCGCGCAAGAAGTTCTGGCTCGACCGCAAGCGCACCGCCGCGATCGCCCGCCACACCAATGCCTTCAAGATCAATGAGGACGTGGTCATTCCGCTGCCGCGGATGGGCGAATACACCAACGGCATCGAGCGCATCAATATCGAGCTGAGCCTGCGCAACAAGCTGCAGCTGCTGGACAAGCTCGAAGCCTTCTTCGACGACGGCGAGCTGCCCTTGGGCAAGAGCGACGACGCCGGCGACATCGCCTCGGCCGAGTTGCTGGAAGACCGCGTCGCCCAGGCGCTGGCCCTGCTGCGCGAAACGCGCACTCAGTGGCTGTTCTGGCTGACCCATATCGACGACGCTCCGGCGGCGGGCTCGCCCAGCTACTTCGACCAGCTGCAGGACCACACGCTGCGCGCCTCGTGGAAGACGCAGGTGCTCAAGCCCCTGCAGGAGATCTTCGCCGGGTCAGCCCTGACCCCCATCGTCGACGCCTGCAAGAAGATCCACCAGGAGGTGCTGCGCGGCCGTGTCTGGGTGGCGCTGCACATGCATGCCGGTGACGGCAATGTGCACACCAATATCCCGGTCAATTCCGACAACTACGAGATGCTGCAGGCGGCGCACGGCGCCGTGGCCCGCATCATGAAGCTGGCGCGCAGCCTGGACGGCGTGATCTCCGGCGAGCACGGCATCGGCATCACCAAGCTGGAGTTCCTGACCGACGAGGAGCTGTCGGGCTTTGCCGGCTACAAGGCCAGGGTCGATCCGGAAGGCCGCTTCAACAAGGGCAAGCTGTTGCGGCCGGCGCTGGGCGGCACCGAGTTTGCCGACCTGACCAATGCCTACACCCCCAGCTTCGGGCTGATGGGCCATGAGTCGCTGATCATGCAGCAGAGCGATATCGGCGCGATCAGCGAGAGCATCAAGGACTGCCTGCGCTGCGGCAAGTGCAAGCCGGTCTGCGCCACGCACGTGCCCCGCGCCAATCTGCTCTACAGCCCGCGCAACAAGATCCTCGCCACCTCGCTGCTGGTCGAGGCCTTCTTGTACGAGGAACAGACGCGCCGCGGCATCTCGGTCAAGCACTGGCAGGAGTTCGAGGACGTGGCCGACCACTGCACGGTCTGCCACAAATGCCTGAGCCCCTGCCCGGTGAAGATCGACTTCGGCGACGTGACGATGAATATGCGCAACCTCTTGCGCAAGATGGGGCAGAAAAGCTTCCGCCCCGGCAATGCGGCGGCGATGTTCTTCCTCAACGCCACCAATCCGGAGACCATCAAGCTCGTGCGTGCCGGCATGGTGGGCGTGGGCTTCAAGGTTCAGCGCCTGGCCAATGACTTGATGCGCCGCCTGGCGCGCAAGCAGACCAGCGCGCCGCGGGCCACCTTGGGCGCTGCGCCGCTGAAAGAGCAGGTCATCCACTTCATCAACAAGAAGATGCCGGCGGGCCTGCCGACCAAGACGGCCCGCGCGCTGCTCGACATCGAAGACAAGGACTACGTGCCCATCATCCGCGATGCGGCCCGCACCACGGCCGAGACCGAGGCGGTGTTCTACTTCCCCGGCTGCGGCTCCGAGCGGCTGTTCAGCCAGGTGGGCCTGGCCACGCAGGCGATGCTCTGGCATGCCGGCGTGCAGACGGTGCTGCCGCCCGGCTATCTGTGCTGCGGCTACCCGCAGCGCGGCTCGGGCCAGTTCGACAAGGCCGAGAAGATCATCACGGACAACCGGGTGCTGTTCCACCGCGTGGCCAACACGCTCAACTACCTCGACATCAAGACCGTGGTGGTCAGCTGCGGCACCTGCTACGACCAGCTGCAGGGCTATGAATTCGACAAGATCTTCCCCGGCTGCCGCATCATCGACATCCACGAGTACCTGCTGGAGAAGGGCATCACCCTGACACCGGGTGCCACCTACCTCTACCACGACCCCTGCCACAGCCCGATGAAGCTGCAGGAGCCGATGAAGACGGTGAAGGCCCTGGTCGGAGACTCGGTGACCAAGAGCGAGCGCTGCTGCGGCGAGTCGGGCACCCTTGGCGTGACCCGGCCCGACATCAGCACCCAGATCCGCTTCCGCAAGGAAGAGGAGCTGCGCAAGAACGAGGCCGCGCTGCGCGAGTCGGGTACCGTCGGAGCGAAGGAGGACATCAAGATCCTCACCTCCTGCCCCAGCTGCCTGCAGGGCCTGACCCGCTACGGCAACGACCTGCAGAACGGCCTTCTGGAGGCCGACTACATCGTCGTCGAAATGGCCCGCAAGATATTGGGTGAGGATTGGATGCCCAAGTACATCGCGATGGCCAACAACGGTGGGATTGAGCGGGTGTTGGTGTGATGTGTTGGCCCCCGGATGCAATCCGGGGTCACCGCTCGCCAAACGCCCCGTCCACATCGGCGGCAATACCCCAATCCTCCGGGTACACCCCCATCCGCACATACCGGTGAACGACGAATGCGGCCAATCGGCTGCCCGCTTCACCCAACCATGCTTGACCGGGTTGAAATGGATGTAGTCAATGTGCTTCGCCACATCCGCCTCATCACGCAATGTGTGTTCCCAGTAGCGCCGCTGCCATATCGCGAAGCCACCGTCAGGCCGCTCAGCAAGCACCACGCCCTGCTTTCGCATAGCGTGGGTAAAGCTCGATTTGATGGCCGTCCAGCGTGCCGGGTAGTCGCTGTCGGCTTCGGGCAGGGTCCAGATCGCGTGCAAATGCTCGGGCAGCACGACGACGGCGTCCACATCGAACGGCAAGCGTGCTTTGGCACCGCGGATTGCGTCCCCGAGCAGGGCAATGTGATCGGTCAGGGCGGCGGAGGACCGATCCGCCAGTGCCAACGTGAAAAAGTAGCTTGCGCCTTCCACCCGATTGCGACGGTATTGCACCATGGCTCATCGTAGAAGGATTTGTAGCCCGGAGGAAGCGCAGCGGAGTCCGGGGCCAGCGCTCGCAAACGCCAAGATCCCGGACTCCGCTGCGCTCCCTCCGGGCTACCGGGCCGCCCCGGATGCAATCCGGGGCAATGAAACTCAACCCAGCTTGCGGCGCCGCGCCATCGCCAGCACGCCAGCCAGACCGGCCAACATCAAGGCGTAGGTCTCGGGTTCCGGCACCGCCGGTGCCAGCGTGGCAATCTCCTGGGCCGACAGCGCGCTGTCATAGATCGCGATGTAATCCACCGAGCCGGCCGAGGCTTCGCCTCCAACGGCATTGTCGTCACGGAAGAAGCGGGCGGTGTTGTTGGCGGTGTCGAACTTGGCCAAGCCGCCGGCGTCGTTGAAGCTGAGTTGCAGCACGCCGTTGACATAGCCGGAGAAGGTGCCGGCCGCGTCACGCGACAAGGTCACGCGCACTTGCTGGCCATCGGCAAAAGCCCCGCCCGCGCCGGTAGCGAGGTTGTAGAAATTCAGCGCGGTGCTCAGGTTGTACAGCCCGGTGTCGCTGGCGCCGGCCTTGAAGTCGACGATGCGGCGGTAGCCGCCGGTCGAGTCGAACGCGAAGCTGGTGTCAATGGTGTAGACGTCTTGCGCCAGCGCGTTGTCCACCGCCAGGCCCTGATTGGCCGCGAAGCTGTAGCTGCTGGCGCCCAGGGTGCCGCCAAAGTCGGTCAGCGCCGGGCCGCCCAGGCTGTCGGCGTAGCTGTTGTTCAGCTCGTAGAAATGGGTCGGCGTGGTGGCTTGCGCCGCGGCGGCGCCCAAGGCCAGCAGGGTGAAGGGGATCAGGTGCTTGAGTGATGCGTTCATGGCGTCTTCCAGCAATGCGGTTCGATCGTGCCGACATTAGCAGCAGGGCGTCGTCAAGGGCACCCCCTGAAGCGAGGGTGCAGGGGATAGGAGTCCCGGATTGCATCCGGGCTACATAACGAGGCCCCGGATTGCATCCGGTCTACGAACTCGCCGTAGCCCGGATGCAATCCGGGGCCAAGCCCTTGCCCACTACTCCGCCGACAACTTCCTCTCCCGTATCAACCCATGCCAAAAGGTTGTTTCCTTCTGCACAAACGCCGCCAGCCCGGCGGCATTCGAGGGGGCCACCTCCAGGCCGAAGTCCTCCGGCCGCGCCTTCACCTCCGGCGTGTTGATGGCCTTGTTCAGCTCGCTGCTGAGCTTGGCGACGATCTCCGGCGGCGTGCCCTTGGGCATGAACAGGCCTTGCCAGGCGGTCACTTCCAGGTCCTTGAAGCCGAGTTCCTCGAAGGTCGGCACATCGGGCAGGGTGGCCAGGCGCTTCCTGGACATCACGGCCAGGGCCTTGAGCTTGCCCGAGCGGATCTGCGGCAGGCCGGCGGCGGTGTCCACCACCGTCATGGGCACCACGCCGCCGAGCACATCCTGCAGCGCGAACGCCGTGCCGCGATAAGGCACGTGGACGATGAAGGTCTGCGAGCGGTCCTTCAGCAACTCCATCGCCAGGTGGTGCGGGCTGCCGATGCCCGGCGAGGCATATCTGAACTTGCCCGGGTTCTTCTTGACCTCATCCAGCCACTGCCTGGCACCGGAGAATCCCGCGCCGGGGTTGACGGCCAGGATCAGCGGAAAGCGCGCCATGAAGCCCACCGGCACCAGATCCTTGGGCTCATAGGGCAGCTTCTTGTACATCGCCGCGTGGAACACCATCACCCCGTTGTCGCCGCTGACGATGGTGTAGCCATCGGGCGCAGACTTGGCCGCCGCGTCGGTGCCGATGATGCCGGCCGCCCCCGGCTTGTTGTCAATTACCAGCGTCTGGCCCAGCTGCTTGCCCAACTGGGGCGCCAACTGGCGGGCCAGGAAGTCAGAGCCGCCGCCGGCCGGATAGGCCACCACCCAGCGTATCGGCTTGGACGGCCAGGTGTCCGCCTGGGCCGCGAGTGGCGCTATGGCGGCCAGACCCAGGGCGGCGATGAGGAGCCGGCGAGCCGACCGGCCGGCGGCCTTTTGTAACGTTTGGCGACGAGTTGCTGTCATGCGGGGCTTCCGTGGAGCGCTAAAGTCGGAGGATCTTAGCGAGCATTCAAAGCGACATGGCCCAAGGCGATCATCTGCAAGGCTGCGAACTGTGCGAGACCCCCGGCGGCTTGGTCGTGGTACAGACGCCTCAGCTGCGCGTGCTGCGCATCGAAGACGTCAGTTTTCCGGCCTTTTACCGGGTCGTCTGGCACGCGCACCGCGCCGAAATGACCGATCTCAGCGCCAGCGAACGGGGCCTGTGCCTGGAGGCGGTGGCTCGCGTCGAGGCGGTGCTGCGCGAGCACCTGCGCCCGACCAAGATCAACCTCGCCTCGCTGGGCAATATGGTGGCCCATCTGCACTGGCATGTGATTGCGCGCTTCGACTGGGACAGCCACTTCCCGCAGCCGATCTGGGGCCAGGCGCAGCGCACGGTCGAGCCGCCGGCGGTGAGCCGCTTGCCGCTGCCGCTGTTCGAGCTGGACCGGCATGTGGCGAATGCGTTTGGGTGAGTCGGTTGTCCCGGATTGCATCCGGGCTACAGGGTCCGCGTAGCCCGGATGCAATCCGGGGCCATCCATCGCGGTCGCCCAGGCCATGGCACTACACTCAGTCTCCACCCAGCTAAGCCCCCAGCGGCGAGAACCCACCATGGCCGGCCTCACCCCCAACACGCCCACCCCCACCGCCGTCACGGCGCACCAGCAATCGCGCGTGCTGGAGGTCAGCTTCAGCGATGGCGCCAGTTTCCGCATCCCCTTCGAGCTGATGCGCGTGTACTCGCCCTCGGCCGAGGTCAAGGGCCATGGCCCGGGCCAGGAAACGCTGCAGACCGGCAAGCGCGAGGTCGGTCTGACGGCACTGGAGCCGGTGGGCCACTACGCCATCAAGCCCACCTTCAGCGATGGCCATGACAGCGGCCTGTTCTCCTGGGACTATCTCTACCACCTGGGCAGCCAGCAGGCCGAGCTGTGGCAGCAATATGAAGCGCGCCTGGCCGAGGCCGGCGTGGAGCGGGATGCGCCGATGGTGAAGGCCGGTGGCGGGTCGGCGTGCAGCAGCCATTGATCATCATCCCCGGCCCCGGATTGCATCCGGGCTACAAGGCTGACGTAGCCCGGATGCAATCCGGGGCAAAGAATAGACAAGGACTACCTCATGACCTCCACCCACTTCGGCTTCCAGACCGTCGATGAAGGCGAAAAGGCCCAGCGCGTGCGCGGCGTGTTCGACTCGGTCGCCTCGCGCTACGACGTGATGAACGACCTGATGTCCATGGGCATGCACCGCGCCTGGAAGGCCTACACCCGTGCCGTGGCCAATCTCCGCGAAGGCGAGCGCGTGCTTGACATCGCCGGCGGCACCGGTGACCTCTCGCGCATGTTTGCCCGTGACGTGGGCGCCAGCGGCATGGTGGTGCACACCGACATCAACGAGGCGATGCTGCGCCAGGGCCGCAACCGCCTGCTCGACGAAGGCCTGGTCCTGCCCACCAATCTGTGCGATGCCGAAAAGCTGCCCTACAAGGCCAACAGCTTTGACCTGGTCAGCGTGGCCTTCGGCCTGCGCAACATGACGCACAAGGAACTGGCCCTGGCCGAGATGTGCCGCGTGCTCAAGCCCGGCGGCCGCCTGCTGGTGCTGGAGTTCTCCAAGGTCGCCGCGCCGCTGCAAAAGCCGTACGACTGGTATTCATTCAACATCCTGCCCCGCCTGGGGCAATGGATTGCCGGTGATGCCGAGAGCTACCGCTATCTGGCCGAGTCCATCCGCATGCACCCCGACCAGGCCACCCTCAAGGCGATGATGAAAACCGCCGGCTTCGGCCATGTCGATGTGCACAACCTCAGCGGCGGCCTCGTGGCCCTGCACGCCGGTATCAAGTGTTGAGCCGATAAAGGCCCCCCGGATTGCCTCCGGGCTACGAAGGGCGCGGGCCTTTGTTGGGTCGCCCCCGGATTGCTTCCGGGCTACGGGGCGGTGGCGGCGGCCGTTGGGACGGCTGTCGTAGCCCGGATGCAATCCGGGGCCGTCCCCCCCATCGCCACCCCCACATACACGGGGGGCAAGCTCCCGGAACCTAAGTGCATGATGCCGGTCTTGCACTGGGCCACAGAAAGTCGGGCAAATACATTCGCAGGGCAGCGAGTTTGACCTAGGGTAAACCCATGGCAAACCCCGAGGCCTGTACATATTGCGGCCGGCCGCTGTCATCTATTTGTCATGGGTTTTGCGCGGCTGGGTCAGGTATTACCCGAAAACAAGGCGGCGCATCACGCAAAACTGCTGCGCTTGAGACAAGGCTGTCACACGTCAAGGCTACACTCAGGGTCTATTTGCGGGCCTTCAGCAGGTAGCTAGGTAGGTAGGTTAGGCGGCCTTGGCCAGCACAAGAATTCGAGCACAACCGTTTCCGGCTCTTGTCATGGAGCAGAAAGTCAAACTGATGAACGCTTTGAGAAAACATGTTCTCGCCCCCGCACCGATGCGTGTTGCGGCCGTGGCGCTGGCCTCGGCCCTGGTCTTGCTGACCGGTTGCGGCGAAAAGAAGAGCAGCGAAAAGGCCTCGCAGACCGCGGCCAAGGTGAATAAGGAAGAAATCACCGTTCATCAGATCAACTTCGTGCTGCAGCGCCAGCAGGGCCTGAAGCCCGAGCAGGCCGAGGCCGCCAGCAAGCAGATCCTGGAGCGCCTGATCGACCAGGAGCTGGCCGTGCAGAAGGCCATGGACATGAAGCTCGACCGCGACCCCAAGGTCGTGCAGCAGATCGAGGCCGCCAAGCGCGAAATCATCTCCCGCGCCTATGTCGAGCGCGTCGGCGAGGGCGCCACCAAGCCGGCGCCGGAAGAGCTGCAGAAGTATTACGACGAGAAGCCCGCCCTGTTCAAGGAGCGCCGCATCTACAGCCTGCAAGAGCTGGCCATCGAAGCCAAGCCCGAGCAACTGACCACGCTGCGCGACAAGCTCGCCGCGGCCAAGAACATTGCCGAGTTCGTCGAGTACATGAAGGCCAATGACATCCGCTTTGCCGGCAACCAGGCCGTGCGTGCCGCCGAGCAGCTGCCCCTGGCCGGCCTGGACACCATCGCCAAGATGAAGGACGGCGAGTCGATGTTCAACGTTACCCCCACCGGCGCGCAAGTGCTGGTGCTCGCCAGCTCGCGCAGCCAGCCCGTGGCCCTGGAGCAGGCCAAGCCGGCGATCGAGCAGTTCCTGCTCAATGAGCGCAAGCGCAAGCTGATCGAGGAAGAGGTCAAGGGCCTGCGCGCCAACGGCAAGATCGAATACGTGGGCAAGTTCGCGCAGGGCGCCTCGGCACCCGCGGGCAATGCGCCGGCAGCGCCGGCACCCGTCGTGGCTCCCGCTCCGGCTGCCAGCAGCGGCATGAGCGACACCGACATCAGCAAAGGCATGGGGTTGAAGAAATGATCAACAGGACCGCAATGACCGCAAAACCGCTCCTTCACACCCTCAACCGTTCATTGCTGGCCGCCGGCACGGCCACCGCCCTGGCACTGGCCGCCGCCGGCCCGGTGTGGGCCCAGGCACAGACCACGGCCTCGGCCGCCTCCACCGAATACCGGCTCGGCGCAGGCGACATCGTCCGCATCTCCGTCTACCAAAACCCCGACCTCACGCTCGAAACCCGCGTCAGCGAGTCGGGCGTGGTCTCGTACCCCTTGCTGGGCTCGATCAAGATCGGCGGCCTGGCCCCGGCGCAGGCCGAGAAGGTCATCTCCGACGGCCTGAAGAACGGCAACTTCGTCAAGCAACCCCAGGTCACCGTGCTGGTGATACAGGTGCGCGGCAACCAGGTCTCGGTGCTGGGCCAGGTCAACCGCCCGGGCCGCTTCCCGATCGAAGTGGCTGAAATGCGCCTGTCCGACATGCTGGCCAACGCGGGCGGCATCGCCGGTGGTGGTGCCGAAGTCGTCACCGTGGTCGGCACGCGCAACGGCCAGCCCTTCCGTGCCGAGGTCGACTTGCCACGGGTCTTTACCAGCGGTGGCCGTGGCGATGACCTGATCGTGCAGAACGGCGACGTCATCTGGGTCGATCGCGCCCCGATGGTCTACATCTACGGCGAAGTGCAGCGCCCCGGCCCGATGCGCCTGGAACGCGGCATGACCCTGATGCAAACGCTGGCCACCGGCGGCGGCCTGACCCAGCGCGGCACCGAGAAGGGCATTCGCGTGCACCGCAAGGACGCCTCGGGCAAGGTCCAGGTCGTGCAGGCGGCGATGGATGAGTCGCTGCGGGATGGCGACGTGGTGTATGTCAAAGAAAGCCTTTTCTGATCTGCTGATCTGAGGACAAAAACATGAGCTTTGGACAGTTTCTTTCAATACTCAGAGCGCGCAAATGGGTCGCGCTGCTGATATTCGTATTGACCGTGGCCACCACATTGGTGATCAGCCTGCTGCTGCCCAAGCAGTATGTGGCGTCGGCCTCCGTGGTCGTGGACATGAAGCAGGATCCGTTGTCGGGGGCTTTCCCCGCGCTGATGCTGCCGGCCTTCATGGCCACGCAAGTTGACATCATCCAAAGCGACCGGGTCGCCCAAAAGGTGGTGCGCAATCTGAAGCTAACTGAGAACCCGCAGATTCGCCAGCAGTGGCAAGAGGCGACAGAAGGCAAGGGTTCTATCGAGCAATGGCTGGCGGAGACATTCCAGAAGTTTCTGGATGTGAAACCATTGCGCGAATCCAATGTGATCAACGTCAGCTACAAGTCGCCCGATCCTCGCTTTGCTGCCGGTTTGGCAAATGCCTTTGTCCAAGGTTATCTGGATACCATCCTTGAGTTGCGGGTGGACCCTGCCAAACAGTATTCGACCTTTTTCGAAACTCGGTCCAAGGACGCGCGCGAAGCCCTTGAGAAAGCGCAGGCTCGCCTGTCTGCTTT
>Ga0187842_1000072_pt1 | contig 51479 bp, 49 predicted proteins | sample SpaLakP09_SKY_41_FD_134514 | JGI IMG/M metagenome (GOLD analysis project Ga0187842, IMG submission 134514) | Oligotrophic lake water microbial communities from Sparkling Lake, Wisconsin, USA - SP09_SKY_41 | ecosystem: Environmental > Aquatic > Freshwater > Lake | place: USA: Sparkling Lake... | reverse complement strand
GCGCCATCGATGGCGCCGTCGAGTGTTTCACCGCGCAGCATGGCCTGCAGCCGCCGCTCGGCCTGTGCCGCGTCCGCGCTCAGACCGGCCGGGTCGGGGCGCTGCTGCAGATGGGCGGCGAGCAGGCGCTGGTAGCGCGGTCGCAGGCCCGGGCAGCGCTGCAGCGCAAGGGCGCTGGCGCTGCGGTTGGCGGCGGCCCAGTCCAGGCCCGGCTCGAAGGCGGCGGCCAGGGCGGCCAGCCACAGATAGAGATCGCGGTTCAGACCGGCGTCATTGAACACATCGATCTGCGGCGGCAGGGCCAGCGTCTCGGCGTCCAGGCGCGGCCGCGCGGCGCGTTGGCCGGCGCCGGCCAGGCGCTGCAACCAGCCGCGTGGCCCGGCGATGCGCTCGAGGCTGGCCGGCACGACGCGCACCGCGCTGGCGCCACCGGCGGCGCGGTAGAGCAGGGCGGCGGCGCGCTGCACCTCGGGCAGGCTCACGGCCTGGTCCGGAAAGCCGCTCTGCGCCGCCCGGTTGATGAAGCGGTGCCACCGCTCGCCTACCCACTCTTCCATATCAGTTGTCTGCGCGGCGCTGGCGCAGCGTTTCTCGCAGCGCGTCGACACCCACCGTCCACTCAAGATTGGGGCTCGCGCCGCGTGGCGCATGCGAGCTCTCGCATTCGGTCACACACTGGCCGCACTGCACGCAGGAGAACATCAGGCGCTTGATATTGCGCGGCTTGAGCCGCATCGGGCAGGCGGTGTCGCAGGCCGCTCCTTCAGGCGCCTTGGCCGTGCTGCAGTCGCGGCAGTCGCGGGCACGTTCGCGGGCGAAGGCCACCACCAAGGCGCGCGGATTGGCCATCCAGGCCAGGCTCTGGAACAGACCCACGGCGCAGCCGAAGCGGCAGAACAGATGTCGCGCCAGCAGCAGCTCGGCGCTGAACACAGCGCCGGCGATGACGATGAAGCGCGTCTGGTTGGGCGTCAAGGTGCCGCTGAAAAGATTGCCCCAGATCTGTGCCGGCGGCAGCAGATAGGTCAGCAGGGTGATGGACCACAGAAAGCCGAAGAACAGGCAGCTGATCAGGAACAGGGGCCACCAGCGGCGCTGCGGGCTGCGGCCGGTCTTGGCCGTGGCCTGCTTATCCCAGAGACTGAACCTGCCGGTGGCGCGGTGCAGCAGGTCGTTGAGCGTCTCGACCAGCGAGAAGTGCGGGCACAGCCAGCCGCAGTAGATGCGGCCTTGGCGCCAGGCCACCGTCATGAAGCCGGCCACGAACAGCAGCGCCGGCAGGATGCCGCGTAACAGTATCGAGGCCGCCGCCTCGTTGGCGCTGATCTCGCCGCGCACAAAGGCGTCTATGCCCAGCGACCAGCGAAAGCCCAGGAACCAGAGCTGGGTCTCGCCCAGGTCGAAGCGCAGCAGGTTCAGCGCCGGGGCGAGCAGGAACAACGCGAAAAAGCCCAGCTGGGTGGCGCGGCGCAGGCGCTGCAGGCGCGCCATCTTGCGCGCCTGCCCCGGCGGCGCCTGGGCCAGCACGATCTCAGCCATGGCCCGCGATCGCCACCACGACCTCGGCGAGCGCGACAGCGGTTTCGGCATCATCGGTCAATGCATCGACGATGGCTGCCTGGCAGGCCTGCTCCAGGCTCAGGCCGGCGACGGTCAGCCGCGCCGCCATCACCAGCAGGCGTGTGCTGGCGGTTTCTTCCAGATCGTGTTCGGTCAGCCGCCGCAGCGCCTGCGCGAGGCGCACCAGCCGGCTTGCCTGCTCGACCGTGCAGCCGCTCTCGGCCTGGACGATGGACCGCTCCACCTCCGGCTTCGGATAGCCCAGGCTCAGGGCGACGAAGCGCTGACGGGTGCTGGGCTTGAGCCCCTTGAGCAGATTCTGGTAGCCGGGGTTGTAGCTGATCACCAGCATGAAACCCGGTGCGGCGTCGAGCAGCTCGCCGGTGCGCTCTATCGTCATCTGGCGGCGGTCGTCGGCCAGCGGGTGCAGGACCACGGTGGTGTCCTTGCGCGCCTCGACCACCTCGTCCAGGTAGAGGATAGCCCCCGATCGCACGGCCCGGGTCAGCGGGCCGTCGCACCAGCGGGTGTCGCCACCCTCGATCAGGTGGCGGCCCACCAGGTCGGCGGCGCTGAGGTCGTCGTGGCAGCTCACCGTCACCAGGGGACGGCCCAGCCGCGCCGCCATATGCTCGACCAGCCGCGTCTTGCCGCAGCCGGTGGGGCCCTTGATCAGCAGGGGCAGGCGGCTGGCATGGGCCCGCTCGAACAGGCGGCACTCGCCGGCCTGTTCTGCATAGTAGGGCAGCTCGCTCAGGAGCCGCGCACTGCTCATTTCCATCACGCGGTCCTGAGCCGGGCATTGGCCGGAACTTCATCTTCTTCGACTCCGGGGCCGACGAAGAAGCTTGCCAGGTAGACCAGCAGGCCGGCCAGGAACATCACCCCGCCGCCGACGCGTATCCAGTAGAAGAAGCGCAGCTGGTCCTGGGTGGCCATGAAGCTCATCGCACCCTCGGTGGGCATGCGCTGCAGCCAGATCTGCAGGATGCCTGCGCCGGTCAGGGCCAGCACCATCACCGCCATGCCTATGGTCATGATCCAGAAGCTCCACATCTCGTAGCCCTGGGCGCGGCGCGAGTTGGCCTCGCGGCCACGCAGTATCGGCATCGCATAGCTGATCATCGCGATCACCACCAGCACGTAGGCGCCATAGAAGGCCAGGTGGCCGTGGGCAGCGGTGATCTGGCTGCCGTGGGTATAGAAGTTGACCGGGCTGAGCGTGTGCAGAAAGCCCCACAGGCCGGCGCCGAGAAAACCCATCACCGAGCAGCCGACGGCCCACAGCACGGCGGCCTGGTTCGGGTGCTCGCGCTTGCGACGCTGCACCATATTGAAGGCGAACAGGGTCATCATGAAGAAGGGCACCGGTTCCAGCGCGCTGAACACGCTGCCCACCCATTGCCAGTAACCGGGCAGGCCGATGAAGAAGAAGTGGTGGCCGGTGCCCAGGATGCCGGTGACCAGGGCCATGGTGACAATCAGGTACAGCCACTTGTCGATCACCTCGCGGTCGACGCCGGTGGTCTTGATCAGCACAAAGGCCAGCAGCGCGCCGAGGATCAGCTCCCAGGTGCCCTCCACCCAGAGGTGGACGACGAACCACCAGTACATCTTGTCGCGCACCAGATTGCTGGGGTTAACGAAGCTGAACAGGAACATCAGCGCCAGGCCCCACAGGCCCATCAGCAGCACCAGGGTGATGGCGGTCTTGCGGCCCTTCAGCACCGTCATGCTGATGTTGAACAGAAAGGCCAGCGCGACGATGACGATGCCGATCTTGGTCGGCAGCGGCTGCTCCAGGAACTCGCGTCCCATGGTGGCCAGGAAGTCATTGCCGGTCATCTGGGCCAGGGTGGCATAGGGCACCAGCAAATAGCCGAGGATGGTGGCGGCACCGGCGGCCAGGAAGACCCAGAACAGGATCTTGGCCAGCAGCGGGCTGTAGAGCTCGGTCTCGGCCTCTTCGGGCACCAGGTAGTAGGCCGAGCCCATGAAGCCCATCAGGAGCCACACGATCAGCAGATTCGTGTGCACCATGCGGGCGATATTGAACGGTATGGCCGGGAACATCAGGTCCCCGATCACATACTGCAGGCCCAGTGTCAGACCGAAGACGATCTGGCCGACGAAGAGCGCAAGCGCGCCGATGAAGTAGAGCTTGGAGACGGACTGCGACTGGAATTTCAGGGTGGCGGTTTTCATGTTTTTTCTCCTCAACCCTCTATGTTCGGCGGCCACTTCTCAGTGTTCACGCCGTTGGTCCATTTGAGGAACTCGACCATGTCGTCGAGCTGCGCATCGGTCAGATTGAAGTTGGGCATCTGGCGGCGGCCCGGCGCCCCGGTGGGCTGGGCCTTGATCCAGGCCTTGATGAACTCGGGCCCGCGGCGCTTGTAGACATTGCCCAGCTCGGGGGCGAAATAGGCGCCCTCGCCCAGCAGCGTGTGGCAGCCGATGCAGTTGCGCGTCTCCCAGATGTGCTTGCCGCGCACCACGGCCGGCGTGATGGCGGCGGCGTTGGATCGCTCGGGAATGCGTTGCTCGGTATCGAAGATCAGCACGGCGAACAGCAGCACAAAGAACAGGGTGCCGCCATAGAAGATGTTCCGTGCCATCTGGCTGGTGAAGCCTTGGCTCATGGTTTTGCTCCGATGTGGGGTGAGATGTCAGTAGCCTAGTGATTTGCTGGGGAAATTCCTTGAGCAGGAACAAGGAAGCGGGCCTGAGATCGACTACATGCGGCTGTCGTGCAGGGCGCCGCCGCTGAGGTCCACCATCTCGGGCTTGACTTCGGCATAGCGCAGCATTCGCCCGCCGTAGCCGGCGATGAACTTCTGCGCGTCAGCCTCTTTTTGGAAGCTGGCGACGGTGGGGCCCATCGAGCCATGGCGCTTGGCTCCCAGCACGTAGAAGCCGGTCCTGGCGTCGAACCAGTGGCCGCGCGGTTGCTCCCAGTCGGCCTGGCCCATGTCCTGCACATAGACGGCCAGGATGGGCCGGACCTGCTCGGGCCTGAGCAGGGTGTTGAACATCTCGACCGTGTCGCAGTACCAGGTCGGCTTCGGCGCGCCGCTGAAGTGGATCTGCGCCTTGGGCCCGGGGTAGTCGGCCAGCAGCATGCCGTCCAGGTCGCAGGTGCTGCTCGGGTCGATCTCGATGGCGGTGAGTTGGGTGCCGGCCTTGTCGCCGCAGGCGGCGAGCACAGCGCTGCCGGCCAGGGTGGCGAACAGCCATTGACGTCTGCTGATTGTGTTCATGCTCGGAATCTCCAGGTGGCGAGGGCCAGGGGCGCGGCGATCCAGGCCAGCATCGCCCCGCCCATCAGCCAGGGATTGGCGAGGGCGGGGGGCACGATGCTGGCCAGGCCGTAGAGGCTGCGCACCTGGTCCAGTGAAAAGACATTGAGGATGCGGAAGATGTCGGTCGGGTTCAGCAGCAGCAGATAGGCAAGGGCCTGGCCGCCGCTTCGTCCAAACACCTCGCCGCCGCTGGCCACCAGCAGGCCCAGCATCAGCAGATCGAACACCAGCACCAGGCCGAACCACAGCGCGATCGCCAGGCCCGAGGCCTTGGTGCGCTCGCGCGTCAGCACCGAGATCAAGAGTGCCAGGCTCAGAAAAGCCAGGCCCAGCAGCACCGAGCTGAATACGAAGCCGAGGTAGTGATAGAGCCCCGGCCAGCCGAACTGGCGGAACAGCAGCAGGCCGTCCAGCGCAAAGCCGATCACGGTGGACAGCGTCAGCGCCGCCGCCAGGCCCAGGTATTTGCCCAGCAGCAGCTCCAGCCGGGTGATGGGCAGGGCCAGCAGCAGGTCCAGCGAGCCGCGTTCGCGTTCGCCGACGATGGCGTCGAAGCCCAGCAGCAGGGCGATCAGCGGGATCAGATAGATCACCAGGCTGACCAGGCTGGCGATCGTGAACTCGATCGAGCGCGGCCCGAGCTGGCCCTGCTGGGCCGCGCCGAAATAGGTGATGACCAGCGAGAACACGGTGAACACCAGCGCGACGGCCAGCACCCAGCGGTTGCGCATGCGGTCGCGGAACTCCTTGCCCGCCAGGGTGGCGAGCTGGCGCCATTCGATGTCAGGCATCTGAACTCCTCAAGCCAAAAAAAACATCCTCCAGCGAGGGTTCGTGGATGCTCAGATCGAGCAGCAGGCTGCCCAGCGGCGCCAGCGCGGCCAGCACGGCCAGCACGGCCATCTTGGCCGGGCGTGGGCAGCTGAGGGTGGCCTGGCAGGGCTGGCCGGGCGTGACCAGTAACTGCAGGCCCGGCATCTCACCCAGGCAGCGGTGCAGCAGCTCCAGCGCCGAGGGCTCCAGCCGCAGCACGATGTGCAGCGGCATGTCCTGCTGCTCGCGCAGCTCCGGCACGCTGCCCAGCGCCTGCACCCGGCCATTGACCATGATGGCCAGCCGGTCCACCCGCTCCTGCAACTCGGCGAGGATGTGCGAGGTGATCAGCACCGTCACGCCCTGGCTCCGCAGCTCGTGCAGGATGGCGTAGAACTCGCGTATCGCCGCCGGGTCCAGGCCGTTGCTGGGTTCGTCGAGGAACAGCACCTGCGGCGCGCCGAGCAGGGCCTGGGCAAAGCCCAGGCGCTGGCGCATGCCCTTGGAGTATTCGCGCACCGGGCGCCTGGCCGCGGCGGCCAGGCCCAGGCGCTCCAGCAGCGGTGTGCAGCCGGCGAGGTCGGCACCCTTGAGTTTGGCGAAGAAGCGCAGGGTCTCGATGCCGCTGAGGTTGTCGTACAGGGCCAGGTGCTCGGGCAGGTAGCCGATCTGCCGCCGGACGGCGCGGAAGTCGCGGCCGCGCACCGAGGCGCCGGCTATTCTGATCTCGCCGCTGCTGACCGGCAGCAGACCCAGCATCATCTTGAACAGCGTGCTCTTGCCGGCGCCGTTGTGGCCGATCAGGCCGAACAGCTCGCCGCGCCTCACGCTCAAGGTCACGCCGTCGACCGCATGCACGGCACCGAAATGCTTGGTCACGTCACGCAGCGCGATCGCTGCGACGCTCTCATTGGCCGGGGTAGTGCTTGTCACGCCAGAGGCTCCAGTTCTTGTGGGTCGGCTGCATCTGCGGGTGGGCGTCAACGACGCTGGGCACGCGCAGCACAGGGAATTGCTGGCCGACCAGGCGCAGCGCCTGCACGGCCGGGCTGGCCAGCAGCAGCTTCATTTCGGGATAGCGGAAGCTCAGCCGGTCCACCATGTCGTTGGCCTCGTAGGGCAGGTCGCCGATGCCGTCGCCGTTGCGGTTCCAGCCGAGGTAGTTGCTCCAATGGTTTCCGCCTGCTATGGCGCCTGGCTTGGCACCCCAGGGCTCGTCGCGCGCGCCGACATAGCGCACCTGCTCGCGGTTGGCGATGAAGTCGTCGCCCTGGACGATGTTGCGCGTCGAGCCGGCCGACAGATGCACGCCGACATGGTTGTCGACGACCAGATTGCCGCGCAGCGTCGCGTACTCGACGTCGTAGATGAACAGGCCGCGGTTATTGCCGGCGACCACATTGTTCTCGACCACCGAGTCCTGCAGGGTGCGCGCATGATGCCGTGGTCCGAGTTGCCCCAGGTGCGGTTGTTGCGCACCACCTGGTTGCGTACCTCCATCAGGGCCAGGCCGCCGCGGTTGTAGTAGCTGTCGTTGTCCTCCCACAGGTTGTAGTAGGAGTTCATGTAGTGGCTGCCGTAGCGGCTGTGGTGCAGCTTGTTGCCGCGGAAGATCGCCTGGTGCGACACATCGACATACAGCGCATCGCGCACGAAGCCGATGTTGTTGCCGATGATGCGTGCGCCGGTGGTGTTGTAGAGCTGCACGCCGTTGCCACGCTGCGAGGAGTTGTACTCGCGCTTGCCGGTGATCAGATTGCCCTCGATGCGCACATCGTTGGCTTTCTCTATCCACAGGCCGAACAGGTTGTAGGTCAGGTCGCAGCGCTGCACCACGGCGCGGTGGGCGCCGGGGCGGATGTAGATGCCGGCGTTCTGGTCCTTCAGGCTGTCGCCCGAGTCGCGCACGATCAGGCCCTCGATCACCACATCGGGCGCCGTCACCCGTATCGTGTCGCCGCGCTGGCCGCCGCTGAGCGTAGGGCGCTGGAGGCCGCGCAGGGTCAGCGGCTTGGTGATCAGGAAGTTGCCGGTGTAGAAGCCGCGCTCGACCTCGACCACATCGCCGGCCTTGGCCGAGTCCAGCACCGGCTGCAGGGCCTCGCCGGGTTTGACGCGCAGCGTCGCCGCCTGCGCACCCAGCAGCGTCAAGCACAGCAGCAGGAGGGCCAGGGTCAGTCTCATGCCGGCACCAGTCCCAGTGTCTTCAGCGTCAGGAACAGCGCTGCGCCGATCAGCAGGTTCTTGAAGCCGACATAGCTGAGCATGTCCATCACGCTGGCGCGGCGGTAGTGGCCTTGCCACCAGGGGCCGTCCTTGACGTAGCGCTTGCCGGCCAGGCGTATCAGCACCTCATAGACGCTCCAGCCGAACCACCAGCCGATGATGGCGCTGGCCGACAGGCGGCCGGTGCCGGCCAGCACCCAGGCCAGGCTGGCGGCGATGGCCAGCGAGAAGCCGGCGATCTGCAAGGCACGCTGGTTTCTCCAACCATCGGCGCTCCAGGGCCACAGATGGTCGCGCAGCTCCAACCACAGCCACTTCACTCCAGCGGCATCGGCCTTGTGCGGCGGCGCGACCGGATCGGTGGGCATGCGCGGATCGGGGCCGTTGGCGACCTTGGGGTTCATCGCCGGCATCGGATGGATGGGGATGAAGTAGCCGTCGCGGCCTATCGGTGTGATCTCCAGACCGTCGCGCTCGCGGCGCTTGCGCTCCTTGGACAGCGGCGGGCAGCCCTTCGCATCGGTGTAGAGCACCATGCAGTCCAGGCAGTGCAGGCATTCGCGGTGGTCGATGCGGCCGTCGGCGTCGATTGCCTGGGCGCCGCAACCGACCGCACAGGCCTTGCAGCTGTTGCAGTCCTGCTTACGCTTCAGCCCGAACCAGCGGAAGGTGCTGGGCATGGCCAGCGAGGCGCCCAGAGGGCAGATGTATTTGCAGTAGGGCCGCTCGATGAACAGCGACACACCCAGTATCGCGGCCACGAAGAGTCCGTAGGGCCAGGCGCGGTTCGTCACACCCACCAGGAAGGTGGTCTTGAAGGGTTCGACCTCGGACAGTTTCTCGGCCAGGCCCATGTCGAACATCGAGACCGCGAGCAGGCCGAAGAAGATCGCGTACTTGAGCCATTTGAGCCGGTCGTGCACGGCCTGCGGCACGGGCTTCTGCCAGCGCTTGAGGCCCAGCTTGCGCCCGATCTTGAAGATCGCTTCCGACAGCGAACCGAACGGGCACATCCAGCCGCAGAACAGGCCGCGGCCGAACAGGAACACGGTCACGATGATGAAGATCCAGAACAGGAAGATGAAGGGGTCGCTCAGGAACAGCGACCAGGTCCAGTTGAACAACAGCGAGTGGAACCAGGTCAGCACCTGGGTGATCGAGGGCTGGGCCATCGCGCCGAAGCCGACGAAGCCAATGCTCAGGGCCCAGGCGCTGTACTTGAAGCCATTGACCGGCCATTTGTTCTTGTGCGTGGACAGCCGGGTCAGCGTTTCGCGCAAGGCATAGACCACGGTCACCGCCACCAGCAGCAGCGCGAACAGCGCGATCTCGACGGCGCGTGTCTTCCACACCTGCACCCAGGGCGCGGCGGCTTCTTCGATGACCGGGCGGCCGCCCTGCAGCAACGCGTCGGCCAGCCAGTAGTTCGCATCGAAAACGGTGAAGCTGCGCGTGCCGGTGGCGCGGTCGACGCGATTGCCCAGGAAGGCCAGCTTCCACGGATAGGAAGCGGAGAAGGCCTTGCCCCGGATGACGAAGATCGCCGACTCGCTGAAGGCTGGCGCACCGGCCGCCTCCAGGCCGTAGAGGTTCAGATAGTCCAGGTCGCGGAAGGTGAAGGAGTCGGCGCCCTGCTTGACCTGCACGCGGTCGTAGATGCCGCCGCGCACAAAGCCCGAGCCCTTGAACGATTCGACGCCGCCGGTGCGCACGACGAACAAGGCATGCTCGCCCGGTTTCAGCTGACCCTGAAGATTGCTGCGGCCCAGCTCGCCCAGCAGGCTGCGCGCGAGGTCCGGGTGGTTCAGGTCGCCGAACCACAGCTCGATGAAGGGCTCGCCGGAACGCTCCAGGCCGACCTGTTCGGGTTTGACGAGCAGGCGCTGCACGGCACCGAGCTTGACCAGCTCCGCCCAGCTCAGGCGCTTGCCGCTTTCCAGATACTTGGCAGGCTCGCGAACCGTGGGCGCAAGAATGCCGACCTGGCGGGCCACGGCCGTGCCCGAGGTCATCATCACCTGGTTCTGCGCGATCACGGTGACGGTGGCGCCCGAGATCGCGTCCACGCCCAGCACACCCTCGTCGGGGCGTGATTGACCGACCTCGATCTTGTCGGCCACCGACTTGCCGAGATATTGGTCATTGAATTTCAGCAGCGCCGATTCCGGTATGCCCAGCAGCAGGATGGGCTCGGAATGCTTGAGCACCTTGACGCCGACAAAGCGGCCCTTGATGTCCATGCCGATCAGCGTGACGACCGGCTTGCCCGAGTAGGCGGGGGTGTCGGTGATGTCGGTGGACAGCATCACATAGCCCAGCAGCGGCTTCTTGCCGGCCACCACATCACCATAGGCTTCGACGTAGGGCGGCGAGCCGATGCGCTCGGAGAAGTTCTTCGCGCCGGGAAACACCGCGGCGCAGGGCAGCAGTGCGCACATATTCTTGGCCGTGGCCAGCTCGGCGGGCAGCTCGGCCTCGTAGGCGCCGCCGGCCGCATGGACGTGGCCGCCGCTCAGCAGGAGCGCCAGAAAAAACGCGGCCAGCAGGGCCGCGAACCGGTAATGTTGAAGCTGCATTTCTATCTCAGGCTGCGCCCCTGTGGCCGCGTGTGCTCGAGACACGCGGCCAGGGGCTGGCTCTATCTCTATCAGGCTTCAACAATCATGCGAGTGCGCATCTCGAGGTGCAGCGCATGGCAGAAGTGGGTGCAGTAGCACCAGTAGACGCCCGGTTTGTCGGCCACGAAGCTGACCGAGGCCGTCTACTGCGGATTGACGATGAAGTTGACGTTGTATTTCGGGATCGCAAAGCCGTGGGTCAGATCCTCGACCTTGTCCAGATTGGTCAGGATCAGGGTCACCTCGTCGCCCTTCTTCAGCTTGAACTCGCGCAGGCTGAAGGCCGGTGCCTGCGAGGTCATCTTGACGGTCACCTTCTTGCCGTTGCGCACCACGCCCGACTCTTTCGGGTCCTTCACCGCCAGCGGGAACTCGTCCAGCGCATAGACCTGCTTCGGGCGCACGAGATCGCGCTTGAAGATGATGAAGTCATGCGGTTCGCCGCGCACCGGGTGGTCGGCCATCAGCACCATCTTCTCGCCCGAGATATCGATCAACTGCTCGTTCTCCGGGTGCAGCGGGCCCACGGGCAGGAAGCGGTCCTTGGAGAACTTGCAGCCCACGGCCAGGTACTTGCCATCGGCCGCGATGGTCTCGGACTGCGAGGCGTTCAGGTGGCCCGGCTGGTACTGCACGTCGATGCGGTCGACCACGTACTTGGCGCTCTTGTCGCCCTTGTGGAAGGCAATCGCCTTCTCGACATTCCACTTCACCACCTGGCTGTCCAGGAACAGCGTGGTGAAGGCATTGCCGCGGCCGTCGAAGGCGGTGTGCAGCGGGCCAAGGCCCAGCTCCACCTCGGCCACGATGGCGTCGTCCAGCTTCTCCAGCTTGCCATCGAACCAGTCCAGCACCTTGGCCAGCTCGATCACCGTGCCGGTGGGCGAGAGCTTGCCCGAGCAGATGAAGTACTTCTGGTCCGGGCTGGCGTTGACGCCGTGCGGGTTCTTGGGCACCGAGACATAGGCCGTCAGCGCCGTCTTGGCGTCCTTGTTGGCCTCGTGCGTGCCATCAACCACCGGCACCTTGGAGTCGCCAATGGTCTTGAACTTGCCAGCCTTCACGGCCGCTTCGATGCGGGCAACGTTGAAGAACAGGCAGGCGTCGCGTTCGGCGGACATCATGTCCTCGTACTTGGCACCCATCTCGGTGTTGTACTGGTTGGTCGCCGCCAGTTTGCCGTCGTACGAGGTGGCGGTCAGGTCGCAATTGCCGTCGATCAGCACCTGCCAGCGCACCTCCATCGACTCGGCATCGACGCAGGTGAACATCGATCGGTACTTGCTGGCGTCATCGCTGCCGCTATTGGGCAGTGGGATCGAGAACTCGGCGCCGCAGAACACCCGCGTCGTGTAGTTGATGGCGGGGTCCACCGGGTCGCGCTTGTCCGGAAAGATGCCGTGGAAGCCCTGCACATTGGGCAGCTCGGTGATCTTGTCGCAGACGAAGTAGTCGAGGCGGATGCGCGCTATGCGGCTGTTGATCTTGTCGTTGATCCAGGCGTAGCGGCCGTCGTAGTTGCCGTCCTTGTAGGAGGCATGGGTGTGGTGGCTGTCGGCCACCGTGTACCTCAGGCTGCCGTCGGCCTTGGTGCCCATGATCTTCTTGGACTCGTTGGTCACGCCCCAGCCGACCAGCGCATCCGGCACGAAGCAGGGAATGCGGTGGATCTCGCGGCCCGAGGGCAGGCCCAGCACGCGCATGTCACCGGTGTGGCCGCCGCTCCACAGGCCGTAATAGGTGTCCAGCTCGCCGGGCTTCAGATGCGTGGCATTGCCGGCGGCATGGGCGCCACCGGTCGGGGCCGAGCCTGCTGCTGGCGTGGCCGTGGCGGCGCTGCCGCCCTTGTCGGTACAAGCCACCACGCCGGCCAGGCTGGCCAGGGCGGCGGTGTTGATGAATTTGCGGCGGCCCGGGATGGTGGGGGGCAGGCCTGCGGTGTCTTTGCTCATGAGGAATCCTCGAAGGGTTGCCGGCACCTGGCGGGTCCGGTCTGGTTTGAAATATTCGTTGGCAGGCCGATGTTCGTGTTCTCCGCGATTTAAGGAATTGATGTGGATCAATTGCTTTCAAAAAGAATGAAATTTATGCACCTTTAAATGCAAAGGGTATGACTCACCGAGCCAAATGGTTTCTAGAATCGCGTCAAACCTTCACGGAGAACCCCATGAGCCTGAAAACCAAAACCCTTGTTCTGATTTGCAGCGCGGTATTGATCGCCTGCGGCAAGCAGGAAGCCGCTGCGCCCGCCACCGCCGCAACCCCGGCCCCGACGCCGGTGGCCGCCGCTCCGGCCGAGCCCGACAACGCGCTGGGCAAGAGCGTGTTCGGCAAGACCTGCGCGATGTGCCATGCGGCCGGCGTGGCGGGGGCGCCGAAGCCGGGCGACAAGGCCGACTGGGGCCCGCGCATCGCCCAGGGCAATGACACGCTCTACAAGCACGCCTTGGAGGGCTACACCGGTGCCAAGGGCATGATGCCGCCCCGTGGTGGCGGCACGACACTGAAGGATGAGGAGGTCAAGGCCGCGGTGGATTACATGACGGCCCTGTCGCACTGAACGAAGGCGGCCCCATGAACGCCCTGCCAAGCCTCGATCTCCTGCGCCGCCGCTGGCTGGCCGCGTTGCCCTTGCTGGCCACCGGCCTGTACCTGAACCCGGGGCTGGCCCTTGGTCAGTCGGCTGGCGTGCACCAGGCCGCACGCCCGCTGATGGGCACGCGGCTGGACATCACCGTGCAGGCCGACGATGCACGGGCCGCCGGCCGGGCGATGGACGCGGCCTTCGTCGAGATGGGCCGCCTGGCCGACATGATGAGCCGCTATCCGGGCAGCCGTGCCACGAGCACGGTGCATGCCTTGCACCAGGCCGCGGGCCGCAGACCGGTGCCGGTGGCGCCCGAGATGCTGCATGTGCTGAATATGGCAAAAACGATTTCGCTGCGCAGCGCCGGGGCTTTTGATATTACCGTTGGGGTATTTGACGGGTGGGGTTTTGATCCAGATCAAAAAAAGATACCGTCGATCGAAGATATTGCGCGAGATATCCCCCTGGTGAATCACCGGGACTTGATTGTCGATAATAAATCAGCCAGCGCTTATTTAAGGCGGCCGGGTATGCGCATCGATTTGGGTGGTATTGCCAAACTGCCGATATTGCAGGCCGGCCTGCGCGTATTGCAGGCCCATGGCATGGGCAGTGCCATGCTCAATGGCGGCGGTGACGTGCTGGTCAGCGGGCAGCTGCAGGGGCGCGACTGGCGTGTCGGTCTGCGCGACCCGCGTGACCCTAGCCGCCTCTTGGGCGTGGTCGGCTTGAGCGAGGGCTTTGTCGCCGCCTCGGGCGATTACGAGCGCTGCTTTGTGCGCAATGGCCGCCGCTACCACCACATCCTCGACCCCAAGACCGGCCAGCCGACGCAAGGCCCGCACGGCGTGACCCTGGTGTCGCGCCAGCTTGAGGCCATCAACGGCCTGGGCGCAGCCATCATGGTGGCCGGGGCGCGGGCCGGCCGCGAGTTGCTGGTGCCGCTGGCCGACGTCGATGCGCTGATCGTCGAGGCCGATCAGCGCCTGTGGCTGTCGCCGGGCATGGCGCGCCGTCTGCAGGCCTGAGCGACGCTGATGCAAGCCATCGTCCGCGGGCCTCGCTCCCCGGCGCCAGAGAAGGCTGAGCACTGGCGCCTGGGCCTGCTGCTGGCCGCACCGCACCGGCTGGCCTTTGGCGCTGCGGCCGCGATGCTGGCCTTGAGTGCGCTGTGGTGGTGTCTGGCCCTGGTGGCACAAAGCCAGGGCCGGCCGCTGGCCTGGACCGTCGCGCCGGCCGTCGCCCATGGCCTGGTGATGAGCTTCGGCTTCATGCCTCTGTTCTTTGCCGGCTTTCTGTTCACCGCCGGCCCGAAGTGGCTCGAGCTGCCCGCCGTCGATGCCCGCCAACTCCTGGCACCGGTGCTGGCCCAGCTGGTCGGCTGGGGCGTGTTCATGCTCGGCGTCCATGGCCCCGAGCCGGCTTTTGGCGCGGCGCTGTGCGGCTTCGGCCTGGCCGCAGTGGCGCTGGGCTGGGGCCAGGTCTTGTGGCGCTTCATGAATCTGCTGAGACTCAGCCGCGCCGCGGACCAGCTGCATGCCCGGCTGATCGCCGCTGGCGGTGTGCTCGGCGCACTGGCGCTGTGGGCGGCCGTCTTCGGCCTGGCCACCGCCCGCGCGGAGCTGGTGCAGGCTGCCATCCATGTCTCGCTGTGGGGTTTTGCCGGCACCGTGTTCGCCGCGGTGTCACACCGGATGATCCCCTTCTTCGCGGCAGCCGCGCTGCCTGCGCTCGATGCCTGGCGTCCGCGCTGGCTGCTGTGGGGCTGGACTGGGCTGTTCGCGCTGGAGGCTGCAGTCTTGCTCGCCGAGCAGCTGTGGGGCCCGCTGACGCCGGCACTGCGCTGGCCGCAGGCGCTGCTGGAGGCGGTCGCGCCTCGGCCTGCTCGCGCTGGCCCTGCGCTGGGGCCTGGTGCCGGATTTGAAACTGCGCCTGAAGCTGCGCCTGGTGGCGATGCTGCATCTGGGCTTTGTCTGGCTGGGGCTGGCCCTGCTGCTGCTGGCCGCCTCGCATGGCCTGATGGCCGCCACCGAGGGCCGACTGTCGCTGGGCCTGGCGCCGCTGCATGCCTACACGATGGGCTTTCTGGGCTCCACGCTGCTGGCGATGGTTACCCGCGTCAGCTGCGGCCATGGCGGCCGCACGAACGCGGCCGACAACTTCATCTGGCGCCTGTTCTGGCTGCTGCAGCTGGCCGTGCTGCTGCGCGTGTTGGGCGGCGTGCTGCAGGCCGTCGACCTGGGCGATGTCCTGTCGCTGCTGGCCTGGACGGCGCTGCTCTGGGCGGCCGTTTGCATCGCCTGGGCGCTGCGCTATGGACACTGGTATGGCCTGCCACGCAGCGACGGCAGACCCGGCTGAGCCGATGACCTCTGTCAGCGGCGCGAGGCAGGCGTAGTCAGCCGCCGCGCCGCCCGCAGCTTCAGTCCCTTGGTCGCGCTGCCTGCCGCGGGCACCTCGGCCCAGTTCGATTCACCGACGGCGCACGCCTGGCGCACCTCGAACCACGGCTCGCCGGGCTGCTCCGGTGGACCGGCGAGCAACTCGAATTCGTCGTACCAGACGTCCTGCAGCTGGTCGGCCTCGGCCTCTTTTTGCTCCAGCACGACGTGCGCTTGGGCCGTGCCGGTCAGGGCCAGCAGGCTCGCGATCAAAGTCTTGTTCATGATGTCGAGTCCGGGTTCACAGATCGAAGCTCAGCTCGGCGCTGTAGCTGTGCTGGGGATCGCGGTGGAAGATCCAGTACTTGTAGCGAACAGATCGCCGGCCTGCAGCGCCAGCTCGAAGCCGGCGGTGACGACGCGGTCTCGCTGCTTCCGGCGTAGGTCACCGTCCTGCCGCTGGCGGCAGTCCTGCTGCCACCCATCGCCTGCCACTGCTCCAGGTGGCCGCCCACCATCGTCTTCAGCTGCTCGCTGAGCTTCCAGGTGTCTTGCGCGCAGGCGCTGCGCAGCTGGGGCCATTGGCAGCGCTCCTGCTGGGCGTCGAAGTCCACCTGATAGGCATCACCGGCGGGGCGCCGGATGCCCTTGGCGGCCAGCTCCCAATCGAATTGCGCCGCCGGCATGGCTCTTCAGGGAAAGGCCGTGCATGCGGTGCTCCAGCGCCTCGCGGCCCTGGCCGAAGTCATTCGCGGCCAGCGCGTAGGCTTTGCCATCGACGCTGATGGGCGTGGTCTTGGCCGTGCCGCTGTGGGCGGCCAGCGCGTAAGAGGGAATGCCGGCGGCATCGCGCAGATAGCTGGTCGAGCTGCCGGCCGAGGCGTTGCGCCACAGGCCGAAGGTGTAGCTGGCGCGCAGGCCGGGGCTGAGGTCGTGGGCCAGCTTCAGCTTCGCATGGTCCTGCACGGTGTGGTGCTGGGTGCCGGCGCCGATGATGACACCCCAGCGCGGGGTGAAGCCAGCACCATTGCCCAGCAGATTGCTCAGCAGGATGCCGTCGGCGAAGACCAGCGAGCGGGCACTGTTGCCGGTGCCCGAGGCGCGAGTGGACAGCACCGCATGGTTGTAGTCGCCGATAGAGCGCTTGCGCACCCGGAGGCTGGGCAGGTATTTGAGCGCGTCCTCGGCGTCGGTGGCGTTGATGTGGCGCTCGATCTCGGCGGCGTTGAGGCCTTGCATCTTGGTCGGCAGCGAGGTCGGCGCGCTGCCGTTGACGCGCACCAGACACAGCTGGCGTACCGGGCCGCCAGTGGTCACCGGCGCGGCGGCCTCGGGTTCATCGTCGCCGCAGCCCTCGCAGGCTTGCAGTCGGTGGGGACGCTTGAGGCTGTGCACCGGGCGCGTTCTAGTCATCACTGTGCCGGCGGCGGGCGAATTGGGAGCGCTGAGCCGAGTCTTGGCAGACCGCTTTGCGCTGCGCATGATCTGCATCAAACCACCGGTCATGGGGCCAATTAATATAGGTACACTTCAAATGCACCTTCAGGCCAACCATGACCCAGACCACCGCCATCGACGTTCGCAGCATCGCCCCGCGTGACCGCCATCCGACCATTTTCTCGACCTTCCGCGGCCTGGCCAGCGGCGAGGACATCGAGCTGGTCAATGACCATGATCCGCGCCCGCTCTACCACCAGTTGCAGGCCGAGTTCCCGGCCGGCTTCAGCTGGGACTACCTGGAGGCCGGGCCGGCGACCTGGCGCGTCAGCATCACCCGGCTCGGCGACACACCCAAGAAGAGAGGCTGCTGCGGCTGCTGCGGCGGTGGCGACTGAAGCAGCGCCAGAATGACGGCATGAAACTCACCGCCTTCACCGACTACAGCCTGCGCGTGCTGATTTATCTGGCCGCCGAGCCGCGGCGGCGCGCGACAATTGCCGAGATTGCCAACGCTTTCCAGGTCTCCGAGAACCACCTGACCAAGGTGGTGCACTTCCTGGGCAAGCGCGGTTGGCTGGCGAACGTGCGCGGCAAGGGCGGCGGCCTGGCACTGGCGAAGTTGCCGGAGCAGGTGATCGTCGGCCATGTCGTGCGCGACACCGAGGGCGCGGCCCTGCCGGCCGAGTGCTTCAGCGTCGACGGCGGACACTGCAGCATTGCCCCGATCTGCCAGCTGCGTGACGTGCTGGCCGAGGCGGTGAACGCCTTCTACCTGGTACTCGACGCCTACACCCTGGCCGACCTGGTGCATAACCGCGAGGCCCTGGCCGGCGTGATGTTCATCCGGCCCGCGCAGGCGGGACCCCCGTCATGAATGCCGACGCGTCGCCCTTTCCCTACAGCGGTCCGGAGGCGCTGCGTCTGCCCATCCTGCAGGCGCTGACCCGGGTCGTGGACCCCGAGGTTTCGCTGAGCATCGTCGACGTCGGCCTGATCTATGGCGTGACGGTCGATGACAGCCGCGCCCATGTGCTGATCACCATGACCTCGGTCGCCTGCCCGGTCACCGATGTGATCATCGATGAGGTCGAGACCGAGCTGGACCGCGTCGTGCCGGCCGCGCTGCAAATCGCCGTCGAGCTGGTCTGGGAGCCGCCCTGGCATGCCGATCGCATGAGCGCGCGGGCCAAGCGTTTCATGCAATGGTGAGTCGCCCGTGAGAACCCGCTCCGGCGGCCACAGGCCGTCGACCCTCGCCCGCCTGTGCAAACCCCTGCTCTTGCTGCTGGTGGCTGCTGCGTTGCTGTCCGGCATTGCCGGGGGCCTGCTGCGCGCCGGGTTGCAGCCGCCGGGAGCCGGCGGCGGCTGGGTCGGCCGCGCGGCCCTGGCCCATGCGGCGCTGATGATGATCGGCTTCCTGGCCAGCGTCATCGGCATCGAGCGGGCGGTGGCGGTGAAGCTGCGCTGGGCCTTTGCGGCGCCCTTGGGCAGCGGCCTGGCCGGCGTGGCCCTGCTGCTGGGGTATGCCGAGCTGGCGGCCGGATTGAGCGTGCTGGCGGCGCTGGTCTTTATTGGCGTGAATATCGTCGTCGTGTCGCGCCAGCGCGCGGATCACACCGCGCTGCTGCTGGTCTCGGCCCTGGCCTGGCTGACGGGCACGCTGCTCTGGGCCGCGGGCCTTGGCGGCGAGGCCGTGCTGCCCTGGTGGTTCGCCTTTCTGGTGCTGACGATTGCCGCCGAGCGGCTGGAGATGACGCGGCTGATGCGCCGCCGTCCGGGCGCCCAGGGCTCGCTCTATCTGCTGATGGCCGCGCTGTTGGGCGGTGCGGCGCTGTCAGCAGTCAATGCAGGTCTTGGCGGCCTGCTGTTCGGCGTCACCTTGAGCTTGCTGGCACTGTGGCTGATGGTGTTCGACATCGCCCGCCGCACCCTGTTTGCCCATGGCCTGAGCCGCTACATGGCAGTCTGCCTGCTCAGCGGCTACGTCTGGCTGGGCCTGGCCGGCCTGGCCTGGGCGGCCACCGCGTTGGGCGGCCCCTGGCGCGACGCCGCGCTGCATGGCCTCGGCTTGGGTTTCATCATCAGCATGGTGATGGGTCATGCGCCGGTGATACTGCCGGCGGTGGCGCGGGTCAAGCTGGAGTTCGGCCCGGTCTTCTACCTGCCGCTGGCGCTGCTGCATCTGTCGCTGCTGCTGCGGCTGGGCGGCGGCGTCATGGCCCCGCAATGGCGTGCCATCGGGGCCGGCCTGAATGCCGCCGCCATTGCGCTGTTCGCCTTCACCGTGATCGCCGCCGCGTGGCGCTGGCGCATCCGCCATGGCGCTTTGAGTGCAAGAGAGAGTCAAGCATGAGCTCATTCATCAAGATCGAGGAGCCGGTGCGGCCGGCACCTGCCAACGGTGCCTCGCGCCCGTCAGCGCTGTGGAAGCTGGGCTTCCGGCCCTTCTATCTGCTGGCCAGCGGCTTTGCCGCGCTGTCGATTGCGCTGTGGGCGCTGCAGTTCTCGGGCTGGCTGGGCCGGCCCTATCTGCAGGGGGCGATGTGGCATGCGCACGAGATGCTGTTCGGCTTCACCCTGGCCGTGGTGGTGGGTTTTCTGCTCACCGCCGGCAGCAACTGGAGCGGCCGTCCCACGCTCAGCGGCAAGCCACTGGCCGCGCTGGCCCTGCTGTGGCTGGCCGGCCGGGTGCTGGTGCTGACCCCGTTCGGCTGGACGGCGGCCCTCGTCAATGCCGCCTTTCCGCTGTGTGCGGCGGTGGCCCTTGGCATCCCGTTCTATGCTTCCCGCAACCGCCGCAACTACTTCTTTGTCGGTCTGCTGCTGCTGATGTCACTGGCACAGCTGGGTGTGCATCTGGCGCAACTGGAGGTGCTCAGGCTGCCGGCCTGGGTCGGCATCCAGGTGGCGCTGGACGTGGTGCTGTTCATCATGGCGGTGATGGGTGGCCGGGTGATTCCGATGTTCACCAACAATGGTGTGCGCGGCGCCCAGGCCCAGCGTCAGCCCCGGCTGGAGCAGCTGACCCTCGCCTCAACCTTGGCCGTGATGGCCGCCGATCTGCTGCAGCTGCACAGCACGGTGCTGGTGCTGTTGCTGGGCATCTGCGCCGCCGCGCATCTGGCGCGTTGGGCCCTGTGGCAGCCCTGGAAGACGCTGCGCGTACCCATTGTCTGGATACTGCATGCGGCCTACCTGTGGATACCCCTGCACCTGCTGCTGCGTGGCCTGGCGGGCTTAGGCTGGATCGGCGCCTCAACCGCCGTCCATGCGCTGACCGTGGGCGCCATCGGCGCGCTGGTGCTGGGCATGATGACGCGCACCGCACGCGGTCATACCGGCCTGCCGCTGCAGGCCGGCCGGGCCGAGATCGCCTGCTTTCTGATGGTGCTGCTGGCCGCCCTGGTGCGCGTGTTCGTGCCGCTGGCCTTGCCGGCGCAGACGGTCAACGCGGTGTTGCTGTCGGGGGCACTATGGTCCGCCGCCTTCGGCCTGTACTTCGTGCGCTATTGGCCGATACTGACGCGGCCGCGCGTGGACGGCAAACCGGGTTGATCGAACTCTGCCATGGACTACTTTGTTGTCAAGACGGTGCATCAGGGTGCCGTGCTGCTGTCGATCAGCGGCTTCTTCGCCCGCGGCCTGGGCAGCTTGATCGGCGCGGCCTGGGTGCAGGGCCGCCTGGCCAGGAGCCTGCCGCATGGGGTCGACACGGTGCTGCTGTTGTCGGCGCTGTGGCTGGCCTGGACCCTGCGGTTGACGCCGGCCGAGGCGCCCTGGCTGCTGGCCAAGATCATCGGCCTGCTGGCCTATATCGCGCTGGGCATGCTGGCGCTGAAACCCGGCCGGCCCTGGGGCTTGCGCGCCGCAGCCTGGCTGGCGGCGCTGGCCACCGTGGGCTGGATGGTCTCGGTGGCCATCACCAAGAACCCGCTGGGCTTTTTCAGCTGAGGCTTAGGGCCTGGATGCGCTCGACCAGCAACGGATAGACCTGCGCGGCCTGGGCGGCGTCGAAATCGGCATGGTATTTCTTGGCCACACCGGCCTCGGCGAGCATCACGTGGTCGACCGCCGTGACACCGCGTTCGGCCAGGCAGCTCTTGGCGCAGGCCAGGATGCAGCCATCGATGGCCACGATGGGGCGGCCGCTGAAGGCCGCGTCACGGGCACGCTGCACCAGGCTGCGCACATTGCCGCCGATGCCGGCGATGCAGGACATCTCGGCCACACCGTCGCGGTCCAGACGCAGCGCCAGATGGTTGGCCAGCTGCGCGGCGCTGGAGCAGCCGGAGCAGGAATAGACCAGGGGCAGGTCGGTGTTGGATGCACTCATGAAACCCTCCGACAGATGCTAGCCTGGCTGGCCATCAGCAGCGATGCGGCGTGCTGGCCGCGGCGCTCGACAGCACGCACCATGAACACGCCGGGGTCGTGCGCCAGGTCCAGCAGCAGATGCCTGACCCGCTGCTGCCACAGCCGCCCCATCAGCGCCAGCTCATCCGCCGGCAGGGCGGCCTTGGCGTAGCGGCCGAGCATCGCGTCGAGTGCGGTGTCGGCCGGCGCCAGTGCCAGATCGGCCTGAGCGTCGACGGCGGCCTGGTTGTCCAGCCTTGTGTAGCGCAGCGACAGCGGCAGATCGGGCGCGAAACGCTGCAGCCCGACGCGCGAATGACGGCCTGCCAGTCCCTTGAAGCCGCTGCGGCCGGCCGCGCCGGTGAGCATCTGCACCACGGTGGCCACCACGCCGGTGCTGCCGGCGCGGGCGTCGTCGCGAAACTCGACCTTGATGCCGCCGCGCTCGGGCAGGCCTTCGGGATACAGCTCGCGCAGGGCCAGCCAGGTCAGCCAGTAGGCGGCGGCCACGGTCGGGCAGGAGTGGCCGGCCAGACGAACGGCATCGCCATAGCCATACTCGAGCACGCCGCCCTCGGCGCAGGCCAGGGCCTCGGCCAGTGCGTCATGGACGCGCAGCCGGGGCACGTCGGCATAGAAGTCGGGGAGTTGCATGGCGCCGATTGGGACATCTCCCGCCGCGTCCGTCCTTGATGCAGCACAAGTCGGTGCCGCCGGATTGCGGCGCTGGGCCTGCTTTGATGCACATCAACTTTTCCGGCAGCGCGGCAGCCTCCGGCCCTTATCTCGCGCGCCTCAATGCCGATGGCAGGGCATCACTTTTCGAGAACCAGATGAATGCACTGAAGAACTTCAAGCTCGGCACACGTCTCGGCCTGGGCTTTGCCGTCGTGCTGGCGATGATGGCCGCAATGCTGTTGCTGTCGGTCTCCGGCCTCTCCCGCCTCGGCGGCGAGGCCGACAAGATAGTCGGCAAGGACTGGGCCAAGGCCGAGGCCGCGGCCACCGTCAACACGCTGGTGCGCGCCAACGCTCGCCGCACGATGGAGCTGTTTTTTGCCAAGGACAAGGCGCAGCTGGACAGGACCCGCCAGTTCATCGAGAGCAACAAGCTGCAGATCAGCGAGGCATTGGCCACCTTGGACAAGCTGGTCTATCTGCCCGAAGGAAAGTCCCTGCTGGAGCGCGTCAAGCGGTCCCGCGCTGCCTATGTGGGCTCGTTCTCGGCCGTTGACCGGCTGATTGGCGAGGGCCAGCGTGACGCCGCCACCCAGCTGCTGCTGACCGAAACCCTGCCGGCCATCGATGTACTGCAGGCCGATGTGGCGGCAATGACGAAGCTGCAGAATGCCCTGGTCGATGCCAGCGGCGCCAAGATTGCTGGCGACATCGTTGCCACCGAGCGCTTGATGCTGGCGCTGGGCAGTGCCGCCATGCTGGCCGGCCTGGGCCTGGCCTGGGCGCTGACGCGCTCGATCACCGTGCCCATCAACGAGGCTGTGGCGTTTGCCGAAACTGTGGCCACCGGTGACCTCAGCGTTCGCATCGAGATCAAGGGCAAGGACGAGACCGCCCGTTTGTTGCATGCCCTTCAGGCAATGGCGGCCAGTCTGTCAGCGACCGTGAGCCAGGTGCGCCAGAGTTCGGACTCGATCGCCACCGCCTCCAGCCAGATCGCCAGCGGCAATGCCGACCTGAGTCAGCGCACCGAAGAGCAGGCCGCCAATCTGCAGCAGACCGCCGCCTCGATGGAGCAGCTGACCGGCACGGTGCGCAGCAATGCCGACACCGCCCGCCAGGCCTCGCAGCTGGCCGGCTCGGCCAGCGACGTGGCGACTCGGGGCCGGGAGGTGGTCGGCGAAGTGGTGCAGACGATGCAGGACATCAATGCCTCCAGCCGTCGCATCGTGGACATCATCGGCGTGATCGACGGCATTGCCTTCCAGACCAATATCCTGGCCCTCAATGCCGCGGTGGAGGCTGCCCGGGCCGGCGAGCAGGGCCGCGGCTTTGCCGTCGTGGCCGCCGAGGTGCGCAGCCTGGCGCAGCGCAGCGCCCAGGCCGCCAAGGAGATCAAGACCCTGATCAACGACAGCGTCGAGCGCGTCGAGAAGGGCAGCCAGCTGGTGGGCAGCGCCGGCCGCACCATGGGCGACATCGTTACCCAGGTGAAGCGCGTCAGCGACCTGATCGCCGAGATCAGCGCCTCCACACAGGAGCAGACCACCGGCATAGGCCAGGTCGGCAGCGCCGTGCAGCAGCTGGACCAGGTGACGCAGCAGAATGCCGCCTTGGTCGAGGAGAGCGCAGCGGCGGCCGACAGCCTCGGCCAGCAGGCGGCGGAGCTGGTGCGTTCGGTCGGCGTGTTCAGGATCGCTGCGGTCTTGACCTGAGTTGGGGCAGCGGTGCCGCGACTGGCGCTATGCTGCTGCCACGAAGGACCCGGCTGTGTGCCGGGTCTTGTGATTCTGCAATACCGTTTCCACCGCCATGCTCGGAATCCTGCCTCCCTTCCTGCTGGGCTGCCTGTCGCTGACCCTGCTGATACTGAATACGCTGTTCTGGTGCGCGCTGCTGTTCAGCTTCTCGCTGGTCAAGCTGTTGCTGCCCTTTCACGCGGTGCGGGTGCGCATCGACCCCCTGCTCAATGCCATTGCCACCGCCTGGATCACCTGCAACAGCTTCTGGTTCGGGCTGATACAGAAGCGGCCCTGGCAGGTCGAGGGAGTCGATGATCTGCGCTACGAGGGCTGGTATCTGGTCAACTGCAACCACCAGTCCTGGGTGGACATCTTCGTGCTGCAGCGGGTGTTGAACCGGCGCCTGCCGATGCTGAAGTTCTTCCTGAAGCAGCAGCTGATCTATGTGCCGGTGATAGGCCTGGCCTGGTGGGCGCTGGACTTTCCGTTCATGAAACGCCACTCGAAGGCGGCGCTGCGCAGCAACCCCGAGCTGCGCCTGCAGGACCGCGAGACCACCCGCCGCGCCTGCGAGAAGTTTGCCCTGGTGCCGACCAGCGTGATGAACTTTGCCGAGGGCACGCGCTTCACCGCGGCCAAGCACCGCGACCAGTCCTCACCCTACCGCCATCTGCTCAAGCCGAAGGCCGGCGCGATGGCGCTGGCGCTGGGCGCGATGGGCGACAAATTCCGATCGCTGATCGACGTGACCATCGTCTATCCCGGCGGCACGCCGACGTTCTGGCAGTTCCTCTGCGGCCAGACCGCGGGCGTGGTGGTGCAGGTGCGCCAGCTGCCGCTGCCGATGGAGTTCAGCACCGGCGACTATGGCGGCGACTCGGCCTTCCGCAGCCGCTTCCATCAATGGCTGGCCCAGCTGTGGGAGCAGAAGGACCAGCAGATCGCCGACGTGCTGGCCAGACCCAAGGCCTGATCAGAAGCGGTGACGGATGCCCAGCGAGTAGCTCGCGCCGCCGGACAGGCCGGCTATCTTGTCGCTCATGTAGACGGCGTAGAGGTCGGTGCGCTTGGACATCAGGTAGTCGTAGCCAACGCTGAAGGTCTTGCGCTTGGCGCCGGTCGACGGCGAGATCAGGCCGTACTGCGCCAGCCACTTGCCGCCGCCCATGGGCACCGAGGCGCCCAGCGACGTGAGCCGGTAGTCCTTGCTTGTCGTCAGGTTGTCGACCTTGCCGAACTGGCCGAACAGCTTGGCCACGCCGAGGTCGTAGGCCATGGCCAGCTGCCAGGTCTTGGTGTCGTCCATCGCCACCGTGGCGCTGCCGTCCTTGGCGACCTTCTGGAACACCGCGCTGGCCGAGAATGCGCCCTCGGAGTAGCCGGCATTCGCGCCCCAGTTGCGGCCGCCGGCGCCTTCACCGGCAGCGACGATCAGCCCGAAGCCGAAGCCACCGAACTTGGGGCTCGCGTACAGCACCGAATCGCTCCAGCCCGAATCCCCGGTCACGGTGCCGCTGGTGAAGTACTGACGAATGCTGGGCGAATAGCCGAACGAGTCACCGAAGGCGTTGTAGACCAAGGTGGTGACGAACAGCGGCGTGGTGTTGCGGCCGAGCTTGACACTGCCGAAGTCCTTGCTGGCCAGACCAACGAAGGCATTGCGGGCCCAAAAGGCGTCGCCATTGAAGCGGCCGGCGTTGCCGACGTCGGCGCGCAGGAACGAGTCCAGCGTGAAGAAGGCGCTGAGGCCGTCGCCGAGATCCTCGGTGCCGGTCAGGCCGAAGTAGCTGGTGCTCAGCTTGCCGCTTTCGGCGCCCTTGACGGCCTTGCCCCCGGGGGTCTTCGTCGAGCCGGCGCTCATGTCCACCAGACCGTACAGATTGACGGTGGTCTGGGCCTGGGCCGCGCCGCAGCACAAGAGGGCGGCGGCGACGGCGAGTCGTATTTTCATCATGCTTGGGGTCCTCGTTTCAATGGTGGATTCAGTGGTTCTCGCCACCGCGGTGGGCCCAGCCGGTCAGGCGGCGCTCCAGCACGGCGAACAGTTCGTACATCAGCATCGCCATCGCACCTACGACGACCAGGCCGGCGAAGGCCAGGCCCATCTGCATCGAGGCACCTGCCGAGATCAGCAGATAGCCGATGCCCTCGTTGGCGGCCGTCATCTCGGACACCGTGGTGCCGACGAAGGCCAGGGTGATGGAGACCTTCAGCGCGGCGAAGAAGTAGGGCATGGAGCGGGGCAGGCCGATCTTGGTCAGCACGTCCCAGCGGCTGGCGCCGAGCACGCGCAGCACGTCTTCCAGCTCGGGCTCCAGGGTGGCCAGGCCGGTGGCGATATTGACCATGATGGGGAAGAAGCTGATCAGGAAGGCCGTCAGCACCGCCGGCCCGGCGCCGATGCCGAACCAGACCACCAGGATGGGCACGAAGGCCGCCTTGGGCAGCGCGTTGAAGCCCGTCATCAGCGGGTACATCGCCCGGTAGGCCAGCCGCGAGCTGCCCATCAGAAAGCCCAGGAGCACGCCGACGCCGATGGCAAGGCCGAAGCCCAGCAGAGTGACCCAGAAGGTGCGCCAGGCATGGCCCAGGATGGCGCTGTGGAACTCGACCAGGGCCTGGGCGATGCGCCATGGGCTGGGAAAGATGAAGTCCGAGACCTGGAACAGCGTGCACACGCCCTGCCAGAACAGCAGGATCAGGGCCAGCAGCAGCCAGGGTGCGTAGCGGTCCAGTGCTTTCATTGCGCCACCTCGCTGCCGCTCTTGGCCGGGCTGCGCAAGGCGCCGATATGGCCGCGCAGCTCGTGCACGATCTCGGTGAAGGCCGGTGTGTAGGTCACCTCCAGGTCGCGCGGGCGGGGCAGATCGATCTTGCGCGCATGCAGCATGCGGCCGGGGCTCTTGCTCATCACATGCACGGTGTCGGCCAGGAACACGCTCTCGCGCAGATCATGGGTGACCAGAATGACGTTGAATTGCTTGGCCGCCTGCAGATCGCGCAGGGTGCACCACAGCTCTTCGCGGGTGAAGGCGTCGAGCGCACCGAAGGGCTCGTCGAGCAGGAGCAGCTGCGGCTCGTGTATCAGCGCGCGGCAGATGCTGGCCCGCTGCTGCATGCCGCCCGACAGCTGCCAGGGGAATTTGTCTTCGTAGCCGGCCAGGCCGACGCTGGCCAGCAGTGCGCGGGCGCGGTCCTCGAATTCGGCGCGCCGGGCTTTCAGCTGCGAGCGGAAGGGCTCGACGATCTCCAGCGGCAGCAGCACGTTCGCCAGCGTGGTGCGCCAGGGCAGCAGCGACGGCGCCTGGAACGCCATGCCGCTGATCTTCAGCGGCCCGGTGACCGGCAGGCCGTCGACGAAGATCTCGCCGCGGCTGGGCCGCTTCAGGCCTGTTGCCAGCTTCATGAAGGTGGACTTGCCGCAGCCCGAGGGCCCGACGATGGCCACGAACTCGCCGCGTTGCAACTGCAGCGAAACGTCCTCGACGGCGAACCTGCCCTGCGCCAGCAAGGCCTCGTTGTAGGCCAGCCAGACGCCGCGGAAATCGACAAAGGGCGGGCTCATCAACGCTTGGCTGGCAGGATGTTCAGCTCGGCCTTGCCCGGCAGAAAGCTGCCGTTCCACACCGCATCGGGATTGACCCGCGTCTTGGTGCCGTAGGCGTCGGAGATCTGGCTGGCCATCAGCGCCAGGCGCGGGGCCATGACCTGGCCGAAGCCCTCGCTGCGCGCATCGGGGCTGGCGATCACCGCATCGATGGCCAGGCGCAGGCGGCGCTTCTCCAGTGCCTCGTTGATGATGCCGTCGCGCTCCTTCACAAAGGCAATCGCCGCGTCCGGGTTGGCCATCACTTCCTTGGCGCCGCGGGTGAAGGCGAGCAGAAAGGCCTTGATCAGCTCCGGCTTCTCCTTGATCAGCTTGGGGCTGGCGATGATGGCGTTGCCGTAGAGCTTGACGCCGTGGTCGGCATAGGGAAAGACGACCACATCCTCGGCCTTGACGCCGCGCGCCTCCAGGTTCAGCAGCGAGGTGAAGGAGAAGCCGGTGATGGCGTCCACATCGCCCCGCATCAGCATTGTTTCGCGCAGCGGCGGGTCCATGCTGGTCCAGGTCACGGGGCCCAGACTGTTGGCCTTGGCGAAGATCGCAAAGCCGCGGCGGCCGGCGTCGAACACCGGTGCGCCCAGCTTCTTGCCGCTCAGGCCCGCCACCGTCGAGATGCCGGACTTCTTCATCGCCAACACTGCCGCCGGCGTGTTGTTGTAGACCATCATCACCGCCACCGGCTTGTTCGGCGCTTCGGGGTTGTTGGCGTGGAACTCCATCAGTGCCGCCATGTCGGCAAAGCCGATGTCATAGGAGCCCGAGGCCACGCGGGTGACAGCTCCGCCCGAGCCATTGCCGGCATCGACGCTGACGTCAAGATTGGCCTCCTTGAAATAGCCCTTGGCCACCGGCAGCAGGAACAGCGCCGCCGGGCCCTCGAAGCGCCAGTCGAGCTGGAACTTGAGCGGGGTGGTCTGTGCGGGGGTATTGGCGCCGGCCAGGGACAAAGCGCCGGCAAGGGCGGCGGCCAGCCAGGTGCGGCGGGCGGGGAAGCGGGGCATGGGGGTCTCCGTCGAAGCTGGGTTTGATGACCCCGCTCGCAAGCTCCGTGCCAATGACCCTGGGTTCGATAGGGATTGCCCGTTGAAACGGTATACAAAACAGTGGCGGCACTGTGTACGAACCTTTTGGCCATGCAATGGCCGACGCGGAGCCAAGGCGGCTTCAGGCGCTCAGCGCACCAGCTTGGTGTACCGCAGTCTTGTCAGTGCACCACCGTGAGCGGTGGCGTGGGGTCAGAAGGCGTAGCTCAGGCCCACCTGGATGACCGGCGTGAAGCGCAGGTCGCGCAGCACATCGTCCAGGCTGCGGGCAAGGCTCGCGTTGCGGCCCAGGCGCAGACCATTGCCGGCGCCCATGCCGACCAGGCCGAAATCGGCCTTGAAGCCCCAGGTGCCCTGGACGGATTGGCCGGTGTAGCCAATGCCGATATAGGGCAGGGTGGTGTTGGGGTCGCCGCCGTCACTGCCGGGGCCCCACAGATTCATCGCTTGGCGGTTCACCGACAGGCCGTTGGGAGCGCTCAAGCCGCCCAGCGTCAGCGAACTCGGGCCCATCAGCAGGCCGCTGGTGGCGCGCAGGCCACCGCTGGTGCGCGCGCCCAGCAGCGAGCCGGTCAGGTAGTAGTCGCCCAGCAGACTGGCGCTGAGCAGGCGCGGGGCGCTGTTGTGGCGTTCGCCGTCGGCGGTGTTCAGCTGCAAGCGGCCTTGCCAGCGTGGCCAGTCGGCCTGGTTCAGGCTGAGCCTGGGGCTCAGGCCATCGGCCGCCTGTGCGGGAGTGAAAGCGCCGGCAAGGAGCATGCTTGACAGTGCTGCCGTGAGCGAAAAACGCGCGAACTTCATGGCGGTCTCCTGGGCTAGATGTCGAAAGATGTCGAGGGCTGGCGGTTGTGACCCGACCCCGGCGCTTGAGTTCATGCTACCCCGCACAGACCCGGCCTGTCTAACTAGTTGCGTGCTTTTTTGGGCACTGTTGCGGCTTTGCCGCCCCCTCGCTTGAGGGTGTTACCGCGGGTATCGGCCGCCGGTCACGCGCGGCTGGTCGCCCAGGTCGCGGCGGTTCGCTATGGCCTCGAAGCCGGCGCGGGCCAGCATCGCCGCCACCGGCTCGGCCTGGTCGTAGCCATGCTCCAGCAGCAGCCAGGCGCCGGGGCGCATGCGCTCAGGCGCGCCATCGATGATGGCCTGCAGCGACGACAGGCCGTCGCCACCGGGCGTCAGCGCCAGGGTGGGCTCGTGGCGAAGCGCGGGCAGATGGGGGTCGCCGCCGGCGATATAGGGCGGGTTGCTGAGCACCAGGTCGAACAGCTGGCCAGGGGGCAGCGCCTGCCACCAACTGCCCAGATGGGCGCCCACTTCCAGGTCCAGCCGCCGGGCGTTGGCGCTGGCCACCGCCAGCGCCGGTGGGCTCAGATCGGCCATCTGCATCCGGATATGGGGTGCACGATGCTTGACGGCCAGGGCGATCGCGCCGCTGCCGGTGCCCAGGTCGACGACCCGCGGCGCCGGCTCGGCGGGCCGGGTCTGCAGGATTTCCAGCGCCCAGTTCACCAGGGTTTCGGTATCCGGTCGCGGCACCAGCACGGCCGGGCTGACCTGGAGGCGCAGGCCGTGGAATTCCTTCTCGCCGAGCAGGTAGGCCAGCGGCACGTCCTGTGTGCGCTCACTGACTTGGTGGGCAAAGGTCTGGCGCTGGGTTTCGCTGAGCACCTGATCGTCGTGGGTCACCAGCCAGGCGCGGTCCACAGCGAACAGCTGCGCCAGCAGCAGCTGGGCGTCCAGCCGGTCCACGCCCTGGCCCCGCGCCCAGGCCTGGGCCTCGGCGATGGTCGTGAACATCAGGTCTTGCCTTCCAGCAGCGCCAATTGCTCGGCGGCCTGGGCGGCCTGCAGCGCCTGGAACACATCGCCGAGGTCGCCGTCCATGATGGCGCCGAGCTTGTACAGGGTCAGATTGATGCGGTGGTCGGTCAGCCGCCCCTGCGGGAAGTTGTAGGTGCGGATGCGGTCGCTGCGGTCGCCGGTGCCGATCAGGCTCTTGCGCTCGGCGGCCTCCTTGGCGGCGCGCTCGTTGCGGTCCTTGTCGCGCAGGCGGGCGGCCAGTACGGCCAGGGCCTTGGCCTTGTTGCGATGCTGGCTGCGGTCGTCCTGGCATTCAGCGACCAGGCCGGTGGGCAGGTGGGTGATGCGGATGGCGCTGTCGGTCTTGTTGACGTGCTGGCCCCCGGCACCGCTGGCGCGGAAGGTGTCGATGCGCAGCTCGGCCGGGTTCAGCTGCACGTCCTCGGCCTCGTCGCCCTCGGCCATCACCGCCACCGTGCAGGCACTGGTGTGGATGCGGCCCTGGCTCTCCGTCACCGGCACCCGCTGCACGCGGTGGCCACCGGACTCGAACTTCAGCCGGCCATAGGCATGGTCGCCCTCGACCCGCACCACCAGCTCCTTGTAGCCCCCCAGGTCGGACGCGCTCTCGGACATGATCTCGGTCTTCCAGCCGCAGCGCTCGGCATAGCGCAGATACATGCGAGCCACATCGCCGGCAAACAGCGCCGACTCATCACCGCCGGCCCCGGCGCGAATTTCCAGAAAGGCATTGCGCTCGTCGTCCGGGTCCTTGGGCAGGAGTGCGGTCTGCAGCTCGGCATGCAGGCGGGCGATATCGGCTTCGGCCTCGGCGATCTCTTGCTTGGCCATTTCGGCCATTTCAGGGTCGTCCTGCATGTCGCGGGCGGCGCGCAGATCGCGCTCGCGCTGCTCGTACTGTCGAAAGCGGCCGACCAGGCCGGAGACCTCGGACTGCTCACGGGTCAGTGCGCGATAGCGCTTCATGTCGGCGGCGACCGCGCCGTCGCTCAGATTGGCATCGAGCTCGGCCAGGCGGTGGCCCAGGCGTTCAAATTGTTGGCGAAGAGAGTCTTTCATGGCGCTCAGGAACTGGAAGTGTTGAGCGCGGGGGCGTTGGCGGCCCGGAGAACGGGCCCGGCAGCACGCCACCGCGAGCGGTGGAGCCTGAGGGCTTCGCTAGAGCTCGCCGTTGTCGGGTTTGACTGAACCGGGCGCGAAGGCGCTGTTGCGCAGGAACAGCCGCGACACCGTCTGCGCCAGTTGCTGGCGCTGTGCGCCATCGCTGGCGTGCAGCTCGGCCAGCGCGCCATGCATCATCTTGTTGGTCAGGCCACGGGACAGCGCCTCCAGCACCTCGTCCACATCGGCGCCCTTGGCCAGCAGCTTGCGGGCGCGGGCCATTTCGGCGGCGCGCCAGTCATCTGCCTGGGCGTTCAGCGCCTGTATCAGCGGCACGGTACTGCGCTGCTCCATCCAGTGCTGGAAGCTCTGCACGCCGGTCTCGATGATGGCCTCGGCCTGCTCGACGGCGGCCTGGCGCTTCTCACCGGCGGTCTGCACCACGGTAGACAGGTCATCGACGGTATAGAGATAGACGTCGTCCAGCTTCGCGACCTCGGGCTCGATGTCACGCGGAACGGCCAGATCGACCATGAACATCGGCCGGTGCTTGCGTGCCTTCAGCGCCCGCTCGACGGCGCCCAGGCCGATCAGCGGCAGCGAGCTGGCGGTGCAGGAGATCACCGCGTCGAATTCATGCAGGCGCTGGGGCAGATCGGACAGGCGTATTGCCTCGGCGCCCAGACGGCCAGCGAGCTTCTCGCCGCGCTCCAGTGTTCGGTTGGCCACGGCCATGGCCTTGGGATTCTTCGCGGCAAAGTGCGTCGCCACCAGTTCGATCATCTCGCCGGCACCGACGAAGAGCACGCGCACGTCGTTCAGATCCTCGAACAGCTGGGCGGCCAAGCGCACCGAGGCGGCAGCCATGCTGATCGAATGGGCGCCGATCTCGGTCGCCGTGCGCACTTCCTTGGCCACTGAGAAGGTGCGTTGGAACAGCTGGTGCAGGGTGCTCCCGAGGGTGCCGGCCTGGTCGGCCTCGCGCACCGCCTGCTTCATCTGGCCGAGGATCTGCGGTTCGCCCAGCACCATCGAATCGAGGCCGCTGGCGACGCGGAAGGCGTGGCGCGCCGCGGCGCTGCCCTCCCTCACATAGGCATGGTCCAGCAGATGGCTGCTTGCCACATCACCGAGTCCCGCCAGCCATTCGACGGCCGGCCGCACCAGGGCCGGGCCACCTGCCACATACAGCTCGGTGCGGTTGCAGGTGGAGAGCATGGCCGCTTCGGGCAGGCCCTTGCGGGTAGGCTGCTGCACACGCTCGCGAAAGCCTTGCAGGGTGGGTGCCAATTGCTCCAGGGTGAACGCAAACCGCCCGCGCAAATCCAGCGGGGCGGAGCTATGGTTCAGGCCGAGGGCAAACACACTCATGGGTCGATTATAAAATTGCTGGGCAGCTTGCGCCGCCGTGGGGCTGTGTTCTGCGACCATCCGGTTGATGAGGATCAAGCGAAATTCGTCTTGAGCCGATCTAATCGACACATCTGCCGCTTTAGCCGAGATCCCTATGAGCCCCCTGGACGCCCTGTGGCATGCGCTGAACTTCTTTGCCCCTGCCCTCGGTGTGGGCCTGATCAGCGCCCTGCTGGCCAAGCTGCTGTGGCGGCGGGAGCTCAAGTCCGTGCCCTGGCAGCGCCTGGCCCTCTGGGCCACCGCGGCCAGCAGCGTGGCGCTGGTGCTGAGCCTGGTGCTGCTGGGCCGCGACGGCAAGATGCTGGGCTATGGCGCGATGCTGCTGGCCTGCACCGTTGGTCTGTGGTGGGCAGGCTTCAAGCGATAGCGGCTTCACTTTCCGTGATCAGCACCTCGCCGCGCAGCGAGTTGGTGAAGGCGGCGGTGATGTTCACATCCACCATCTGACCGATCAGCCGTGCCGGGCCGGCGAAATTGACCTTGCGGTTGCACTCGGTGCGGCCCATCAGCTCCATCGCGTCCTTGCGCGACGGGCCTTCGACCAGGATGCGCTCGGTCTTGCCGACCAGGCTCTGGCTGATGGACTGCACATTGGCGTCGATCACAGACTGCAGATGCTGCAGGCGCTGGATCTTCAGCTCATGCGGCGTTGTGTCTTCCAGCGCGGCGGCCGGTGTGCCGGGGCGGGGGCTGAAGACGAAGCTGAAGCTCTGGTCGAAGCCGATGTCGGTGATCAGCTTCATCATCTTCTGGAAGTCTTCCTCGGTCTCGCCGGGGAAGCCGACGATGAAGTCGCTCGAGAGGCGGATATCGGGCCGCACCGCGCGCAGCTTGCGGATGGTGGACTTGTACTCCAGCGCCGTGTAGCCGCGCTTCATCGCCGAGAGGATGCGGTCCGAGCCATGCTGGACCGGCAGATGCAGGTGGTTGACCAGCTGCGGCACCTTGGCATAGGCCTCGATCAGGCGCTGCGAGAACTCGTTCGGGTGGCTGGTGACGAAGCGCAGGCGTTCCAGGCCGGGGATCTCGGCCACGTATTCCAGCAGCATGGCGAAGTCGGCGATCTCGTCCGTGCCACCCATCTTGCCGCGGTAGCCATTGACGTTCTGACCCAAGAGCGTTACTTCCTTGACGCCTTGGTCAACGGCGGCGGCCACCTCGGTCAGCACATCCTCGAACGGGCGCGAGAACTCTTCGCCGCGGGTATAGGGCACGACGCAATACGAGCAGTACTTCGAGCAGCCCTCCATGATGGACACGTAGGCGCTGCCGCCCTCGACGCGGGCGGGAGGCAGATGGTCGAACTTCTCGATCTCGGGGAAGCTGATGTCCACCTGCGGGCGGTTCTGGCGCGCGCGGGCGTCAAGCATCTGCGGCAGGCGGTGCAGGGTCTGCGGGCCGAACACCACATCGACGTACGGCGCACGGGCGATGATGGCCGCGCCCTCCTGGCTGGCCACGCAGCCGCCCACGCCGATCAGCACGCCCTTGGCCTTCAGGTGCTTGACGCGGCCCAGGTCGCTGAACACCTTCTCCTGCGCCTTCTCGCGCACGGAGCAGGTGTTGAACAGGATCAGATCGGCCTGGTCCACATCGGTGGTCGGCTCATAGCCCTGGGCGGCGCCCAGCACATCGGCCATCTTGTCCGAGTCGTACTCGTTCATCTGGCAGCCGAAGGTCTTGATGAATACTTTTTTAGTCATGATGGTGTCCGCCCTTCAGCGCTTGGTCCAGGTCTGTGCGCCGGAGTCGAAGACCCAGCTGGCGGCTTGTTCGGCGGTTTGCGGCCAGGGCGTATTGGCCAGCTCGGTCGCGTTCAAAACCCACAAGTCCTTCAGCAGGCCGTAGGAGTCGACGGTGTAGTGGACGATGAACTTCTGGCCGGTGATGCTGGACGAGAGCAGGAACAGATTGTTGTCACCACGGATGCGCGCGCCGGGTGCCAGCCGGGCGGCCTGGCCGTTGAGCGTCACGTCGGGGGCCTGCACCACGATCAGCTCGCCGCGAAGGGCGGTGGCCGGAAAGGGGCGGTGGTTCTGGGCGCTGGCAGGAAAGCTCAGCGCCGCCGCGGCAAAGGCCACGGCAGGAATAGCACAGCGGTACATGGGGTACATCCAGTGGCTGCGAAAAGAAACGACCGGAGGCAGGCTCGGGCCGGGGAGAGCCCAAGATTGTAGTTCAGCGCCTCGTATGGAGGTCAGGTCGGCCGTGCCGGCCATGCGATCAGCACTATTGCGACGCTTGAAACTGAAGCGCTGCAGGCTCAGACCATCGGTTTGCCGGAGTGCGCCAGCCCGTTGGCTGGCCGGGCCTCGAATGCGCCGGTGTCACATCCACCCACCAACGTGAACCCCGGCGCCACGCCGGTATCAGCTCTGCTGAGGCCATGGCATCCGTCCTCAGCCGGGAGGATGGATGGCGGGGCGCATGCGCCTGCCGAATGACATACTGGCGGCCAGCCGGTCCGGGAGGGGGATATGCGAACTGTTCATGGTCTTGCCATTGCCTTTTTTGTCCTTTCGACGGCCGCCGCCGCGCAGCTGCCAGCGTCGGAACTGGCAACGCCGCCGGCGGATGCCCGGCAGTTCACTATCCTCTCGATCGCCGGCAAGCACGGCACGGTCTCGAATTGGACGGCGCCTGATGGCACTTTGATGGGGCGCTTGAGTCTCAACCTCCGCGGCCAGGTCTGGGAGCAGGACGAGGCGACCAGGCTCGGTGCAGACGGCGCCATCGCAGACTACCGGCTGCGCGGTACCAGCCCGAACGGTGATGTCGGCGAGACCTTCGGCATGGCCGGCGGTACCGCCAGCTGGAAGTCACCCTTCGACAGCGGGTCCGCGCCTTACACCAAGTCCAGCTTCTACGTGCCGGCCGGTTGGAGCATCAAGGCGGGTGATCTGCTGATTGAACGCTTGGTCGCGAAGCCGGGGCGCGAGGTCACCCTGCTGCCCGGCGGCAAGGCCCATGCCGAGAAGCTGACGACCTTGACCGTCGGCCAGGGCGCAGGGCGTCAGACCGTGACAGCCTGGGCCGTGGTTGGCATGGCCGGCACGCCGTTCCCCGTGTGGACCGATGCCAAGGGCAAGGTCTTTGCCTGGGTCGGCGGCCTGACGACCATACGGGCCAGTTACGAAGCCGCGCAGCCGGCCCTGGAGAAGGCGCAGGACGTGGCGCTCGCTGCACGCTCGCCCATCCTCGCACGCCAGCTCGCCACCGTGCCCTCCATGCCAGTTGCCTTCGTCGATGTTCGCGCCTTTGTTGATGGCTCACGCTTTGCCGAGCATCAGACGGTGGTCGTGCACCGCGGCAAAATCGTCGCGGTCGGACCGGTCGCGGACATCACGGTGCCTGCCGGCGCCAAGGTCTTCGCAGGCGCGGGCAAGACGCTGGTCCCGGGGCTGTGGGACGCCCATATGCACGTATCTGACGACTACATCGGTCCGTCGGAACTGTCGCTGGGCGTCACATCGGTGCGTGATCCAGGCAATATCGTGGCGCTCACCAAGGCGCGGCGCGAGCGGCGAGCGACGGGCAAGTTGCTTTTCCCGCATGTCTACGCCTCGACCTTGATCGATGGCAAGGGCCCGAATTCGTCGCAGTCGGCCGTCGTCGTCAACTCGCAGGACGAAGCGCTGGCGGCGGTGCGGCAGGCCAAGGCGGATGGACAAACCGGCGTCAAGCTTTACGGCACGTTCGATCGCGCTTGGGTGGCGCCTGCCGCCGCCGAGGCCCATCGGATCGGCCTGCATCTACACGGCCATTTGCCCGCCGGCATGCGACCGATGGAAGCCATAGCAGCCGGCTATGACGAAATCACGCACATCTACTTCGTTGCCATGCAGGCGATGCCGGACGACGTGGTCGCCCGTTCCAACGGCATCCAGCGCTTTCAAGGCATCGGCCGCCACGGCAAGGAGATGGACTTCGACGCCGAGCCGATGAGGTCGCTGATCGCCACCATGGCACAGCGCAAGATCGCGGTCGATCCCACCCTGGTCGTCGCCGAAAGCTTGTTCGTCCCTGAGCATGGCGACCTCTCGCCCGCCTACGCGCCCTTCGTCGGCACGCTGCCGCCCACGGTCGAGCGAAGCTTCCGGCAGGGCGGATTCCAGCCGGAGGGCGGCACCACCCGCGCCGACTTTCGGGCGAGCTTCAAGAAGCTCGTGGAGCTTGTCGGGCGCCTGCATGCTGCCGGCGTGCCCATCGTGGCCGGCACCGACGGATCGGGGCTGGAACTGGTGCGCGAGCTTGAACTCTATGTGCAGGCCGGCTTCACCCCGGCGGACGCCCTCGCCGCCGCCACCATCGTCCCCGCTCGGATGATGGGTGCCGACAAACACACTGGCAGCATCGCTGTAGGCAAAGATGCGGACCTCGCGCTGATAGAGGGCGACCCCTCCCGCTCGATCGGCGACCTGCGCCACGTCCGCACCGTGATGATGGACGGCAAGCTGATGGATGCGGACAAGCTGCGCGCGGCGGTGGGGATCAGCAGGAGGCCGGCGTATGAGGCCAGAGACTAGCGTTGGGCCGATGATGGCGCTGTTCAAGAGCTCGGACCGCAACTCGGACGACATGGCAGCCTACAGTTGGGCGACGATCTTGCGACCCGTCTTGCATCCGCCCCACAATAGCAGGCAGGGCCGAAAAGCAAAAAGCCACCGCTAGGGTGGCTTCTGCCTCTAAGTGCTTGTTGCACGAAGAGTTTTTATGGTGGCGCTTCAGGGATTCGAACCCCGGACCTGCGGATTATGATTCCGTCGCTCTAACCGACTGAGCTAAAGCGCCTAAGCCCGCCATTATATGCGATATTTTTGCTGCACTAGCAAGATCTGCAAGGCATGATGCGCGTTTAGCCCAAAATTTCTTTGCGCCACACTCTGCCTCAGCCGCCGGCCCGACTCGATGTTCAGCTTCTTTCGTAAAAAACCCGCACCCGTTCCTGTTGCCGAAAGCCCGGCTGTAGCGGCCCCGCCGGCCGCCGTTGCTGCCCCGGCCATTGCAGGTCCTGCCGAGGTGCAGGAGTCGGTACTTGTCGTCGACGTGCCGCGTCGCAGCTGGATGGACAAGCTGCGTCAGGGCCTGCGCAAGACCGGCTCCAGCATCGCCCAGGTGTTCACCGGCACGCAGATCGATGATGCGCTGTATGAGGAGCTGGAGGCTGCGCTGCTGATGGCCGATGCCGGCGTCAAGGCGACCGAGTTCCTGCTGGCCGACCTGAAGCGCCGTGTCAAGGAGGCCAAGGCCACCGAGCCGTCGGCCGTGCGCGGGCTGCTGGTGCAGGCGCTGACCGATTTGCTCAAGCCGCTGGAGAAAGCACTGACGGTGGGCGAGCACAGCCCGACGGTGATGATGGTGGTGGGCGTCAATGGCGCCGGCAAGACCACCAGCATCGGCAAGCTGACCCGGCACTTTGCCGATTCGGGCCTGAAGGTGCTGCTGGCCGCGGCCGATACCTTCCGCGCGGCGGCGCGCGAGCAGCTGGCTGTCTGGGCCGATCGCAACCAGGTCGAGATCGTCAGCCAGGAAGGGGGCGACCCCTCGGCCGTGACCTTTGATGCCGTTACCGCCGGCCGTGCGCGTGGCCGGGATGTGGTGATTGCCGACACCGCCGGTCGTCTGCCGACACAGCTGCACCTGATGGAAGAGCTGAAGAAGATTCGCCGCGTGATCGGCAAGGCGCAGGCCGATGCGCCTCATGAGGTGCTGCTGGTGGTCGATGGCAATACCGGCCAGAACGCGCTGAGCCAGGTCAAGTCCTTCGACGAGGCACTGGGGCTGACCGGACTGATTGTGACCAAGCTCGATGGCACTGCCAAGGGCGGGGTGCTGGCGGCGATTGCACGCGAGCGGCCGATCCCGGTCTATTTCATCGGTGTCGGCGAGAAGCTGGAAGATCTGCAGACCTTCAACGCCGCAGAGTTCGCGCAGGCCTTGCTGGAGTAAAGTTTCAGCTGAGCCGATGCGGCTCGGTCGCCTGATCGAGCGTGGGCAGCGGTGTGGTTTCCATCTCGTCGAACCAGGTCGATGGTGTCGGCTCGTACTGATCGGAGTTGTCGTCGCCTGCCGGCACCGATTCGCGCTGTGCCTCGCGCAAGCTCATGGCCAGGCCGGCCATGGCGTTGTTGCTGAGCCGGGCGCCGTTGGGTTCGGGCCGGCCCGAGGGACCAGGTGGAATCTCGCCCAGCAGCATGGTGCGCAAGACCTGGACCGAGGGCAGGCGCTTGGCCGGCAGGGTGAACATGGCAATGCCGGCACCCTCCAGCACGCGGCGCACACGCTCCAGGCGCTGTTGGCGGCTGGCAGGGGTGTCGTCCTGCTGCAGCTCGATCACGGCCAGCACCTCGGTGGTCTGGGTGCACAGCAGCAGATCCACGCAGTGGTGGCCAACGCGCTGCAGCCAGTCGCCATAGGCGTTGTCGGTGGGCACGCGCAGAAAGCGCGACAGCGGCACCTGGGCCAGTATCAGGTGATCGGGGCAGGCCTCGCGCAGCAGCGCCATGGCCTTGCGCTCGCTGCTCATCAGCACGCGCATCGGTTTTGGGTGCCATGCCTCTACGGTGTCCAGCGGGTCGGGCCGGGCGCTGACCTGCTTGCGCGCCTGGCCGGACTTGTGCCGCAGCCAGAGCAGGGCCACCGCCAGCAACAGCGCGGTGCCCCAGGCAATGGTCAGGCCCAGGGCCATTACATGCCCCCCATGCCCTTCATGCCACCCATGCGCTTCATCATCTTCATCAGGCCGCCGCCCTTCATCTTCTTCATCATGCCCTGCATCTGCTCGAACTGATTGAGCATGCGGTTGACTTCCTGCACATGCACGCCGGCGCCGGTGGCGATGCGGCGCTTGCGGCTGGCCTTCAGCAGCTCGGGCTTGCGGCGTTCCAGCGGCGTCATGCTGTTGATGATGCCTTCCATGCGGCGCACGTCGCGCTCAGCGCGGTCCATGTCGGCCGCGCCGGCCTTGGCGGTCATCTGCGAGGGCAGCTTGTCCATCAGGCCGGCCAGGCCGCCCATCTTCTTCATCTGGCTGATCTGTGACAGGAAGTCGTTGAGATCGAAGCCGCTGCCGCTGCGCAGCTTCTCGGCCAGCTTCTGCGCCGACTCGACGTCCACGCCGGCCTGCACCTGCTCGACCAGGGCCAGGATGTCGCCCATGCCCAGCACGCGGCCGGCATGGCGTTCGGCGTCGAACACCTCGAGGCCGTCGATCTTCTCGGACACGCCGGCGAACTTGATCGGCGCACCGGTGACCTGGCGCACCGACAGCGCGGCGCCACCACGCGAGTCGCCGTCCAGCTTGGTCAGCACCACGCCGGTCAGCGGCAGCGCTTCCTTGAAGGCCTTGGCGGTATTGATCGCGTCCTGGCCCTGCATGGCATCAACGACGAACAGCGTCTCGACCGGGTTGAGCACCGCATGCAGCTCGCGGATTTCGGCCATCAACGCCTCGTCGATGGCCAGGCGGCCAGCGGTGTCGACCATCAGCACATCGAAGTAGTGTCGCTTCGCGTAGTCCAGTGCGGCCAGGGCGATGTCCCGCGGCTTCTGGCCAGGATCGGACGGGAACCACTCGGCCCCCGCCTGCTTGGTGACGGTCTTCAGCTGCTCGATGGCGGCCGGGCGATAGACGTCGGCCGAGACGGTCAGCACCTTCTTCTTGCGCTTCTCGATCAGGTGCTTGGCAATCTTGGCCGTGGTCGTGGTCTTGCCCGCGCCCTGCAGGCCGGCCATCAAGATCACCGCCGGGGGTTGTGCGGCGAGGTTGATGTCGCTGATGCCGGCGCCCATCGTCGCCACCAGCTCCTTGTGCACCACGCTCACCAGGGCCTGACCGGGCGAGAGGGAGCCGACCACCTCGGTGCCCAGCGCCTTCTCCTTGACCCGCGCGATGAAGTCGCGCACCACGGGCAGGGCGACGTCGGCTTCGAGCAACGCCATGCGCACCTCGCGCAGCATGTCCTGGACGTTGTCTTCGGTAATGCGGGCCTGGCCGCGCATCGTTTTAACGAGGCGACTCAGGCGGTCTGTCAAGGTGGAAGCCATGGGGCAGGCGCAGCCAGCTGAAAAGCGGGTGCGCAAAAGTACACTGTGCGGATGATTCTATCGTTCGCGACCTCTGCACAGTCTGGCCCGGCGCTATGGAGCCTGTTGGGCTTCAGTGCGGTGGCGGCTTTGGGCTATGCCTCGACGGCGCTGAAGGCGCATGCGGCTGGGCCTCAGCCGCCCGGCTTGCGCCATGCGCTGCTGGCGGCCTGGCTGGCCCATGCCGTGGCCTTGCTGATCGATATTGCCGGAGTCGGGCTGGTGGCACCAGGTGCGCGCTTTGGATTCGCACCGGCACTGTCGATGACGCTGTGGCTGGTGCTCGGTATCTATATGGTGGAGAGTCGGCTGCTGCCACTGCCCGGCGTGAAGCGGGTGCTGTCGGCGCTGGGCCTGTTGGTGGTGCTGCTGGCTCGCTTCTTTCCTGGCGAGAGCCGGCCGCTGGCAGGTTCGCCCTGGGCGCCGCTGCACTGGGTGTTGGGCCTGGCCTCCTACGGCCTGTTCGGCGTGGCAGTGCTGCATGCGGCGTTGCTGAATATGGCCGAGCGGCAGATGCGCCTGAAGAAGGCACCAGCCGCTGGCGCCATGGGCCTGCCGCTGCTGCGCCTGGAGCGGCTGACATTCCAGTTTGTGGCGGCTGGCGTATGCATGCTTTCGCTGGCGATTGCGCTGGGTTGGTGGTTCACGCCGCACTGGCGCTGGGACCACAAGAATCTGCTGTCGATGCTGGGCTGGCTGGTGCTCTCCAGCCTGCTGGCCGGGCGCCAGGTGTTTGGCTGGCGCGGTCGACGTGCGACGCGCTGGTTGTATCTGGGAGCGGGCCTGCTGCTGCTGGCCTATGTGGGCTCCCGTTTCGTGCTGGAAGTGCTGCTGCAGCGGCCCCTCAACTGAGCTGCGATGAAATACCTGATTCTGTTGCTGGTGATTGGCGTCGTGGCTTTGCTGCTGGGTTTCAAGCGGCGCACGCCGCCGTCCGTGCGGCGCGAAGAGGAACCGAAGAAGAAGGCGCTGACCATGGTCAGCTGCGGCGAGTGCGGCCTGCATCTGCCGGTGGCCGAGGCGCTGCCGGGGCGCGGCGGCCACTTCTGCAGCGCCGAGCACCGCAATGCCTATGAAGCCCGGCAGGGCGGGGTGCAATGAGGCTGTCCGACCTCGAGGCAGACACCGAACCCGCCTCCACCGGCAACCGGCGCGCCAGCGATCGCCGTCAGGGTGACCGGCGCCGTGTCGATCGGCGCGGGCCTTCGGCGCGTGACGAGGCGCGGCATTCATGGTTCGGGCCGGCGCCGGTCGAGGACGGGCATGCCGAGCCCGACCTGGAAGCCGAGGCGCGGCTGGCGCATGAGCTCGAGGCCGATGCCGGTGAGGCCGATCAGCCAGCCTCGGGGCTGCGTGAGGGGGCCCAGGGAGGCTCAAGTTTTCAGCGTATCTACCGTGTCTTTCTTGCCGCTCGGGCGGCGCTGGGGCTGGCCTTGCTGGCCACCCAGATCGGCCTGGCCCTGCTGGGCTCCAGGCCCGATGTCTGGGTGATGGCGCTGTGCGGTGGCTATGCGGTGCAGACGCTGGTGCTGTGGTTGTTGCCGCGCTTCCAGCAGCCCACCAGCCCCAAGGCCCTGGCGCGCCTGGCCAGCCCGCAGTGGTTGGGCAGCATCGGCGTCGATCTGGTGGTGTTCGCCATGCTGCACGCCTTGGACGACAGCAGCAGCCTGAACTTTGTCGCCCTGCTGGTGCTGCCGGTGCTGATGTCGGGCCTGCTGACACCGCGGCTGATGGCCCTGGCCACCGCGGCCGGCGTGACCTTGATGCTGCTGGGCACCGCATGGCTCAGCGTGTTGCGCGGCCTGGACCCGGCACTGCGCATGACGCAATCCGGACTGGCCGGCAGCGGCCTGTTCATCGTCACCCTGCTGGCCGCCGAACTGGCCAGCCGCCTGGCCCGTGAGGAGCGCAGCGCCCGCGGCAGCCTTGAACTAGCGCGCCAGCAGGCCCAGCTCAACCGCCTGGTGATAGACGAGATGCAGGAGGGCGTGCTGGTGGTGGACCGGCGCGGCCGCGTGCGCGCCGCCAACCCGGCCGCGCGCAGCCTGCTCAGCGCCCATGGCATGGTGCGTGCCGCGCCGTTCCAGTTGCGCGGCATGCCCGTGTGGGCCCCTTTGGTCTCTGGGGTCGAGAGCGCTTTTGCCCTGGGTGAATGGCCGGAGGAGGGGGCCGATCTGAGCCTGCAGTTCGAACCCGGCAACAGCCGCTCCTTGCGCGTGCGCGTGCGCTTCACCCGCCGCCAGGCCACGCGCGCCAGCGAGGAGTTGTGCGTGCTCTTTCTCGAGGATCTGCGCACCGTGCAGGCGCGCAGCCGGCAGGAAAAGCTGGCCGCGATGGGCCGCGTCTCGGCCGGCATTGCGCACGAGATCCGCAATCCGCTGGCCGCCATCGATCAGGCCAACGCGCTGCTGTCCGAGGACTGCCTCGAGCCGACGCAGCAGCACCTGACCAGCATCGTTGCCAGCAACGCGCTGCGCCTCAAGCGCATCGTCGATGACGTGATGGCCTTGGCACCCGGGGTGGCCAGCGATGCGAGCGAGGCCAGCATCATCGACGCGCAGGCGCTGCTGCTGGAGATCTGCCAGGAATGGGCGCGCACCAACGACGTGAAGCTGGGTGACGAGGGGCTGCTGCAACTGCATTTGCCGCCCCATGCCTTGATGATCAGCTTCGAGCCCGACCACCTGCGCCGCGTTGTCGTCAACCTGCTGGACAACGCCTACCGGTATGCGCCCAGGCGCGCCGGTGCGCTGCTGGTCACCTTAGGCCTGCGCTCGGACCGGCTGGCCGAGCTGGGCGTGTTCAGCGAGGGCGATCTGATCCCGCCTGACGTTGAGCGCCATCTGTTCGAGCCGTTCTTCTCGACCCGCAGCCGCGGCACCGGGCTGGGACTGTATATTTGCCGCGAACTGTGCGAGCGCTATGGCGGCAATATCGAATACATCAGCCGCCGGCAAAGCCAGGTGCAAGGCAATCAGTTCGTCGTCACCCTGAGGCGCCAGGCGCCGCTGGCCGGCGGCGCGGTCACTCCCACCAGCACAGCAGCACCCCCATGAGCGCCGAGACCGAATTCAGCCTGTTGGTGGTGGACGACGAGCCCGACCTGCGCACCCTGTATGAGCTGACGCTGGTGCGGGAGGGTTACCGGATCGAAACCGCGGCCTCGCTCGAGGAGGCGATGGCGCACCTGAAGCGGCAGCGCTACAGCGCCGTCATCACCGATATGCGCCTGCCCGATGGCTCGGGCCTGGACCTGCTGCAATGGCTGGAGACCACGGGCCGGCCCGAGAAGGCCATCGTCATCACCGCCTTCGGCTCGGCCGAGAACGCGGTCGAGGCGCTGAAGGCAGGTGCCTATGACTACCTGACCAAGCCGGTCGACCTGCGCCAGTTCCGCATGGTCGTGGCCTCGGCGCTGGGCCGCATGCCGCAGCAGGGGCCTTCGGTCGTGCCGGCGAAGCTGCCGTCCGAACAAGGTCAGCCAGCCGGCGAAAAGCCGGTGAAGCCGGCGGCTTTGGTCATCGAGCCCAAGGCAGCGGCCAAGGCCGAAGCGCCTGCCAAGGCCACCGGCTTGCAGCGCATGGCCGGTGGCTCGACGGCCTTGCAACAGGTTCGCAGCCTGATCGAGAAGGTGGCGCGAAGCATGGCGCCGGTGCTGGTGCAGGGCGAGTCGGGCACTGGCAAGGAGCTGGTGGCGCGGGCCATCCATGAGGTCAGCCCGCGCAAGGCCCAGGCCTTCATCGCCGTCAACTGCGGCGCCATCCCCGAGCAGCTGCTGGAGGCCGAATTCTTCGGCTACCGCAAGGGCGCCTTCACCGGCGCCAACGAAGACCGTGAAGGCTTCTTCCAGGCTGCCAATGGCGGCACGCTGTTCCTGGACGAGATCGGCGAGCTGCCGCTGAGCATGCAGAGCAAGCTGCTGCGCGTGATCCAGGAGCGCCTGGTGCGGCCGGTGGGCGCGGTGCATGAGTTGCCGGTCAATGTGCGCATCCTGAGCGCCACGCACAAGGACCTCGGCGCCGAAGTGCTGGCCGGCCGCTTCCGGCAAGACTTGTTTTACCGCCTCAATGTGATTCAGATCCGTGTGCCGCCGCTGCGCGAACGTATCGAGGACCTTCGCGACATTGCTGAGCATGTGCTGGAACGCATTGCGCGCGACGCTGGCGTGTCGCCCACGCCGCGGCTCACGCCGGCGGCCTTCTCGCATCTCGCGCGCTATCCCTTCCCAGGCAATGTGCGGGAGCTGGAGAACCTGCTGCACCGCGCGCTGGCCCTGTCCGGCGGCGCCGAGATCGATCTGGCCGATCTGGATCTGCCCGACGCGGCGTTTGCCGACAGCAGCCAGGCCAGCTTCGATGCGCTGCTGGATTTGCCGGCCGAGCTGCGCCGTGAGATCGGCGTCGATACACAAGCCGCGCTGCCCAGTGACCTGGCCGAATACCTCGACGAAGTCGAGCGCGACATCCTGATGCGTGCGCTGGAGCGCCACCGCGGCAACCGCACGGCGGCCGGCGCGAGCCTGGGCCTGTCGCTGCGGCAGATGCGCTACCGCATGGCGCGGCTTGGTGTGGGGGCGGAAGGGGCAGGGGGCGATGGTGACGGTGACTGAGCCGCTGTTCGCGGACGGCTGGTATGCACAGGCGGCTCATCTGTCGTCACCGAATTGCAATGAGCGGCCTGCCGAGTTGCCGGTCAGTTTGGCCCTGATTCATTCGATCAGTCTGCCGCCCGGCGAGTATGGCGGCGATGCGATCGCGAAGCTGTTCACCAACCAGCTCGACTGGGACGCCCACCCCTATTACCAGGGTATACGCGGCCTGCAGGTTTCTTCGCATTTTCTGATTCGCCGCGACGGCGAGTTGCTTCAATTTGTGTCCTGCGAGCAGCGGGCCTGGCACGCGGGGCAATCGTTGTTCCACGGCCGCAGCAATTGCAATGACTTCTCGATCGGCATCGAACTCGAAGGGCTGGAAGGCCAATGCTTCGAGGCGCAGCAGTACGCGGCGTTGACGCAACTGCTGCGCGATCTGGCCGTCGCCTATCCGATTGCCCATGTGGTCGGCCACGAGCATGTGGCACCGGGGCGCAAGTGCGACCCGGGTGCGGGCTTCGAGTGGGCGCTGCTCGCGCGCGGCCTGGGCTGGCCCGCTCGGTGTTTCCCCGAGGGCCTGGCCTTGTCGGGCGGCGCTGAGGCCTGACGGGCCCGCTTCGCGGCGCTTGCGCCGTGCGAGCATTCATGCGCCCTGGCGCATGAAAATGGTCGCCAAGCCAATGCCGGTGCGGCCTTTGTTTGGCAAACCCCGAATTGGTGAGACCTGGCATGCGATGCCGGTCACCGGCAGGGTGCCAAGGGCCCTGCGCCTAGCTTGAGTCCTGCCGCCGGTCAATGGGGGTCGCACGCTAGCGGTAGTGCTTGAAAGGGGCGGTGCCCCCAGATATAGTGTCCTTTCACGCTATACTGACCACCTGGCAAATCAACAACATGCCTGCCTCCACCGTAGTGTCTGATGGTCCCGGGCCTGGTTTATTTCATGCACCGGGCTGGGCCTTCGTCAACGTCTTGTGGGCAGGAGCAGAGATCAACAAACCACTCGACTCGAGTACGGCCCCCAGGCCTGGCCCTGGCGGGAATGATCTCCACCGGTTGGAGCCAAGTCGCTGAATGAAATCGCGCTGCGCCTGATCGGCAGGACTGGCAGGTGTGGCGCCGCTGTTATTTGTTTCAGAGTTTTTCTGATTGACCGTCGTCGAGACAAGAGGGAATCCATGCAATCCACACACACCAGCACGTCTGAAGCCAGCGCCTTGCTGCACGCCGCGTCGCCCCAAGACGGCATCCCGCAATCGGCCTACCAGGGTTATCAGATCCTGCGTCGCAATGGCGCGGTGGTGGCCTTCGAGCCGAGCAAGATTGCGGTCGCCCTGATGAAGGCGTTTCTGGCCGTGCACGGCACGCAGGGCGCAGCCTCGGCCAGCGTGCGCGAGACGGTGGACGCGCTGACCGAAGCGGTGGTGCGTGGACTGATGCGTTCGCGCCCCAGCGGCGGTACCTTCCACATAGAAGACGTGCAAGACCAGGTCGAATTGGGCTTGATGCGCGGCAGCCACCACGAAGTGGCCCGTGCTTATGTGCTGTACCGCGAGCGCCGTTCGCAAGAGCGTGCCAGCCATGCCGTGCCGGTGCCCGACCACTCGTCCGGCCTCTTTGTGGTCGATGGCGGCCAGCGCCTGCCGCTGGACATGGCGCGTCTGCGCACCGTGGTCACCGCCGCCTGCCAGAACCTGGGCGCCGACGTGACGGCCGAGCCCATCATGACCGAGACGCTGCGCAATCTGTATGACGGCGTGCCGCTGGACGAGGTCTACAAGGCCGCCATCCTGGCCGCCCGCACCTTGATCGAGAAGGACCCCGGCTACTCGCAGGCCACCGCCCGCCTGCTGCTGCATACGATCCGCAAGGAAATCCTTGGCGAGGAAGTGCTGCAGGGCGATATGCAACAGCGCTACGCCACCTACTTCCCCGGTTACATCGCCAAGGGCGTGCAGGCCGAGCTGCTGGACGAGCGCCTCCTGAAAGAGTACGACCTGGCCAAGCTGGGAGCGGCGTTGAAGGCCGAACGCGACCTGCAGTTCGACTACCTGGGTCTGCAGACGCTGTACGACCGCTACTTCCTGCACATCGAAGATGCCCGCATCGAGATGCCGCAGGCCTTCTTCATGCGCGTGGCCATGGGCCTGGCACTGCGCGAAGAGAACCGTGAAGCTCGCGCGATCGAGTTCTATGAAGTGCTGTCGAGCTTTGACTTCATGTCGAGCACGCCGACCCTGTTCAACTCCGGCACGCGCCGTTCGCAGCTGTCGAGCTGCTACCTGACCACCGTCGGCGACGACCTGGAGGGCATCTACGAGGCGCTGAAGGAGAACGCGCTGCTGAGCAAGTTCGCCGGTGGTCTGGGCAATGACTGGACGCCGGTGCGCGCCCTGGGCTCGCACATCAAGGGCACGAACGGCAAGTCGCAAGGCGTGGTGCCGTTCCTGAAGGTCGTCAACGACACGGCGGTGGCCGTGAACCAGGGCGGCAAGCGCAAGGGCGCGGTCTGCGCCTATCTGGAGTCCTGGCACCTGGACATCGAAGAGTTCCTGGAGCTGCGCAAGAACACCGGCGACGACCGCCGCCGCACGCATGACATGAACACCGCGAACTGGATCCCCGATCTGTTCATGCGCCGTGTCATGGAAGGCGGCGACTGGACGCTGTTCTCGCCATCGACCTGCCCGGACCTGCACGACCTGTTCGGCAAGCCCTTCGAAGTGGCCTACACCGCCTACGAGGCCAAGGCCGACCGCGGCGAGATCAAGCTGTTCAAGCGCATGCCCGCCAAGGACCTGTGGCGCAAGATGCTGTCGATGCTGTTCGAGACCGGCCACCCCTGGATCACGTTCAAGGACGCCTGCAATGTGCGCTCGCCGCAGCAGCATGTCGGCGTCGTGCACTCGTCGAACCTGTGCACCGAGATCACGCTGAACACTAACGACAGCGAGATCGCCGTCTGCAACCTCGGCTCGGTCAATCTGGTGCGCCATCTGCAAGCCGATGGCAGCATCGACCACGCCAAGCTGAAGAAGACCATCGCCACGGCGATGCGCATGCTCGACAACGTCATCGACATCAACTACTACGCGGTCAAGAAGGCGCGTGACTCGAACCTGCGCCACCGCCCGGTGGGCCTGGGCATCATGGGCTTCCAGGACGCTCTGTACACGCTGCGCACGCCCTACGCCTCGCAAGCGGCCGTCGAGTTCGCCGACCGTTCGATGGAAGCCGTCTGCTACTACGCCTACTGGGCCTCGACCCAGCTGGCCGAAGAGCGTGGCCAGTACGAGACCTACAAGGGCTCGCTGTGGGACCGCGGCATCCTGCCTATCGACTCGATCGATCTGCTGGCCGAGGCCCGCGGCGGCTATGTGGAAGTGGACCGCTCGACCAGCATGGACTGGGATGCGCTGCGCGCCCGCATCACGCAGTTCGGCATGCGCAACAGCAACTGCGTGGCGATCGCGCCGACGGCGACCATCTCCAACATCATCGGCGTCGATGCCTCGATAGAACCCTGCTTCGGCAACCTGTCGGTCAAGTCGAATCTGTCCGGCGAGTTCACCGTCATCAACGAGTACCTGGTGCGCGACCTGAAGCGCCTGGGTCTGTGGGACGACGTGATGGTCATGGACCTGAAGCACTTCGATGGTTCGCTGCGCCGCATCGACCGCGCTCCGGAAGAGCTGAAGTCGCTTTACGCCACCGCCTTTGAAGTCGAGACGCAGTGGCTGGTCGAAGCCGCCGCACGCCGCCAGAAGTGGATAGACCAGGCGCAGTCGCTCAATATCTATATGGCAGGCGCCTCGGGCAAGAAGCTGGACGAGACCTACAAGCTCGCCTGGACCCGCGGCCTGAAGACCACCTACTACCTGCGCACGATGGGCGCGACACACGCCGAGAAGAGCACGGTCAAGGCCGGCCAGATGAACTCGGTGTCGAACAGCACGGCCGAAGTGGGCTCGTACTCAGCGCCTGCGGTGGTGGCTGAGGCGGCCTCGGATGCGATGCTCGGTGAGCCCGCGACCGACGTGAAGTTCTGCTCGATCGACAACCCGGATTGCGAAGCCTGCCAGTGATTTGAAGTGCACTGAGTGACGTGCGACGTGGCAGATTTTGTTGCTGACATCACGCGAATTTCAGTGCCTCGTTTGACATCTTGTTGCACGCATCGTGTGTTGATGAAGCCCTCGAAGTCGATGTGAAAGTTGGGTTCGCGAGACCAGGTCTGAAGGCCTCGCATCGCGGACCTCTTTCTCTTCAGCGTGATCTCGCAAATTGATCACGCCATTTCGATGCACACCAGCAACAGCGAAGTCGCTTTGATGTCAAGAAGTCCTTGGTGTTTGAACGCAACACTCAGATAATCCGCAACCATAGGAAGTCCACCATGTTGGTTTGGGAAGAAGAATTTAAGCCCTCTCAAAGTCTCAATGCGTTGAACGCAGCGAGCGAGCCCAGCGCACCGCGCGTGGCCGCATCGGCGTCTGCAAATGCAGCCTTCGCGGCCGACGCAAACACACCGGTCCCCACCATCTCCACCGTCCTCGCCCCCGCATCGAACGCAGCCCCCGTGGCTCCTGTTCATCGCCGTGTCAACGCGGCCGACAAGCGCATCATCAATGGCCAGACGGACGTCAATCAGCTGGTGCCGTTCAAGTACAAATGGGCCTGGGAGAAGTACCTCGCCACTTGCGCCAATCACTGGATGCCGCAAGAGGTGAACATGTCGCGTGACATCGCGCTCTGGAAAGATCCGAACGGTCTGACTGAGGACGAGCGCCGCATCATCAAGCGCAATCTCGGCTTCTTCGTCACCGCCGATTCGCTGGCCGCCAACAACATCGTGCTGGGCACCTACCGCCACATCACCGCGCCCGAGTGCCGCCAGTTCCTGCTGCGCCAGGCCTTTGAAGAAGCGATCCACACGCACGCTTATCAGTACATCGTCGAGTCGCTGGGGCTGGACGAGTCCGAGATCTTCAACGCCTACAACGAAGTCAAGTCGATCCGTGACAAGGACGAGTTCCTGATCCCCTTCATCGGCGCGATCATGGACCCGCACTTCAACACCGGCACGCCCGAGAACGACCAGACGCTGCTTAAGAGCCTGATCGTTTTTGCCTGCCTGATGGAGGGCCTGTTCTTCTACGTCGGCTTCACGCAGATCCTGGCCATGGGCCGCCAGAACAAGATGACCGGTGCGGCCGAGCAGTACCAGTACATCCTGCGCGACGAATCGATGCACTGCAATTTCGGCATTGACCTGATCAACCAGCTGAAGGCCGAGAACCCGCATCTGTGGACGGCCGCCTTCAAGGCCGAAATCAAGGCGCTGTTCCTTCAAGCGGTGGAGCTTGAGTATCGATATGCTGAGGACACCATGCCGCGTGGCGTGCTGGGCTTGAACGCATCGATGTTCAAGGGCTATCTGCGTTACATCGCCAACCGCCGCGCCACCCAGATCGGTCTGGAAGAGTTGTTCCCGAATGAGGAGAACCCGTTCCCCTGGATGAGCGAAATGATCGACCTGAAGAAGGAGCGCAACTTCTTTGAAACCCGCGTCATCGAATACCAATCCGGTGGCGCACTCTCGTGGGATTGAGGCACTGAACAGCGCGGCGCTTTCAGCCATTCAAGAACACGAGATCAAGCAGTACGAAAGATAGATTGGCAAGACAGATCAGTGATGCCGCAGAAGCATTGCGCTTGTGTCTTGCGACCCCATTCATCGCACCGGGGCGCCCCTCCTGGGCAGACTTTCGGGCGGTGGATAACTGCATCGAGCCGAGCTAGATCGACTCGGGCAGTGCTCTTTTAACTTGATCAAGGAGATTGAAATGGCAACTGCAAAGAAAGCGCCGGCCAAGAAGGCCGCACCCGCTAAAAAGGCCGCAGCGAAGAAAGCTGCACCGGCAAAGGCCGCGGCACCCGCCAAGAAGCCCCCGGTGAAGAAGGCGGCACCTGCCAAGAAGGCAGCCGCTCCGGCGAAGAAGGCAGCTCCGGCCAAGAAGGCCGCTGCACCTGCGAAGAAGGCAGCAGCTCCGGCCAAGAAGGCCGCTGCACCTGCGAAGAAGGCAGCAGCTCCGGCCAAGAAGGCCGCTGCACCTGCGAAGAAG
>Ga0187842_1000071_pt1 | contig 51709 bp, 39 predicted proteins | sample SpaLakP09_SKY_41_FD_134514 | JGI IMG/M metagenome (GOLD analysis project Ga0187842, IMG submission 134514) | Oligotrophic lake water microbial communities from Sparkling Lake, Wisconsin, USA - SP09_SKY_41 | ecosystem: Environmental > Aquatic > Freshwater > Lake | place: USA: Sparkling Lake... | reverse complement strand
GTCATCACCACCGGCATGGTGCGGCGCACGCCGGGGCTGACCTGGATCAGTGGCTGCATCGCGCTGCCGGCCATCGTCATGCTGGCCCTTCAGGCAGCCTTCGATGTGCCCGGCCTGCTGCCCTGGTCGGCCGGGCTGGAGGCGCTGTTCTACTTCTATGCCGCCGGCAGCCTGATCGCCTACATGATGGGCGACCAGCACGCGACCACCGACGAGCTGTTCGCCGCCGGCGCCACCTTCACCCTGCTGGCCTGGGCCTTCACCTATCTGTTCGTGATGCTGCAGGAGCTGCAGCCGGGCAGCTTCGCGGCGGCCGTCAACCCCGAAGCGCCGCGCAGCTGGACCGAGCTGATGTTCCTCAGCTTCGCCCTGCTGTCCAGCACCGGCATCGGCGACATCATTCCGATCAGGCCCTTGGCCCGTGCGTTGGCCAGCGTCGAGATGTTCGCCGGCGTCATGTACCTGGCGGCCGTGGTGTCGCGCCTGATCGGGCTGACCCTGCAGCGAGCGTCCGACAGGCACTGAGGCTCAGCAGCACCAGGGGCAGGCCCACCCCGAAGGACCAGCGGATGCCGAAGTGCTGCGCCACCCAACCGAGCGCGGGTGGGGCCAGCATGAAGGCGACGAAGGCCGTCTGCGCCAGGGCGGCGACATTGGTCGCCGCCGGCCGGTCGGTGCGCTGGGCCGCCGCCGACATCGCCAGCGGGAACAGCACACTGGTGCCCACGCCCATCAGGGCGAAGCCGATCAGGGCCAGCGCCGCATTGGGCGCAAAGAAGACCAGCACATTGCCGGCGGCCAGCACCAGCAGCAGGACGCGCGCCACCACGGGCGGGCTGTGCCGCTCGACGTGGTTGTCTGCCAGGTAGCGGGTCACGGCCTGGGCGAAGGCACCGGTGGCGACGGCCAGAGCGCCGAGGTAGGGCGCGGCATTCATGGCGTCGCGCATATAGATGGCCGACCAATCAATGCCGGCCCCTTCAAGGACCAGCGCCGACAGCGACAGCGCCACCAAGCCCATGATGCCCGCCGTGGGCTTGGAGAAACGCGGCGTCGCGGTGTCGCTGTGCGTGTGGCTGCGTGCCGGGGCGGCGTCGAAGCCACCGAGCAGCAACACCGTCAGCACGAACGCCAGCGGCACCATCAGGGCCAGCTGCCATTGCGGGGCCAGGCCCAGACGCGCCGCGAGCACCCCCAGCAGGCCCGCACCGAAGAAGCCAAAGCTCCAGAAGGCGTGCGCCCGGTTCATCAGCCGCCGCCCCTCGACATGCTCGACGCGGTCGGCCTCCAGGTTGACGACCACCTCGATCGCACCGATCAGCAGGCCGGCGGGCAGCAGTATCAGGAACAGCGACAAGGGCCCCTGCGCGTGCGCGGCGACCGCATACCAGAACGGCACCAGCGTGGGCACGGCAAGCAGCATGCGGCGATGGCCGATGCGCTCGATCAGCCGGCCGGCAAAGGTCAGCGAGATCAGCGTGCCGACCGCCGCACCGATCAGGCCCAGCCCCAGCTGGCCCTCGGTCAGCCCCATCAGCCGCTGCAGCTCGGCCAGCCGTGGAAAGAACCCGCCGAGGCCGAAGGCGTAGAGGAAGAAGGCCGCGAACACGCGTCTATGGGCGGGCAGGCGAAGGCCGAGGCGGCGGACGAGGGAGGCCGTCATGAGCAATGGGTGGTGATCGGGGGCGGCATGCGTGCGGATGCTAACTTGGGGCATGAGCCCGGCGCTGATGTTCAGGCGCGTCGCGGCCGCCTTGCCTTGAAAACCGTGCGTTCCGCCATCATGTCCAGCGCGGTGGCGCACTCTGCACGAGGTGTTTGGCATGAAGGATTCAATGACTTACCGGCCCGGCTGGCCGGCTCTGCTGCTGTGTTCGGCGCTGGCGGGCCTGTTCACCACCGGCGCTCTGGCCAAGGGTGAGGCAAGGGTGCCGGTGCCGCGCGGTGCGCTGGCCACCGACGAGCTGGCGAATATCGCCGTGTTCAAGGCGGCTTCGCCGGCGGTGGTCAATATCACCGCGCTGGGCATGCAGCGCGATCTGTTTTCGCTGGACGTGCAGCAGGTTCCGCGCGGCACCGGCACCGGCTTCTTCTGGGACGACAGCGGTCATATCGTCACCAACTTCCATGTGATCCAGAACGCCAGCGCGGCCCAGGTCACCCTGGCCAACCAGAGCAGCTACAAGGCCCAGCTGGTCGGCGCGTTTCCGGACCGCGATCTGGCGGTGCTGAAGATCGACCTCCCTCAGTCCAAGCTGACGGTGCTGCCGCTGGGCACCAGCCGCGACCTGCAGGTGGGGCAGAAGGTCTATGCCATCGGCAATCCCTTCGGCCTTGACCAGACCCTGACCACCGGCATCGTCAGCGCGCTGAACCGCGAGATCGAATCGGTGACGCGGCGCTCGATACGCGATGTGATCCAGACCGACGCGGCCATCAACCCCGGCAACTCCGGCGGCCCGCTGCTCGATTCGGCCGGCCGGCTGATCGGCGTCAACACGGCCATCTACAGCCCCTCGGGCAGCAGCGCGGGCATTGGCTTCGCCATACCGGTGGACGAGGTGAACCGCATCGTGCCACGGCTGATACGCGACGGCCGCTTCGTGCGGCCGGCGCTGGGCATCAGCGCCGGCCCGTCGACGATGCGCCAGGCGCTGAACCTGCCCAAGGGCGTGGCGCTGGTGGCGGTGACGCCCGGCAGCCCGGCCGAGCGCGCCGGTCTGCGCCCCTTCACGCGCGGCCGCGACGGTGCCATCGTGGCCGGCGACGTGCTGACCGCCATCAACGATCAGCCGGTCAATGATCTGGACGACATGCTCAACGCGCTGGAACGCCTGCAGCCGGGCGACAAGGTGCAGGTGACGCTCTGGCGCACGGGCAGCACTCGCAAGCTCGCTGTGACGCTGGGCACGGCCAGCGATTGATCTGCGGCCTCAGTGGCCGGCGGCGCCGGACATCTTGGCCAGCACGCCGTTGATGGTGTCCATCACCGTGGCGGCGCTGAAGGGCTTGACGATATAGCCGGCCGCGCCGGCCTGGACGCTGGCGTCAATCGACTCCCGGTCGCTGTTGGCGGTGATCATCAGCACCGGCGTGCCCGGGCAGAAGATCTTCAACTCGACCAGCAGTTCCAGCCCGCTTTTGCCCGGCATCTGGATGTCCAGGCAGATCACGTCGGGGGCGAAGTGCTCGACCATCTTGAAGCCTGATTCGGCATCCTTGGCTTCGCGGATCTCCCTGAAGCCCTCGTCCCTCAATATGGTGCGCAACACCGAGCGCGTCAGCGTGGTGTCGTCGATCAACAGAAACTTGGTTGTTTTCAAGCACGACCCTTGGCAACGGGCCAGCGAGACGCATGACCCAGGCGGTCAATTGTTGCGCACTCCAAGCGGCTTGGGCATGCACCAGGTCGGCTCACTGCCAGCAAACTGCGGCCTATTCGGCAAAATCAGCAAATTCACCACGGATGGGCGATGTGCCCGGCGTAACTGACCCGTACTTGCGGCCTGCCGTGGTGTAAGTTCCCAGTACCTCCTCGCCGCAGCCAGCAGATGAAAATTGCCCAGATCCCGACCCGCCTTGTCGGTGAAGTGCTGTTGATCGCCGGCCTGGCGCAGGTGGCTGTGACGCTTGCCTTGCCCTTGCTCGCCGGGGCGGCCGCGCCGCTGGCCAGGAGTTTTTTTGCGGCGGTCCTGCTGGGTGTGCTCAGTGCCCCGGCGATCTACTGGCGCAGCATGCATGCCGTGCGCCGGGCCAAGGCCGGCGACGAGGCCCCGGCCGGCAATGACCTGGCGCCCGGCATGTCCCAGGCCCGGCAGCGCCGCTGGGCAATCACCATGACCGCCCTGACCCAAATTCTCGGCCTGGTGCTGACAGGCGCGGCCGTGATCTGGCTGGACCGCAGTATCGAAGAGGACGCGCAGGGTCAGTTCAAGCGCCATGTCGAGCGCATGGAGGCCGAGATCATGCGGCGGTTCACCCTGCCGGTGTACGGGCTCAAGGGTGCGAGAGGCGTCTATGCGGTCAATCGCCAGGTCAGCAGGGCCCAGTTCCGGGCCTATGTGGAGTCTCGCGACCTGGCGACCGAGTTCCCCGGCGTGCGGGGCTTCGGCCTGATGGAGCGCGTGATGCGCCGTGATCTGGATCGCTTTGTCGCCGCGTCGCGGGCGGACCAGGCCCCGGACTTCGAGGTTGCCACCGCGGGAGCCGCCGACGATCTCTATGTCGTCAAGCTGATCGAGCCGCTGTCGGAGAACTATCAGGCGCTGGGGCGTGACCTCGGATCCGAGGCGGTGCGCCGCGAGGCCATCGAACGTGCGGTGGCCACCGGGCAGCCAGCCCTCAGCGGCAAGCTGAATCTGGTTCAGGACCGGGACGGCACGCCGGGTTTCCTGTTCATCTTGCCGGTGTATCGTCCCGGCTCAGATCCGGTCGCGCTGGAGCAGCGGCGTGCCGCCCTGGTCGGCCTGCTGTACGCGCCCATCATCGTTCGCGACCTGCTGACCGGTGTCGTCGATATTGCCGACCGTACGATCAATATCAGGCTTTTGCTGGGCGACGACGCCGACCCCGCGCAGCAGGTGTTCGATGCCGGCCTGCCCGCGGCGGTCGGCGCGCGCCGGTTCGAGGCCAGCCAGAACCTCACCATCGGCGGGCGGCGGCTGGTGCTCGAGGCGGTCGCCAGCCCTGCGTTCACGGCGGGCATCCAGCGCGGCGGTCTGGCCTACGTCGCCATGGGCGGGGCCTTGCTGAGCATGCTGCTGGCGCTATCGGTGTGGCTGCTGGCCGCCGGCCGCATGCGGGCGCTGACTCTGGCCCAGCGCATGACGCTGGATCTGGAGCGCCTTGCCCGGGTGGTCCGGAGCACTTCCAATGCGGTGTCCATCACCGACAGGGATCTGCACATCGTCTGGGTCAACGAGGGCTTCACCCGTGTCACCGGCTTCAGCGCCGACGACGCTCTCGGGCAGAAGCCCGGTGAATTGCTGGGCCGCCGCAGGTCCGACCCGGCGACCCTGCAGCGGCTGTCAGCGGCCACCGCGGCAGGCCGGCAATGCCGGGTCGAGATCCAGAATCGCGCCAAGGACGGGCGCGAGTTCTGGATCGACACGGAGATCCAGCCCATGCACGACGCACAGGGTGCACTGACGGGCTTCATGGAGATTGCCAGCGACATCACCGAACGCAAGGCGGCGCTCGCGGCGCTGGCACGCGAGCGCCAGCAGTTGCAGAACATCCTGCAAGGCACGCGGGTCGGCACGTGGGAGCTCGATGTGCCGTCCGGTGTGACCGAGGTGAACGAGCGCTGGGCCGAGATGTTGGGCTATACCCGGGCCGAGCTTGGTCCGGTCACCGATACTGTCTGGGCGGGGTTGGCTCACCCGGGCGATCAACAGCGCTCCGCCGAACTGCTGCGGCAGCACTTCGACGGCGAGCTCGACTACTACGAATGCGAGGTTCGCCTGCGCCACCGGCTGGGCCATTGGGTCTGGGTGCTGTCCCGGGGGCAGGTCTTCCAGCGCGATGCCGCCGGCAAGGTCGAGCGCATGGCCGGCACCCATATGGATGTCACCGAGCGCAAGGCGGCCGAGCAGGCCCAGCAGAGCACCACAGCCATGCTGCAAGCAATTCTTGACAACCTGCCTTGCGGATTGAGCGTGTTCGATGCCGATCTGCAGCTGCTGGCGCACACCCGGCAGTTCCGCAGCTTGCTCGATCTGCCGGACAGCCTGTTCGGCCCCGGGGGCACCACATTCGAGAGCATCATCCGCCACAACGCCGAACGCGGCGAGTACGGACCGGGCGACGTCGACGCCATCGTGGCCCTGATCGTCGAGCGCGCCCGCCACCCGGTGCCGCACCAGATCGAACGGCTGCGCCCCGACGGGGTGGCGCTGGAGATACGCGGCGCGCCGCTGCCGCTGGGGGGCTTTGTCACCACCTATACCGATATCAGCGAGCGCAAGCGCGCAGAGATCGCCATCCGCGACAGCGAGCACCTGATGCGCCTGGTGACCGACCACCTTCCAGCGCGCATCGCCTACTGGGACATGGGGTACCGCCTCAAGTTCGCCAACAAGCCCTTTCTTGAGCGCTTCGGTGGCCACCTGGTCAACTGCGTCGGTCAGCGCGATGTCGAGATTCTGGGTGAGGCGCGGGTCGCGGAGACCCTGGAGCCGATCCAGGCGGCACGACGCGGCGAGACGCAGATCTTCGAGCGCGAGGATCGCCTGGCCAATGGTGAACCCAGCCATATCCTCGTGCACCTGATCCCGGACTGGCGCGAGGGCCAGGTCCAGGGCGTGGTGACCTTGACCATGGACATCACCTTCGTCAAGCAGGCCGAGGCGGATCTGCGCCTGGCCAACCAGGCGCTGGCTATCGAACGCGACCGGGCCGAACAGGCCAGCCTCGCCAAGGGCCAGTTCGTGGCCAATATGAGCCACGAGATCCGCACGCCGATGAATGCCATCCTGGGCATGCTCAAGCTGCTGTCCAGGACGCCGCTGACCGAGCGCCAGCGGGACTACGCCAGCAAGACCGAGCGCGCGGCGCGCAGCCTGCTGGGCCTGATCAACGACATCCTGGACTTCTCCAAGGCCGAGGCCGGCAAGATGACGCTGGACCCGCGCCCCTTTGCCGTGGAGGGGCTGCTGCGCGATCTGGCGGTGATATTGAACGCCAACCTGGGTGCCAAGCCGGTCGAGCTGCGTTTTGACCTGGATCCGGCGCTGCCCCCCTGCCTGGTGGGCGACGACATGCGGCTGCAGCAGGTGCTGCTCAATCTGGCCGGCAATGCGCTCAAGTTCACCGACAGCGGCGAGGTGCTGTTGCAGCTGCGTTTGCTGGAGCGAAAGAACGAACTGTGCCGCGTGGCCTTCGCCGTGCGCGACACCGGCATCGGCATTGCGCCCGAGCAGCAGCAGGCGGTGTTCAGCAGTTTCTCTCAGGCCGAAGCCTCGACCACGCGGCGTTTCGGCGGCACCGGCCTGGGCCTGTCGATCAGCCAGCGGCTGGTCGAGCTGATGGGGGGCCGGATCGCGCTCGATAGCGAACTCGGCCGGGGCAGCACCTTCCACTTCGAGCTGACGCTGCCGGTAGGTGAGGGCAGCGGCGAATCCGCAGCGGTGTCGGGCGTTGCCGCCGGGCAGCCCCGGCTGCAGGGCCTGCGCCTGCTGCTGGTCGAGGACAACCTCAATAACCAGCAGGTGGCGCAGGAGTTGCTCGAGGCTGAGGGTGCCTCGGTCACGCTGGCCGACGACGGTCGGCAAGGGGTGGCCGCGGTGGCCGCCGCCGACCCGGTGTTCGATGCCGTGCTGATGGACGTGCAGATGCCGGTGATGGATGGCTTCACGGCCACGCGCGAGATTCGCGGGCAGCTGGGACTCGCCGATCTGCTGATCATTGCCATGACCGCCAATGCCAGCGCCGACGACCGCCAGGCCTGCCTGGCCGCCGGCATGACCGATCACATCGGCAAGCCCTTCGACATCGACGCGCTGGTCGCCTTGCTGCGCCAGCGTCTTGGCCGCGATCAGGGCGAATCCGGCCTTGTTGCACCGGCACGGCCCACCGCCAGCGAAGCGCTGCCCGGCCTGTCCGAGGCCGATCTGGCCGAGGCGCGCAGCCAGGGGCTGGAGATCGCTGCGGCACTGGCCCGGCTCGGCGGCCGAGGCGATGTCTGGGCCCGCTCGGCCCAGTCTTTTGTCAAGCGCCTGCCGGCCCTGCCTGCGGAAGTCGGCCGGCTGCTGGGCGAGGCCTCGCGCATCGACGCCCTGCGCTGCCTGCATACCCTCAAGGGCGAGGCAGGCACGCTGGGCGCCGCACGCCTGGCCAGCTACGCCGCGGCCTTCGAGGCGGATCTGCGCAAGGGCGGCGAGAGCGAGGAGGCCGATGCCGGGATGATCGCCCAGGGACTGGCCGCGCTGGCCGCGCATGTGGCGCAGGCGGGTGCGGCACTGCAGGCCATACTGCGCCAATACGAGCTCGCCGGGCCGTCCGACCGGAAACCCAGCGCTGCAGCGGCGGATCGGCCCGGTCTGCTGCAGGCGCTTGGCACCTTGCTGAACTTGCTTGAGGATGACGACATGGCCGCAACCGACCAGTTCTCTGCCTTGCAGCAGGCCCATGAGCCACACTGGGCCGAGGCTCTGGAGCCGCTGAGCGAGGCCATCGCGGGGCTTGACTTCACCCAGGCCGCGTCGGAGTGCCGGGCCCTGATGGGGAGGCTTGCCGCCCATGACTGATTCGAACGCCGTGCGCGCTGACGCGCTGCACCGATCCCGCTTGCTGGTTGTCGACGACCAGCAGGTCAATGTGCAGGCCCTCTACCAGGCGCTGGCGGCCGAGCACCAGATCTTCGTGGCCACCAATGGCGAGCAGGCCCTGGGCCTGTGCCTGGCCAAGCTGCCGGACCTGGTGTTGCTCGATGTGGTGATGCCCGGCATTGATGGCTTCGAGGTCTGCCGGCGCCTCAAGGTCGACCCGCGCACCCGGGACATTCCGGTCATCTTCGTTACCGCCAGCAGCGAGGAGGAGGCCGAGACCCATGGCCTCGAGCTGGGGGCGGCCGACTTCATCACCAAGCCGATCAGCCCGGCCATCGTGCGGGCGCGAGTGAGAACCCAGCTGACGCTGAAGGCGCAGGCCGATCAGCTGCGTCAGATGGCCTTCCTCGACGGCCTCACCGGGGTATGGAACCGGCGTGCCTTTGACGATCGCCTGCAGACCGAGTGGCTGCGGGCCACCCGCAGCGGGCATCCGCTCTCGGTCGTGCTGATCGATGTGGACCACTTCAAGCGCTACAACGACCATTACGGCCACCAGGCCGGGGACGACTGCCTGCGCCTGGTTGCCGCGGCGCTGACCCGCCAGCTGAACCGGCCGGGCGACATGCTGGCGCGCTATGGCGGCGAAGAGTTCGTCTGTCTGCTGCCCGAGACGGATGCGGCCGGCGCCCTGGACGTCGCGCAGCGCCTGGAGCGCGGCGTGCGTGCCGAGGCCATCCCGCACGCGGAGTCAGGTGTTGACCCCTCGTTGACCGTCAGCCTGGGTGTGGCGGCCCGCAGCGGCGATGGCTGCAACACGACGGCCGACCTGCTGGCGGGTGCCGATGTGCAGCTGTACCGGGCCAAGACCGAGGGGCGGGGGCGGGCTTGCGGCCCATCGCAGGCCGCGTCATAAGGGCTCTCAACTTCTGCTCGGGCATCGGGGAAGCAAAATTTTCTCTGACGGGCAAGCGCTCCTTCCAGGTGCTGGACAATCCCGAAAATGGACCAAGCCACCCACAACAAGATAGTCTCTTTCATCTGGGGCATCGCAGACGACGTGCTGCGCGACCTGTTCAAGCGCGGCAAGTACCCGGACGTGATACTGCCGATGTGCGTCATCCGGCGCATGGATGCCGTGCTTGAACCCACCAAGCCGCAGGTGATAGCCGTCAAGAAGATGCTTGACGCCGCCCAGATCACCGAGCAGCGTGCCGCGCTGTGCGACGCCGCCGGGCAGGCCTTCTACAACACCTCGAAGTTCACCCTGCGCGACCTCAAGTCTCGCGGCAGCCAGCAGCAGCTGCTGGCCGATTTCGAGGACTATCTGAATGGCTTCTCGCCCAACGTCCAGGACATCCTGGAGAACTTCAAGTTCCGCAACCAGCTGACCACCCTGTCCAAGGCCGATGCCCTGGGCACGCTGATCGCCAAGTTCCTTGACCCGGACATCGACCTCTCGCCCGCCGGCATCGACAACCACTCGATGGGCACGGTGTTCGAAGAGCTGGTGCGCAAGTTCAACGAAGACAATAACGAAGAAGCGGGCCAGCACTGGACCCCGCGCGACGCCGTGCGGCTGATGGCCAACCTCGTGTTCCTGCCCATACAGGACGAGATCCGGTCCGGCACCTACCTGCTCTACGACAGTGCCTGCGGCACCGGCGGCATGCTCACCGTGGCCGAGGAAACGCTCACCGCGCTGGCCGCCCGGCGCGGCCAGCAGGTCAAGAGCCTGCTGTTTGGTCAGGAGATCAACCCCGAGACCTACGCCGTCTGCAAGGCCGACATGCTGCTGCGCGGCGAGGGCGAGTCGGCCGACCACATCGTCGGTGGCGCCGAATGGTCCACGCTCGCGCACGATGCCTTTCCGGCCCGTGAGTTCGACTTCATGCTGGCCAACCCGCCCTACGGCAAGAGCTGGAAGAAAGACCTGGAAGCCATGGGCGGCAAGGAGGGCATGCGCGACCCTCGCTTCAAGGTCATGCACCAGGGCGAGGAGCTCTCGCTCGTCACCCGCTCGAGCGACGGGCAGATGCTCTTCCTGGCCAATATGGCCGCCAAGATGAATGGCAAGTCGGCGCTGGGCAGCCGTATTGCCGAGGTCCACAACGGCTCTTCGCTCTTCACCGGCGATGCCGGCCAGGGCGAGAGCAATATCCGCCGCTGGATCATCGAGAACGACTGGCTCGAAGCCGTCGTCGCGCTGCCGCTCAATCTGTTCTACAACACCGGCATCGCCACCTATGTGTGGGTGCTGTCCAACCGCAAGCCGACCCATCGCCGGGGCCAGGTACAGCTGATCGATGCCACCCAGTGGTTCAAGCCGCTGCGCAAGAACCTGGGCAAGAAGAACTGCGAACTCTCCGCCGAAGACATCGAGCGCATCAGCCGCACCTTCCTCGACTTCAAGGCAACGCCCGAGTCCAAGATCTTCCCCAACGCGGCCTTCGGCTACTGGAAGGTGACCGTCGAGCGCCCGCTGCGCCTGCACAGCCAGCTCACACTGAAGGCCATCGCCGGCCTGCGCTTCGCCTCGGGCGACGAAGACATCCGCGCCACGCTGCATGAGGAGTTCGGCGACGACTTGTTCAGGGACTTTGCCAAGGTCTCGTCCGCGCTGGACCAGCGCCTGACCGAATGGGGCAGTGACGATGAAGAGGGCGACGACGATGAGGGCACGGGCCCGAGCGCCAAGAAAGGCCTGCCCGAGAAGAAGCGCAAGAAGCTGCTCGACCCCAAGACCTGGGAGCGCGACGCACGCCTGGTCGATGCCGCCCTGCTGTTGCGCCAGGCCCTGGGCGAAGCGCTGTTTGAAGACCACAACCTCTTCCGCCGCCGTGTGGACGAGGCGCTCAAGCAGGCCGGCACCCGCCTGGCCGCAGCCGAGCTGAAGCTCATCGTCAAGGCGGTGAGCTGGCGTGTCGAGACCGCGCCGCCGGTCATTGCCAGGCTGCACAAGCCGGGCAAGGCCAGCAAGATCACCGCCGACCCGCTGCTGGGCCTGTTCGAGGCCACGGTGGACGGCAAGACCTGCGTGGTCGAGTACGAACCCGACAGCGAGCTGCGTGACACCGAGCAGGTGCCCCTGCTCGAATCCGGCGGCATCGAAGCCTTCATCCGCCGCGAGGTGCTGCCCTACACGCCCGACGCCTGGATCAACAACGACGCCACCAAGATCGGCTACGAGCTGAGCTTTACCCGGCACTTCTACAAGCCCAAGCCGCTGCGCACGCTCGAGGAAATCAGCGCCGACATCCTGGCCATAGAGAAAGAGGCCGAGGGCCTGCTGGACGGCCTGCTGGTGCGCAGGGGCCCGGAATGACGAAGAAGCAGCAGAAGCGACAGCCGGCCGTGGCGCCAGCGGACGCCCCGGTCGAGTCGGGCTTCGACCCCATCGTGGGCCTGATACGGGCCGCTCGCCAGCAGGCGCTCCGTGCGGTGAACACCGCGGTGATCGACCTGTACTGGGCCATAGGCCAGCACCTTCACCGCAAGATCGAGTCCGACGGCTGGGCCAAGAGCACCGTGGTGCAGCTCGCTGCCTACATCGCGCAGCGCGAGCCTGGCCTGCGGGGCTTTTCCGCGCAAAACCTCTGGCGCATGCGGCAGTTTTACGAGACCTATCCCGCGAAGGGAAAAGAACTCTCAACGCTGTTGAGAGAACTGCCCTGGTCGGCCCATCTGCACATCCTGAGCCGAGCCAAGCGACCGGAGGAGCGCGAGTTCTACCTGCGCATGGCCGCACAGCAGCGCTGGCCCGTGCGCGAGGTGGCGCGGCAGATCGACAGCGCCTTGTTCGAGCGTGCCGTGCTCAACCCGCCAAAACTCTCAACAGCGTTGAGAGAAATGCAGCCGCAGGCCGAGCAGCATTTCAAGGACGCCTACCTGCTGGAATTCCTGGCCCTGCCCCTGGCGCACTCCGAGGCCGACCTGCACCGCAGCCTGCTGATGAACCTGGGCCGCTTCCTCACCGAGCTGGGGCGTGACTTCTGCTACATCGGCAGCGAGTACCCGGTGCAGGTGGGCGGGCAGGACTTTGCGCTGGACCTCTTGTTCTTCCACCGCGGCCTGAATTGCCTGGTGGCCATCGAGCTGAAGGTCACCTCCTTCCAGCCCGAGCACCTGGGCAAGCTGAATTTCTACCTGGAAGCGCTGGACCGCGACCTGAAGAAGCCCCACGAGAACCCGGCCATCGGCCTGCTGCTGTGCGCCAGCAAGGACGCCGAGGTGGTGGAGTACGCGCTGAGCCGCACCCTCTCGCCCGCGCTGGTGGCGCAGTACCAGACCCAGCTGCCCGACAAGCGGCTGCTGGCGGCAAAGCTGCATGAGTTTTATGCCTTGAGTGCGCCGGAGGCGGGGCCATCGGCACCCGCGCCCAAGGCGCGCAAGAAGAAGGGCTTCCCCAAGTGATTGCCGAACTGAAGCCGTACCCAGAATACAAAGACTCCGGCCTGCCTTGGCTTGGACATGTGCCCGAGAACTGGGAGATCGCACCTCTTGCTCACTTGGCGAGACAAAAGGCGGAAATTGGCCAAGTCGAGCGGCCACTGCTTTCGGTCTATTTGAATCGAGGTGTGGTCAAGTTTGACGATGTGGATGCAAAGCGAACCAATGCCACGAGCGAAGACCTGAGCCAGTATCAAGCCGTCGATCCTGGCGACTTTGTTCTCAACAACCAACAGGCTTGGCGCGGGTCCGTGGGCGTTTCCAGTCATAGAGGCATAGTCAGCCCCGCCTACTACGTGCTCAAGCTTTCAGATCACTATCTGCCTAGATACGCCGATTTGCTGTTCAGGGAGCGGTCAATGGTTGCGCAGTACCTCGTCAGCTCAAAAGGTGTCGGGACCATCCAGAGGAACTTGTATTGGCCCCATCTGAAACGCGTTGGCGTGGTCGTTCCGCCACTCGACGAGCAGGCTGCCATTGTGCAATTTCTGGAATGGGCAAATGGGATACTGGACCGGGCAATTCGAGCCAAGCGCAAGGTGATCGCGCTGCTCAACGAGCAGAAGCAAGCCACTATCCATCGCGCCGTCACCCGCGGACTCAGTGACTCTGTCGGCACAGTTGATAGCGATGAGCTACTTGAACGCACCAAACCTAGCCACTGGCCAGTGGTCCGGGCGAAGTGGCTGCTGCGTCAAGTGTCTCTAGAAATTCCAGAAGATGCCGAGATGGTCACTTGCTTTCGGGACGGTCAGGTAACGCTGCGCTCGAATCGGCGAACAACCGGTTTCATGAATGCGATTTGGGAGCTTGGCTACCAAGGCATTCGTCCTGGGCAATTGGTTCTTCACTCAATGGATGCGTTCGCTGGAGCGATCGGGGTGTCTGACTCAAGTGGCAAGTGCTCCCCGGAATACGTCATTTGCGAGGCAGGAATGGAAGGCATTTCACTCGAGTACTACGCCTATTTACTTCGATCGCTGGCCCTGCGCGGGCTATTCGTCGCGCTGTGCCCCTCAGTCAGAGAAAGAGCACCCAGGGTCAGATTCAGCGATTTCGCCCGATTCTCTTTGCCAAAGCCACCACTCTCCGAGCAGCTTGAAATAGTGAAGCACATTCGGACCGCTTGCATGGAGGTAGATTCAGCGCTCGTAAGACTTCGATCCGAAGTCGGCCTACTTGGCGAATTTAAGACTCGCCTGATGGCCGACGTCGTCACTGGCAAACTCGACGTCCGCGAGGCCGCATCGCGCCTGCCCGATGAGTTAAGGTCAATGGCAAGCGACGACGACACCGAGCTGAGCGACGAATCCGAGGCGATCGCGGACGAGGGGGAAGCCATCGAATGAGCAGCACCGACACCAGCGAGAAGGGCCTGGAGACCCTCATCGTGCGGCACATGACCGGCACCGATGGCCTGGACGTGGCGCCGAACCAGTTTGCCGAGCCGGCGGCGCGCTACGGCGGCACCGGCTACCTCGCTGGCAGTGCGCAAGACTTCGACCGTGCCCATGCGCTGGACGTGCACCAGCTCTTTGCCTTTGTGCGCGCCACCCAGCCCGAGGCGTTCAAGCAGCTGGGCATGGTCGATGCCCATGACGCGAAGGACATCAATCGACTGAAGTTCCTGGCCCGGCTGTCGGCCGAGGTGGGCCGGCGCGGCGTCATCGACGTGCTGCGCAAGGGCGTGGCCCACGGCCCGGTGCATATCGAGCTGTTCTATGGCACGCCCTCGCCCGGCAACGCCAGGGCGACCGAGCTGCATGGGCTGAACCGCTTCTCTGTCACGCGCCAGCTGGCCTACAGCATGGGCGAGGCGCGCCGCGCGCTGGACCTGGGCCTGTTCATCAACGGCCTGCCGGTCGCCACCTTCGAGCTGAAGAACAGCCTGACCCGGCAGACGGTGCAGGATGCGGTGGAGCAGTACAAGCGCGACCGCGATCCGCGCGAGCGGCTGTTCGAGTTCGGCCGCTGCGCGGTGCACTTTGCGGTGGACGACAGCGAGGTGCGCATGTGCACCGAGCTGCGCGGCAAGGCCTCCTGGTTTCTGCCCTTCAACAAGGGGTATCAGGACGGCGCCGGCAACCCGCCCAACCCGAACGGCCTGAAGACCGACTATCTGTGGAAGGGGCTGCTCACCCCGGCGGGGCTGACCGACATCCTGGAGAACTATGCACAGATCGTCGAGGAGAAAGACCCCCGAGACCCGCGCAAGGGCCGCAAGAAGCGCCGCCAGGTCTGGCCGCGCTACCACCAGCTGGGCGTGGTGCGGCAGGCGCTGGACGATGTGCGCGAGCATGGCGCGGGCCGGCGCTACCTGATCCAGCATTCGGCGGGCAGCGGCAAGTCGAACTCGATTGCCTGGCTGGCGCATCAGCTCATAGCCATCCAGCGTGACGACAGGCCGGTGTTCGACTCGGTCATCGTCATCACCGACCGGCGCATCCTGGACGACCAGATCCAGGCCACCATCAAGCAGTTCATGCAGGTGGGCGCGACGGTGGGGCATGCGCAGCACTCGGGTGACCTGCGCAAGTACATCGAGCAGGGCAAGAAGATCATTGTCTCGACGGTGCAGAAGTTTCCCTTCATCCTGGATGAGATCGCCTCTGAGGGCGGCAAGCGCTTTGCCATCGTCATCGACGAGGCGCACTCCAGCCAGGGCGGCAAGACTTCGGCGGCGATGAGCCAGGCGCTGGGCACTCCGGCCGCGGCGGCCGATGCCGGCGACGAAGCCACCGACCCGGAAGACACGGTCAACGCGGCGCTGGAAAAACGCATGGCGGCGCGCAAGATGCTGACCAACGCGAGCTACTTCGCCTTCACCGCCACGCCCAAGCACAAGACGCTGGAGATGTTCGGCGAGCCGCTGCCGCCCGATGCCCAGGGCAAGGTCAAGCACCGGCCCTTCCACGCCTACACGATGAAGCAGGCTGTGCAGGAAGGCTTCATCCTCGATGTGCTCAAGCACTACACGCCGGTGGAGAGCTATTACAAGCTGATCAAGAAGACCGACGACGACCCGGAGTTCGACACCAAGAAGGCCAAGAAGAAGCTGCGCCGCTATGTGGAAAGCCATGACCATGCGATCAGGCTGAAGGCCGAGATCATGGTGGACCACTTCCACGAGCAGGTGCTGGCCGCCGGCAAGATAGGCGGCCAGGCGCGGGCGATGGTGGTGAGCAGCGGCATCGCGCGGGCCATTCAGTACTTCCGCGCCTTCCAAGCCTATCTGGCCGAGCGCAAGAGCCCCTATCGGGCCATCGTGGCCTTTTCGGGCGAGCACGAGGTTGACGGCGAGAAGCTCACCGAGGCCTCGCTCAACGGCTTCCCGAGCGGCGATATCGCCGACCGGGTGCAGACCGAGCCCTACCGCTTCCTGATCTGTGCCGACAAGTTCCAGACCGGCTACGACGAGCCGCTGCTGCACACCATGTACGTGGACAAGGCGCTCTCGGGCATCAAGGCGGTGCAGACGCTGTCGCGCCTGAACCGTGCGCACCCGCAGAAGCACGACTGCTTTGTGCTGGACTTTCAGAACAACAGCGAAACCGTCACGGCCGCGTTCCAGGACTACTTCCGCACCACCTTGCTGGCCGAGGAGACCGACCCGAACAAGCTGCACGATCTGAAGGCCGACCTGGACCGGGCGCAGGTGTATGCGCCGCAGCAGGTGCAGCAGTTGGTGGCCCTGTTCCTGGACGGCGCCGAGCGCGACCGGCTCGACCCGACGCTCGACGTCTGCGTGGCCGAGTATCTGGACCGGCTCGATGAGGACGGGCAGGTGTCCTTCAAGGGCAAGGCCAAGGTGTTCTGCCGCACCTATGCCTTCCTCTCGTCGGTGATTCCGTACAGCAATGCGGCGTGGGAGAAGCTGGCCATCTTTCTCGATCTGCTGATCCCGAAACTGCCGGCGCCGAAGGAAGAGGATTTGGCCAAGGGCATCCTCGAAGCCATAGACATGGACAGCTACCGGGTCGAGCGCAAGGCGGTGATGAAGATCGCGCTGGCGGACCAGGAGGCCGAGATCGCCCCGGTGCCCACCGATGCGGCCGGCCACAGGGCCGAGCCGGAGCTGGACCGGCTGAGCAACATCCTCAAGCGCTTCAACGAGCAGTTCGGCATACTCTTCACCGACACCGATCGCGTGGCCAAGCGCATACGCGAAGACATCGCACCGAAGGTCGCCGCCGATGCTGCCTACCGGAACGCGCAGGAGAACACGCCACACACCGCCCGCATGGCACACGATCAGGCGCTGGCCAAGGTGATGCAGCACCTGCTGAAGGACGACACCCAGGTCTACAAACAGTTCGTGGAGAACGATTCGTTCAAGCGATTCGTTGGCGATATGGTGTTCGCGATGACGAACTCACTGACGAACTCACGAGGCGCCGCCGCGCCTCCTGCTGCATAGCTCGCTCGAATGGCTCACGCGCTCAAGTGACGAGGGCTGGCGGCGGTTCACCGCCGTTCGTCTCAGGCCGCCGGCCGCGCCGGAATGCCCAGGCCCCGCTGCACCGCCGGCCGGGCGAGGAAGGCCTGCACCACGCGGGCCAGCTCGGGGAAGTCGGCATAGCCGACCAGATCGCCGGCGCCATAGAAGACGACCAGGTTGTTGACCCAGGGCAGTATGGCGATGTCGGCGATGGTGTAGTCGTCGCCCATGATCCACTGCCGGCCGGTCAGGCGCTGGTTCAGCACATTGAGCAGTCGGCGCGACTCGGCCACATAGCGGTCGCGGGGGCGCTTGTCCTCGTATTCCTTGCCGGCGAACTTGTGGAAGAAGCCGAGCTGGCCGAACATCGGGCCGACGCCGCCCATCTGGAACATCAGCCACTGCAGCGTCTCGTAGCGCTGCGCGGGGTCGGCAGGCAAGAACTGACCCGATTTCTCAGCCAGATAGATCAGAATGGCGCCCGACTCGAACAGGGCCAGCGGCTTGCCGCCCGGGCCCTGCGGGTCAAGGATGGCCGGAATCTTGTTGTTCGGGTTCAGCGACAGGAACTCGGGCGTCAGCTGGTCATTGGTGTCGAAACGCACCAGATGCGGCTCATAGGGCAGGCCGGTTTCCTCCAGCAGGATGGAGACCTTGACGCCGTTGGGCGTGGGCAGCGAGTAGAGCTGGAGGCGTTCGGGGTGTTGCGCGGGCCATTTCTGGGTGATGGGGAAGGCGGACAGATCGGTCATTGGCTCAGGGCTGAGGGTGGCGTTGCGTCCATTGTGTTGCCCGCCGCAAGACCCTGCGCGGCTGGGGCCTTGTCCGCCGGGCAGTGCTGGCGCGGCGGGAAGGCCTGCGCCGTATCGGCCGCCACCTGCCTGAGCTGGCCCTGGACGGCGGCATCGATATCGCTGCCCACCGCGGGCAGAGCCAGCGGCGATGCGCCGGTGATGGTGGCGTACAGCATCAGCGCGGCCAGATGGGCGCCGGCGGGCGCCGAGTGGTTGCCGTCGCTGGCGTGCAGGGTCAGGTCCGGATGGCGGGCGCGGGCCTGGTCCCAGGCCTGACCGATAGGCGCCACGCAGGCGGCTTGCTGGCGGGCGATCGACACATGCAGGTCGTAGATGGTGTCGGTCTCGGCCACGCCACGGCGCGGCCATTCGGGGAACAGCACCGGCAGCGCGGCCACCTTGCGGGCTTCGCGCACCAGCTCCTGCGCCTCGGTGGTGGAGTAGGTGTAGAGGCCGCTGCTGCTGTACTTCTGCGCCTGCAGCACCACGGCCGTCCAGCTGTGGCTGCCCAGCAGGGCCAGGGTCGGCCAATCGGCCAGGCGCTCGTCGAGAAACATCCAGCTCGACGCTACCGTCACGGCCACCGACCGGCCCGGCAGCCCGGCGCGCAGCATCGCCTCCAGCCGCTGCGGCAGCTCGTTCACCGTGGTGTGGCTGTTGCCCATCATCAGCACGGTGATGTCTGCCGACGCTGCTGGTGGCGGCAGCAGCTCCATCTCGCGGTCCAGCGAGCCACCACCGCAGGCGGCCAGCAGCAGCGCGCTGCCCCATGTCGCCAGCAGACGGCACAGCCCCTTCTTCATGGCTGGTAGCGGTACAGCGCCGCCGACTCGCTGCCCACCGCGTCCGAGGCACCGCCAAAGCCGCCCATTACATAGATCGCGTCGCCGACCGCCACCGCGCCGAGGCCATGGCTGCGGTAAGGCATGGCCGGCAGGGCGGTCCAGGCCTGGGTGGCGGGGTCGTAGCGCTCGACGGCGTCGCTGACGGTGCCCGGCGTCGATTCGCCGCCCAGCGCATACAGCCGCCCGCCCAGCGCCACCACGGCCAGGCTGCCCCGCGCGGTGGGCAGGGCCGCACCGGCCGCCCATTGGTCGGTGGCGGCGGTGTAGATCTCGACGCTGGCCAGGCTTTGCTGGTCGGCCGCACGTATGCCGGGCGCCCGGCCGCCGACCACGTAGATGCGGCCATCGATGGCGGCGGCGCCGGCGGCATTGCGGGGCGTGGCCAGTGCGGCGGCGCTGCTCCAGCCCTGGCTGGCGGGGTCGAACACCGAGTGGCTGGCCACCGAGGCACTGGCGCTGTTGCTGTAGTTCCAGCCACCGACCAGATGCAGGCGACCGCCTGACGCAGCGGCGGCGGAGGCAAAGCTGATGCGCGGCAGGATAGGGCCGGCGCTCCACTGGCCGCTGGCGGGGTCAAAGACCTGGAAGGCGGTGCTGGCCTCGCCGCCCATCGCATACAGCCGGTCGGCGGTGGCCAGGGCGGCGACATTGTCGGTGCCGCGCGGCAGGGCCGGCCCGCTGGCCCAGCTGTTGGCGGCGATGTCATAGACCATCACCGTGCGGCGGGTGTCGTAGCCGCCGACGACATAGATCTTGCCGCCCAGGGCGGCGACACCGAACTTGGCCACGCCGGAGGGCATGTCGGCCAGCCGGGTCCAGCCTGCCGGCAGCGAAGGCGCGGGAGCTGGGGCTGGGGCTGGAGCGGGAGCGGGAGCCGGCGAGGGGGCGGGTGAGGGTGCCGGCGAGGGCGCAGCCGCCTCGGCGCCGCTGCCGCCACCGCCGCAGGCGCTCAACAGCCACATGAGCAGGGCGGCGGAGCTTGCTGTTCTTCTTTGCATGGAGTCTCCTGAATGGGTGCATCGATGCGATGCCGCCCCAGTAGGCCCCGAGCCCGCGGCGGCCCGCAAGACAGGCCGCTGCCAAACCCGATCCAAACCCCATCCAAAAGATATTTATCGTTGCGTGACAAGCACTTGCGTATGGCGGCGGGCTCAACGCATCTGCATCAGATCAGCCCCGGCGGTGTTGGAAATCTCCACCAGAGCGCTGCCGTCGTCGGCCAGCGCGAAGCTGGCCAGCTCGGGAAAGGTGCCCAGCGCATGGACGCTCAGCTGCTCCTGCCGGCCGCCGGCCAGGGCTATCAGCCGGAAGCGCTCGCGGCTGCCGCGGGCCAGCACCACCAGGCCGCGCGGGCCCAGGCGCCAGTCGACCAGGGTCTCGCCATCGGCGGTGGTGGCGATCTCCTGCTCGCTGCCGTCGGTGGTGCGGCGGCGCAGCTGGCCGCTGAAGCGGGGTTGATAGACCAGGGCGCTGCCGTCGGCCGCCCACTGCACAGCGCGGCCGGGTGGCGCTTCGGTGGGGACTACCGCCGGTGGGCGGCTGCCATCGGCGGCAAAGCGCCAGAGCTGCCAGCTGCCGCCGCGGTCGCTGGGCACCCAGACCTCGTTGGCGCTGGGGTGCCAGCTCGGCCGGCCATAGCCGGCGGCATCGGCCGACAGCGGCCGCACCCGGCCATCGGCGGTGCCCAGCACGCACAGGCCAAAGCGTTTGCCCGGTCCGCAGCTGCCCAGAAACGCCACCTGCCCGCCATCCGGCGCCAGCGCGGGCGCGGCGGCCACGCCGTCGAGCCGGGTCAGCTGGCGGGCCTCGCCGGCGCTGCCATCGGTCTGCCACAGCTCGGACTGGCCGGAGCGGCGCGACACGAACACCGCGGCATCGCCGGCCACATCCGGCGCCCGGTCATTGGCCACCGAGGTGATGCGGCGCTCGGGCTTGCCATCGCCCCAGGCCAGGCGGGCGATGCTGACGTGGGCGCGCATCAGGGCATAGACCAGGCTGCCATCGGCGCCGCGCTTGGGCGCGCTGCCCTCCAGGCCCAGCGGCTGTGCCGTGGCGGAGGCGCGGTCCCAGCGCAGCAGCACCCGGGTGTCCTGCCGGGTGGTGGAGAACACCAGGTCCCGGCCGCCGGGGGTGTAGGTCAGGCCATGGAGCCAGTACAGCTGCAGGTTGGACAGGCGCTGCACCGGGCCGTCCAGCGCCACCTCGTACATGTCGCGTGTGCCGTTGGCCGGGTCCTGGCGCGCAAAGGCCAGGTGGCGTCCGTCCGGCGACCAGGCCGGTTGATGGTCGGGCATGGCCGCCGGCGGGGCGGTGGTCAGGCGGCGCAGGCCGCTGCCGTCCGGCGCGATCAGGAACAGGCCGCCGGCGCCCTCGGCCTCGGCGCTGAAGGCGATCCAGCGGCCGTCGGGCGACCAATCGACGGTGGGCGTGAACATCGGCGCGCATCGCGCCAGCTCGTGCCGTGTCTGATCCTGCAGGCGGTAGACCCACAGGCTGCAACGCCCGCCGCCGGGCGAGGCAATGTAGGCCACGGCCTGGCCGTCGGGCGACCAGGCCAGGCCCTGCACCTCGCCGGCCTCGCCGCTGATCGGCTGCGGCGTGGCATTCAAGTCCTGGGCGGCGCGCAGATACAGCTGGCCCGCGCCATGGCCCTGCCACCAGGCGAAGGCCAAATGCCGACCGTCGGGCGAGAGCTAGCCCAGGTACTCGAGGCCGGGGTTTTGCGTCAGCGGCGTGGCGGTGGGCAGCGCCGCTTGAAGCGGCGGCGGTGTGCGCTGCAGCCAGGCCCAGGCCAGGGCGGAGCTGATCAGGACGGTGGCCAGCACGGGCAGCCACGGGCGACGGGCCAGCGCCGCTGCCGGAGCCGGCTCTGCTGCCACAGCCAGGGCGCCGACCGGGGCGATCAGCCGATAGCCCTTCTTGGCCACCGTCTCCACATAGCGCGGTGCCTCGGGGTCGTCGCCCAGGGCCTGGCGTATGGTCCATATGGCGGTGTTGATGGCTTTGGGCGCGACGAACTGGTTGCCGTCCCAGATGGTGTTGACGATCTCGTCGCGGCTCACCGTCTCGCCGGCATGGCGGGCCAGCAGCACCAGCAGCGCCATGGCCTTGTGGCGCAGCGGGCGCTGCTCGTCGCCGCGCAGCAGGCGGTTGCCGGCAGCATCGACGATCCATTCACCGAGCGTGAAGCGCTCGCGGGCCGGGTCCACTGCGCTCAACGCTCGCGCAGCGTACGTAAGCGCGCGTCGATCTCCCTCTGCAGGGCCTGACCCTGGCTGGGCGGCGGCGGCGGCACCAGCGGGCGCAGGGCCGGCGGTACCCAGGGATCGCGCAGCGGGGTTTGCAGTGCGTCGGGCGACGGCGGGGTGACGGGGCCGGCGGCGGCAAACGGAGTAGCGGCCTGCGTGCGCACCGTGGGCGCCTTGCCAGCCGCCTGGGCCACCGCCAGCGTGCCGCGGTAGAAGGCCGCCAAATCGGCCTTGCTGGCCACCCGCGCCGCGTCGTCCAGATACGTCATGTGGCCGCCGGCATAGTTGCGCACCAGCACGCGGCCGGGCAGGTTCAGCCGTGCCAGGTCTTGCTCGGTCTGGTAGAAGGGCGTGGCCAGGTCGTGATAGCCGTTCAGCGCCAGCACGCGCAGCCGCGGGTTCAGGGCCAGCGCCGCGCCCAGGTCGGGGATGGTGTCGGGCAGGCTCTTGCCAGCATGGCGGAAGTCCCAGCTCTCGATCGCATTGCTCAGCACCACATAGGTCGAGCTGTTGGTGTAGCGCAGCGTGTCGCGCAGATAGCTGGCGATGGCACCCGAGAACGAGGCGCTGATGACGGTGCTGGACGGGTCGCCCTCGCTGGCCAGTGCGCTGCCCACTGGCGCTGACACGCGGGCGTCGTAGCGGCCCAGCAGGGTGCCGGGCAGCAGCTGGTTGCGGTAGCGGTCGGGCTGCAGATTGAAGTTAGTCTGCCACTGAGTGAGCGCCAGGCCGGTGTAGTCGCTTAGCAGCGGCGGCAGCTCGGCGGGCACGGCGCTGCCCTGCTGCAGGGCATTCACCGCCGGGGTGTAACGGCTGGCGGTGAAGTCACGCATCTGCGTCATGTAGGCGCCGAGGTCGGTGGGCAGGGGGCGAGCCAGTTGGTAGTGCTGGCCGGTGGCCGCATAGCTGGGCAGGTAGCCGCTGCAGCTGATGGCGGCCTCGCCAGTGACACCGCAATTGCTGTTGTAGTTCATCGCCGGCGCCTGCAGCACCAGGCCGGTCAGCGGCACGCCCGCGCTCTCCAGCAGCGAAGCCAGCACGGCGGTGCGCGGCCCGCCATAGGATTCGCCGAACAGGTATTTGGGCGAGGCCTGGCGCTCGTTGACGGCGAGAAATCGCTGCACGAAGTCGCGGAACAGGGCCGCATCGGCATCGACACCCCAGAAGCTGCGGTTGGTGAACGGCGCAATGGCCTGCGACAGCCCGCTGCCGACGGCGTTGATGAAGACCAGGTCGCTGGTGTCGAGCAGACTCTCGGCGTTGTCCACCAGGGCGAAGGGGCGCGGCAGCGTGGTCGAAGGCATGCCGGTGGCCAGGCGCTTGGGGCCGTAGGAGCCCAGATGCAGCCAGACGCTGGCCGAGCCGGGGCCGCCGTTGTAGAAGAAGGTGACGGGCCGCGTGGCCGCTGCCTGGTTGTTGGCCGTGTAGGCAACATAGAACAGCGAGGCCTGGTCCTGGCCGCTGCCGGGCGCCTTGGCCGTCAGATGGCCGGCCTTGGCGGTGTAGCTGATCGCCGTGCCGTTCAGCGTGATGCTGTGCGTGGTGGTGGCTGCGGCCTCCACAGCTGAGGGCTGCGAGGCCCCCGCAGCGGACGAGTAGCTGGTCGGGTCGGTGAGGGCACCCGGCACGGTGGGCGTGGGCACGTCGGGCGGCGGACTGGCCTCGCCGCCACCACCACCGCCGCAGGCGCTCAAGGCCAGCAGCAGGGCTGCCAGAAGCACAGGGTAGAGGCCGCGGGATACGGACCTGGGTGTGCAAACTCGCTCGTGCATGAAGGGGCCCTCAATACGCTAGTCAGTTGGGGTCAGAGCTTTCGGCCGTGCTGCGCACGGGTCTCAAGGTCTGACCCGCAAGGTCATATACATCTTCCACCATCCACCTCCATGCACACACCGGTGATCATGCTGGCCTCGTCGCTGCACAGAAAACAGGCGGCGTTGCCCAGGTCCTCGGGGGTTGAGAAACGCCCGAGCGGAATGCTGGCCAGGAACTTGGCACGCACGGCGGGTGTGTCCTCGCCCATAAAGGTCTTCAGCATCGGCGTCTCGCCGGCCACCGGGTTCAGTGCCACCACGCGTATGCCGAACGGCGCCAGCTCCACCGCCATCGAGCGGGTGGCGGTGATGACGAAGCCCTTGCTGGCGTTGTACCAGGTCAGGTTTGGTCTGGGGCTGACGCCGGCCGTGCTGGCCATGTTCAGGATCACGCCGTGCTTCAAGGTCTTGAAACGCGGCACCGCCTCGCGGGCGGCCAGGTAGATGGCCTTCATATTGACGGCGACGATGCGGTCGAACTCATCCTCGGCGAGCTCTTCCAGCGGCTGCGGCATGTGGCCGACCCCGGCGTTGTTGACCAGGATGTCCAGCCCGCCGAAGTGCTCGACGGTGGCGTCCATCATGATCTTCACGTCCGCCGCGTTGCTGACGTCCACCCGCAGGGCCCGCACTGCCGGGCCCAGCAGGGCGGCCAGGTGCAGGCCGGCGGCCAGATCACGGTCGGCGATCAGCACGCGTGCGCCCTCGGCGACGAATTTGCGCACAATGCCCTCGCCGAAACCCGACGCGCCGCCGGTGACGATGGCGACTTTTCCGTTCAGCCTCATGGCGGTCTCCTCCGGGCCCGCGGCCCCTGTCGTTAGCAGAAATAGCGCTATGGCGCAGGCCGCCACCGGCACTATCATGCACCGAGGCGGGCTCTGGATCCAGTATCCACAGCGCGGTTTCTTTCACCGTCAACGCATCGGGGGTTCAGATGTCCGACCTGCTGGAATGGCAAAGCCGTGTGCGGCTGGTGGACGAGGTGGCGCAGGTGCTGCGTGAGCGCATCTACAAGGGCGTGCATGCGCCGGGCGATGTGCTGCGCCAGGTGCAGTTGGCCGAGCAGCTGGGTGTGAGCCGCACGCCGCTGCGCGAGGCGCTGCGGGTGCTGCAGGCGGAAGGCCTGGTTGAGGCCGACGCGGTGCGTGGCGTCAGCGTCTCGCGGGTCAATGGGCCGCGCCTGCTGGATGCCTATGTCTTGCGCGAGATGCTGGACGGCCTGGCCGCGCGTCTGGCGGCCGAGCGCTCAGCCGGGCAGGCCCACGCTTTGCTGGACCCCATTGTCGCGAGCCAGCGACGGGCCATGCGGCCCTGGTCGGCCGGCGACTACACGCTGGCCAATGTCAGCTTCCACACCACCATTGTCGAGATGGCCAGGAATGAGTTCCTCGGCGGGCAGCTGGGCATCGTGCGCCTGACCTCCCAGGTCTTTGCACCGGCCGTGATACTGGCCGAGGCCGAGGCCGAGCAGGCGGTGCAGGAACATGAGGGGCTGATAGACGCGATCTCGCGCGGCGCTGCCGACGAGGCCGAGCGCCTGGGCCGCAGCCATATTCGCAACACCATCATCACCCTGCGCGAGCAGCTCGCCACCGCCGCCCGACCATGACCCTGTTCCTGCTGAAGCGCCTGGCCACCCTGGCGCTGACTCTGTTCGGCGCCTCTGCCGTGGTGTTCCTGGTGCTGGAGATACTGCCGGGCAATGCCGCCCAGGTGCTGATGGGCACCGAGGCCACGCCCGAGTCGGTGGCGGCGCTGGCCGCCAAGCTGGGGCTGGACGCACCGCCGCTGCAGCGCTACGGCGCCTGGCTGATGGGCATGCTGCGCGGCGATCTGGGCATCAGCTTTGCCTACAGCACGCCGGTGCTGGACCTGATACTGGAGCGGCTGGCGGTGACCGTGCCGCTGGCCCTGCTGGCCATGCTCCTGAGCACGGTGCTGGCGCTGGCGGCCGGTGTCTATGCCGCCTCGCGGCACGGCAAGCTGGGTGACACGGGGCTGATGGCCGTCAGCCAGCTGGGCATCGCCATCCCCAACTTCTGGTTCGCCATCCTCTTGATCTGGGTCTTTGCCGTCAAGCTGCAATGGTTTGCTGCGGGCGGCTTTCCTGGCTGGAGCGAGGACGATGGCGGTGGCCTGTGGCCGGGCCTGCAGGCCCTGGTGCTGCCGGCCGTGGCGCTGGCCGTGGTGCAGGCGGCGATACTGGCGCGCATCACCCGTTCGGCCGTGCTGGAGGTGCTGCGCGAAGACTTTGTGCGCACCGCCCGCGCCAAGGGCCTGAGCCGGCGCGCCGCGCTGTGGGGCCATGTCTTGCGCAACGCGATGATTCCGGTGGTCACCATCATGGGCCTGCAGTTTGCCAATCTGTTGGCCGGCACCATAGTCGTCGAGAATGTGTTCTATCTGCCGGGCCTGGGCCGGCTGCTCTTTCAGGCCATTGCCAACCGCGATCTGGCCGTGGTGCGCAACTGCGTGCTGCTGCTCGCGGCGATGGTGGTGGTGGTCAACTTCCTGGTGGACTTGCTCTATGCGGTGATAGACCCACGCATCAAGGTGGCTGGACTGTGACCCGGCACAAGAGTTTTGTGATCGGCACTGTGCTGACCTCGCTGGTCGCGCTGGCGGCCCTGCTGTCCCTGGTCTGGACGCCCTGGCCACCCTACGAGATCGATCTGCCCGCCAAGCTGCAGCCGGCCTCCGCCGCCCACTGGCTGGGTACCGATGTGCTGGGCCGCGATGTGCTGACCCTGATACTGGTCGGCGCGCGCAACTCCATCCTGGTCGGCGTGATCGCGGTGGGCATAGGCCTGCTGGTCGGCGGCTTGCTGGGCCTGTGGGCGGCGGCGCGGCGAGGCTGGGTCGAAGAAGTCATCATGCGGCTCAGCGACTTCACCTTTGCCTTCCCGGCGCTGCTGTCGGCCATCATGATGACGGCGGTGTTCGGGCCCGGCATCGTCAACTCCATCATCGCCATCGGCATCCACAACATACCGACCTTTGCCCGCGTCACCCGCGCCTCGGCCAATGCGATCTGGTCACGCGACTATGTGTTGGCCGCCCGTGCGGCCGGCAAGGGTCCGGTACGTATCAGCCTCGAGCATGTGCTGCCGAACATCCTGTCGGTGCTGATCGTGCAGGGCACGATCCAGTTCGCGCTGGCGATCCTGGCCGAGGCGGCGCTGTCCTATCTGGGCCTGGGCACGCAGCCGCCGCAGCCGTCCTGGGGCCGCATGCTCAGCGAGGCGCAGACGTTGCTGTTCCAGGCGCCACAGCTGGCCGTCTATCCGGGCCTGGCCATCATGCTGGCGGTGCTGGGACTGAACCTGCTCGGCGACGGCCTGCGCGACCTGCTCGACCCGAAGCTGGCGAGGGCACGATGACGGCCCTGCTCGAAGTGCAAGACCTGCGCGTGCGCCTGCAGACCGCCGCCGGCCCGGCCGAGGCGGTCCGCGGCCTGAACTTTGCGCTGCAGGCCGGCGACACGCTGGGCCTGGTGGGCGAATCGGGCTGCGGCAAGTCGCTGACGGCGCTGGCCCTGATGGGCCTGCTGCCCGAAGGGGCCGAGATCGAGGGCAGCATCCGCTTCAAGGGCCAGGACTTGCTGGCGCTGGAGGACGAGGCCTACAGCCAGCTGCGCGGCGACCGCATTGCGATGATCTTCCAGGAGCCGATGACGGCGCTGAACCCCTTGCACCGCATCGGTCGCCAGGTGGCCGAGCCGCTGGTCCTGCACCGGGGCTTGTCTCGCGCCGATGCGCTGAAGGAGGCGGTGCGCCTGCTCGACCGCGTGGGCCTGGCCGATGCGCGACGCCGCGCCGAGGCCTATCCGCACCAGCTGTCCGGCGGCCAGCGCCAGCGCGTGGGCATTGCGATGGCACTGGCCTGCGGGCCCGAGCTGCTGATCGCCGACGAGCCGACCACGGCGCTGGACGTGACGATACAGGGCCAGATCCTGGAGCTGATTGCCGGGCTGGTGGCTGAGCGCGGCATGGGGCTGATCTTGATCTCGCATGACCTGGGCGTGATTGCCGAGAATGTGCGGTCCATGCTGGTGATGTATGGCGGCCAGGCCGTCGAGGCCGGGCCCACGGCTGAGGTGTTCGAGCGCATGGGCCACCCGTACACGCAGGGCCTGTTCGCCGCCCGGCCGCGGCTGGGCGTCTCGCGCGGCCAGCGCCTGCAGACGATTGCCGGCACCGTGCCCGGGCTGCGTGAGCTGCCCGCCGGCTGTGCCTTCGCCGCCCGCTGCCCGCTGGCCGAGGAGCCCTGCCAGCGCATCGCCCCGCCGGCCGAGCGGCTGGGTGAGGGCCACGACGTGCGCTGCCTGCGCCTGGCCGAGTCGCTGCGCCGGGCGCCTCAGTTGCAGGTGCCTCCATGGTGACCTTGCTGCAGGCTCGGAACCTGGTACGCCACTACCCGCTGCCGCGCGAGCGCCTGTGGGGGCCGGCCCCCAAGGTGGAGGCGCTGAATGGCGTCAGCTTCAGCCTGGAGGCCGGCAAGAGCCTGGGCGTGGTCGGAGAGTCGGGTTCGGGCAAGTCGACCCTGGCGCGGGCGGTGATGGCGCTGGAGCCGCTGGACGGCGGTACGGTCACCCTGCTGGGCCAGGACCTGCACCAGCTGGGCCGGGCCGAGCTGCGCCAGGCGCGCCAGCATTTCCAGATGGTGTTCCAGGACCCCTATGGCTCGCTGGACCCGCGCCAGACGGTGGGCCGCATCGTCGCCGAGCCCTTGAGCGCCTTGATCGGCGCGCAGCAGGTGGATGCGCCGATGCAGCGCAAGCGGGTGCTCGAATCGCTGGATGCGGTAGGCCTGCGCGCCGCCGATGCCGACAAGTACCCGCATGAGTTCTCCGGCGGTCAGCGCCAGCGCATTGCCATCGCCCGCGCGCTGGTGACCCGGCCCAAGCTGATCGTTGCCGACGAGCCGGTCAGCGCGCTCGACGTCTCGGTGCAGGCCCAGGTGCTGAACCTGCTGCAGGATCTGCAGGCGCAGTTCGGCATCAGCTATCTGCTGATCAGCCATGACCTGGCCGTGGTCGATCATCTGTGCGACGAGGTGCTGGTGCTGTACCAGGGCCGGGTGGTCGAGCAAGGGCCGCCCGAGCAACTGTTCAGCCGGCCCAGCCACCCCTACACACGCGCGCTGCTGGCCGCCATGCCGCATGAAAGGCCTCGGCCTCGGCCCGTGCCATCATGACCCCATCTTTGTTGGAGCCCTCCCGCATCATGTTCAAAGCACTCGTTCTCGGCGCCAGCCTGGCATTGGCACCGACCCCACCGGCCGCCCAGGCGCAGGCGAAGAAAGACAGCGTCATCCTGGCCATGACCCTGGAGCCACCGGGCCTGGACCCGACCGCCGGTGCGGCCTCGGCGATTGCCGAGGTGGTGCTCTACAACGTGTTCGAGACCTTGACCAAGATAGGAGCCGATGGCAAGGTCTCGCCGCTGCTGGCCGAGAGCTGGGAGGTTTCGCCGGATCTGAAGACCTTCACCTTCAAGTTGAAGCGCGGCGTCAAATTCCAGAACGGCGAACCGTTCAATGCCCAGGCGGTCAAGTTCTCGTTCGAGCGCGCGGCCGACGAGAAGTCCACCAACAAGGACAAGCGCCTGTTCGCCAGCATGGGACTGATCGCCGCCCCCGACGAGTACACGGTGGTGATAGGCCTGAAGACCATAGAGCCGGACTTCCTGTTCCTGATCGGCCAGGCCACGGCGGTGATCGTCGAGCCCAAGAGCGTGGCCACTAACGCCACGCAGCCGGTGGGCACCGGGCCCTACAAGCTCGACGCCTGGGCCAAGGGCTCCAGCATCACGCTGGCCAAGTGGCCGGCCTATCGCAATGCGGCGGCGGTGAAGATCAACCGCGCTCAGTTCCGCATCATCAGCGACCCCTCCGCCCAGGTGGCGGCCCTGCTGGCCGGTGATGTGGATGCCTTCCCGCGCGTGGCCGCGGCGCGCAGCCTGGCCCAGTTCCGCGCCGACAAGCGCTTTCAGGTGTTGCTCAACGGCTCGCGGGCCAAGACCATCGTCGCGATCAACAACAAGAAAAAGCCGCTGGATGATGTGCGCGTGCGCCGCGCCATTGCCGCCGCGATAGACCGCAAGGCGGTGATAGAGGCCGCGGCCGATGGTTTTGGCGTGCCGATAGGCAGCCACTACGTGCCCGGCGCGCCGGGCTATGTGGATACCACCGGCGTCAACCCCTTCGACATTGCCAAGGCCAAGGCCCTGCTGAAGGAAGCCGGCGTCACCTTGCCGCTGGAGCTGAGCCTGAAGCTGCCGCCCACGCCCTATGCCCGCCAGGGCGCCGAGGTGGTGGCCGCGCAGCTGGCCAAGGTGGGCATCACGGCGAAGATAGAGAACGTTGAATGGGCGCAGTGGCTGTCGGGCGTCTACACCAACAAGAACTACGACATGAGCATCATCTCCCACGTGGAGCCGTTCGACCTGGGCAACTATGCCAAGCCGGGCTACTACTGGGGCTACGAGAACCCCAGGTTCAACGAGCTGTTCAACCAGATCAACAACGCCCCGCGCGAGGTCGACCGCGCCAGGCTGCTGGGCGACGCCCAGCGCATGCTGGCCGCCGATGCGGTCAACGTCTATCTCTACCAGCCGCAGTGGATCACCGTGGCCAAGAAGCGACTGGGCGGGCTGTGGAAGGACATGCCGGTGTTTGTCAACGATCTGTCGGGCTTGTATTGGGAGTGAGCTTGCCCCGGATTGCATCCGGGCTACGGCGAGTTGGTAGCCCGGATGCAATCCGGGAATCAGGCAAGCCCGTCTTGCGCCTTAGCTGAGCAAACGCTACAACCTCAGTCACCCGACGAAGCCCATCGCCATGACCTCTCTGCACGACCTCTCCGCCCTCGACCTGCTGGCCGCCTACCGCAGCCGCGCGTTGTCGCCGGTCGAGGTGACCAAGGCGGTGCTGGCCCATGTCGAGAACTGGGAGCCGTTTCTGCACGCCACTTATGCGCTGGATCCGCATGAGGCGCTGGTGCAGGCGAAGGCCTCCGAGGCACGCTGGCGCAGGGGCGATCCGCTGACCGTCGGCGGTGTCACCTTGGATGGCGTGCCGTCCATGCTGAAGGAGAACATCGCCACCCAGGGCGTGCCCATGCCCTTGGGCACCGCCGCCACCGAGCTGGTGCCGGCCGCCGAAGACGCTCCACCGGCCGCCCGCATGCGCGAGGTCGGCGCGGTGTTCATGGGCAAGACGACGATGCCCGACTACGGCATGCTGTCGTCCGGCCTGTCGAGCTTTCACCCGCTGACCCGCAATCCCTGGGATCTGAGCAAGAACCCGGGTGGGTCCAGCGCCGGGGCGGCGGCCGCGGCGGCGGCCGGCTACGGCCCTCTGCATGTCGGCACCGATATCGGCGGCAGCGTGCGCCTGCCGGCCGCCTGGTGCGGCATCTTCACCCTGAAGCCCAGCCTGGGGCGTATCCCGATCAAACCGCCGTACGCCGGCCGTGTGGCGGGCCCGATGACGCGCACCGTCGCCGATTCGGCCCTGCTGATGAGTGTGCTGAGCCGCCCCGACTGGCGCGACCCCATGAGCTTGCCCTGGCAGGACATTGTCTGGTCGCAGCTGGAGCTTGATATCAAAGGGCTGCGCATCGGCCTGATGATGGATGCCGGCTGGGGCATGGCCGTCGAACCGGAGACGGCGGCGGCGGTGCAGCGGGCCGCCAAGCAGTTCGAGCAGGCCGGCGCCGTCGTCGAGCCCATCAAGGGCGTCAGCAGCCGCGACATGATGGAGGGGCTGGACAAGTTCTGGCGCATGCGCTCCTGGCTGGACATCTCGGCCCTGCCACCGGCGCGGCAGAACCAGGTGCTGCCATACATCCGCGAGTGGGTCAGCACGGGGGCCTATCTGACGGCGGCCGAGGTCTTCAAGGGCCACAGCCAGATGGCGGCGATGCGCGATGCGGCGATTGCCGCCTGTCAGCCGTTTGATTTCGTGCTCTCGCCGGTGAGTCCGGTGCCGGCCTATGCGGCCGAGCTGGCCAGTCCTCTGAACGATCCGCAGCGGCCGTTCGAGCACATTGCCTTCACCGTGCCCTTCAATATGAGCGAGCAGCCGGCCGCCAGCATCAACTGCGGCTACACGGCCAAGGGTCTGCCAATCGGCCTGCAGATCATAGGCCGTCGCTTTGACGATCTGGGCGTGCTGCGATTGGCCCGTGCCTTCGAGCAGATGCGCGGCGCCCAGCATGCCTGGCCCAAGCCGCCGGCCGAATAGGGCGATGCAGGACTGCTTCGGCAACCCGGTCACGCTCGGAGACGCCGCCCACCTCGGCACGCTGAACGACTTCGTCGAAGGCTTCGCCGCCTGCCAGCTGCGGGTCTTGAAGCTGCTGGACATTGCCGCGCGAGAGCCCGGCGTGCTGGTCCAGGCCTATGCCGCGGCCCTGCACCTGTTTGCCGAGACACCCCAGGCACCGACGAATGCCCAGCCCTTCCTGGACCGCGCGCTGAACCCGCTGCAACCGGCCACGCCGCGCGAGCGCCAGTTCGCACGCGCCGTCCAGGCCTGGGCAGCGGGTGCCGTCGATCAGGCGCTGGCCCTGCTGGAGGCACTGCTGCGCGAGCATCCGCGCGATCTGGTGGCCCTGAAGCTGGCCCAGGTGCTGGCCTTCAACCTGGGTGACTCGCCGTCCATGCTGCGCCTGGCCCTGCTGTGCCGGACCGCCGCGGCCGATGTGGCCTACCTGCATGGCATGCTGGCCTTCGGCTACGAGCAGTGCCACTGGATGTTCGAGGCCGAGGCCAGCGCGCGCCGGGCGCTGGCCATGCAGCCGCGCGAGCCCTGGGCCCAGCATGCGCTGGCCCATGTGATGCTGACGCAGGGGCGGCTGACCGAGGGTCGTGACTTCATGCAGGCCGCCAGCCCTGGCTGGCAGGGCCTTAACTCCTTCATGGAGACGCACAACTGGTGGCATCTGGCCCTGTTCCAGCTGGAGCTGGGTGATCTTGATGCGGTGCTGGACCTCTACGACAGCCAGGTCTGGGGTGTGGCGCCGGACTATTCTCAGGACCAGGTCAACGCCGTCTCGCTGCTGGCGCGGGTCGAGCTGGCCGGCGGTGATATGGGCGGGCGCTGGCAGGCGCTGGCCTCGTTCCTGGTGCCACGGATCAAGGATCAGGTACTGCCGTTTCTGGACCTGCACTATCTCTACGGCCTGGTGCGTGCCGGGCGACCGGAGGCCGATGTGCTGTTGCGTAACCTGGTCCGGTTCGCGCCGCTGGCGCCGGCCGCCCAGCGCGGGGCCTGGCTGCGGGTGGCGGTGCCGGCCGGGCGCGGCCTGCTGGCGCACGCACGGGGCCGTTTCGAGGAGGCCGTGGACCAGCTGGGCCAGGCCCTGCCGCGCCTGGTCGAGATCGGCGGCAGCCATGCGCAGCGCGATCTGTTCGAGCAGATTTATATCGACGCCCTCCTGAAGGCCGGGCGCTTTGGTGCGGCGCAGAGTTTGTTGCAGCCGCGGTTGAATGCCGCGCCGACCTCGCAACGGCTGCGGCGCCAGGTGGGTGAACTGAATCGGAGCTTGGGTTTGTGACCCGGATGCAATCCGGGTCCGATATGGCGAGAACGGGTGGCCCGGATGCAATCCCGGGCCACCATTCAATGCGCCATCAACAGATCCGCCACATGCGCATCGTCGGCCCAGCTGACGATCTCCAGCCCGCCCTTGCTGACGCGCACCCGGTTCAGCCCCGCATTCGGAATCGCGCATTCCCGCGGCCCGTGCAGGGGCAGGCCCAGGGCCGAGCGGTAGACCATGTCCAGCACGCCGCCATGGGTGACCACGGCCAGGGTGCGGCCTGCATGCTCGGCGGCCAGCGCTTGCAGCGCGCTCAGCACCCGCGCATGAAAACGCCGCCGGCTCTCGGCGCCGCCGGGCAGTTCGTAGTCGGGGTCATGCTGTGACCACAGCGCAAACTCCTCGGGGTGTCGCTGGCGGATGTCGTCGAAGGTCAGCCCCTCCAGCAGACCGAAGGCCTGCTCGCGCCAGGCTGTGTTGTAGCTGGGCGCCAGGCCCAGCGCGGCGGCGGCCGGGGCGGCTGTCTGGCGGGTGCGGATCAGATCGCTGCTGATCATCGCGTCCACCTGCTCCTGCGCCAGCCGCTGCGCCATGCGCGCGGCCTGGGCCAGGCCGTTGGCATTCAGGGGCACATCGATCTGGCCCTGGAAGCACTGGCGGCGGTTCCAGTCGGTCTCACCGTGGCGTATCAGTATCAGCTCGGTCATCAGCGTCAGATCCAGGGTTGCGGCAGCTGCTCCACGGCCAGCATTTCCTTGACCGCCGGACGCTCCAGCAGGCGCTGCAGATAGGGGCCGATGTGGGCGTAGCTGCGGGCCGGGCGAGCCATATTGCGCGTCCAGCGGCACAGCATCAGCGCGTAGGGGTCGGCCAGGGAATAGTCGGCACCCAGCAGCCAGGGGCCGCCGGAGCTGGCCAGTTGCCCGTCCAACTGCTCCAGCAGGCTGGCGACACGGCCTTCCGCCTGCGCCTTGACCTGGGCCGCGCCCACGGTATTGCCAGCGTCCACCGCACGCTCCGGATAGAAGTAGCCGAGCAGGGTGGCCTGCAGGGTGTTGGTCATCCAGATCAGCCATTTGTACATCTGGGCGCGGGCCGGCGTGCCGACGGCAGGGGCCAGTCCAGCCTCGGGATGGCGGTCGGCCAGATGCAGGCAGATCGCGGCGCATTCGTACAGCACCAGATCGCCGTCCACCAGCACCGGTATCAGGCCGTTCGGGTTGAGCTTCAGATAGTCGGCCGACTTGTGCTCGTTCTGGTCCTTGTCGACCAGGCGCAGCTCGAAGGGCGCGCCGATCTCGCGCAGCAGCACATGGGGCGCCATGCTGGCGTTGCTGGGGTAGTAGAAGAGTTGGATCATCGGGCTTGCCTGGGGGTGGGTTGCTGATAGACGAGTCCGCCATCATCGCCGATAGCAATGGTCAGGGCCCGCCGCCTGTGTTGGAATGGGCCGGAAGTCGCACCCACAAGAAGACCGAGGAGACCGCATCGATGTTCCGCCTGCTGAAAAACCTTGCCAAGCTGCTGCTGGCCCTGTTGGTCCTTGCCCTGGCGGGTGTGGCCTGGTATGTCTACTCCAAGCAGCCTCAGCGCTCGGGCGAGGTCTTGATCGCCGGGCTGACGGCGCCGGTGGCGGTGCGCTACGACGAGCTGGGCGTGCCGCACATCGAGGCCGGCAACGAGGTCGACCTGTACCGGGCGCTCGGCTACGTCCACGCCCAGGACCGGCTGTTCCAGATGGAGATGCTGCGCCGCCTGGCCCGCGGCGAGCTGGCCGAGGTGCTGGGCCCCAAGCTCGTGCCCACTGACCGCCTGTTCCGCACGCTGGGCATTCGGGTGCATGCAGATGCCTATGCCGCGCGCTGGATCAAGGACAAATCCGGCAGCCCGGCCATGCAGGCCCTGCAAGCCTATCTGGACGGCATCAACCAGTACCAGGACAGCCGGCCCGCGCCGCTGGAATTCCAACTGTTGGGCATACCGAAGCGGCCGTTCACCGTGGCCGACACCATCAGCGCCGCCGGCTATATGGCTTACAGCTTTGCGGCGGCCTTCCGTACCGAGCCGGTGCTGACCCAGGTGCGCGACCAGCTGGGCTCCGACTATCTGAAGATGTTCGACCTGGAGTGGAAGCCCGATGGCGCGATCCGCAAGGGCCTGCAGAACGAGCTGCAGACCGCCCGGCTGCGGGCGGGCGATTGGCAAGACCTGACGCGGCTGGCCCGGCTCAGCGCCGAGGCTCTTGAGGCCGCTGGCCTGCCGGCCTACGAGGGCAGCAATGCCTGGGTGGTGGCGGGTGCGCGCACGGCCAGCGGCAAGCCGCTGCTGGCCGGTGATCCGCACATCGGCTTCTCGGCGCCAGCGGTCTGGTATGAGGCTCATCTGAAGGCCCCGGGCTTCGAGCTCTATGGCCACTTCCAGGCCTTGAACCCCTCGGCGGCGCTGGGCCACAACACGGACTTTGGCTGGAGCCTGACGATGTTCCAGAACGACGATCTGGACCTGATCGTCGAGAAATCGAATCCGGCGAATCCGCAGCAGGTGATGTACCGCGGCGAGTGGGTGGAGCTGGAGACCCGCGAGGAGATCCTGAAGGTCAAGGGTGCCGAGCCGGTCAGGCTGCAGCTGCGCCGCTCCAGGCACGGCCCCATCATCAACGATGCGCTGGATGCCAGCGCCGGCAAGGCGCCGATCGCGATGTGGTGGGCCTTTCTGGAAACCGAGAACCCGCTGCTGGAGGCGTTTTACGAGCTGAACCGCGCCGCCACGCTGGACAAGGCCCGCACGGCGGTGAGCAAGATCCACGCCCCGGGCCTGAATGTGGTCTGGGCCAATGCGGGTGGTGATATTGCCTGGTGGGCGGCGGCCAGTTTGCCGATCCGCCCCGAGGGCGTGAACCCGGCCTTCATGCTGGACGGCAGCACCGGCGCGGCCGACAAGCTGGGCTTCCAGCCCTTCAGCGGCAACCCGCAGGAGGAGAACCCGGCGCGGGGCTACATCCTCTCGGCCAACCACCAGCCGGCGGCAACGGCGCCGATCCCCGGCTACTACAATCTCTGGGACCGCGCCCAACGCCTCGACGAGCTGCTGCGCAGCCCCTCGACGCCCTGGACGATGGAGAACAGCAAGGCCCTGCAGCTGGATGTGCAGATAGGCTACGGCCCGCGCACGCTGGCGCCGCTGCTGCCGGCGCTACGCAGTGCGGTCACCGAGCCGGCCGAGCAGGCCCTGCTGGACCAGTTGATCGCCTGGAAGGGGGCCTATGACAAGGAGGGCGTGGCACCGACGCTGTTCACCCAGTTGCTGTTCGAGCTGGCCCGCGAGGCGATGAGCGATGAGCTGGGCGAGGCGGCCTTCAACAATCTTCGCCGCACCCGCGCGCTGGACCATGCGCTGCCGCGGCTGATGGCCGATGCGGCCTCGCCCTGGTGGGACAAGCGCGGTACGCCGGCGGTCGAAACACGCGAAGACATCGTCAAGTCCGCCTGGGCCGCCACCCTGGCCCATCTGCGCAAGACCCAGGGGCCGGACGCTGCGGCCTGGGCCTGGGGCAAGGCCCATACCTTGACGCACAAGCATCCGCTGGGGCAGCAGCCGCCGCTTGACAAGCTGTTCGACGTCGGCCCCTTTGCCATGCCCGGCGGCCGTGAGACGCCCAATTACCAGGCCATGGCAGTGGGCCCGGCACCCTGGGCGGTGACGACCGGGCCCTCGACCCGACGCCTGATCGACTTTGCCGATGCCGGTCAGGCGCTGGGCATCAACCCGGTGGGCCAGAGCGGCGTCTGGCCGGACCGGCACTATGCGGACCAGGCCGCGAGATTTGCCCAAGGAGGCTACAGGGCTCAGCACCTGGGCGAGCGCGATGTCGCCACCCACGTGAAAAGCACGCTGACCCTGAGGCCAAAATAATGACCTTGCGGGACAGACCTTGAGGCCTGCGCACAGCGCAGCCGAAAGCTCTGTCCCCAACACACCAGAGAACCTTGCGGGACAGACCTTGGGACCTGCGAACAGCGCAGCCGAAAGCTCTGTCCCCAAAATACCCATCCCGAACCGCCATGATCGTCACCCAAACCGAGCGCCTGACGGTGCGTCTGCTGGACCGCAGCGACGCGGGCTTCATGCTGCAGCTGGTCAACGAGCCGGCTTTCATCCAGAACATCGGCGACCGCGAGGTCCGCGACCTGGCCCAGGCCGAGGCTTATACCGAACGCAGCGGCCCGCTCTGCTACGAGCGCAGTGGCTTCGGCATGTATCTGGTGGCGCTGCGTGGCAGTGGCGAACGTCTCGGCATCTGCGGCCTGATCAGCCGCGAGGGCCTGAGCGATGTGGACATCGGCTATGCCTTCCTGCAGGCCTATTGGGGCCGGGGCTATGCGCTGGAGGCGGCTCGCGCCGTGCTGGCCCATGCCCATGCAGCGCTGGGCTTGCGGCGTGTGCTGGCGATCACGGCGCCGGAGAACCAGCCCTCGGTGCGCCTGTTGGAGCGCCTGGGCATGCAAGAGCAGGGGTTGGTGGACTTGCCCAAGTCGGGTGGGATCAGCCGGCTGTTTGTCTCCGAGGTGGGCTGATCAAAGACTGCAACCGGCCTCGGCCGTGCTCGGTCCTTCGCTGTATCCGATTTCCACGCCATAGCGCTCCGCAGTCAGCTGGGCCAGGATGGACACCGCAATCTCGGGCGGCGTGCGCGCACCCAGGCGCAGGCCCACCGGCCCGTGCAAGCGGGCCAGCTCCGTCTGGCTCATGCCGAAGTGCTCGGCGAGACGTGCCTTGCGCTTGGCCTGGTTGACCCGCGAGCCGATGGCACCGACGTAGAAGGCCGGGCTTTTCAGCGCCTCCATCAGGGCCAGGTCATCCAGCTTGGGGTCGTGGGTCAGGGCGATGATGGCGGTGTGGGCGTCGGGCCTCAGCTCGGTCACCACGTCGTCGGGCATGCCGCGCAGCAGTCGGGCACCGGCCACGTCCCAGCCCTGGGCATATTCCTCGCGCGGGTCGCAGATCAGCACCTGGTAGTCGAGCGCCAGCGCCATCGTCGCCAGGTAGTGGGTCAGCTGGCCGGCGCCGATGATCAGCAGCCGCCAGTCGGGGCCGTGGGTGGTGATCAAGGTGCGCTCGCTCAGGACCAGCAGCTCGGCGGCGGCCTGCGGCTCTAGCAGCGTCACCTCGCCGGTGGCCAGGTTCAGCACCCGCTGCACACGCGCACCGCTGGCCAGGCGAGCCAGCAGATCCTCGATATGCGAGCCGGGATGGATGGGCTCCAGCACCAGCTCCAGCGTGCCGCCGCAGGGCAGACCGAAGCGTGTCGCCTCCTCGGCGCCGACGCCGTAGCGCACCAGCTCCGGGTGCTTCAGCGCCAGCGCGCCCTGGCGTACGCGCGCGATCAGATCGTCCTCGATGCAGCCCCCCGATACCGAGCCGGCGATCTGACCATCGCCCCGCACCGCCACCACCGAGCCTACGGGGCGCGGCGCCGAGCCCCAGGTGCGGGTGATCGTGCCCAGCACGACCTTGTGGTCCTGGTCCTGCCACTGCGCCACCTGGCGCAATACTTGTAGATCGACGTTGTCCATGGCTTTGTAGTTTCGCGTGTCCTGACGGGCGATTCTGCAGACTAGGCGCAAACAGGCAAGCCTGTGCGCACTGCGAAGAATGTCCCTAGTGTGACAGCCCGATCAGGGTTCATGGGGGCTTGCCGCGCGCAGCTTCCGGGCGTAAAAGTGATGACCGTGAACGGGCGCCTTTGTGCGCCCGGTTTGCGCTGTATTGGCACCTCGAAGTTGTATCTGCATCACGCCCGGCCTTGCGCTGACAGGCCCGCGATCAAAACCAGGAGACAGTATGAGCACGGCTATCACCCTCACGGTCAATGGCAAGGCGGTCACGCGCGAAGTCGCACCCGACGCCTTGCTGGTGCAGTTCCTGCGCGAAGACCTTCGACTCACCGGCACTCATGTGGGTTGCGACACCGGCCAGTGCGGCGCCTGCACGGTGCACGTCAACGGCCGGGCGGTGAAGGCCTGCAATGTGCTGGCGGTTCAGGCCGCTGGCACCGCGGTCACGACGATCGAGGGACTGGCCAAGGCCGACGGCACACTGCACCCGATGCAGGCGGCCTTCAAGGAGTGCCATGGCCTGCAGTGCGGCTTCTGCACGCCGGGCATGGTGATGAGCGCCATCGACCTGGTGCAGCACGCGCCACACGGCACGGCGGCCGAGATCCGCGAGCAGCTGGAGGGCAATTTCTGCCGCTGTACCGGCTATCAGAACATCGTCAAGGCCATCCAGACGGGTGCTCAGGCGATGGGCGTCTGATCTTTTGACTTGCGGGACAGACCTTGCTGTACCCGGCAAGCTCTGGCCCCAACTGACCGGAGACAACCATGAATGCACCCCAAGCCGGCCTGATCGGCCAATCCGTCAAGCGCAAGGAAGACGCGCGCTTCCTCACCGGTCGCGGCCAGTACACCGACGACATCTCGCAGCAGTTCCAGACCTACGCCTACTTCCTGCGCTCGCCCTACGCGCACGCCAAGATACTGAGCATCAACACCGCCGCAGCGCAGGCGGCGGCGGGTGTGCTGGGTGTGTTCACCGGCGAGCATTTCCGTGCGGTTGGCGGCCTGCCCTGCGGCTGGCTGATCACCAGCACCGACGGCACGCCGATGAAGGAGCCCAAGCATCCGATCCTGGCCGATGGCAAGGTCCGCCACGTTGGCGACCAGGTGGCCATGGTGGTGGCCGAGACCTACGAGCAGGCCAGGACGGCGGCCGGGCTGATCGAGGTCGACTATGAAGAACTGACCCCGGTCGTGGACACCGCCAGGGCCAAGGGTGCCGGCAGCAGTGTTCACGACGAGGCCCCGGACAACGTCTGCTACGGCTGGGCGATCGGCGACAAGGCGGCCGTTGACGCGGCCTTTGCCAGCGCCCCCCACATCACGACGCTGGAGTTCCGCAACAACCGGCTGATCCCGAACGCAATCGAGCCGCGCGCAGCGAATGCCTCCTACAGCGCCCACGACGAGAGCTACACCTTGTACGTGGCGAACCAGAACCCGCACGTCGAGCGGCTCTTGATGTGCGCCTTTGTGCTGGGCATCCCCGAGCACAAGATGCGTGTGGTGGCGCCCGATGTCGGCGGCGGCTTTGGCTCCAAGATCTTTCTGTATGCCGAGGAGACTGCCCTGGTCTGGGCGTCCAAGCAGATCGGACGGCCGATCAAGTGGACGGCCGACCGCAGCGAGGCTTTCCTGACCGACGCCCATGGCCGCGACCATGCGACCCTGGCCGAACTGGCGACCGACAAGGACGGCAAGTTCCTCGCCATGCGCGTTGACACGACGGCCAATCTGGGCGCCTACCTGTCCACCTTCGCCAGCAGCGTGCCGACGATTCTGTACGCCACCCTGCTGGCCGGCCAGTACACGACGCCGCATATCTACTGCCATGTCACCGGCGTGTTCACCAACACCGCGCCGGTCGATGCCTACCGCGGCGCGGGCCGGCCCGAGGCCACCTATGTGGTCGAGCGGCTGGTGGAGACGGCGGCGCACGAGCTGGGCATCGATCCGGCCGAGATCCGCCGCCGCAACTTCATCCACACCTTCCCCTACGCCACGCCGGTGGGCCTGACCTATGACGTCGGCGACTACGACGCGACCCTGAACCAGGTGCTGGAACTGGCCGACGTGGCCGGCTATGCGACGCGCAAGGCGGCCAGCGAGGCCAAGGGGCTGAAGCGCGGCATTGGCTATTCGACCTATATCGAGGCCTGCGGCTTGGCGCCCAGCAATATCGCCGGTGCTTTGGGCGCCCGTGCCGGCCTGTTCGAAGCCGGCGAGGTGCGCGTCCACCCGACCGGCAAGGTGACGGTGTTCACCGGCAGCCACAGCCATGGCCAGGGCCATGAGACGACCTTTGCCCAGGTGGTGGCCGACAAGCTGGGCATTCCGCTGGACGATGTGGACATCCAGCATGGCGACACCGGCAAGGTGCTGTTCGGCATGGGCACCTATGGCAGCCGCTCGCTGTCGGTGGGCGGATCGGCCATCGTCAAGGCGGTGGACAAGATCGTCGCCAAGGGCAAGAAGATCGCCGCCCATTTGCTGGAGGCGGCCGACACCGACATCGAGTTCGAGAACGGCCAATTCAAGGTGGCCGGCACCGATAAGGCCGTACCCTTTGCCAGCGTCTCGCTGGCGGCCTATGTGCCGCACAACTACCCGCTGGACAAGCTGGAGCCCGGGCTCAACGAGAACGCCTTCTATGACCCGACGAACTTCACCTACCCCGCGGGCAGCTACGTCTGCGAGGTCGAGGTCGATCCGGCCACCGGTGTGGTTCGGGTGGACCGTTTCAGCGCCTGCGACGACTTCGGCAATATCGTCAACCCGATGATCGTCGAGGGCCAGGTCCATGGCGGGCTGGCGCAAGGCATAGGCCAGGCGCTGCTGGAGCATGGGGTCTACGACGTCGAGTCCGGCCAGCTGCTCAGCGGCAGCTACATGGACTACGCGATGCCGCGCGCCGACGACCTGCCGCAGTTCAATGTGGTCACCGCCAAGGGCACGCCCTGCTCGCACAACCCGCTGGGGGTCAAGGGTTGCGGCGAGGCCGGGGCGATCGGTTCGCCGGCCGCGGTGATGAATGCCGTGTGCAATGCCATCGGGGTGAAGAGCGTGGCCATGCCGGCCTCGCCGCACACCGTCTGGCAGGCGATACAAGCAAGTCGTTGAGCGACGTTGACAGCTAAGGAGACACAGATGCAAACATTCGCATACCAACGGCCGGCCTCGCTGGCCGATGCCTCACGCGCCGCAGCCGGTACCGAGGCCAAGCTGATCGCCGGGGGCCAGTCCTTGCTCGGCGCAATGAAGCTGGGCCTGGCAGCACCCGACACCCTGATCGATCTGCACAGCATTCCCGACCTGCAGGCGATCAAGGTCGAGCCCGGCAAGGTCACCGTCGGCGCCATGTGCACCCATGCCACGGTGGCGGCGCACCAGGAACTCGCCGCGGCGATTCCGGCGCTGGCTTTTCTGGCCGGCAATATCGGCGACCGCCAGGTGCGCAACGTTGGCACGATAGGCGGCAGCCTGGCCAATAACGACCCGGCCGCCTGCTACCCGGCGGCCGTGCTGGGCTTAAGCGCCACCGTGCACACCAACACGCGCAGCATCGCCGCCGATGACTTCTTCAGGGGCCTGTACGAAACCGCGCTGCAGACCGGCGAGATCATCACCGCGGTCAGCTTTCCGGTGCCCGAGAAGGCCGGCTGGCAGAAATTCAAGCAGCCGGCCTCGCGGTTCTCGCTGGTCGGCGTGTTCGTGGCGAAGGGGCCGGCCGGCGTGCGCGTGGCCGTCACCGGCGCTGGTGCGGGCGTGTTCCGAGTCACGGCGCTGGAAGACAAGCTGGCGGCGAGCTGGTCGGCTGCGGCCTGCGCCGGCGTCGAGGTCAGTGCCGACGGGCTGAACACCGATCTGCACGGCTCGGCCGAATACCGGGCCTCGCTGATACCGGTGTTGGCGGGGCGGGCGGTTGCCTCCAGCTAGCAAGGCTGGCCCCCGGATTGCATCCGAGCTACAAAAATCTCCGTAGCCCGGATGCAATCCGGGACTCGTATCGTTGCCCGGACGCAAGCCCGGGAAGGAGCGCTTTTGAGCGAAGCAGCTAGCCTGCCGACCAGCATAGATGCCACCGAGGCCCAGCTGCTGGCCCACGACTATGTGCCCGAGCGTGAGCTTTCGACAGCCGTGTTCCTGGCCCTGCGCCTGCAGCGACCGCTGTTCCTTGAAGGGGAGCCGGGCACCGGGAAGACGCAGATCGCCAAGACCCTGGCCGAGATGCTGGGCCGGCCGCTGATACGGCTGCAGTGTCATGAGGGCCTGGACCTGGCCGGCGCCGCCTACGAGTGGAACTACGCACGGCAGATGCTGGAGATACGTCTGGCCGAGCGGGAGCAGATCGACCGGGCGGCATTGACGGCCGATCTGTTCTCGCCGCGCTTCCTGATCCAGCGCGCGCTCTTGCAGGCCATCGATCCGGCGCAAGCCGTGCCGCCGGTGCTGCTGATCGACGAGCTGGATCGTGCCGATGAGCCGTTCGAGGCTTTCCTGCTGGAGGTGCTGTCCGACTTCCAGATCACCATCCCCGAGCTGGGCACGGTCAAGGCGCTGCAGCCGCCCATCGTTGTGCTGACGTCCAACCGCACGCGCGAGGTGCATGACGCGGTCAAGCGCCGCTGCCTCTACCACTGGGTCGGCTTTCCGGATGCCACACGCGAGCTGGAGATTCTGGCCCGGCGTGTGCCCCAGGCGCCGCAGGCGCTGGCGCGGCAGATCGTGCTGTTCATCCAGGGCCTTCGGCGCCTGGACCTTTACAAGCTGCCCGGCATTGCGGAGACGATCGAGTGGTCGCGTGCGCTGCTGGAGCTGGACGCGCTGGTGCTGGACCCGGCCACCGTCAACAACACGCTCGGTGTGCTCTTGAAGTATCAGGACGACATCGCCAAGGTGCAGGGCAGCGAGGCGGCGCGGCTGCTGGAGCAGGTACACGCGGCGACGCGAGTTTGATCGCCATGGATACGGCGGCCAGCGCTGCACAGCTTCCGGGTCACTTGGCGGAAAACGTCATGTACTTTGCCCGCGTGCTGCGTACCGCCGGACTGCCGGTGGGCACCGACCGTGTGCAGCTCACCCTTCAGGCGCTGCAGGTGGCGGACCTGGAGAGCCGCATCGATTTCAAGGCCACCCTGGCCGCCTGCATGATCGATCGCCACGAGCACCGCGCGCTGTTCGAGCAGGCCTTCTACATCTTCTGGCGCGACCCCGATCTGCTGGGTCGCATCATGGCGATGATGCTGCCCCGGGCGCAGGCCAAGCCCGGCGCGCCGCCGCCGCCCGAGAATCGGCGCCTGGCCGCCGCGCTGTTTCCGAATCCGCCCGCGCTGAGCCGTCAGCAGGAGGAGGAGCGCATCGAGATCGAGGCGCCACTGACCTGGAGCGAGCGCGAGGTCCTGCGCACACGCGACTTCGAGACAATGACGCCGGAAGAATGGACACGGGCCAAGCAGGCGATCGCGCAGCTGCGCGGCTTCTTCGAGCGCCTGCCCACCCGGCGGATGACGGCCAGCCACCAGGCCGGCAGGGCCGACTGGCGGGCCTCGCTGCGGGCGATGGCCCGCCAAGGCGGCGAGCTGTGGGAGATGCGCCGCCGTCGTCCACGCGAGGTCGCCGCGCCGCTGGTCGTGCTGGCCGACATCTCCGGTTCGATGAGTCGCTACTCGCGGATGCTCCTGCACTTCACGCATGCGCTGGCGGGCTCGCGCGCCGCGCCCAAGGTCGAGAGCTTTGTGTTCGGCACGCGTTTGACGCCCATCACCCGACTGCTGCGCCAGCGCGATCCCGATCTGGCCGTCGGCGCGGTAGCCCGCCGGGTGCAGGACTGGTCGGGCGGCACCCGCATCAGCGCCTGTCTGCATGACTTCAACCGGCTCTGGGCGCGGCGCGTGCTGCGCAGCAATGCGACGGTGCTGCTGATCACCGATGGCCTGGAGCAGGGCTCACCGGACGATCCGCAATGCCAGGCGCTGAGCCAGGAGATGGAGCGCCTGGCCAAGAGCTGCCGGCGTCTGGTCTGGCTCAACCCTTTGCTGCGTTACGACGCCTTCGAGCCCAAGGCAGCGGGCATACGCGCAATGCTGCCCCATGAGCAGGCCTTTGTGCCCGCGCACAATCTGGCAAGCCTGGAGGCGCTGGCCCAAGCGCTGACCAACAAAGGAAACGGCTTCACATGCAACTGACCAATCAGCAATCCCTCCCGGTATCCCAAGCCATCGCCTGGCAGGCGCTCAACGACGTCACGATGCTGCAGTCCGCCATTCCCGGCTGCGAATCACTGACGCTGATCGGCGAGAACGAGTACGAGGCGGCGCTGAGCGTGGCCATCGGCCCGGTCAAGGCCAAGTTCAAGGGCAAGCTGAAGCTCAGCGACCTGCAGCCACCGGCGTCCTACCGCATTGCGTTCGAAGGGCAGGGCGGCCAGGCCGGCCACGGCAAGGGCACGGCCCAGGTGCGGCTGGAGGCGGTCAGCGCCAACGAGTGCCTGCTGCACTACGAGGTTCAGGCCAGCGTCGGCGGCAAGATTGCGCAGATCGGCTCGCGGTTGATCGATATGGCCGCTCAGAAGATGGCGAATGACTTCTTCGCCAGCTTCAACAGCCAGTTGCAGCTGCGCTATCCGGCGGCGCTTCCGGCCGAGGCGAGCGCTGCCGCTCCAACCCGCAACCCGATGCAACGCCTTCTGGACTGGCTGCGCAAACGCCTGTTCGGCGGCTGATCAGGAGTGCCGGCCCTCGCGCAGCAGGCGCACCATCGCCAGCAGCTTGGGCCCCACGTCCTTGCGCAGCCAGTCGACGCCCGGCTCCGCCTGCGGCACCGGGTTCTGGAACGCGCAGTTGAAGACGATCAGCTCGCCGCCCGGCGTGCGGCCGTAGGGCGCGCCCACGGCCTGCACATCGGTTAGCAGGTCGCCCTCGATGGAGCAAAAGCCCTGCCTGGAGCAGTCCTGCAGCGCCTGTTGGATGGCCGGCTCGAAGCGTTCCCAGTCACCGGGGGCCTTGACCCGAATCTCGTTGAGTACCGCCACGCGTGTGGCCTCGTCGCAGCCGGCCAGCCAGGCGCGGCCGATGGCGGTGCCGGCAATCGGCAGTGACAGGCCGGTATCGGCCATCGGGCCGGTGGTCTGGGTACGCCCACGTCTGCGGCTGCGGCTGGTCTCTACCAGCACGATGTTGAGCCGGTCGCGTATGCCCATCGAGACCTCGCCGCCGGTTTCGTCGGAGAGCTTCTCCATCAGCCCGCGTGCGTGCTGGCGCAACCCGATCGAGGCCATCAGGGGATAGGTCGCCGAGAGCAGAGCCGAACCCAGCTGGTACTTGCCGTACTTCGCGCTCGGCTTCAGGTAGCCCAATATCACCAGCGTGTAGGTCAGGCGCGAGATGGTGGGGCGGGGCAGCCCGGTGCGCTCGGACAGCTCGGCATTCGACAGCGTCGTCTCGTTGGCGCTGAAGCAGCGTATCAGCTCTATGCCGCGGGCCAGGGTGGTGGCGAACTGCGGGTCGCCCGCATGCTCCTCGTAGCCCAAGGGCACACGGTGCGGTTCGTTGCGCAGATAGTGCTGGCGCTCGGTGTTGGGCTTGCTCATCGAAATTTGAATAATGAAACTCTAGTCAACATATCGAAATGTACGTTGGAGGCTTGATGCACGTCAACATAGACTGGCCCGGACTCGCAACGCAGCGATTCGCAGGCCTTTCGCCGCGGCGCCGGGTCTGCTCAAAGCAACAACATCCGGAGACAGCGATGATGACGAAGACGGCTATGCCTGGGCATTTGGTTCCTTCCCTGATTGCGCTGGCCGCAGCGGCGGCGTGGAGTAGCGCCCTGGCGCAGTCCGCCGTGGCCGACGGCGACAAGGTCGAGACGGTCATCGGCCTGGAGCAGGTGGTGGTGACGGCGCAAAAGCGCATCGAGCCGCTGCAGCTGGTGCCCATCCCGGTCACTGCGTTCAGCGCCAAGCTGCTGGAGAAGACCGGTGCCGCCGATGTGCGCGACATCGCGCTGCGCACGCCCGGCTTCACGATGACGCAGTACAACGTCGGCGAGCCGCAGTACTCGATCCGCGGCGTCGGCTCGTCGTCGGACTCCGCGGCCGGCGACGCCACCGTCGCCGTGTTCGTCGACGACGTCTTCATCGGCCGCCCGGCAGGTGCCAACTTCAGCTTCCTGGATCTCGAGCGCGTCGAGATCCTGCGCGGCCCGCAGGGCACCCTGTTCGGACGCAACACCTCGGGCGGGGCGATCAGTGTGACCACGGCACGGCCGAGCCAGGTCGCCTCGTCCAAGTTGTTCGCCTCGCTGGGCAATTACAGCTCGCAGGAGCTGGGTGTGGTGCTCAACCGGCCGCTCAGCGACAGCCTGTCGGCCAAGGTAGCCTTCGGCTACCGCAAGCATGACGGCTACTCGCGCCAGATCGTCACCGGGGGCAGCCTCGATGGCGGCAGCAGCACCAGCGGCCGGCTTCAGCTGTTGATGGACGTCTCCCCCCGCACCAGCCTGCTGCTCAGCGCCGATGCCGCACGCGACCGGGGCGACGGCCTGGCGCGAGTGCCATTCCCCGTCTTCAACAACACCGCGACCGCGTCGTTGATACGCAAGCTGTACCCGGAGGGCACCGATCTGCGCCTGGCCTATTCCGACCCGGCCTCGTTCCAGAACCGCGATGTCCAGGGCCTCAGCGCGCGGGTCGAGCACGATATGGAGTTCGGCGCGCTGACCTCGATCACCGCCTACCGCGAAACCAAGCTGAATCAGTACGAAGACCTGTCCGGCCTGCCGCAGCCGCTGTGGGTGCTGAAGAACCTGGACCGTATCAGTGAAAACGCCCAGCAATGGAGCCAGGAGCTGCGCCTGTCCTCCCATGCCGGCAGCCCGTTCGCCTGGGTGACCGGCCTGTACTACTTCAGCGAGAAGGTGCTGCGCGATGAAAGCTTCGAGACCAAGTTCGCGCCGCTGCCGGCAGCCGGCGGCAACGTGCTGTTCAACCAGGATGTCAAGAACACCAGCGTTGCCGCCTTCGGCCAGGTGGACTATCCGCTGGCCGACAAGCTCAACATGACGCTGGGCATGCGTCAGACCAATGACCGCAAGGAAGCCGACCAGTCGGCCGTCAACCTCGACCCCGGCGATGCGACACCCGGCCTGCCGCTGTTCCCGGGCAAGCCCTACCAGATCGCCGCCGGCAAGAGCTGGAACGCGCTGACCGGCAAGCTGGGCCTGGACTATCGCCTGGCCAAGGACCGCATGATTTACGGCTCGATCAGCCGCGGCTACAAGTCGGGCCTGTTCCCGAGCCAGAACAATTCGGTGCAGACGGTCGGTGTGCCGCTGGAGCCGGAGAAGGTCTGGAACTACGAGCTGGGCGTGAAGACCGAGTGGCTGGACCGGCGCCTGCGCATCAATGCCAGCGCCTTCTCGCTGGACTACAAGGACCTGCAGCAATTCAACCTGACGCCGCAGCTGGTGCTGGTGAGCTTCAATATCGACGCCAAGATCAAGGGCGCCGAGATCGAGCTGCAGGCCGCGCCGACGTCGTGGTTGACGCTTGGCGGCAATCTGGCCTACCTCGACAGCAAGGTCACGCGCGGCGTGTTCTCGGGCTTCAACCTGAACGGCAACAAGCTGGCGCGCGCCCCGCGCAACAGCTACAGCGTGTTCGCCGAGGTCACCGGCGGTGTGGCCGGCGGGGTGCTCAGCGGACGTGTCGAGTACGCGCACAAGGGCAGCTTCTTCACCGACGCGGCCAACTCCAGCACCAATCTGATCCAGGCCTACGGCCTGCTGGACGCGCGGCTGAGCTATCGCAGCTCGCCCAAGGGCCCGGAGTTCTCGCTGTGGGGCAAGAACCTCGCCGACAAGCTCTACCAGACCCATGTGATCGCCTTCCTGGGCAACGGCTTCTCGCTGTTCGGGGCACCGCGCACCGTCGGGGCCTCGGTGTCCTGGAACTTCAACAGCTGACAGCGACGCAGAGCGATGGATGCCTATCTGATCGACGCCGTGCGCACGCCGCGCGGCAAGGCCCGGCCCGAGGGCGGCCTGGCAGCGCTGAGTCCGCAGGAGCTGGTGCGCCAGCTGCATGCCGCCCTGCTGCAGCGCCAGGGCCTTGCAGCGGCGTCGCCCGACGCCTTGCTGCTCGGTTGTGTGGGCCAGGTCGGCAGCCAGGGCGGCCACCTCGCCCTTGTCGCCAAGCTGCACGCGGGCCTGCCCGACGCGACCAGCGCGCTGACGCTGAACAACTACTGCGTGTCCGGCCTGACGGCGATCGGCCAGGCCGCTGCGTTGGTGCAGGCCGGCCAGGCGGAGCGGGTGCTGGCCGGCGGGGTTGAGATGATGTCGCAGGTCGGTTTCATGGCCGACCGCGCCAGCTACTACGGCGACATGAGCTTCCCACCGCGCACCCGCTATCTGCCGGTGGCGCTGGCGGCCGATCGGCTGGCTGCGGCCGAGGGCGTGGGGCGAGCCGATCTGGACGCCGTGGCATTGATATCGCAGCAGCGTGCGGCGCAAGCCTCGGCGGCGCTGCAGCGCTCGCGCATCCCCATCAACCGCGCCGATGGCAGCCTGGCGCTGACCCATGACGAATGCGTGCGCGGGCAAAAAACCACGGCCGAGGGCCTGGCGGCCATGGCACCCGCCTTCGCCGGCCTGGCCAGCGACTGCGCCGCCGCACTCAACGGCGAGCAGTTCCCCGCCCTGCACACGGTTTCGCATGCGCCGCCGATGTGCGACGGCGCGGCGCTGGCGCTGATCGGCCATCAACGCAGCGCCGGCGCGCGGGCCCGCATCGTCGCCTTTGCCGAGGCCGGTGGTGACCCCGCTGCTTCGCTCCTGGCCGGCCTGGCGGCGATGGGCCGGGTGCTGGCCCGCGCCGGCCTCGATCTGGCGCAGATGGACCGCATCGAATTCATGGAGGCCTTCGGCGTGACCCTGGTGAAGTTCCTGCGTGATTGGCCGGTGGATCCTGCCCGCGTCAATGTCGGGGGCGGCCATCTGGCCAAGGGCCATCCGCTGGGCGCCTCCGGCGCGATCCTGGTTTCCACCCTGCTCGATGCTCTCGACGAGGCCGATGGCCGCTACGGCCTGGTGGTCTGCAGCGGCGCCTCGGGTGTGGGGGCCGCCATGATTGTCGAGCGACTGCCGTGAACCGAACCGAAGTGAAACTGATCGACTTGCCCGAGGGTGGCGGTGCTTTGCGCTTCGCTGCCATGGGGTGGCAGAGTGGGCGGGGGGCCGGCCACGACGGGCTGAAGCTTGGGCCGGTCCCTTCGGCCCGACCTCCAGCTTCTTTATGCCCGCCGTGGCCGGCCCCCCACCCCCTCTGCGGATGCGTTGGTGGCCGCCGATCAAGAACATGGCGCGCCGCGCACGTTGGTGCCAGCAGGGACGAGGGCGTGCCGGTCGCAGCGGGCATAAGGAAGCCGAAGTTCGGTCCGTCCAGGGCCGGACAATGCTTCAGCCCGCAGCGGCCGGCGCGCCCTCATCCCTGCCGCCTCAGTTTTCATGGGTCGAAGGCCGTGCGCCGCGCGGTGGAGCAACCGAGATGAATTCCTCCGCAAGCCTGAGTCCCCGGTTGCCGCTGTTCGCCGCGCCGATGTTCCTGATCTCCGGCCCCGAGCTGGTGCTGGCCGCCTGCAGGGCCGGCATTGTCGGCGCCTTCCCGACGCCCAATGCGCGCAGCCCCGAAGTGCTCGACGACTGGATGCGCACCATCACCGAGGGCCTGGCGCGGGCCCGCGACGAACAGCCCGCCGAGAGCCTCGGCGCCTGGTGCGCCAACCTGGTGACGCACCGCTCCAACGCGCGCCTGCCGGAAGACCTGACGCTGGTGGCCCGCTACCGGCCACCGGTGGTCGTCACCGCGCTGGGCAGCCCCGGGCCGGCAATCGAGGTGGTGCACGGCTATGGCGGCCGGGTGTATGCCGACGTCACCACGCCCACGCTCGCCCGCAAGGCGGTCGAGGCCGGCGCCGATGGCCTGGCCTGCATCTGTGCCGGCGCCGGCGGACATACCGGGCAGATCAGCCCCTTTGCCTTTGTCAGCGCGGTGCGCGAGTTCTTCGACGGCCCCATCGTGCTGGGCGGCGGCGTCAGCGACGGCTGGGGCCTGGCCGGGGCAATGGCCTGCGGCGCGGACCATGTTTATATGGGCACCCGCTTCATCGCCACCGACGAGAGCCTGGCCGCACCGGCCTACAAGCAGATGCTGGTGGACGGCTCGGTGGAAGACCTGGTGGTCAGCGCCGGCATCACCGGCACGCCAGCCAGCTGGCTGAAGGCCTCGCTGCGCGCCAACGGGCTGGACCCCGACCAGCTGCCCGCCAAGCCGCCCGAGCGCAATTACGACAGCAACGAGCAGCCGGCCAGGCGCTGGTCGGAGTTGTGGGCCGCCGGCCAGGGCCTGGGCACGATACGCGCGGTGGAGCCGCTGGCCGAGGTGGTGGCCCGCATCGAGGCCGAATTCATGCAGGCCCGCGCCCATCTCGCGGCCTGGACACCGGGAGCCGCGCGATGAGTGGCGAGAACAACGTCCTGTTGGGCACCTGGCAACTGCTCGGCTGGGAGATCGCCCACGCCGACGGTCGGCCACCCAGCCTGCCGTTTGGCGCCGACGCCACCGGGCTGATTCTCTACAGCAGCGATGGCTGGATGAATGCCTGCATCGCCATGGCCGGCCGGCCGGC
>Ga0187842_1000070_pt1 | contig 51766 bp, 47 predicted proteins | sample SpaLakP09_SKY_41_FD_134514 | JGI IMG/M metagenome (GOLD analysis project Ga0187842, IMG submission 134514) | Oligotrophic lake water microbial communities from Sparkling Lake, Wisconsin, USA - SP09_SKY_41 | ecosystem: Environmental > Aquatic > Freshwater > Lake | place: USA: Sparkling Lake... | reverse complement strand
GCCTTCGAGCATGATCCGACGGTCTTCTTCGCCTCCATCCACCAGTCGCCGCTCTATCCCGGCACCGGCGATCCGTCCGAGACGGGGCTGGGCAACATCGCCAATGCCACGGTCGCGCCCAATACGTCGGCCTCGCTCTGGCGGTCCCGCTTTGAGGGGCTGCTCGACCGGGTCGACGCCTTCTCGCCGGATCTGATCCTGGTCTCGGCCGGCTTCGATGCCCACGTTCGCGACCCGCTTTCGGCCCAGAACCTCGTGGAGGACGACTTTGCCTGGGCGACCCGGGCGATCGTCTCGGTGGCCAATCTTCGGGCGAAGGGCCGTATTGTTTCCTCGCTCGAGGGCGGGTACGACCTCCAGGCGCTGGGGCGGTCCGCCGCTGCGCATGTTCGCGCACTCCAGGAGGACTGAAGGACACGACCGGCGCGCCCCGCGCGATGCCACCGTGTTCTCCGAAACATGGCCGACGCAATGCCCGCCGACCACGATTTCCCCGCCGCTGCGCCGGCGAGTCCGGGTACCATCACCCTGGCCCGCCACGGCGAGCCGGCCCTGTCGCGCAAGGTCCGCCTCAACTGCCCGGCCTATGGCGAGTGGTGGGGCCGCTACGAGGCTGGCGGCATCAAGCCCGAGCAACTCCCGCCGGCGTCTCTCGTAGAGATCGGGCAGGGCGCGGACGTCGTTCTGGTGTCGACACGGCGTCGTGCGATCGAGTCCGCTCGCGCGATCTGCGACGGACGGACGTTTTCCGTCGATGACCTCTTCATCGAGGCCCCTCTGCCGCCACCGCCCTGGCCGGCCTGGGTCCGCATGAGCCCGAGCCATCTCGGCTTCTTCGCCCGGTTCTGGTGGTGGTTTTTCAACCACCATGCCGGTCAGGAGACGCGCGTCCAGGCCGAAGACCGGGCGGACCGGGCGGCCGATCTACTGATCGCGCGCTCCGCCTGCGGCCACGACGTGCTCCTGGTCGCCCACGGCTTCTTCAACTGGATGATCGCCCGGTCCCTTGAAAAGAAGGGGCTGCGCAAGGTTCTGGACGAGGGGCACGGCTACTGGAGTGTCAAACGTCTCGCCCGGACCTGATCCAGCATCATTTCGGCTTCCCCTGAAAGCGGTCAGCCTCTAGAGCCATGACCCATGAACGGAATCGTCGCCCTGGCCAAAAAGGCCGCATCTTCATGGGTTTAGAGCGCAACCTCCCGAAGTCGTTCCAGACTCTCCGGCCGATCGCACTCTACGCCGTTGCCCGCCTGTCGCTGCGCCACTAGGGTGCGGTGTTCTCCCCGGAGTTGAAATGACTGACGCCCCGAAAAGTCTGGACGGAGACCTCGCCGGTCTGAGCTTCGAGCAAGCCCTGGCCGAGCTCGAAACCATCGTCTCGCGCCTCGAGTCGGGTCAGGCACCGCTGGAGCAGTCCATCGATCTTTATGAGCGTGGGGCAATCCTGAAGGCGCACTGCGAGAAGAAGCTCGAGGCCGCCCGGCTCAAGGTCGAGAAGATCGTGCTGGGGCAGGGCGGAGCCGTTTCGGCTGAAGCGGCGGATTTTGCCTGATGGCATCGGCGGCGATCACCTATGACGAATTCGAAAAGGTCGACATCCGCATAGGGACCGTCACCAAGGCCGAACCGTTTCCGGAAGCGCGCAAGCCGGCCTACAAGCTGACCATCGATTTCGGACCCGCCATCGGGATCAAGCGCTCGTCGGCCCAGGTCACCAAGCACTATACGACCGGGGAACTGGTCGGCCGCCAGGTGGCCGCCGTGGTCAATTTTCCGCCGCGCCAGATCGGGCCGGTGATGTCTGAAGTCTTGTGTCTGGGCTTTCCTGATGCGGAAGGCGGAGTGGTGCTGCTGGGCGTGGTCCAGGCTGTGCCGGACGGGGGGAAGCTGTTTTGATCGACCTTGAACGTCGTATCGTCCAGGCCGCCGACATCGTCACCGTGGCGCTGGATGAGCTGCTGCCGCGCGCGGAAGGGCCCGAGAGCCGCCTGACCGAAGCCATGCGCTATGCGGCCCTGGGGCCCGGCAAGCGGCTGCGGCCGTTCTTTGCCCTTGAAACCGGCAAGATGTTCGACCTTCCGGAGCGGCCGGTCCTGCGGGCAGCCTGCGCCCTGGAGTGCATCCACGCCTACAGCCTGGTGCATGACGACCTGCCGGCCATGGACGACGACGACATGCGTCGCGGTCGCCCGACCGTCCATATCCAGTATGACGAGGCGACGGCGATCCTGGCGGGGGATGCCCTGCAGACCGCCGCCTTCGAGATCATGGCCCACCCCGACACCCATGATGACGGTCATGTGCGGTCCGAACTGGTCCGCAAGCTGGCGATCGCCTCGGGGGCCCGGGGCATGTGCGGCGGCCAGATGATCGACCTGCTGGGCGTACGCGACGATCTCGGGGCCGTGGCCCGCATGCAGCGCCTGAAGACCGGCGCCCTGATCGCCTTCGCCTTCGAGATCCCGCTGATCATCGCCCGGGCCAAGGATTCCGAGCGCGCCGCCCTGATGGGGTTCGCCCAGGATCTGGGCCTGGCCTACCAGATCGTCGACGATATTCTGGATGCGGAAGGTGATGCCGAGGTGCTGGGCAAGGCGGCCGGCGGCAAGGATGCCGCCAAGGGCAAGGCCAACTATGTCACCCTTTTGGGGCTGGATGCCGCCAAGGAGCGCGTGACCCTGCTGGCCGCCCAGACCAAGTCGCATCTCGATATTTTTGGTGAACGGGCCGATCATCTGCGCCGCAGCGTTGATTTCGTGCTGGACCGCCGCAACTGACCGCGCTTTCTTCGGATATGACTAGCTTGACCCCTCTTCTCGACAAGATCGCTTCGCCTGCCGATACGCGGGCGCTTTCCGTGGCCGACCTCAAGCAATTGGCGGCGGAAGTGCGGGCGGAAACCATCGGTGCCGTATCGGTGACCGGCGGGCATCTCGGTGCCGGCCTGGGCGTGGTCGAGCTGACCGTGGCCCTGCACCATGTGTTCGAGACCCCGAAGGACATCCTGATCTGGGACGTCGGGCATCAGGCCTATCCGCACAAGATCCTCACGGGCCGACGCGACCGCATCAAGACCCTGCGCCAGGGCGGGGGCCTTTCAGGCTTCACCAAGCGGGCCGAGAGCGAATACGACCCGTTCGGCGCGGCCCATGCGGCCACCTCGATCTCGGCGGCGCTCGGCTTCTGCGCCGCGCGCGACGCCAAGGGTGACGATAATCGCGTCGTGGCGGTGATCGGCGACGGCTCGATGAGCGCCGGCATGGCCTATGAGGCGATGAACGCGGCCACCGACACGACCAAGCAACTGACGGTCATCCTTAACGACAACGACATGTCGATCGCGCCGCCGGTCGGCGGGATGAGCGCCTATCTGGCCAATCTCGTGTCCGGCGGGACCTATCGCAAGGTCCGCAAGCTGGGCAAGACGGTGGTCGAAAAGCTGCCGACCCAGATGCGGGAAGCCGCCCGCAAGGCCGAGGAATATGCCCGCGGCATGGTCACCGGCGGCACCTTCTTCGAGGAACTGGGCTTCCACTATGTCGGGCCCATCGACGGCCATGACATGGACGTCCTGGTCTCGGTGCTGAAGAACGCCCGCGAGTTCAAGGACAAGCCGGTTCTGGTTCACGTCGTGACCCAGAAGGGCAAGGGCTATGCGCCCGCCGAGGGCGCGGCCGACAAGCTGCATGCCGTGGTCAAGTTCGACGTCGTCACCGGCCAGCAGCAGAAGGCCGCCGCCGGCCCGCCCAGCTACACCAAGGTGTTTGCCCAGGAACTGGTCAAGCAGGCCGAAGCCGATCCCAAGATCGTCGCCATCACCGCCGCCATGCCCTCGGGCACGGGCCTGGACCTGTTCCAGAAGGCCTTCCCCGAGCGGACCTTCGACGTCGGCATTGCCGAGCAGCATGCGGTGACCTTCGCCGCCGGCCTGGCCGCCGACGGCATGAAGCCGTTTGCGGCGATCTATTCCACCTTCCTGCAGCGCGGCTATGACCAGGTGGTCCACGACGTGGCCATCCAGCGCCTGCCGGTACGCTTCGCCATGGACCGCGCCGGGCTCGTGGGGGCCGACGGCCCGACCCATGCCGGCACCTTCGACATCGGCTTCATGGGCGCTCTGCCCGGTATGGTGCTGATGGCCGCCGCCGACGAGCTGGAGCTGGCCCGCATGGTCGCCACCGCCGTCGCCATCGATGACCGTCCCAGCGCCTCCCGCTATCCGCGCGGCGAAGGCCTGGGCCTCGAAATGCCGGTCGGGCTGGCCGAGCCGCTGGAGATCGGCAAGGGCCGCATCGTTCGCGAGGGAACCAGCGTCGCCATCGTCTCGTTCGGCACGCGCCTGACCGAAAGCCTCAAGGCCGCCGACCTGCTGGCCGCGCGCGGCCTGTCGGCCACCGTCTGCGATGCCCGCTTCGCCAAGCCGCTGGATATCGACCTGCTGCTCCGGCTGGCCCGCGAGCATGAGGCCATCATCACGGTGGAAGAGGGTGCCATGGGCGGCTTCGGCGCCTTTGTGCTTCAGGCCCTGGCCACGCACGGCGCGCTGGATCGTGGCCTGAAGATCCGCACCCTCACCCTGCCGGACGTCTTCCAGGACCAGGACAAGCCCGACCTGATGTATGCCCAGGCCGGTCTCGACGCCGAAGGCATCCTGCACGGTGCCCTGGCGGCCCTGGGGGTCGACAACGCCTCGGCGGCGGGACGCCGGGCCTAAGTGGGTTGATCCCGGCGGTCTCCGGCCGCCAGCCCCTAGAAAACGCAAAAGGCGCGGACACCCTTGCGGGGCCGCGCCATTCTTGAGCTCTACGCCTGCGATCAGAACGGCGAGAAGCGCTCGACCAGGGCCTGACCGGCCGGGGTCTTTTGCACGCGGCTGATGTCGCCGCGGCCGCCGTAGCTGATGCGGGCTTCAGCGATCTGGGTGTGCTTGATCGTGTTGGCCGAAGAGATGTCTTCCGGACGCACGATGCCGGCCACGGTCAGTTGGCGCAGTTCCGCATTGGTCCGGACTTCCTGGGTGCCCTGGATGACCATATTGCCGTTCGGCAGCACCTGGCTGACCACGGCGGCGATCGTCAGGCTGATCTTTTCCGAGCGGCTGACGCTGCCGCCGCCGGCGTTGCTGAAGGTGGAGTCGGTGCCGACCGCATTGGCCGGATCGAAGCCGCCCGGCAGGACCTTGCCGAGGCTCGACTCCAGACCGAGGAAGTTGCTGACCCCGGCCTTGGTGCTGGAGGTGCGGTTGCTGGCGGTGTTGTTCTTGGTGCTGGCGCTGTCGTCGATGTCGATCTGGACGGTCAGGATGTCGCCCACGCGGCTGGCGCGCTGGTCGTTGAAGAAGGCGCGCGCGCCGACCCGCCACAGCGAGTTGGCCGAAGCGGCCTGGGGCGCGGGTTCGCGGGCCGAGACATATTGCTGCGACATCGGGGCCAGCTGGGCCGGATAGCCGACCGGGGCCAGTTCAGGGCCCTTGACCGCTTCGGTCACGGTCGAGCAGGCGGCGAGCGGGGCGAGGAGCAGGGCGGCGACGAGGAGCGATTTGCGCATGGCGATGACCTCTAGCGGGCGGCGTAGCGAACGGGATTGCGGCTGGCCCGCAGGCGCTGGGCCTGGGGACCGACGACGGCGGAACCGGGGCCGACGGCCACGGCCTCTATGACTTTCTTGGACACTGTGTTCTGCAGCGTGAAGGTGTCGCCGACGGCCGCAGCCGTCAGGGCCTTGCCCTGCAGGGTCAGCGAAATGCCGCCGTCCTCGAAGGTGACGGCGACCTGGTCGCCGGTTTTGATGACCTGGGCGGCCGAAACGTCGCGCAGCGAGGCGACGGCCCCCTGGCGCAGGGGGCGGCGGACGCTCATGCCGATCAGGGCCTCGGCGTCGCCGGGCGTGTCGCTGGGGGCGGCGGCGACCTTGGTCCAGATCAGGTCTTGCGGCTGGACGATTTCGCCGGCCGCGAGGCTGCGGGCATAGGCAAGAACTTCCACATGGCCGCGAACGATGGTGGCGGCAGCTCCGCCGTCGGGGCCCTGGCGCACGACGATCCGGCGGATCCCCTGGCTATTGGCCCATTCCAGACCGGCCCGGCGGGCCGCAGACTGCACCATGCCGGCGTCCAGAACCGCTGTCGGCCCCACGCGCGTGGCGATCAGGACGCTTGATGCAGCGCCCGCTCCGTCGAACAGGTCGCCGAGTGTGATCCGGCCGTCCTCGTCGGAGGTGTCGAAGCGCAGGGTGACCGGCTGGGCGGCCAGGGCGGGCGAGGCGATCAGCAGGGCGCAGGCGGCGAGGAGAAGGCGCTTCATGGCTCTATGACCTCAGCTGCGAGGTGGCCTGGAGCATCTGGTCTGCGGTGGTGATGACCTTCGAGTTCATCTCGTAGGCCCGCTGGGCGACGATCAGGGCGGTGATTTCGCTGACGGAATCGACGTTGCTGGACTCGGTGTAGTTCTGCAGCAGGGTACCAAAGCCCGGCTGGCCGGGGGCGGCGATGTTCGGCGAGCCGGACGCACCGCTTTCCATCAGCAGGTTGTCACCGATCGCCTCGAGGCCGCCCTCGTTCATGAAATTGGCCAGTTCGATCTGACCCACGGTCTGGGGCTGGGCCGCGCCCGAGATGGTCACCTGCACCAGACCGGTCTTGCCGATCGTGATCGCCGTGGTGTTCTGCGGGATGGTGATGCCCGGCTGGACGACATAGCCGTCCTCGGTGACCACCTGGCCCTGGTCATTGGTCGAGAAATTGCCGGCGCGGGTATAGGCGGTCTCGCCCGAGGGCAGCAGGACCTGCAGGTAGCCCTTTCCCTGGATGGCCACGTCCAGCTCGTTGTTGGTCATGGTCGGCGTGCCCTGCTCGGTGATCCGGTAGACCGAGCCGGCCTTGACGCCGCCGCCGACCTGGACGCCGGTCGGCACGACATTGCCGTCGCTGGAGGACTGGGCCCCGGCGCGCTCGATGGTCTGGTAGAGCAGGTCCTGGAACTCGGCCCGCTGGCGCTTGAAGCCAACCGTGTTCATGTTGGCGATGTTGTTGGAGATCACTTCGACATTCAGCTGTTGGGCCGACATGCCGGACGCGGCGGTGCGCAGAGCTTGCATGGTCTAGGTTCCCTTAATTGACTTTGCCGAGGCGCTCGACGGCGGAGCGCGTCAGTTCGGCGGTGTTGTCCATCATCTTGGCCATGCTCTCGTAGGCGCGCTGCACCTCGATCAGCTTGGTGATCTGGACCACGGACTGGACGTTGGAGGATTCCAGCATGCCCTGGTGCACGACGGCGCTCGGGGCGGGCTGAAGCGTGACGTTAGCGACGTTGCGATAGAGATTGTCGCCGTCCTTGCGCAGGGCCGAGAGGTCCTGGGTGCTGACGATGCCGATCTTGCCGACGCGAACCTGGCCCTGGCTGACCAGGCCGTCCTTGCCAATGCTGACAGCCCCGAGCTTGGGATCGATCAGGATCTCGCCGCCGCCTTCGTCCAGAACCGGGGCTCCGCCCTGGGTGACGAGCTTGCCTTCCGGGTTGGTGGTGAAGCGGCCGTCGCGAGTGTAGCGCTCGCCGCCGGCCGTCTGGACCTTGAAGAAGCCCTGGCCCTCGATGGCGAGATCGAAATCGCCGCCGGTCTTGGTCATCGCACCCTGGGAGAAGTCGCGGGCCACGCCGTCATCGAGGACGAACTTGACGGGGTTGGAGCCGCCCAGCGTCCGGGCCGGACGCGCCGGCTCCGTGCGGACCATCAGTTCCTCGGCCTTGAAGCCCGTGGTGTTGGCATTGGCGATGTTGTTGGCCACGATATCCAGCTCGCGGCGCAGGGTCAGCTGCCGCGAAAGGCCTACATACAGGGCGTTGTCCATGACGATTACCGGGACGGCTGGCGCGAGAATTACGCCGCGAAGGGCTCTGCAACCTTCGGGCCAAGTCAAAAAACTGAGTAAAATCAGCGAATAACAAGGTTAACGGAGGGCTGTTGGGCGGAGTCTGCCGGGCAGATTCAGCCTGCGGCGAAATGACCTCTAAAACAGATCGTTAACCATGCTCGCGCATCAGTAGGGGCATAGATTCCAAGGAACCGCGCGCGTGGCCAAGAAACCCCCGAAGGAAGCTCCCGCCCCCGAGGGCGAAGAGGGTGCTGAAGACGGCGAAGCCCCCGCCAAGAAGAAGCCACCCATCATCCTGATCGCGGCGGCGGCCGGCGTCCTCCTGCTGGGTGGCGGCGGCGCTGCGGCCTTTTTCCTGCTGAAGCCCAAGCCCGCCGCCCATGGCGAAAAGGGTGCCGAGGAACACGGCAAGGATAAGAAGGAAAAGAAGGAAAAGAAGAAGGAGGAGGGCGGTCACGGCGGCGGTGAGAAGGGCGCTGAAGGGGCGGCCGGGGCTCCGGTGATCAAGGAGGGGCCGGACGGGATCGTGTTCTACACCCTGCCCGACATCGTCGTGAACATGCAGACGGCCGACGGCAAGACGACCTTCCTCAAGCTTAAGCTCACCTTCGAACTGCCGGACCAGGAAACCGCCGACGCGTTGACCCCGAATCTGCCCAGACTGTCGGACATGTTCCAGACGTTCCTGCGCGAACTGAGGCCGGAAGACCTGAACGGCAGCCAGGGAGCCTACCAGCTCCGGGTCGAACTGCTGCGCCGGGTCAATCTGGTTGCCGCGCCCTCCAAGGTGAATGCCGTCCTGATTGAGGAGATGCTCATCAACTAGCGCCCTGCGGCGCGGGTTGGGCAAACCAACATGGCGGACGAAATCGACGATCAGGCCGCAATGGCGCAATGGGCCTCGGAGAACCCTCCGGGGGGCGGGGACTCGTCCGGCGGCGCCAACGCGTTCGGCGACTTCAGCGGCGGCATGGGCGGCGGCGGCTGGGACGACGGCGGCGGCGGCGACATGATGGGATCCGAAAGGATCCTCAATCAGGACGAAATCGACAGCCTGCTGGGCTTCGACCTTTCAGGCGACGGCGAGGACGACCGCACCGGCATCAGGGCGATCATCAACTCTGCCCTGGTCAGCTACGAGCGTCTGCCGATGCTCGAAATCGTCTTTGACCGCCTCGTGCGGTTGATGACGACGAGCCTGCGCAATTTCACCAGCGACAACGTCGAGGTCAGCCTCGACAACATCAGTTCGACCGCTTCGGCGACTATCTCAACTCCATCCCGCTGCCGGCGATCCTGGCCGTGTTTCGGGCCGAGGAGCTCGACAATTACGGCCTGCTGACCGTCGACTCCAACCTGATCTATTCGATCGTCGACGTGCTGCTGGGCGGACGCCGCGGCACGGCCGCGATGCGCATCGAAGGTCGCCCCTACACCACCATCGAGCGGGTGCTGGTGCAGCGGATGATCGAGGTCGTCCTGCATGACCTGAAAAGCGCGTTCGAGCCGCTGCATCCGGTCAATTTCTCGCTGGACCGGCTGGAGACCAATCCGCGCTTTGCCGCCATCGCGCGACCGGCCAACGCCGCCATCCTGGTCAAGCTGCGGATTGACATGGAAGACCGTGGCGGCCGCATCGAGCTGCTGCTGCCCTATGCGACGCTCGAGCCCATCCGCAAGATGCTGCTGCAGCAGTTCATGGGCGAGAAGTTCGGCCGCGACAACATCTGGGAAGGTCACCTGGCCACCGAGCTCTGGACGACCCAGATGGAAGTTCGGGCCGTTCTCGACGAGCAGCAGCTGCCCCTGTCGCGGGTGCTGGATCTCAAGGTCGGCGACACCCTGATGTTGAACGCCACGCCCGAAAGTCTGGTGGAACTGCGTGCTGGGGCCATCCCGCTGACGCGCGGACGGATGGGGCGTCGCAACCATTCGATCGCGGTCCGCGCCGAGGCTCCGCTGACCCCGGCGGCCAAGAAAGCGGTGCAGAAGCTGAAATGAGCCTGGTCGCGGTCGCCCTCAACCTGCTTCTCGCGGTCCTGCTGATCGTAGCCCTGGGCTTTGGTTGGCGCCTCGAGCGTCGCCTCAAGGCCCTGCGCGACAGTCATGCCGGGTTCGCCAAGGCCGTTGCCGATCTCGATCAGGCCGCGGCCCGGGCAGAGCAGGGGTTGGCTGACCTGCGCGCGGCCACCGATGAGGCTTCTGAATCCCTGGCTGACCGCATCGCGCGGGCTACGGCCCTGGCGGCACGGCTGGACGAAGCGCTGAACCGCCCCGTCGTCACGCCGCCGCCGCCGACAGCGCCGCGTGCGCGTCCGGAGCCTGCCGAGTCACCCCTGCAATCCGAACGTCGGCTGAAGGCCGAGGATTTCGAGCGGCTTCTGGAGCGTGAGGCCCGGGCGAAGCCCGCTGCCAAGGCGATGCGGCCGGCGGGTGAGCCCGTCGCACGGCCGGCAGCGCCGAAGCCGTCTCCACCCAAGGAAACCCCGCGTTCACGCGCCCGGGTTGATGATGACCTTTTTGAGGGGCCGGTGGATCCACCCGGCCCCGGTTCCAGTTTCAGAGCCCGGCGATGAAGAACATTCCCCGCATTCTGCCGCTCGTGGGCATCGCCGTTGGCGGTGTCCTAGCGGTCAATGCCCTGGCCGGCGCGCGGTCGCTGCCCGAGATGATCAGTGGCGCGCGGGCTTTTGCCGAAGGCACCGGCAAGGCCGGAGAGGGCGCTGCCGGCGAAGGGGCGGCCCAGAAGCCGGCTCCCAAGGCCCCGGCTGCGTCGGCCGCCATGCCGAAGGTTTGCGCTCCGACGGCGACCGACCTGGCCCGCGAGGCCGGCCTGTCGCCGGCCGAACTGCGTATCCTGCAGAGCCTCGGGGCCCGTCGCGGTCAACTGGACCAGCGCGAGCAGGACATTGATGTGCAGCTTCAGTTGCTGGCGGCCGCCGAGGCCAAGCTCGATGCGAAGGTCAAATCCCTGAACGGCCTGAAGGGCGACATCCAGGGGCTGCTGGGGCAGGCCGACTCCCAGAAGTCGGCCGAGGTCGACCGGATGGTGACGGTGTTCTCGGGCATGAAGCCCAAGGACTCCGCAGCGCGGATGACGATCCTTGACGATGCGGTCCGCGTGCCGATCGCCGCCAAGATGAAGGAGCGGACCCTGGCCCTGATCCTGGCGAACATGGCGCCGACGGATGCCAAGGTCCTGACCGAGAAGCTCGCCAACCGCTTTGCAGGTGACGCCATCACCAAGGGCAAGGCCGCTGTCGCCGACGGCGGCAACGCTGCAGGCAAGACGGCGGACGCCGGTGCTCTGGCCGGTGCGTCGCCGAAGAAGTCAGGCTAGGGCAGCGATGAGTCTACGCACGCTCCTGCGATCCGGCGTCGCGGCGGTCTGCATCGCCAGTGTTGCGGTTCCGTCGGTCCAGGCGGCCGGTCCCGTGGCCGTGGCGCGGGGCGGCCTGATCGTGCGTGTTGCCCAGGCCGCCGAGTTCTCGCGGGTCGAGTTCCAGGGCGGTGGTCGCATGACGGCCAGGCGCGAGGGGCAGGTTCTGACCCTGCGCTTCAGTCGCGATGCCAATCCGGACATGACCGTGCTGGGGCTCTCCCCGCCGCGCTGGGTCAAGTCGGCCCAGGCCCGGCATGTCGGCGGCGGGCTCGAGATTGTGCTGAACCTTGCCGATGACGCGGACGCCCGGACCGGCAACGCGGACGGGTCCGACTTCGTCAATATCTACGCCAAGGCCGGTGCCATGGCGGCGGCTGCTCCAGGCGAAGTGCCCGCAGCGCCGGTCGGGCGGCCCAATCCGATGCCGCCGGGCGGCGTCGTCAGGGCCGGGTTCGAGAAGTCCGGCTCCCAGGTCCAGATTGCGTTCAACTGGGCGGCTCCCGCCGGAGCCGCTGTCTTCCGGCGTGGCGAGGCCGTCTGGGTCGTTTTCGACACGCCCGCGCGGCTGGACATCTCGAAGCTCCCGGCGTCCAGTCCGCACTACAGCAAGCTCCAGGTCTTCAAGGGGGCCGACTATACGGCGCTGCGCATCGTCACGCCCGCCGGAACGCCCTACTATGCCGAGGGGCTGGGCGGGCTCTGGACGATCAGTCTGGGGGCAGGATCACAGCCGACTCCGGATCCAGTCCGGGTGGCGCGGGACGAGACGGCCAATCCTGCGACCCTGACCGCTGTTCTGGCCGGCGTTACGCGCGCCGTATGGGTCGCCGATCCTGCGGTCGGTGACCGACTGCTGGTCGCGCCGGCCCTGGCACCGTCCAAAGGACTGCCGTCCCGCCGTGAGTATGTCGAGATGGCGCTCCTGCCCTCGGCGCAGGGGCTGGCAGCGGAAACCTATGCGGACGACCTGATGGTCTCCAGCGAGGGCGACCTGCTGCGCATCGGCCGCCCCAAAGGTCTGGTCCTGTCGCCGGTTTCCGCCGCGACGCCACCCGAGGTCGCGGCCGCTGGTGCGCCCCAGCCGATGGCCATGCCGGCCCTGGTGGATCTCGAGAACTGGCCCAAGACCGGTTCCGGGGGATTTCTTGCCCGCTACAACGCGCTGCAGGGGGCGATACCCGCTGCAGGTGAGGGCGAGGACAAGAACGGCGACATCGGGGCCCGGATGGCCCTGGCCCGTTTTCTGGTCGGTTCGGGCATGGCCTATGAGGCGATCGGCGTTCTGAACGCTGCGGCCCGCAAGCACCAGACCCTGATGGGCGATGCCGAGTTCCGCGGCCTGCGGGGCGTGGCGCGCGTCATGGCCAATCGCCTGGCCGAGGCCGAAAGTGATTTTGCGTCGCCTGTCCTGTCCGATGACCCGTCCAGTGCCCAGTGGCGCGGCTACATCGCCGCCCGCGGGGGAGAATGGGCCGAGGCCCGTGAGAAATTCACGGGCGGTGGACGGGCGCTGGAGCTGTTTCCGCCGCTCTGGCGCGCGCGGTTCCTGCACGCCCAGGCCGATGCGGCCCTCGGGGGCGGTGACCTCGGCGGTGCGGCCCGACTGGTCGGCGAGGCCCTGGCCCAGCCCAAGGTTCCGGTCGAGGATCAATTGGCCATCCGTCTGACCCAGGCGCGGATCTTCGAGGCCAAGGGCGAGAAGATGCGGGCCCTGCGGATGTTCCAGGCCATTGCCAAGGCTCCGATTGACCGTCTGGCCACGCCGGCCCAGCTGCATGCGACCCAGATCCGCCTTGCCAGGGGCCAGATCGATGCGGCAACGGCTGCAGCGGAACTGAACCAGTTGCGCTACCGCTGGCGGGGCGACGGGGTCGAACTCGAAACCATTCGCGGGCTGGGCAAGCTCTATATCGACCAGGGCCGCTATCGCGAGGCCCTGGATGTGCTGCGCTCGGCCGGCACAACCCAGTCGGACCGGCCTGAGGCGATTGCGCTGCGCAACGACCTGAACACGGCCTTCCGGGCCCTGTTCCTCGACGGCCTTGCTGACGGAATGCAGCCGATCCAGGCGGTCGGGATGTTCTACGACTTCCAGGAACTCACCCCCATCGGGGCTGACGGGGACCAGATGGTGCGCAACCTGGTTCGGCGCCTGGTGGATGTCGACCTGCTCGATGATGCGGCCAAGTTGCTGAAGTACCAGGTCGAGAACCGGCTCAACGGCGTGCCCAAGGCCCAAGTCGCCACGGATCTGGCCTGGATCTATCTGATGAACAAGCAGCCCGAGAGTGCGCTGCAGACCATCAACGAGACCCGTACGACCATCCTGCCCGCGGCCCTGAACAGCGAGCGTCGCCTGGCGACTGCCCGGGCCTATATGGGGCTCGGGCGCTATGACGCGGCGCTCGAGCTGGGCGAGAAGGACAACAGCCGCGACGTTCAGGACCTGCGCGCCGACATCGCCTGGAAACAGCGGACGTGGCCCGTGGCCGGTTCGCTATATGAAAAGGCGCTCGGCGACCGCTGGCGCGGCCAGGGGACCCTGGCGATGGGCGAAGAGGCGCGCCTCCTGCGGGCCGGTGTGGCCTATAGCCTGGCCGGCGACAATGTGGCCCTCGGTCGGCTTCGTCAGCGCTATTCGGGATTTGTCGAAAGCGCGGCCAACCCCGAAGGCCTGCGTGTGGCGCTGTCCGGCCTGAACGTCGAATCGCTCTCCAGTGCCGACTTCAGTCGGGTGACGGCGGACAACGAGGCCTTCGGTGGCTGGGTGGCCAAGATGAAGGACCGTTTCCGTGCAGCCAAGCCGGCCGGAACAGCGCCGAGGGGCTAGGGCAGGGGCGATCTTTCCCTGTTCCGCTCGATACGCGGCCTCTTCAGCACAGTGATTTCGTCCCGGGCACGTTATCGACGAAAGCCGTCTCCAAAACAGGATTGGTCTTATGGCGGCGACCCCGCGTTTGGCCTAGTTAGGAGCCGCCCGACTTCCCGGGCGGAACGTTGATCGACAGCCGCTTGCCAAGCGCGCGCGGGCGTGTCATGACAACGTTGTCATAGGGTGGAAGATCTAGTGGATATGACGAACGACGGCGAAAATGGCCGCGAGGTGCTGGTTCTGTTGGGCGGTGCCGGCGATCTGGCCCTGCGTATGCTGCTGCCATCTCTGTATTTTCTCGAGGTCGACCGCCTCCTGCCACATGATCTGAGGATCGTTGGCGTCGCGCGCGGTGACCACGATGCCGACAGCTACAAGGCGCTGGTCCGCGAACAGCTGGGCAAGCGCGCGACGGTCGAAGAGGCCGCCTGGGCCCGTCTGGCCGCCCGGCTGGACTACATCTCGGTCGACATCACCAAGGCCGAAGGCGCGGCGTCCCTGGCCGAGCGCATCGGCGAGCATGGCTCGCTGGTCATCTTCTTCTCCCTGTCGCCCAGCCTTTATGGTCCCGCCTGTGCGGCGCTGCAGGCCGCCGGCCTGACCGGTCCCGAGACCCGGCTGGTGCTGGAAAAGCCGATCGGCCGAGATCTTGAGAGCTCGCACAAGACCAACGCCGCCGTCGGTGCGGTGGTCAGCGAAAGCCAGATCTTCCGGATCGATCACTATCTGGGCAAGGAAACGGTCCAGAACCTGACGGCCCTGCGCTTTGCCAATGTGCTGTTCGAGCCCCTCTGGGATCGCAACACCATCGATCACGTCCAGATTACGATCGCCGAGACGGAAAAGGTCGGCGACCGCTGGCCCTATTACGACGAGTACGGCGCGCTGCGGGACATGGTGCAGAACCATATGCTGCAACTGCTTTGCCTGGTCGCCATGGAGGCTCCCTCCGGCTTCGATCCAGACGCGGTGCGCGACGAAAAGGTCAAGGTTCTCCGCTCGCTGCGCCGCTTCACCAAGGAGTCGGTGGCGCATGACACGGTGCGTGGCCAATACGTGGCCGGCGTCGTCGAGGGCGGAGCCCGGGCAGGCTATCTCGACGAGGTGGGCAAGCCCAGCAAGACCGAAACCTTCGTGGCCATGAAGGTCGCCATCGACAACTGGCGGTGGGACGGCGTGCCGTTTTTCCTGCGCACCGGCAAGAACCTTCCGGATCGCCGAACCCAGATCGTCGTGCAGTTCAAGGCCCTGCCGCACAACATCTTCGGCGAGGCCACCGATGGAGACCTGGTCGCCAACCGGCTGGTCATCGACCTGCAACCCGACGAAAACATCGTTCTGACCCTGATGAACAAGCGTCCGGGCCTGTCGGAGGAGGGGATGCGGCTGCAGTCGCTGCCGCTGTCCCTGTCGTTCAGTCAGAGCGGCGGCCGTCGTCGCATCGCCTACGAAAAGCTGTTCCTCGACGTGTTCCGCGGCGACCGCACGCTGTTCGTGCGCCGCGACGAGGTGGAGCAGGCCTGGAAGTTCATTGACGGCGTTTCGGCCGCCTGGGTCGAAGCCAATATCGAACCCGCGCCCTATGCGGCCGGAACCTGGGGTCCGCAGTCGTCCAACGGCCTCATCGCGCCCGGTGGGCGTGCGTGGAAGGCCTGATCATGAACCTGCCGACGATCGAGACCTTTGCGAGCCGCGAGGCGCTCTACGACGCCGCAGCGGCCTTGCTGGTTTCGAGCCTGACCGAGGCTGTGGCCGCCAACGGCAAGGCGGGCTTTGCCGCCACGGGGGGAACCACCCCGGCACCGGTCTATGAGCGCATGTCGAGCCTGGCGGCCCCGTGGGACAAGGTCACCGTGACCCTGACAGACGAGCGCTTTGTGCCGCCGTCGGATGCCAGCAGCAATGAGGGACTGGTGCGCCGGCATCTGCTGAAGGGGCAGGCCGCCTCTGCCCGCTTTGCACCGCTCTTCTTCGAAGGACTCGGCTTCGACGCGGCGGCCAAGGTCGCCGAGACCGGCGTCGCAGAGGCCCTGCCGTTTGGTGTGGTGGTCCTGGGCGTTGGCGGGGATGGTCACTTCGCGTCGCTGTTTCCGGGCTCGATCGCCCTGGCTGAGGGACTCGACCCGGCGACCGACCGTCTGGTCCTCGCGGTGCCCGCCGGCCAGCCGGCCCCGGATCTGCCGCGTCTGAGCCTCACCCTTGCGGCCCTGACCCAGACCTCGCTGATCGTTCTGCTCGTCACAGGGCAGGCCAAGCGGGACCTCCTTCAGGCCCCTGTCGATCCTGCCTTGCCGGTTGCCGCCATTCTCAACCAGGACCGCGTGCCGGTCCGTATCCTGTGGGCCGAGTAGCGCCATGAGCCTCAACCCCGTTATCGCCAGGGTCACCGCCCGAATCATCGAGCGCAGCCGCGACAGCCGCGCCGCCTATCTGGCCCAGATGGATGAAGCGATCGCCAGCAATCCCGGCCGGGCCAAGCTGTCCTGCGCCAACTGGGCCCATGCCTTCGCGGCGTCGCCCGGTATCGACAAGGTCCGGGCCCTCGATCCGAACGCGCCCAATATCGGCATTGTGTCGGCCTATAACGACATGCTCTCGGCCCATCAGCCGCTGGAAGAGTATCCTGCACTGATCAAGGTCGCCGCGCGCGAGGCGGGGGCTACGGCCCAGTTCGCCGGCGGCGTGCCGGCCATGTGCGACGGCGTCACCCAGGGCCGCCCCGGGATGGAGCTGTCGCTGTTCTCACGCGATGTCATCGCCATGGCGACCGGCATTGCCCTGACCCATGACGCCTTCGATAGCGCCCTCTATCTGGGTGTCTGCGACAAGATCGTGCCGGGTCTGGTGATCGGGGCCCTGACCTTCAGCCACCTGCCGGCCCTGTTCGTGCCCGCCGGTCCGATGACCTCGGGCCTGCCCAATTCGGAGAAGGCCCGCATCCGCGCGCTCTATGCCGAGGGCAAGGTCGGTCGCGAGGAACTGCTGGCTGCCGAGAGCGCCAGCTATCACGGCCCTGGCACCTGCACCTTCTATGGCACGGCCAATACGAACCAGATGCTGATGGAGCTGATGGGCTTCCATCTGCCGGGTTCGGCCTTCGTGCATCCCAACACGCCGCTGCGCGAGGCCCTGGTCAAGGAAGCGGCGCGCCGCGCCGCCGCCGTCACGGCGAAGGGCAACGAGTACATCCCCGTCGGCCGGATGATCGACGAGAAGTCGGTCGTCAACGGCGTGGTCGGCCTGATGGCGACCGGCGGCTCGACCAACCTGGCGCTGCACCTGATCGCCATGGCCCATGCGGCCGGAATCATCCTGACTGTCGAGGATCTCGACGAGATCTCGCGGACGACGCCGCTGCTGGCCCGGGTCTATCCGAACGGCTCGGCCGACGTGAACCACTTCCAGGCGGCCGGCGGCATGGCCTTCGTGATCCGTGAACTGCTCAAGGCAGGCCTGGCGCACGAGGACGTCCTGACCATCGCCGGTCCGGGCCTGTCGCGCTACGCCCAGGAGCCCTACCTGGAAGACGGCGAACTGAAGTGGCGCGAGGGGGCAGTCGAAAGCCTCGATACCGCCATTGTCCGTCCGGTCTCTGATGCGTTCAGCCCGGAGGGCGGCCTGCGCCTGCTCAGCGGCAATCTTGGTCGGGGCGTTATGAAGATCTCGGCCGTGAAGCCCGAGCATCACACCATCACCGCGCCGGCTGCCGTCTACCAGGAGCAGGAAGACTTCATCGCCGCCTTCAAGCGTGGCGAACTCGACCGTGACGTCGTGGTCGTCATGCGCTTCCAGGGACCGGCGGCCAATGGCATGCCCGAACTGCACAATCTCTCGCCGTCGATCTCGGTCCTGCTCGACCGGGGCTACAAGGTCGCCCTGGTGACTGATGGCCGGATGTCGGGGGCCTCTGGCAAGACCCCGGCGGCCATCCACGTCACGCCGGAAGCCGCCAAGGGCGGGCTGCTGGCCTATGTCCAGGACGGCGACGTGATCACCGTCGATGCCGCCAATGGCGAACTAAAAATCCTGGTGGACGAGGCGAGCTTGCGCGCCCGGACGCCAGCGAACGTCCCGGCGTCCAAGCCGGGCTTTGGCAGGGAACTCTTCGGCTGGATGCGGACGGGGGTCGGCGCCGCCGATGCCGGCGCTTCCGTGCTGTTTGACTGAGGAAGCGGATGCATATGAACGGCTTGAAGGACGGCGGGCTTGGCCTGGTCGGTGACATCGGTGGCACCAATGCGCGGTTCGCGCTGGTGGAGTTCGACGGCCCGGATCCGCGCCTGATCGAGCCCACCGCCTACAAGGGCGGGGACTACGGCACGGCCGAGGAGGCGATCGAGCACTACCTCGCCAAGGTCGGGGTCAAGCACCCGGACCAGGCGGTTGTGGCTGTGGCCGGTCCGATCGAGCACGGCACCGTCCACATGACCAATCTGGACTGGCGGATTTCTGAGGACAGCCTGCGTCGCGCGGGCGGCTTCCGTCAGGCAACCCTGATCAACGACTTCACCGCCCAGGCCCTGGCTGCGCCGCGTCTGTCGCCGAAGGATCTCCGCCAGATTGGCCCGCTTCCGACCTCGGGTGAGGGGGATCTGGCGATCCTCGGCCCGGGCACCGGGTTCGGGGTCGCCGGCATGGCACGCCGCCATGGGGTCGATACCCCGCTGACGACGGAAGGCGGCCACATCGCCTTTGCCCCGACCGACGAGGTCGAGATCGAGATCCTGCGTCTTCTGGCCAAGAAGTTTGGCCGCGTTTCAGTGGAGCGCATTCTTTCGGGCCCCGGTATGGAAGACCTGCATGTGGCCCTCGGCGATGCCGAAGGCCGTGACGTCGAGCCGCTGTCGGCCAAGCAGATCACCGAGCGGGCGCTGGAGGGCTGCGTCGACTGCGCGGCCACGGTCGAGCGCTTCGCCGCTATCCTGGGGTCGACGGCCGGGGATATCGCCCTGGCGCTTGGAGCCCGGGGTGGCGTGTTCATTGCCGGCGGGATCGGCCCCCGGATCATTGAGCAGCTCGAACACGGTCCGTTCCGGGCCCGCTTTGAGGCCAAGGGTCGTTTCGTTGACTACATGAAGGCGATCCCGACCCACGTGATCCTTCACCCGCACACCGCCCTCATCGGCGCTGCGGTAGCGATGACGCCAGAGGGCCGCGCCTCGATTTCCTGAAGCGATCCCGGTGCCTTAAGCGCTTGCAGGGTGTGGCCATGACAAGGCTGTCATGGCTTATTGCCTGACAAGCCGGACGAATCGGCACTGCGAGGGGCGGATTTGAGCTCGAAGATCACGATCCACGACGTCGCCCGCCTGTCGGGCGTCTCGATCAAGACCGTCTCGAGGGTCTTGAACCGCGAGCCCAACGTCAAGGCTGACACCCGAGACCGGGTCCAGGCCGCAGTCGCCACCCTGAACTACCGGCCCAACATCTCGGCCCGCAGCCTTGCGGGCTCGAAGGCCTATCTGATCGGCGTCTTCTTCGACAACCCCAGCCCCGGCTACATCACCGACGTCCAGCTTGGCGCGATCGCGCGCTGCCGGGAGGAGGGGTATCACCTGATCGTCGAGCCCCTCGACTCCACGGCCGACGACGTTGAGGCGCAGGTCGCGCCGATGCTGGCCAATCTGCGGATGGACGGGGTGATCCTCACCGCCCCGGTCTGCGACAACGCGATCGTCATGGACGCCCTCGAACGCGAGGACATCCCTTTTGTGCGGATCTCGCCGGGCTCGGATCTCGACCGCTCGGCGCGGGTCGGCATGGACGACCGGCTTGCGGCCTATGAGATGACCCGTCACCTCATAGATCTTGGCCATAAGGATATCGGCTTCATCCTCGGACACCCGGATCACGGGGCGACCCATCTGCGGCGGCAAGGCTTTGTCGATGCCATGGGCGATGCCGGCCTGCCGGTACGTCCTGAGCGAATGGAGCAGGGGTACTTCTCATTCCGTTCCGGTTTTGAAGCCGCTGAGCGTCTGCTCAGCGACGAGGACCGACCCACGGCGGTCTTTGCCAGCAACGACGACATGGCCCTTGGCGTCATGGCCGTTGCCAACCGTCTGCGCCTGAACGTGCCGGAAACCCTTTCTGTGGCCGGCTTCGACGACACACCGGGCGCCAAGGTGACCTGGCCGCAACTGACGACGGTCCGCCAGCCCATCGCCGCCATGGCGGGGGCGGCGGCCGACATGCTGCTGACAGGCGTCACCTGGGACGAGGGCGCGCGACCGCCCTCACGCCTGCTGGATTTTGAACTGGTGGTCCGGGAGTCCACGGGCCCCAGCCCCAGACTGGGTCTGACGAACGGCTAATCAGGCAAGATTGTAGTTGACAGCGCTGTCTGACTACGTTGTCATTCCGCTGAACAATGATGGTCACACCAAAGGTGTGGCTGCAGGAGGAAGCGCCATTTCCCGATCCCCATCCCGGGATCGCGAGGGCTGTTTGTCCGGCGCAAAGGCCGGCCTTCTGCACATCTGAAGTCGCTTGTCCTGTGCGCCGCAGCGCGTGCGGGTCGTCACGTCCTTGGCTTGCGGTCGGCCTCTGGCCGCCCGTCCTTCTCTACGGGAAACACCATGCTCGCTCGCCGTCGTCTCGTTTCCGCATCGGTCCTGGCCCTGTTCGTGGCCGGGGGGCTGAGCGGCACTGCTGCAGCCCAGGCCCCGTCCGGCGTGGCCCATCCGGAGCTGTGGCCCAAGGCGGCCAGCCCCGCTTCGATCACGGACGCCATGACCGAAGCCTTCATCACCGACCTGATGGGCAAGATGAGCCTGGAAGAGAAGGTCGGACAAACCATCATGGCAGATGGCTCGGCCATCTCGCCGGAAGACCTGAAGAAGTACCCGCTCGGGTCCGTCGAGGCCGGCGGCAACACGGCCCCGGACGGCAATGACCGCGCGACGGCCGCGCGCTGGGTGGAGTGGATCAAGTCCTATCGCGCCGTGGCTCTCGAAAAGCGGGAAGGCCAGAACGCCATCCCGATCATTTTCGGCATCGACGCCGTGCATGGGCACAACAACGTCGTCGGGGCGACGGTTTTCCCGCACAACATTGGCCTGGGAGCAGCGCGTGATCCGGACCTGATCCGTCGGATCGGTGAGGTCACGGCGACGGAAGTCGCGGCCACCGGCGCAGACTGGACCTTCGGTCCGACCCTGGCCGTGCCGCGCGACGAACGCTGGGGCCGGACCTATGAGGGCTATGCCGAAGATCCGGAGATCGCAAAGCTCTATGCGGGGCCGATGACCGTCGGCCTGCAGGGCACGCTCAAGGCGGGGCAGCCCCTGGCCTCAAACCACGTGGTGGGCTCGGCCAAGCACTTCCTGGCAGACGGTGGCACCGACGGTGGCAAGGACCAGGGTGATGCCCTGGTCTCCGAGCAGGATCTGATCCGTCTGCATGCCCAGGGCTATCCGCCCGCCGTCGAGGCCGGCATCCTGACGGTGATGGTCTCGTTCTCGAGCTGGAACGGCGTCAAGCACACGGGCAACAAGAGCCTGCAGACCGACGTGCTCAAGGGCCGGCTCGGCTTTGAAGGCTTTATTGTGGGCGACTGGAACGCCCACGGCCAGGTCGAGGGCTGTACCAACACCAATTGCCCGCAGGCCTGGAACGCCGGCATGGACATGGTCATGGGCCCGGACAGCTGGAAGGGTCTGTTCGAAAACACTCTGGCCCAGGTCAAGGACGGGACCATCCCGATGGCCCGCCTGGACGACGCCGTGCGCCGGGTCCTGCGGGTCAAGGTCAAGGCCGGGCTGTTCGACGCCAAGCGCCCGCTGGAAGACCGGTTCGACCTTCTCGGCGCACCGGCCCATCGGGCAGTTGCTCGCGAGGCGGTCCGCAAGTCGCTCGTTCTGCTCAAGAACCAGGGCGTGCTGCCGATCAAGAGTTCGGCCCGGGTCCTGGTGACCGGTGACGGGGCAGACAATATCGGCAAGCAGGCCGGCGGCTGGACCCTGACCTGGCAAGGAACGGGGAACAAGAACAGCGACTTCCCGAACGGGCAGTCGATCTATGGCGGCATCGCCGATGCCCTGAAAGCCGGAGGCGGATCGGCGGAGGTTTCGACGGATGGCAGCTTCAAGCAGAAGCCGGACGTCGCCGTGGTCGTCTTCGGTGAAAATCCCTATGCCGAGTTCCAGGGAGACCTGACCAACCTCGAGTACCAGCCCGGCAACAAGACCGACCTGGCGCTGATGAAGACGCTGAAGGCCCAGGGGATCCCGGTGGTTGCGGTGTTCCTGAGCGGCCGGCCGATGTGGGCCAATCCCGAGATCAACGCCGCTGACGCCTTTGTGGCCGCCTGGCTGCCGGGCAGCGAGGGCGGCGGCGTGGCCGATGTCCTGGTCGGCGACAAGGCCGGCAAGGCCCGTCACGACTTCTCCGGCAAGCTGTCCTTTTCCTGGCCCAAGCGCGCCAATCAGGTGCCGCTCAATCGCGGCGATGCGGGCTATGACCCCCAGTTCGCCTATGGCTACGGGCTGAGCTACGCCAAGCCGGTGAAGATGGGGCCCCTGTCCGAGGATGCGGGCATGGTTTCGGCCGCCGTCAATGTCGATCGCTACTTCGTGGCGGGACGTGCGCCGCCGCCCTGGACCCTCAATGTGGCCGGAGCGCTGTCGGTGAAGGCCATCGACGCGGGGGCCCAGGAGAATGCCCGCCTCGCCGACTGGAGCGGGCAGGGCAACGGGGCGCTGATCATTCTGGGCCAGCCGGTCGACCTGTCGCGCCAGACGACGGGCGACATGGCGGTGATGCTGCGCTACCGCGTTGACGTTGCGCCAACCGGACCGGTTTCGATGGCGATCGGCTGTGGCGAATCCTGCAATGTCGGACTAGACGTAACGTCAACGTTCTCCAGCGCGAAAATCGGTGAATGGCGTACAGCCAAGATCAAATTGTCCTGCTTCAAGGCCAAAGGTGCCGATATGGCGCACGTTTCGTCCCCGTTCGCCCTGTCGACGTCCGGACGCTTCGCCATGGCCTTCACCGAGATCAGCCTGGCCTCCAACGAGGGCGACGCCGTCTGCCCCGCCAACTGACCCTGTCTCACACAAAAGGAGCGGCCGCATGATCCGCGCGCGTCGTTCCCGCATCGTGGCCACCATCGGCCCGGCGTCGAGTTCTCCGGAAATGATCGTCACCCTGGCCAAGGCCGGGGCTGACGTCTTCCGGCTGAATTTCAGCCACGGTGCCCATGAAACCCATGCGGCGGTCTATGCCGCGATCCGGGCGGCCGAGCCGATCGTCGGCCGACCGCTGGGCATCCTGGCCGATCTTCAGGGCCCCAAGCTTCGGGTCGGCAAGTTTGCGGACGGTCCGGTGGTGCTGAAGGCCGGTCAGGCCTTCCGCTTCGACTCCGATCCGACGCCGGGCGACGTCACCCGCGTGCACCTGCCGCATCCGGAAATCCTTACCGCCATGCGGCCGGGCGCGACCCTGCTGCTGGATGACGGCAAGCTGCGCATGACCGTGACCGACGCCGGGCCGGGCTATGCCAACACGACCGTGGTCAACGGCGGCAAGCTGTCGGAACGCAAGGGCGTGGCGGTACCGGATGTCGTGATCCCGATGTCACCCCTGACCCCGAAGGACCGCGAGGACCTCGCCTTTGCCCTGCGTCTCGGCGTGGACTGGGTCGCGCTGTCGTTCGTCCAGGCGCCTGAGGACATGGCCGAGCTTCGCCGCATCGTCGAAGGGCGTGCGGCGGTCCTGGCCAAGATCGAGAAGCCCCAGGCCCTGCAGTGCCTCGGCGCAATCATGGACCTGTGCGACGGCGTCATGGTGGCCCGCGGCGACCTCGGCGTGGAAATGGCTCCGGAAGAGGTTCCGGTGGCCCAGAAGGTCATCCTGCGGGCGGCGCGCGAACGCGGCATTCCGGTGATCGTCGCCACCCAGATGCTGGAGTCGATGACCAGTTCGCCGACCCCGACCCGGGCCGAGGCGTCGGACGTCGCCAATGCGGTCTATGAGGGCGCTGACGCAGTGATGCTGTCAGCCGAGAGCGCGGCGGGCGACTATCCCGAAGAGGCGGTCTCGATGATGAACCGTATCATCGAGCGGGTGGAGCGCGATCCGCGCTGGCCTGAGCTGATGCAGGCCGAACAGCCGCATGTCGACGAGGACGCCGACGTTCTGGTGGTCGCGGCCGCCGGTGCGGCCAAGGCCGGCTCGACCAAGTGCCTGGTGGCTTTCATGACGACCGGGGCCACGGCCCGCCGTCTGGCCCGCGAGCGGCCGCTGCAGCCGGTTCTGGCGCTGTCGCCCCTGATCGACGCCGTGCGGCGCATGACCCTGGTCTGGGGGATCGAGCCCCGGGTCAGCACCCAGCCCGACAGCCTTGAAGTGGTCACCACCGATGCCGCGAGCAAGGCCCTGGAACTGGGTCTTGTGGCTCCGGGTGAGCGGCTGCTGATTGTCGCCGGGACGCCGTTCGGCGCTCCAGGCGCGGCCAATCTGCTGCGTCTGGCCCATGCGCCCATGCCGGTCCGTCGCCGTTAGGCATCCGGCGCTTTCGAGGGGTTTCCCGCCAGAGTACGCGGCATGGGGGCCCCTTGCAGTGATGGGGATCACCGAAGGGGCCGTGAGCGCGACAGGCGGTGTCAGCGCTGCAGGCCAGGGTACCGGGGGTGGACCCGGGCATGCTCCCATGGGCGTCGACCCAGGCCGTTGTGGGGTGGCCTGGGTGGAACCTCAGCGCGGTCGGGCGAAGGCCGAAGACATCCAGCCCCGGATGCCGTTGTCGTCATCGACTTCCATCCAGACGCCGTTTCGCGCGCCCGTGGGGTAGACGTTGGCCCCGGCCCGAAGCGAGCCGAGGACGGCAGCCGTTGGCGCCGCTGCCGCGCGAAGGGGTAGGTCCTGGGTCGTGACCAGGGCGGCCGGCGCGACCGCCGCGGCCGGCGTCGAGGTCAGGGCGACGGCCATGGGCAAGGTGGCGCTCTGAGCGCCGCAGTTGCGGCCCTGATAGAGCCCGGCCATCACCGCCCGACGCTGCTGGGCGACCTGGATGGACTGAGCCCCTTGCTCGGCCTTGGCGGCAGCGGAGGCTTTGGCAGCCTGGGCGGCCATGCCCGCAAACCGGCCAAGGCCGGGCATCTTGGTCAGGGCACCGCTGCGAAGGGCGGCTTCCATGCCCAGGGCCATACCGGTATCAGCGACCTTGGCTGTGCCATTTGCGTTGGCAATCTCGGTATTGGCGAGGCCCATGGCCTGATCCATGCGGGCCATTTCGGCGAGGATCTGTTCGCAACTCATGGCCGCTTCAGGTCCTGGACCCGGAAGCCCGTACTGCGCCTGGACGGGTGAAGACAGGGCAAGGACTGCGGCCGTTGAAAGGGCCAGAACAGGGCCCAATCGGGCTCCTTGTGTTGCAATCCTGATGTTGGTCACGCGCATATCGTCCCCCCGGGGAATTCGGCCGGTCCGGCGGAACAGTTCCGCGTCGGCCCCAGGCTCGCCATACCGAACAACGATATGTGGAGCCTGGCGGGGGTGCCCATCCCCCGTTCAGGGGGGATGGGCCCGAGGTTTAGAAGCCCTGCAGACGGGCGTAGCGGTCACGGTGGAACGAGGCCCCGCCGAACAGGGCCTCCGTCACGCGCGCGCGTTTCATGTAGAGGCCGGAGTCATGGGCGTCGGTCATGCCGATCCCGCCATGCATCTGGACCATTTCGTTCGAGGCGAGGTGCAGGACTTCGCAGGCCTTGGCCTTGGCCAGTGAGGCCAGCGCGCGGGCATCTCCACCGGCATCGAGGGCTTCGAGCGCGGCCTCGACGCAGGAGCGGGTGGTCTCCATGTCGGTGAACCACTTGGCGGCCCGGTGTTGCAGCGCCTGGAAGGTGCCGATGACCTGGCCGAACTGGGTCCGGGTCTTCAGGTAGTCCAGCGTGATCTCGAAGGCGGCATTGGCGCTGCCGAGCATTTCCGCCGCCAGGCCGGCATAGGCCCGGTCGAGGGTGGGCTCCAGCACGGCCCAGCCCCTGTCGACCTCACCGAGGACGGCGGCCGCGCCGACCTGCACGTCGGTGAAGGTGATCTTCGAGGCCCCGCGCGAGTCGACGAGCGACAGGTGCGTCCGCGTCACGCCGGGCGCGTCGCCGGAGACGATGAACAGCGTGATGCCCGCCGTGTCGCCCGAGGCCCCGCTGGTCCGGGCCGCGACGATCAGCAGGTCGGCGGCATTGCCGTCCAGCACGAAGGTCTTGCTGCCGTTCAGGGTGAAACCGTCGCCAGAGGCCGTGGCCGACAGGGCGATGCGGGCCGGTGCATGGTGAGCGTGCTCGTCTACGGCGAGGGTGGCGACGATCTCACCGGCGGCGATCCGGTCCAGCCAGGCGGTTTTCTGCTCGGCGGTACCGGCCAGGGTCAGGGCCGAGGCGCTGATCAGAGCGGTGGAGAGCAGGGGAGAGGCCACCAGGTTGCGACCGGCTTCTTCCAGCACCAGACCAAGGCCGAGATAGCCGAACGCCGAGCCGCCGTGCTCTTCGGGCACGATCACACCGGCCCAGCCCATCTGGCCCATCTCCGCCCAGGCGGCGGGATCAAAGCTCTGGCCCGACTTGCTGTCGCGCAGCTTGCGCAGGGCACCGACGGGGGCGCTGTCGGTGGTCCAGCCCTTGGCCGCATCGCGCAGCATGGTCTGTTCTTCGGTCAGGACGGCCATATCAGGCGTGCTCCCTCGATTGATGTTTGACGGCCCAGTCGAGGGCCTGTTCGAGACGGTCGTTGCCCCAGAAGAGCTCGCCGTCGGCGGTGACAAAACTTGGCGCGCCGAACACGCCCTGGTCCCGCGCCTGGGCGACATGCTGCTTGAGGCGGGCCTTGACGGGATCGGAATTGGCGGCGGCCAGAACGTGTTCCGGACCAGCACCGACGGACGCGATCAACGGGATCAGGACGGCAGGGTCGCTGATGTCCTGATCGTCGACGAAATTGGCCTGGTAGACCGCCTGGCTGAAAGCCGGCGTCCAGCCGTCATCCAGGCCGACGACGGCAATGCGCGCGGCGAGCAGACCGTTGCGCGGGAACTGGCTGGGGCGGCGAAGGGGCAGACCCTCGGCGCTGCAGACCCGCTCAAGGTCCCGCCACATGTAGGCTCCCTTGACCGGGAAACTGTTGAACGGACTGTCTGTCAGACCCTGCTGCTCGTGGAACAGCGGCCCGATCAGCAGAGGCCGCCAGTCGACGGCCACCCCGGCCTCGGCGGCCAGTCGCTCGATGCGCATGGCCGCCGGGTAGGAGTAGGTCGAGGCGAACTCGTACCAGAAGGTCAGCATCGTCTACTGGTGATCCAGCAGGCCGAGCACGCGCTTGGCCACGACGTTCAGGTTCACCTCGCTGGTGCCGCCCTCGATGGAGTTGCCCTTGGCGCGCAGCATGGCGCGCATGGCGTTCAGTTCGTCGCTGTTGAAGCCTTCGCCTTCCCAGCCCAGGCCCTGCAGGCCCAGGGCCTCGACCAGCAGCTCGGTGCGCTCCTGGTTCATCTTGGCGGCGGCATATTTGATGATCGACACGGCGGCGCTGGGGCCCTTGCCGGTCTTGGATTCAGCCTCGGCGCGGCGGACGGTCAGCATGAAGGCATGGGCGTCCATGCGGTGCGCGGTGATCCGGGCGCGAAGGTCGCCGTCGGCGATCCGGCCCTCGGCGTCAGTCCCGATCTCGGCCTTGGCGGCCTCGACGACGTCCAGGCCGCCACCGCCGCCAAAGCCGCTGGCGCTGATGTTCTGGCGCTCATACTGCAGCAGCCGCTTGGCGATGTCCCAGCCGCCGTTCAGATTGCCGACCAGCTGTTCCTTGGGAACCTTCACATTGTCGAAGAAGGTTTCGCAGAAGGGCGAGGAGCCGCTGATCAGCTTGATTGGCCGGGCCTCGACGCCGGGCGTGGTCATGTCGAACAGCACGAACGAGATGCCCTCGTGCTTCTTGGTCGTGTCGGTGCGGACGAGACAGAAGATCCAGTCGGCCTGGTCCGCGTAGCTGGTCCAGACCTTCTGGCCGTTGATCAGGTAGTGATCGCCCTTGTCCTCGCACTTGGTCTGTAGCGAGGCGAGGTCAGAGCCGGCACCCGGCTCGCTATAGCCCTGGCACCAGCGGGTTTCGCCGCGCACGATCTCCGGCAGGAAGCGCTTCTTCTGTTCCTCGGAGGCATATTCCAACAGCACCGGGCCCAGCATCCAGACCCCAAAGCTCATCAGGGCCGGACGGGCCTTCAGGCGGCGAAGCTCCTGCTCCAGCACCTTGGCCTGCTCCTTGGACAGACCGCCGCCGCCATATTCCTTGGGCCAGGTCGGGGCTGTCCAGCCCTTGGCACCCATCCGCTCCAGCCAGAGCTTGGCGTCGGGATTCTTCCAGACCATCTTGCGGCCGCCCCAGGGGGCTTCATCCTCGCCCATCGGCGCGTTCAGCGACGGCGGATAGTTGGCTTCCAGCCAGGCGCGGGTTTCAGCGCGGAAAGCGTCGATTTCGGTCGCCCCGAAGTCGGCCATGCTTGTCTCTCCCTTGGGATCGTCATTCCCCGGCGCTTCGTGCACCGCTTCGGAAGCAGACTACGCCACCGGGCGCGGCGGGCAAGTCGATTCAAACATGTGTTTACCTCAAGTCAGGCGCGAGCCGGCGCGTTCTGGCGTATAGAAGCTCCTGCCGTGGGGTCCCGCAGGGGATTCGCCGATCCGGGATCTTGATGTCAGCGCCAGAATTCAGACCGGCGGCACTGGCGATGGCGCCGACGCTGTCGGCCATCCTCGCGGTTTCTGCCGGAGTCATGCTGCTCACCTCGGGGGCGACCCCGTCCGAGCCGACCCCGTTCGCCCTGCTTCTGGCCTTCGCGCCCGACCTGCTGATCGAAATCAGCCACTTCGTGTCGTCCATTCTCGGTCTTGTCCTGCTGCTGCTGGCCTTCGGTCTGCGCTCGCGACTGGACGGGGCCTGGTGGGCCGCGGTGATATCCCTGGGCGCGGCCGCCCTGCTGGCGATCTTCAAGGGTCTGAACTGGGAAGAGACCGCGCTGCTGACGGTCTGTTGCCTGCTGATCCTGCCGTTTCACGAGGCCTTTCCCCGCAAGGCGGCGCTGTTCCGGATGGAGATCACGCCGGGCTGGCTGCTCTCTGTCGCTGCCGCCCTCGGCGGCGCGGCCTTCTGTGGCTGGTGGATTTTCACCCACACCGAATATGCCGACAAGTCGTGGATGCGGCTCATGGGCGACCAGGACGCGGCGCGCGCCATCCGCTCGTCGGTGGCCGCGGCCATCCTGCTCCTGGCGATCGGGATCTGGCGACTGATTGCGACACCGGCAAAGCCGCCGGTCGTGGACGACACCGACCCGGACTTCGACCGGGTCCGCGCGATCCTGGCCAAGGCGGAAGATGCCGAGCCCGGCTCAAACCTCGCCCTGCTGGGTGACAAGCGCTTTCTGTTCTCGGCCTCGGGCGAGAGTTTCCTGATGTTCGGGGTTCGGCGGCGCTCGTGGATCGCACTTGGGCCACCGGTCGGACGCCAGGACGAGCGCATGGAGCTGTTCTGGCGGTTCCGGGAACTGGCTGATGCCCATGCTGCGCGGGCCGGTTTCTATGGCCTTGGGCCCGGGGATCTGCCTGACACTGTGGATCTTGGCCTGGCGATCCAGAAGACGGGAGAAAGTGCCGCAGTGCCTCTTGCGGCCTTCTCCCTGGTCGGTCGCCGGCGCGAGGTATTGCGTCGCAACTGGCGCAAGGCGGGCGAGGGCGGGGCAGAGTTCCAGGTCCTGCCGGCCGATCAGGTCGAAACGGTCATGGAGGAACTCAAGGCCATTTCCGAGTCGTGGCTGAGCCATCATGCCGGGGGCGAGAAGAGCTTTTCCATGGGCGGGTTCGAACCGCGTTATGTGGCCGAGTTCCCCGTTGCCCTGGTGCGCTTTGAAGGGCGCATCGTGGCGTTCGCAACCCTGTGGACCACGGCCCACAAGGCCGCCTTCTCCATGGACCTGATGCGCTATTCCGACGACGCGCCCAAGAATGTCATGGACTATCTCTTCGTCGAGCTCCTGCAATGGGGGCGCGAGGAAGGCTACCAGGCCTTCGAGTTCGGCATGGCCCCGCTTGCGGGACTGGAAGACCGGCCCCTGGCCCCGATCATGTCGCGCGTTGGGCGCCTGCTCTACGAGCGCGGCGAAGAGATCTACAATTTCCAGGGCGTCCGCCGGTACAAGGACAAGTATGATCCTGTCTGGCAGCCGCGCTATATTGCCGCGCCGCGCAAGTGGGCGATCCCGTTTCTTCTCGCCGACATCGGATTGCTGTCGTCCGGCGGCGTAAGTGGACTGACAAAGCGGCTCAAGAAGTCTGCGACCTAGTAACGCGGGCGGTTACCGGTCTCGAGGCCGAGCAGGTTCAGCAGATGCACCAGCAGCAGCATCATGCCCACCACACAGGCCATCATCAAAGGGCGCCATGGAACCATGCGCGGCCCCTTTAAAACGTTGGGCGGACGCGCGCCGCGCCAGCCACAGAACACGGCCAGCAGCAGCAGCACGACAAGGACGGTTACAGTGAAAGGCAGGTCCATCGGCGCTCCATGCCCTGCGACAATGCGCCTGGCAAATGATTAAGGCGTATTAACCCTCTTGCATTTTAACCAAGCTATTCATGGTTAAAGGTGCGTCCTGATTCTTCCACTTGTGAATCGTGCACCCACTAGATTTAGCGATTGGGTCGCGTTTACACCCTAGGAATCGGTGACTAGCGTTTGTCCCCAGGTACGGGGAGTCGATTCGTATGACGGCCGCAGCGCCATGGAGCGTTAAGGGGATTGATCCCAAGGCACGTGAGGTCGCAAAGGACCTCGCGCGTCGCTCCGGCATGACGTTGGGCGAGTGGCTCAACCGCATGATCATTGAGGGCGAAGGGCCGGGGGCTGAATTGTCCCTGTCGGACAGCCATGCGGGCGCAGGCCAGGACCGTGCCTCTCGACCCTATCTGCAGATCGCCAAGGACGATGAAACGCCCGCCCGGATCGAAGTCCCCGAGCATCCGGCGGACGAGGTCAGCCGCGTAGCGCTGGCCCTTGATCGCCTGACCGGCCGCATCGAGGCCGCCGAGAGCCGTTCTACCGCCGCGATCTCGGGCATCGACCAGTCGGTCCGCGGCGTGCTCGGGCGTCTGGCCGAGTCCGAGCGTGAACAGGTCGCTGTCGCCGCCCGCTTCGAGGGGGCTGTTGACGAGATCAAGACCGAGCAGGCTCGCGCGGCCGAGCGCCTGCGCCGCATAGAGTCCGAGGCTGCCGGCCCGCGCTCAGCCGAAGCCATGAGGGCGCTGGAAGGCGCGCTCGGCAAGGTCGCCAACCATCTCTACGAGGGCGAGTCCCGGACCCGTGAGTCCATCGCCGCCCTGGAAGCCCGCTTGGATTCTCAGGGCGAGACCTCACCGGTCGTCGGTCAGATCGATCCCACGGCGGTGGTCGATGAAGTCGTTGCCCGCCTGGGCCAGCGGCTTGAAGCGGCCGAGTCGCGCACGGCCGAAGCCCTGAAGGATCTGGGGGCGTCATTTTCTGCCCTGGATGGCCGGCTTCGCGCCGTCGAGGGTACGGATGCCACCACCGGTGTACAGGAGCGGCTCGACCGGCTCGCCGGCGACCTGACGCAGCGGATGGAAGCCGCGCGGCTCGAAATGGCCGCCAAGCTCCGGGACAGTGCCGACGGTCGCTTTGATCGCATGGAGCGCAAGCTCGGTGAGATGTCGGCCCATGTTCAGGCCGCCGAGCAGCGCTCGGCCCAGGCCATCGAGCGCATGGGCCGTGAGGTCGTCGGCGTGGCCGATGCCTTCAATCGCCGGGTGCAGGCCGCTGAAAGCCGCAATGCCGCTGCGATCGAGCAGGTCGGCGGAGAAGTCGCGCGTATCGCCTCGACGGTGGAGCACAAGCTCAACCGGGCAGACAGTGTTCAGGCGCAGGCGCTTGAGAAGCTCGGCGTTGAAATCGCCCGGATCACCGAGAAGCTGGCCGAACGTATCGGCAATGCCGAGCGTCGCAATGCGCTGGCGATCGACGACGTTGGCGAACAGGTGGCGCGGGTCACCGACCGCCTGAACCAGCGCCACGAGCGCTCGTCTCAGGAACTGATCGACCGGATCCGCCTCAGCGAAGAGCGTACGCTCAAGCTTCTCGAAGAAGCCCGCGAGAAAATCGACAGCCGGCTGGGCGACGCCCAGCGCAAGCTGGCCGAGCAGGCCAGTGTGGCTGCGGCGGCCCCGCCGCCCGTGACCCACGCCCCGGCCTCCCCCTTCGACGAGGATCGCTATCCCTTCGGAGGCGAGCCTTCGGTGGACGAGGACGTCTTCGCGGCCCCGACCACTTCAGCGGCTGCGGCCCCGATGGCCTTCGACCCGCCGTCCTACAAGGCCCCGGCATTCGAGTCGTCGCCGTTTGCGGCCACTGAGCCTGCTCCGTCGCGGTTCGATGATGACGGCGGGTTTGAGCCTGCCGACAGCTTTGAGGATGACCTGGTTGCGGCAGATCCCGAGCCGGAAGACTTCAGCGCTGAACCGTCAGAGACTTTCGGGGCCCGGTCCGAGTTTGAGAGCGCCCCAGGAGCCGGCGAGGCCCTGAACCGGCCGCTGTCGACCCGTGAGGTGATCGAACAGGCGCGGGCGGCTGCCCGTGCTGCGGCAACGACCGACAGCCGCAAGGACAAGGAAAAGGGCAGGCCGAAGCCCAAGGCCGAGGGCGCAGCGACGTCGCTGTTCTCGGGTTTTGGAGCCAAGGGAGCCAAGAAGGTCCGCCGTCGCTCCGGCTCTGCCCTGACGACGGCCCTTACCGTCGTCGCGGTCGCCGGGACGGTCGGGGCGGGTATTGGCCTGCTTCAACTCCAGCAGGGCGGTGCGGGCCAGACGCCCGAACGCGTCGCCATGGCCATTCAGGGGCGCAAGGCGGACGTCGAGATAAAGACCGCTGAGGTCGATCCCAACAGCCCGCCGCCACGTGTTGCCGTGGCCCTGGCACCCCAGCAGGTTGCTCCGTCGCAGGCAGCTGTTGAAGCGCCACCGCCACCGCCGCCTGCACCTCAGGAAGACGCTCAGGCGCTGTTTGAAGACGCTGTTCGCAAGATTGAGTCCCAGGATCGGAGCGGCGTCGAAATCATGCGCAAGGCGGCCAATCTTGGTCTGCCGCGCGCCCAGTTCTATCTCGGCAAGATGCACGAAGTCGGTAGCGGCGGCGTGAAGAAGAACCTCGCCGAAGCCAGGCGCTGGACGGAAAGAGCAGCCGTGGCCGGCGAGCCCCGGGCCATGCACAATATGGGTCTGTACGCCTTCAAGGGCGAAGGCGGCCCCAAGAATTCGACGGTGGCGGCCAGCTGGTTCCGCAAGGCCGCCGACATGGGCCTGCTCGACAGCCAGTTCAACCTCGCCCAGCTTTATGAGCAGGGGCTGGGCGTGAGCCAGAATCCGGCCGATGCCTACAAGTGGTATGTCATTGCCAGCCGGTCTGGCGATGCGACGGCCAAGGCGCGAGCGGCCAAGCTTCGGTCGCAACTGTCGGCTGAGGCCCAGCGCACGGCTGACCGTTCAGCCTATGCGTTCCGCCCCCAGACAGAGGCCCCGGTTGTCGCGTCCAATAGCGTGGCCGTGGTGTCGTCATCGACGGGTCTCGGAACGGCCCAGCGGGTTCTCTCCCAGCTGGGCTACTATCAGGGACCGCGTGATGGCGTGGCGTCTCCGGCCCTGCGCATGGCGATTGCGGCGTATCAGCGGGATCAGGGGTTGCCGTCTTCCGGCGCTTTGGACGCGGCAACGCTGGACCGGCTTACGGTTTACATTCGTTGATCCTCCGTGGACGGCGACGCTCGTCTCGGTAATAGTCCCGCTCCGGGAAGGGGTGGTCGCCCCTGGCGGCCTTCCGGAGGAGTAGAGTCATGAGCGAGCCAGCAGTGGATCGTGTACCGGTCCCGCCGGCGGTCTGGGTTTTCGGTCTGTCGACCCTGATCCCCTTCTTCGTCGCATCGGGCATCTTTTGCTATGGGCCGGTTGCGGCGCAGAGCGGTGCCCTGATGGCGCTATTGGCCTACTCGACCGCCATGGTCTCGTACTTCGGCGGCGTGCGAAGTGGTCTGGAAATCGAGAACAAGAACCCGCGCTGGCTGGTGCTGGGGATCTCGCTGGTTTTCCCGCTGGCCGGCTTCGGCCTTCTGCTCGGTGAGCTGCATTTTGAACCGGCCTGGCAGCTTTCGGGTTTCCTGCTGCTGTTCCTGCTGCAGTGGGTCTGGGATGTGACGGACCACGACGGCCCGGCCTGGCGGCCGCGCATGCGGACCCTGCTGACCTCCGGCGCGGCCATTTCGCTCGCCTTCTCCCTGGAGCAGGCCCTCAACATGTAAGGATCAGTCCGGACGCAGGGACCGACGTCCGATGGCGTGGACCTTCTGCTTTCCGAGGGCCGCCGCGAGCAGGGGGCCGGCAAACAGGCCACCAAAGGCCTGATCCAGCACATTCAGACCGCCCGTGAACGCGCCGAACGCCGGCAGGATCAGGCGGTCGCCGTCCGTAACAAAGCATCGACGCCGAACACTGCTGCGACCGCTGGAGACCCGTGCCGCCGGGTGCAGGTGGCCGGCCACCTCGCCGGGCTGGAGTCCGGCCCGGGGCTCATGGCGCAGAACCAGGCCCAGCAGGGTCATTTCATCGATCACCTGGCCGGGCAGGACGCGGGGGCCCTCTTCGTCGTGATTGCCGACGGCCCAGACCAGATCGCGGCCACGGGCGAGACCTGCAAGGCGTGCCGCATCGTCCCCGGCCAGACGGGCTTCGCCCTGGGCGTCATGAAAACTGTCGCCCAGGAAAACAAGGCGCGCCGGCGAGAGGGCCGTGATCTCATGATCGAGCCGGTCGAGCGTCTCTCGTGTATCATAGGGCGGCAGCATCTGCCCAAAGCGCGCGGCATAGTGGCTGCCCTTCTCGAAATGGAGGTCGGCGACCACCAGCGTGTTCTCGAGCTCGATCCAGAGCGCCCCTGAGGCGCGCAGGACGACACTTGTCCCCGCCAGGTCGATGCGCAGGCCACCGCAGGGGCTGGACTCGAAGCGGGTCACGCCATGGCCTCGGCAATCAGGTTGCCTTCGGCGTCGGCCAGGATCATCTCGCCGGCGGCGTCGCCGGGTGCGCGCTCGCGGCCGATCTCCAGCATGATCGGCACGGCCAGCGGCGAGACGCGCTCCAGCGCCTTGTGCCGGATATGGCCCCGGATCCGGGCCAGCATCTCGCCCAGCCGAGCGACATCCAGCAGTCCACTTGCCGCATCGGCCCGGGCGCACCGCAGCAGCAAATGGTCCGGCTGATGGCGCCGCAGGACGTCATAGATCAGGTCGGTCGAGAAGGTGACCTGACGGCCTGACTTTTCCTGCCCCGGATGGCGCCGCTCGATCAGGCCGGCGATCAGGGCGCAGGCCTTGAAGCTGCGCTTCATCATGAAGCTCTCTTCCAGCCAGGCTTCCAGATCGTCGCCCAGCATGTCCTGGTCGAACAGGGCATCCAGATCCAGCTGGTCCATCGGCTTCAGCGACCAGAGGCTGAGCGCATAGTCGTTGCAGACAAAGCCCAGCGGGCCGACGCCCAGCCGGTCGAGCCTGCGGGTCAGCAGCATGGCCAGGGTCGAATGGGCCAGCCGGCCCTCGAACGGATAGCAGACCAGGTAGAAGCGTTTGCCGCGGGGGAAGGTCTCGACCAGCATTTCGCCGGGCAAGGGCAGGGCCGAGCGCAGCTTCTGCCAGGCCAGCCATTCCTGGACGTCGCCGGGCAGGGCCAGCCATTCCTGTTCATCGTAGATCATCCGGCGCACGCGACTGGCCAGATAGGTCGAGAGCGGGAACTTGGACCCGCCCCAGCTGGGCATTTTGGGATCGCAGTCGGGGGCCGGGCTGACGAAGGCATCGGCACCCACCAGACTGTTGAACCGCCAGACCTGGCCGGCGAAGACGAAGGTGTCGCCGGGTGCCAGCTGCTCGAAATAGCCCTCTTCGGCCTCACCGATCTTGCGCCCTCCGCGCGCGCGATCAGCAAAAGTGGAAGCCGGTTTTGCGGCTGATTGCGCGCCACTCTTGGTAGGCGCGCCTCCTTGGCGCGACGGTCGTTTGCCGCCACCGATCCGGACATTGACGGTCGCCGGCGAGATGATCGCGCCGACGTTCATGCGGTGGCGCTGGACCGTCTGGGCGTTGCGCGCCCGCCAGAGGCCGTCGGCTCCCGGAACGATGCGCCGGAACTTGTCGTAGGATTTCAGGGCGTAGCCGCCGGTCGAAACGAAATCGACGACTCCCTCGAAATCCTCCCAGGACAGGGCCGAATAGGGTCCTGCAGCCCGGACCTCTTCATACAGGGCCAGAAGGTCGAAGGGCTCGGAACAGGCACAGCCCATGATGTGCTGGGCCAGGACATCGAGCGTCCCGGTCCGCTCGGGCTCGCCATCGAGATGGTTTTCAAGGATGGCGTCGGCCGCAGCCCGGCACTCCAGCATCTCGAAGCGGCTGGCGGGTACGAAGATGGCGCGGCTTGGCTCATCCAGACGGTGATTGGCGCGACCGATCCGCTGCACCATCCGCGAGGCACCCTTGGGCGCGGCCAGCTGGATCACCAGGTCGACGTCGCCCAGTCGATGCCCATGTCCAGGGTCGAGGTACAGACCACGGCGCGCAGCTCGCCGCGGGCCATGGCCGCCTCGACCTTGCGGCGCTGCTCGGCCGCGAGGCTGCCATGGTGCAGGGCGATCGGGAGGTTGTCGTCATTCAGCTCCCAGAGCTTCTGGAAGGCGAATTCGGCCTGGAAGCGGGTGTTGACGAAGACCAGCGCCGTCCGGCTGGCCTTGATGATCCCGTAGACCTCTTCCATCGCGTGCTCGGCGGTGTGGCCGGCCCAGGGGACCCGTCCTCCGGAAACCAGGACCTCGACCACCGGCGGCGCGCCGCCGGCACCGAGGACCAGATCGACGCTTTGACGGCCGTCTCCCAGCCAGCGGCGGACCAGATCCGGATCATCGACGGTCGCCGACAGGCCTACGCGCCGCATCCCCGGTGCGAACTGCTGCAGCCGGGCCAGATGCAGGGACAGAAGGTCGCCCCGCTTGCTGGGCCAGATCGCATGGGCCTCGTCGATGATGACGCAGGCGAGGTCGGCGAAGTATTCGCGTGCGCCCTCCCAGGCACAGAACAGGCCCAGCTGTTCGGGCGTGGTCAGCAGGATGTCGGGCGGACGCAGGCGCTGGCGAGCCTTGCGGCTCTCGCCGGTATCGCCGGTGCGGCTCTCGGCGACGATTTTCAGACCCATCTCGCGGATCGGGGTCATCAGGTTGCGCTCGACATCGACCGCCAGCGCCTTCAGTGGCGAGATGTAGAGCGTATGCACCCCGGCCGGTGAGTTGCGCGGCGGGCGCTCGGAGAGGTCAATCAGGCTGGGCAGAAAGCCCGCGAGGGTCTTGCCGCCGCCGGTGGGGGCGATCAGCAGGGCGCTGCGACCGGCCCGGGCCTTGTCCAGCATGTCCAGTTGGTGCGCCCGAGGGGCCCAGCCGCGCGCGGCGAACCAGTCCTGGAATCTGGGGGGAAGGGCATCGGCCGCTGGCATCCCGAAGGCTATAGCATGTTCCCGTTCCGTTTCCAGATGGGCCGTGCCGGGCATGCCTGTGTTCGGGTGGCCGCATGGGCGTCAGGATGAAGATCTGGAGCCACTTTCGTCTCGGCCGGTTCCATCAAAACCTCATGAGCCCTAGGCTCTGCCGTGCTGTCGCAATCGGAGTGGGTCGATGAGTCGTCGTTTCGCGGGTTCTGTCCTGGCCCTGTCCCTGACCTTCGGTGCAGCGCCGACCCTGGCGGCGGCCCAGGATCTGTCGGTTTCGCCCCAGCGGCTTTCGGACATCACCCGCGACCTCTCGTCAGAGGCCTTTGCCGGACGGGCTCCCGGCGGACCGGGCGAGGGGCCGACGGTCGACTACCTGGTCAGTCGGTTCAAGGCCCTGGGCCTTGAGCCGGGCGGCGATGACGGGTCCTGGACCCAGACCGTGCCGCTTGTCCGTCTCAAGCCCGAAGGGCCGGTAACCCTGGGCCTGGCAACAGCCGGCGGATCCCTTGTGGTCAAGCAGGCCCAGGAGATCCAGATCAGCACCCTGCGGCCCGTGGACCGGGTGACCTTCAAGGATGCGCCGCTGGTCTTTGTCGGTTACGGCGTGACCGCACCGGAGCGCGGCTGGGACGATTTCAAGGGCGTAGACCTCAAGGGCAAGATCGCCGTCATCCTGATCAGCGACCCGGATTTCGAGGCCGGACCGGATGAGCCCGTAGCCGGCAAGTTCGCGGGCAAGGCGGCCACCTACTATGCGCGCTGGACCTACAAGTACGAGGAAGCCGTTCGCCGGGGCGCGCTGGGCGCGCTCATCGTTCATGAGGCTCCCGGCGCTGGCTACGGCTGGTCGACCGTGATCGCGCCGGCCGGCGAGGGCTATGACATCGTGCGAGATGATCCCGCTCGGGAAAAGCTGCTGGTCCAGGGCTGGATCCAGCGGGACGCCGCCGCGGAGCTGTTCCGGCGCTCGGGTCAGGACTTCGAGGCGCTGAAGCTCGCCGCGCGGAGGGCCGACTTCAGGCCGGTTCCCCTCGCGGGGGCCAGTCTCTCGGCCGACTTTGCGGTTCGCCATGAGCGGATGGACAGCCGCAACATCCTGGCGCGCCTGCCGGGGACCAGCCATCCGGACGAAACCATCCTCTATGCCGCCCACTGGGATGCGTTCGGCATCGGCGCTCCGGATGCCCAAGGCCGGACCATCCGCCCGGGGGCGGCCGATGATGCGATCGGCGTCGCCGCCGTGCTTGAAACCGCCCGTACTCTTGCCGCAGGGCCGCGCCCGCAGCGCTCCATCCTGTTTGCGGCCTGGACCGCCGAGGAGCGGGGCCTGCTGGGCTCGGAATACTACGCCGCCCGCCACGAGGCCCAGTTGTCGAAGATGGTGGCCAATTTCACTTTCGATGTCCTGCAGACCAAGGGGCCGGCCCGCGACGTCGTGCTGGTCGGAGCCGGGCAGAACACACTTGAGGACCGGCTGGCCGACGCGGCGCGATTGCAGGGCCGGACCATCACCCCGGATGCGCGGCCGGAACGGGCCCTGTTCTACCGGGCGGACCATTTCTCGCTGGCCAAGCGCGGGGTGCCGGTCCTGCTGCTGATGGGGCTCGGTGGCGGAGCCGATCTGGTCGAGGGCGGCCGGGCCGCCGGGGAGGCCTGGGTCGCGGACTACACGGCCCGCTGTTACCACCAGACCTGCGATGCCTGGAGCGCCGACTGGGACCTGCGAGGCGCGGCCCAGGATGTCGAGCTGACCGTCAAGGTGGGGCAGGGCCTGGCCAATTCGCGCGCCTGGCCCGACTGGAAGCCGGGGGCCGAATTCAAGCCGGTCCGTGCGGCGACGGCCGCCAGCCGTCCCTGAGGCCCCGGGGGCGACAGTTCACGTTCCGTCGGCGCGCGAATGGCGATAGGGTCTGGCCGTGTCCCACGCTGCGCCGACTCTTGACCTTGCTCCTGCCCTGGTAGTCCTGCCCGGCCCCCGTGCCGGCTACGCCGACGGCGAGGGCACCGGCCGCCTGATGCGGGCTCCCGACGCCCGGGACTTGCTGGAGCATGGCCCGGTTCTCGTGGCGCACGCCGCCATGACCGCCAAACGCCTGAACATGCACGCGCCGGTGCGGGGCGGACGGATCTTCGACGTCCTGGAACTCTATGCTTTTACCCGTCCGGCGACCTTCTGTGCGCCGTCGGCGGTGGGTCTGGCCATGGCCTTGGGGCTGCCGGAGCCGAAAGGGGCTGCCGAGCAGGCCGCGACCCTGCGCCTGGCGGCCGATGCCCTGCTGGCTGAGCTGCGCCTGACCCCGCAGCCGTCGCGCGAAGAGGCCCTGGCCGTCGCCGAGAGCATGGCCAAGGCCGGCTGGGCCTGGGGACCGGCGGTGATCGGGGCCCTGCGCTCGGCTCCGGTCGGCAACCAGTTTCGCAGCTCGGGCCTCGATGTCTGGGCCCGCATCGTTGAATGGGAGGACCAAGCCCCGGTCGGCGAGTCCGGCACCCGGCCCATCGATCCCGACCGGGTCGCCGAGCGCCTGACCGAGTTGCTGCAGCGCTCGGGGCTGGACGAGGTCCGCGAGGCCCAGGCCACCTTCGCCCGCGAGGCGGCCTTTGCCTTTCAGCCGCGCGAGCGCGAGGGCGAGCCGCGCATGATGCTGGCCGAGGCGGGCACAGGGGTCGGCAAGACCCTCGGCTATCTGGCACCAGCCTCCCTGTGGGCGGAAGCCAATGGGCCGTCGGTCTGGATCAGCACCTATACCCGTGCCCTGCAGCGTCAGATCGAGCGCGAAAGTCAGTCGATCTATCCGGATCCGGCGGTCCGGGCCCGCAAGGCGGTGGTGCGCAAGGGCCGCGAAAACTACATCTGCCTGCTGAACTTCCAGGAGCAGATCAACGGTGCCCAGCTGGGCAATGGCGACCTGATCGGTCTGGCCCTGGCCGCCCGCTGGGCCCGGGCGACGCGGGATGGCGACATGACCGGCGGTGACTTCCCCGCCTGGCTGCCGACCCTGTTCTCGATCGCCCCCGTCCAGCAGGCCAGTCCGGCCAATCTGGTCGACCGGCGCGGCGAGTGCGTCCATGCCGGCTGCCAGCACTATCGCATCTGCTTTATCGAGAAGGCCGTGCGGGCCTCCAAGCGGGCCGACATCGTCATTGCCAACCATGCGCTGGTCCTGACCCAGGCCGCTTTTGACGGCGCGCGGGCGGCGCGGGGCCTGAAGGGCGACAACGAGACCACCTCGGTCAAGCGCGTGGTCTTCGACGAAGGCCACCACCTGTTCGATGCCGCCGACAGTGCCTTCTCCGCCGCCCTGTCCGGTGCGGAAGCCGCCGAACTGCGCCGCTGGATCCGGGGCCCCGAGGGCCGTGGCCGCCGTGGCCGGGGTCTGGAGGCGCGTTTGCTCGACATCCTGGGCGACCGCGAAGGCGCCCGTCAGGCCCTGACGGCCGTGCTCCACGCAGCCACGGCCCTGCCGGGCGAGGGCTGGTCGGGCCGCATCGCACCGCCGGATGGCCAGGCCAATCCGATCGGCCCGATCGAGACCTATCTGGTGGCCGTCATCGAGCAGCTCCGCGCCCGCTCCAGTGACCGCGGCGGATTCGAGCAGGGGCTGCAATGCGCAGCACGACCGGCCGTCGATCTGGTCCGCGAGCGGGCCGGTGAGGCGGCCAAGGCCCTGGCCGGCATCGAAGCCCCGCTTCTGGCCCTGGCGCGGCAGCTGGAGGATGTGCTCGACGAGGACGCCGAGCATCTCGGAGCCTCGGAACGGGCCCGGATCGAGGGAGCCCTGCGCGGCCTGGACCGTCGGGCCCGCATGACCCTGCCGGCCTGGCGCTCGATCCTCAAGGCGATCGACGAGGATGCCGAGGATGACCCCGACTTTGTCGACTGGTTCGAGGCGACCTTCCTCTATGGCCGGGTGGTCGATGCCGCCTGCCGCCGACACTGGGTCGACCCCACCGAGCCCCTGAGGGCGGCCGTCCTCAGTCCCGCGCATGGGGTTCTGGTGACCAGCGCGACCCTGACCGACCCGGCGCTTGATGATCCCTTCGCCCTCGCCGAGATGCGGACGGGCGCGGCGCGCCTGCCCCAGACGCCCAAGGTGCTGCGGCTGGTCTCGCCGTTCGACTATGCCCGCAATGCCCGCGCCTTCGTGGTCACGGACGTCAACAAGGAGGATGCCCGACAGGTCTCCGCCGCGATGCGGGAGCTCTTCCTGGCCGCCGGAGGGGGCGGGCTCGGGCTCTTCACCGCCATTCGCCGCCTGAAGGCCGTTCACGAGAAGATCGCCGCGCCGCTGGCTGATCAGGGGCTAGCCCTCTATGCCCAGCATGTCGATCCGCTGGAGGCCGGCGCGCTGGTCGACATCTTCCGGGCCGAGGAGGACGCGTGCCTGCTGGGCACCGACGCCATCCGCGACGGGATCGACGTGCCGGGCCGGTCGCTGCGCCTGCTGGTCTTCGACCGCGTGCCCTGGCCGCGCCCGGATATCCTGCACAAGGCCCGCCGGGCCCGGTTCGGCGGCAAGGGCTATGACGACTCCACGGCCCGGGCCCGGATCAGCCAGGCCTTCGGACGCCTGATCCGCCGTGCTGACGATCGGGGCGTCTTCGTCATGCTGGACGCTGCGGCACCGACGCGCCTGTTCTCGGGGCTTCCGGAGGGTATAACGGTTGAGCGCCTCAGCCTCGTCGAGGTGATTGAGGCCACTGCCGCATTTCTGTCAGAGAAATCAGCTAAAGACCCGAATTGACTATCCTTTCAGAGCTAGGGGCGGGGAAGGTTTCATGGCTCGCGTCATCGGGGCGTACCTGGCGGCCTTGGCGCTGATGGCACCGGCCGCAGCCCATGCCGAGGAGTTTGTCCGCAGGGATTGTCAGCCTGTCGTCCAGCCCACGGACGCCCTGAAGTTTGAAACCGATCGCCATGCGCTCTGGTACCGGCGCTGCTGGACGGGGTCCTGCGCCGACGACTTGCCGCTTTGCTTCCCGGGCACGCCCAACTGGAACGAGATTGTCAGCAGGCTCGTGGCCCGGGGCGGACCGCAGGATCGGTCAGTGCTTTTGCCCAAGGCCTGCCGGCTAGGCCAACTGATCGGCCTGGAATGGGCGCGCGACAAGCGCATCCAGCGCATCAGGACCGCCGACCTCAAGGTTTTCAACACGATGCTGGAAGCCGCCGGCGATCCGCTGACGGGTCTCGAGCGGGTGGAAGGCAAGGCCCAGGCGATGATTGCGGGCCGTTGATGGTGGTTCGACCCCAAAGCCGTCGAGAATCCGCAATCAATCGGGTCTAGAGGGACTTAGGGGGAGCGGCAGAGCGGAGCGTCTTGATGACCAGGCCAGCCTATCCGAACGATCCCGCCATAGACGAGGCTGCGGCCCCGGCCCAGGCTCTTTCTGCCCGGGCCCTGGTTCGTGCGGTGCGCTGGCGCAGCGGCCTGTCGCAGGCCGAGTTCGCAAGGGCTTTCCATATCGATGTCGACCGGATTACAGCGCTCGAACAGGGCGAAGTCCGGCCCGACGCGGCCCTGACGGCCTATCTCCGGGTCATTGACCATGCCCCCGGCGCGGTCCGGGAAGCCCTGGACCGGGCGGGGCTTTAGGGCTGACCCTGCCTCCAAAGGGCATGCGGCTGCGTAGCTCTGAATGACGCGCATCCGTGTCCCCGGAGAACCACCCCATGGCCGCAAACTGGACCGGAGCCGCTATTGCCGTGGCGTTGGCCGTGGGGTTGGGCCCGGCCGCCGCTGCGTTCGACCTGACACCCAGGGCCCAGGCCGCGCTGGCGCGGGGCGAGGCCTATGCGGATGTCTCGCCGGATCCTGACGGCATTTCGGGCCATGTTCGGGGCGTCATCGATATCGATGCACCGCCGGAACAGGTCTGGAAGGTGATGACCGACTGTGCCACGGCCGGCAAGCTGATCACCAACCTGGCCAGTTGCCGGGTGACGTCGGGAGACCAGAAGCGCGGCTGGGACGTGCGCGAGCATGTCACCCAGCGTAACCTCGTCTTTCCCGGCCTGCGCATCGTCTTCCGGTCGGACTATGAGCCGGTCAGCAGGATCCGCTTCAAACTGGTTGAGGGCGATCTGAAGGCCCAGCAGGGCGAATGGCGGCTGCAGGCCCTGAACGGCGGCCGGGGCACGCGGGTATTCTACGACAACCGTCTGGCGGTCGACTGGCCGGTGCCCAGGAGTCTGATCCGCGAAGCCCTGCGCAAGGATGTCCCCAAGGTGCTGGTCAACCTGCGCCGGGCCTGCGAGGGGGCCTGAACCCCGGCTCACCACCCCACAGATCCCGCACCCGCTAGCTCTACGCCCCGATGAATTTTATCAGGGTGGACATGTTCTCGATATAGCCGCCCGTGGAGATGCCGACCTTCGGCGTATCGGTGATGTAGGGCGAGGTGTCGGTGGCATCGCCGACCCGTGTCTGGCTGAAGTCTCCCGGAGCGGGCGTCGCCGAGCCGTCGCCGATATAGGGATTGCTGGTCGCTTTCAGTTCGGTGGGCCACCAGCCTTCGGCGTTCAGGCCGGCGATCAGCGCCGCCGCCTTGGCGGGAGAGGCCGCTCCGCTGTCGGCTTTCAGGGTGTTGACGTTGAGATCCGACACCGAGATGTCGCCGGTGGTGAAGTATTTCGGCAGGGCCCTGCGGCCGCCTTTCAGCGGCGAGTTGCGGCTGGCGACCTCGGGCGGGGTGGCCTTCAGGGTGGCGAGGCGCTGGCGCAGGCCGGCGACATTCACCGACCGGAACGAGGAATAGTGGATCACGGTGCCGGTCGGGTTCTGGTCGGCATAGTAGCGGCCGTTGACCACATTGCTGCCCGTGCGGTGGATGTAGAGTGGCTTGCCGGTGCCGATCTCGATGAAGGTCGGATAGGGCTGCCCCTTCTGGATCTCGACCGGCAGTTTGACCGAGTCCAGCCAGTCCAGCGCTTCGCCCAGCCTGGCCAGGTATTTCGGATCACCGGTCAGTTCATAGAAGTCCATGCAGGCGGCGATATTGCCACCGGTCGTATGGGTGGCGAACGCCTCCGGCTCGTAGCTGCGGGCGCCGGCCGGCTTGAGATCGTTGACCCTGTGCTGCAGACCCCAGGCCGGCTGGGGCTGAGGCTGCTGGCAGGCCAGGAAGCAGTCCATGGCCTTGTGGATCGCCGGCAGAACCCGGGTGTCGCCGAGAACCTGCCAGACCATGATCAGGAACTTCAGGTTCTCGCCGGCCACATCGTCATTGAAGGTGATGTAGCCGGTATAGTCGGCCTTGCCGTGATGATGGAACTCGTCCTTCAACGGGAAGCGCTGAGGCCAGCCCCCGATCGGATACTGGCTGTCGAGAACGAACTGCAGGGCCTTGTCGAGGGCGGGCTTGAAGGCCGCATCCTGCTTCTCGGCATAGAGCCGCAGCAGGAACTGCGAGCTCTCGGCCGTGCCGGCGTCATCGAAGGTGGCGTTGCCGTAGTAGTGCTGGAATTCCTCGAGCCGCCAGCCGTTCTTGCCGATGGTGTCGTACCACCGCTTCAGCGAGGCCTCGCCGGCCATGTCGCCGATATAGTTCCAGCCACCCGCCGGGTGCTGAATAGCGATCAGCGCTTTGGCCGCCTTCACGGCGGCCTCGTAGTAATAGGCATCGCCGGTCGCATGATAGGCGTCGAGGAACAGGTGGCCCATGGTCGCCGTGCCCGGCGGCTGCACCCAGATCATGGTCGGGAAGGCTTCCATCTCGCCCCAGCGGCGCGAGAAGTCGGGCAGGTAGCTCCAGACATAGCCGCCGTTATAGGCGGCTTTTTCGACCATGAAGGTTGTGGCGCGCTTCATGGCCGCCAGGGCTTCGTCACGGCTCGGGACCTCGGCGGCCAGGGCGCGAAGCGGAATGAGATTGCCGGCGGCGGCAAAGGCAGCGGCGGCGCTGGCCATCAGGCGACGGCGGGTGAGGGGGCTGAGCGGCATTGGAACCTCCGTCTAATCGCCGGCCGGTCCGCCAGGAACGATCATCGAGGAGGCCGCCTCGATCCTCGATGAGGTCGATGGCAGGGGCCGTCCTGGTTTGTCCTCCCGGCCGGACGAGCCGACGGTGTCGCCTTCTGGAGGCGACGTGTTGAGGGCATTTTGACACCGGTGTCACGACTTGGCTAGAGCCAATATGGATCGATAGGCCAGTGGGGGTGTCATGGCGGATCAGGGACGCTTCGGGCGAGGGCATGACGGCCTGTCACAGGGCGGCCGTGACGAATTCGAATCATTCAAGATACTGATTCAATGTGCAAAACAGGCCGTGCGGCCAGCGGTCGCATGGTGAGGGGTGTTTACCTTCTGTAAACCCTCCGCCCATGCCGACCCGCACCGATCATCTTGATGAGGCCGAGCGCCTTGAGCGTCAGGCCGAGATCGCCGACAACGCCCATGCGCGTGCGGCGCTCCGGCGCATGGCTCAAGCTTCGCGCGGGGCTGCCGCCCTGGTCGGCATGATCGAGGCCTGTGGTGAAGAGGCCCTTCAGCCCTGTCTTGTAGACGTGGCCGTCAGGTCTCAGCCCGGCAGGCCCTGACACAGGCTTCAGCGAGACACTGGGTCGCATCGATCAGGGGCACGGAGAGGTCCCGGCTCTCCAGAACCAGCGGAATTTCCGTACAGCCGGCGATCACGGCCTGAGCTCCCTTGGCCACCAGCCTATGGGCCAGGGCCGCCATCGCTGCCTGTGAGTCCGGCCCCAGATCCCCGGTCTTCAGGCGATAGAGCAGGGCCATGAACTCGACCTGCTCATGGTCATCGAGGGTGATCACCTCGAGTCCCTGATGATGCAGCCGCTCCCGGTAGAGGCCGAGCGCAAGACCGGTGCCCAGAACGCCGACCCGTGTCGCGCCGCCAAGGCGGGCTACCTCTCCAGCCGTTTCCAGCATGTCGATCAGCGGCAGGCCGCTGGCCCGGACTGCCTGCGCATAGGCGTGGGCGGTATTGCAGGCGATGGCCAGGACCTGAGCGCCGGCGTCGCGCAGGCCGGCCGCCATGCTGGCCAGCACCGGGCCGGGATCAGAGCCCTGCTGATTACGGTCAGGCACGTGCGGATTGATGTCGACCAGTACCCGCAGGTGATCCTGCTCCCGGGACACAGGCGTGGCGGCCTGGACCTTGGCCAGGAAGTCCAGGGTCGCGGCAGGACCCATCCCGCCGAGAACGCCGAGGGTCTTGGTCATGGGCGGTTTTCCTAGAGGAGCGCCGGCTCAAGCTGGGTGTGATAGCCGAACAGCCCCTGGGCTCCGCCGGTATGCAGGAAGACGACGCGTTCGCCCTTGAACGCGCCCTTGCGGGCCTGATCGATCAGGCCCTTCATGGCCTTGCCGGAATAGACGGGGTCGAGCAGCAGGCCTTCGGTGCGGGCGGCGAGCGTCAGGGCATCAATCACGCCCTGGTCCATCAGGCCGTAGCCTTCGCCGACATAGTCGCAGTCGGCCACGACCATCTCGCGGGTGACGCGCCCCGTCGCACCGATCAGTTCGGCGGTGGCGACGGCGAGATTGAACACGTTCTCTTCCTGCTTGGCCTTGGGGGCGCGGACGCCGAAGCCGAGGATCGGCACATCGACCGACAGAGCCGCGAAGCCGGCCACCAGACCGGCATGGGTGCCGGCGCTGCCGGTGGCCGTAACCAGCCGGTCAATGCGCAGGTCCCGCTCGTCGGCCTGGACGATCAGTTCGCGGGCGCAGTCGGCATAGCCCAGTGCGCCGATCGTGTTGGAGCCGCCGCCGGGAATGACATAGGGCTTGCCGCCGCGCTGGCGGACGGCCTCGGCCGAGATCTCCAGTTCGGCGATCATGTCGGATCCAGCCGGCACGAAGCGGATGCTCGCGCCCATCAGGCGATCCAGCAGTACATTGCCCGAGCCCACATAGTCGTGAGCCCTGGAGCCGGTCCGCTCTTCCAGGATGATCTCGGACGCCAGGCCGAAACGGGCACCAGCGGCAATGGTTTGACGCACGTGGTTGGACTGCACGGCCCCCTGGGTTACAAGGGTGTCTGCCCCCTGGGCGAGGGCCTCGCCGAGCAGGAATTCGAGCTTGCGGGTCTTGTTGCCGCCTCCGGCCAGGCCCGTGCAGTCGTCGCGCTTCACCCAGAGATCGATACCCAGTTCGGCACCCAGGCGAAGCAGGGGCTCGAGCGGCGTCGGCAGATGGGCGAAACGGGCGCGGGGAAAACGGGCGAGATGCATGGAACGGGCGACTCCGGAGCTGATCGCTCCGTTAGCACGTTCCCAGGCCTGTCGAATACGCTGGCCTCTACCGCTCATCGGCCCTGGCCTGCGCCTCGGCCTCCAGCCGGGCTCCAGCCCGAGCTTCTGCCATGGCGCGGGTCGTGGGATCGCGCATGCGTGCCTTGATGAGATCAACCAGCTCATAGGGCGGAGTCTGGATCCCGCCGGCACCGCCGCGCAGGGACGCCGTGTCGCGGGCGGCCTCAAAATCATACCAGCCACGCAGGGTCTGGCAGAGCGGTTTGGCGATCCGGGTTCCGGTCGGGGTTTTGGTCAGGCAGATTACCCGACCCGGTTCCTTCTCCAGAAGGTCGTTCAATTGCTGCTCGATAGCCCGGTCCGCGATCGGGGCCGGCGGGGCCGGCGGCTTGGCTGCGGCCTCCACGGTCACGGGCGCGACTTCGGTCGGCGTGGCGACAGGACCCTGCTGGACCAGCAGCAGGGCAGCAAGAAGCAGGCTCGGCATCAGACGTCCCCGGGTGATGGCAGGTCAGGTCGCAGGTCTGCAACCTAGTCCATCCCCTTCGGAGCCACAGCTTAAAAGTGTGCAATCTTTCAGCCGGGTGAGGGGGTGATGAAGATCTGAAACCCGCCGAAAATCATGCTACTCTGCGCTGGCAAATGTACGGTCCGCAGGGGCTGGAACGGACTCACTTCCGTGCCGGGGCCCCGACTGAAGGGCCGGCCGACATGGGAGGACATCATGAAGACCTCGAGCCTCTGGGGCGTTGCATGCCTTTCTTTGACTCTGCTGGCCGCTGAGGCCGCCGGCGCGTCCACCCTGATACTGGGCGGCGGCGCGGCCAAGGATTGTTCCCAGGCCGCGATTGACGGGCGCAATGACCCGAAATCGGTCCTGACCTGTACGACGGCGCTTGAAACCGAAAATCTCAATTTCCGCGATCGCGCCCGGACCTATGTCAATCGGGGTGTCCTGCAGATGCGGCGTCGCGATTTCCCGACGGCGCGTGCCGATTTTGACGCAGCGGCCCGGATCGATCCTGAACTGGGCGAAGCCTGGGTCAACCGTGGCGCGACCTATGTCGGCGAACAGCGCTACAGCGAAGGACTGACCGAGATCGACAAGGGCCTGGCCCTCGGGGTCAAGGATCCGGAAAAGGCCTGGTTCAACCGGGCCATGGCCAATGAGGGGCTCGGCGACCTGCAGGCGGCCTACCGCGACTATGGTCGGGCCGCAGAGCTGAACCCGGTCTGGGATGCACCGAAAAAGGAACTGGCGCGTTTCAGCGTCAAGCGTCCCTAGCGCCTCCGCCCGGGGCTGAATGGCAGGAAGAGCGGCCCGGTGCGAAAGTCAGTAACAGCATGGGTGGTCCTGGCGGCCGTCGCGATCGTCGGCCGGGCGGGCGCTCAAACCCCGCTGGACCTCGTTCGAGCCCAAAACGCCGCCGCCCATCAGGCGGAGATGGCGCAGCAGGATCTTCTGGCGACACAGCGTGAAATCGCAGTCCGGCAGGATGAGGCCCGTACCGCACTGGTTCTGCGGGAACTGGACAGCGCGCGGACGGCTCCATCGGCGGTGTTGCTGCGCGGTACTGTGCCGCCGAGTGCGCCATCGCCGGACGTGTCCCAAGGCAGCTTTGCCGCGCAGATGGACCGGATAGAGCGTCTGACGCAGGATGCCCTCTCGCGCGGCAATGCGCGGATTCGGGCCATCCGCCCGGCCAGTGACCACTAGCTCAGGCGTTCGGGGATTTCGGTATGGAATGGAGAGGCGCGCGCCGCTCGGGCAATATCGAGGATCGCCGGGGCATGGGGCCGGTCGGCCTGGCTGGTGGCGGGATCGGGGCCCTGGTTCTTGCGGCCGTCGGCTATTTTGTCTTCGGGATTGACCCCCAGACCACCCTCGACGCCGCTCAGCAGCTTCAGGGGCAGGGCCAGGCCCAGCAGGAAGGCGCACGCGGGCAGGTGAAGGACGCGAACGGCCAGTTCGTCGACGCCATCGAAACTTCAAACCAGCAGGTCTGGGGGCCGATCTTCGCAGCTGCCGGGTCGCGTTACACGCCGCCCCAGGCGGTGGTGCTTTATGATGAGGCCACGCCCACCGGCTGCGGAACCGGCCAGTCGGCCATGGGGCCGTTCTATTGTCCGGCCGACCAGAAGGTCTATCTGGACCTGACCTTCTGGAACGAGCTCGAGACCAAGTTCGGGGCCAGGGGCGAGTTCGCCCGGGCCTATGTGATCAGCCACGAGATCGGCCATCACGTTCAGACCCTGCTGGGCGCGTCCGACAAGGCCAGGCGTCTGGGCGCGCGCGGCGCGGAGAGCGGCTCGGTACGGCTGGAGCTGCAGGCTGACTGCTATGCCGGCGTCTGGGCCTCGCACGCGGAAGAAACCTCGGGCGGTCGGATCGTGATCAACCCTGCCGATATCCAGGACGGCCTGGGCGCGGCCTCCGCTGTCGGCGATGACACGATCCAGTCGCGAAGCCGGGGGCAGGTGGTGCCCGACAGCTTCACGCACGGCACCAGCCAGCAGCGCATGCGCTGGTTCACGCGCGGCTATGAACGCGGCGATCCGGCCGTGTGCGATACGTTCGGGGCATCGCGGCTGTAGCGGCGCTTGACCCACACGTCAGGGGGCCTAGTGTCCCCCCGTTCACCGGGGGGCCGCTTCGCGCGGCTGAGATTGGGTCTCGCGCCCTGACCCGTCGAACCTGATCCGGGTCATGCCGGCGAAGGGAGGGAACGCGAGCGGGCCGATTTTCCCGTTCGTCAGACCGACTTAGCACGCTTGTCCGGGTCTCCTTAACGCTTGAGGAGCGCCCGATATGAACGTCCAGAGCACTATCAAGGCTGTCGCAGAGTCCATCTCGACCGGCTCCATTCCCGGTTCGCGCAAGGTCTACCAGGCCGGCGAGCTGTTCCCCGATCTGCGGGTGCCGTTCCGCGAGATTGCTGTTCACCCCAGCGCCAACGAGCCGCCGGCGACGGTCTATGACCCGTCGGGCCCCTATACTGACCCGACTGCGACCATCGATATCGAGAAGGGTCTGGAGCGTTCGCGCGAGGCCTTCGTCGTGGCGCGCGGCGATGTCGAGGTGGTTGAGACGCCCCGCGAGGTGAAGCCCGAGGACAACGGCTTTGCCCAGGGCAAGCATCTGGCCCCGCAGTTCCCGGCCGTCGGCCGCACCATCTATCGCGGCAAGCCGGGCCACCTGATCACCCAGTACGAATACGCCAACGCCGGCAAGATCACCGCCGAGATGGAATATGTCGCCATCCGCGAGAACCTGCGCCGCGAGCAGGACCGCCCGTGCGTGCGCGACGGCGATGACTTCGGCGCCTCGATCCCCGACTTCGTGACGCCCGAATTCGTGCGCCAGGAAGTGGCCCGCGGCCGCGCCATCATCCCGGCCAACATCAATCACGGCGAGCTGGAGCCGATGGCGATCGGCCGCAACTTCCTGGTCAAGATCAACGCCAATATCGGCAATTCGGCGGTGCTCTCCACCGTCGCCGACGAGGTCGACAAGCTGGTCTGGGCCACCCGCTGGGGCGCCGACACGGTCATGGACCTGTCCACGGGACGCAACATCCACAACATCCGCGACTGGATCATCCGCAATTCCAGCGTCCCGATCGGCACCGTGCCGATCTACCAGGCGCTGGAGAAGGTCAACGGCGTGGCCGAGGACCTGAACTGGGAGGTCTTCCGCGACACCCTGATCGAGCAGGCCGAGCAGGGCGTCGACTATTTCACCATCCACGCCGGCGTTCGACTCCCATTCATTCCGATGACGGCCAAGCGGGTCACCGGCATCGTTTCGCGCGGCGGTTCGATCATGGCCAAGTGGTGCCTGGCGCACCACAAG
>Ga0187842_1000069_pt1 | contig 51857 bp, 39 predicted proteins | sample SpaLakP09_SKY_41_FD_134514 | JGI IMG/M metagenome (GOLD analysis project Ga0187842, IMG submission 134514) | Oligotrophic lake water microbial communities from Sparkling Lake, Wisconsin, USA - SP09_SKY_41 | ecosystem: Environmental > Aquatic > Freshwater > Lake | place: USA: Sparkling Lake... | reverse complement strand
TTACGCGCTTCGACCGGCAGGGCGGCTATGGATCCTGAAGGGGCTCCTTGGAGCGCGACCCGCGGTTAGCGCCGTATGTCGCCGATGAAGGCGCTCCTCCCGAGGCTCCATTGATCAGGCTTGTCCCGATCTCAATCCCGAAGGCGTTGATTAAAGAGAACGCCCCTCTTGCAGGGTGAAGAGGGGCGCTCCTATCCTGGTGGCGTGGCTCAGGTTTCGGTGTCTTCCTCGTCTTCAGCTTCGGCCACCAGCTCAATCGGTTCGACGGCAGCGGGGATGGTTTTGGCCTTTCGAGACCTTGCGGTGGGGGGCGTTTCTGTCGCGGCCTGGGCCTCGCTGGGTGACGTGGATTGCCGGAGCGTACCGGTGAGGCCGTTGAGATCGCCTCCGGACAGGCCGACTTCTGCCATCAACTGGTCCAGCAGAGGGGCCTGTGCCCTGTAGCGCAGGGCGCTGCTGACCACACTGTCAGCCAGGTTTCCGCCGCCGCTTGAGCCGCCACTGCCGTCGTTGGTCGTCGTACCGTTCATGCCGTCCATCTGAACGATGCGGATGGAGTCGATGGCCTGCAGTGGCTTGACGGACTCGGCGATGATCCGGTCAAGATTTTCGATCAGCTTGATGCGGATCGCCATCGCCACCTGGTCGGCGGACAGCAGATTGGCCGCCTCGTTCAGACCCTTTTGGCCGGCCGCGTCGACGGCGTAGCGGATACGGGCGGCCTCGGCTGCGATGCGGGCGGCTTCACCGGACGCCTCGGCCTCGATCCGCGTCTTGTCGGCTGCGCCTTTGGCTTCCTCACGAAGGGCCTCGGCCTGATCGGCAGCAGCGGCCTTCTGGGCCTGGGCAGCCACCTTGATGCCGATCGCCTCGCGCTCGGCTTCCTTGCTCGCTTCGATCAGCTCGATGATCTTCTGACGCTCGGCCCCTTCGCGTTCGCGGACGGTCTTGACCTGTTCCTCGGCCGTCACGGCCAGGGCCAGGGCCTTGTCAGCTTCAGCCTGGGCTTCGGACTGCGCGCGAGATTTCTCGGCGACTGCAATAGAGCGGTCTTGCTCCGACAGCTCGATCGCCTTGGCCTTCTCGATGTTCTGGGTGTCGATGGCGCGTTCCTTGGCGATCTCACGCTCGCTGAGTTCTTGCTCCATCGCGATACGCTGCTGGGCCACGGCGCGGTCGGCATCGATCTTGGCGGTCTCGATCTGCTGCTGGGCGGTGATCTTGGCGCCTTCGGCCTCGCGTGATTTCTCGGCTTCCTGACGCGACACCTCGGCGGCCTGACCGGCGCGACGGATGGCCAACTCGCGCTCCTGCTCAAGCTTGGCATATTCTTCGTCGCGGTTGATCTCCAGCGTGCGACGCTGGGCTTCCAGGTTCTTGGTCCGGATCTGAACCTGGGTGTCCTGCTCGATGTCGTTGCGCAGCTTCTTGCGCAGTTCGATCTCCTCGGTCAGCCGGGTCAGGCCCTCCGCATCGAAGGCGTTCGACGGGTTGAAGTATTCCATGGCGGTCTGGTCGAGGCCGGTCAGCGAAACCGTCTCCAGCTCCAGGCCGTTCTTCAGCAGGTCTTCGCTAGAGACCTGCTGTACCTTCTGAACGAAGTGGGTGCGTTGCTCATGCAACTCGGTCATGGTCAGTTCAGCGGCCACAGAGCGCAGGGCGTCGACGAACTTGCCTTCGACCAGGTCTTTCAGCTGCTCGGGGTGCATTGTGCGCATGCCGAGGGTCTGGGCGGCCGAGGCAATGGCATCGGCGCTGGGCTGGACCCTCACATAGAACTCGGCCAGCACGTCAACCCGCATGCGGTCCTTGGTGATCAGGGCCTGCTCGTTCTTGCGCTCAACGGCAAGCCGCAGCGTGTTCATGTTGACCGGAATGGTCTCGTGCAGCACGGGCAGGATCAGCGCCCCGCCATTCATAACCACCTTCTCGCCGCCGAAACCCGTGCGAACGAACGACGTCTCCTTGGAGGCACGCTTGTAGAGGCGGGCGAAGATCAGGCCCAGGATCAGCAGGGCGACGAGGCCGCTTCCAGCGATGATGGCGATCTCGATCAGAGCAGGCATGTTCATGGGTACCCCCGTACTAGGAAAACTCTAAAGGTCGCGCAGGGACGCGCTGGTGTTCTGGATGGCAAAGAAGCGCGCGCCTGCGTGTCGCACGATGATCACTTGCGAGCCCTCTTCAAAAACCTCGCCGGCATCATCAGGCTCGATCATCACGTAGTGCGTCTGGCCGTGAACATCGCGGACGCGGGCCTGGGCGGCACTGCCGACCTCGGCCTTGCCGATGACGATGGTCGCCCAGCGGCCGACGAGGGTGTCTCGCGCAACGGCGGTGGTCTCGTCAGTGGGCAGGATTCTGGCGACGACGCGGCCGAACAGTCGGGTAAAGGGCAGGGCTGCGACCATGGCCAGCGGCACAGCCAGCCACCAGGGGCCGGGCCGGCCGAAGATCCCGGCGATCACCTGCTGCAGGATCAGGCCCACCAGCCCAAAGCTGAACAGGAAGACCACGATCAGCATCAGGAGCGGCAACTTGCCGACATTGAGCCAGTTGAGAAGCGAGGCGTGGCCGTCGACGTCACCATCCATGTCCGGAGGGTTCAGGCCGTCGCCCAGTGCCGCACTGCCGCCCAGGCCGAGCGCCTCGACGACGCCAATGAGTAGCATCAGCAGAAGTGCGGCGAGGAACGGGACATTGTCGCCGGAGGTCAGGAAGGCCAGCATTTGAGATCAGCCTGCTTGATTGGCGCGGTCGAGGAGGGCGGCGAGCCGCTCCTCGACCCGATGTCGGCGGGCCAGCTTGTCCAGCTCCGAAAGCTTGGCACCGCGGTCCAGGTCGACGGGTTCACTGGGCGGTGGCGTAGTGCGGGTCGCGTTCAGGCTCCGCAGATCTTCGCTCATCTCGCGGCGCGTGGCCTGAAGCGCCGACAGATAGCCCTCCAGCTCGGCCTGGCGATCTGCGGCACCGGCGACGGCGGATTCCAGCACCGGGACCTGGGCTTCAATGTCCAATTGATGCTCCAGGGCGGCGCGGATCAGATCCTCGCGGTCCTGGCTGAGGGCCAGGTCAATCTGGGCGGACAGCTCTTCGTGGCGGCTACTCTGCTCGGTCAGGCGTTTGGCAGCCAGATGGCGGGCGGCGATGGTCTTGCCCAGTTCGGCGCGGACCTCGTCGATGGCCTGGTCGACCTCGCGCAGGGCTTGCCGCCCCAAGGCGTCGGGCAGCACACCCTCAAGCGCCTCTACAATCGCGTGAGCCCCGCCGGCGACGATCCGACCCACCCGGGCCCCCAGGGTATCGGCCATGAGTTTTCTCACTTGGCGACGGCGGTTGTGGCCGCCGAGGTGATCAGGGTCATCAGGTCGTTCAAGGCCGCCAGCCGTCGTGCAACGACGCCGGAATCATAGGCCGGGGCGCTGGGCGTTACGGCCCAACGAAGCAATTGCTCGGTCATGCGGGCAGCGCAATCGACCAGCCGGGCCTCGTGACGGACCATCGCGGCCTCGTCGGCAGAGGCCATCTCGGCAGGGGTCGACAGGCTGATTGCCAGGAACTCCTCGACGCAGGTCAGCAGGCCCACCACCACACCCGAGCGACGTTCGGCCAGTTGCTCGGCCTCGCGCACGGCGCGAAGTGCTGGGCCCAGGGCCTCGTGGCTCGCGGTCAGGGCACCCGAAAAAGTTTCTGGTCGCTGACGCTGCAATCGGGCCAGGCGGATGAGTCCCCGCACTTTGTCACTGGACGTCACTGCCCCTTCCAGCTCGATTTGAGCAAGGAAGGCAGAATCGTCTTCGGAGAGCCTGACGCTCAGTGGCGTGTTTAGCGCGACCATAGGTGGAGCCTGCTTGTTTGTAAGACGTTTGTAAACAATGAAATTCAAACGTCTTACGTTTTTGCGTGCCGGCCTTCACATCAACACAAGCCCTCAACATTCGAGGCGAGGCCTGACCCCGGCCGGGACAATGTCCCGCGCAAGCCCGAAAAGGCCCAGCATCCCGGGTGCCGCTGCCTGGCTTTGCTGGATCCTCGCCCTTCCGAGTTCCTACCCTGGCGAAGCCAGCGCCATCGAACTGGCCGCCCGCAAGGCCGCCTTGCCGCGTTCTGCGAGCGCGTTGAACACCCGCCCGCGCGAGGCTCTCGGGTCCTCATCCCCAGAGCAGGCAAACCACAGGGCCGAGGCAAGGCGCGAGATCATTCCGGAGTAGAGCGCCAGCGGGCCGCCGCTCAACCCGAACTGGGCCAGCATGTCGCGCGCGGTGCCGCCATGGGAAAAGCGGATGATAGCACCTGCCCCAGCGAGCTCGGGTCGACGGACGGCCGCCAGGAATAGGCGTCGACGCAATGGGCTGGCGGGCGGATCGTCGACGACATGCCGCGCTATGCCCAGGAAAAAGCGTTCAACGGTAACGGGTTCGGGCACCGGGCCGTCCGCCGCGGTGGCGGCATCGGTCAGCATCTGCACCTGGCCCCGGATTGCCCCCGTTATAAGGTCCTCGATCGTGCGGAAATGGTGTGTCACCGAGCCTGTCGTAACGCCGGCCTGACGGGCGACGGTCCTGTGGGTCAGTGCCGCAAAGCCTGCGGTTTCGACGATCTGGGCCGCTGCGACAGCGATACGCATGGCGGCGGGCGAGATGGACGCTGCGGAGGGCACCCCGACTGCGGAGAGGGCCGTCGGCAGGGCTCCGCCGTCGACCCGGTAGGGCGCTCCAAGGTAGGTCGCGCCGAAGTGATCCAGGAGCTCGCGCAGGACCGCGCGTTCCATCCCGGGCGACCAGGTCGAGAGATGGTAGAGGGCCTCTGACTCGAACAACAGATGCAGCAGTCGACCATCAATCTCCTGGCGTCCGAAGGTCCTGGCGACCTGTAGCCAGAAGTCACGCCACAGGCGGGTCCAGCCTGCGCCTGGCTCGGTGCCGGCACAGGTGTTCAGGGCTTCCTGGTAGAGCAGGGCCAATGGCCGCGCATCCCGTGTCCAGGCATCGATCACGTATTCCAGGGCCTGGATTGCGCCATCCGCCGTAGGAGGGAGGGCTGCGATCTCGGCGGTTCGCGCGGCCAGCCATTCTGCGGTCCGCTCGACTCCAAGTCCGAAGGCGGACAATAACAAGTGTTCGATCGAGCCGAAGTTGTAGTTGATCGCACTCGGCGCAACCCCGGCTGCCGCTGCGATGGCGCGTGCCGAAGCCTCTGTGGCGCCCAGATCCGAAATCAGCTTCGCCGCCGACGCAACCAGGCGCCTGGCGGGTCTATCGTCCTCATTCGGATTGGGGGTGAAGTCATTCGCTAGGGGCAATTGGACCGTCGGGGATTCATGTCGCGCGATCATCCGTGACGGCACTGGCCAGCGCAAGCTTGCACTTTGCGCTGGGGATACCTTCATGGTCCTGAAACATAACATTCGTTCTAGGTTCATGTGCGGCGCGTAGCACCCCTACCGGAAGCCGGCGGCCTGTCGGGGGGCATCAGAGGGGTGTGTTGTGGGACAAGGTTTTTATCGGAGTACATTGCGCGCAGCCCTGCTGACCGGCGGTGCGACCCTTGCCGTTGCTGGCCAGGCCTTGGCGGCCGATGCTCCCGCCGCAGCGCCCACCGAGGGAGACCGGGTCAGCCTCCAGGAGGTCGTGGTCACCGCCCAGAAGCGCAAAACCAACCTGCAGGATACGCCGATCGCGATCTCGGCTATCGATAGCGAGGGTCTGAAGGCGCGCCACGTTCAGTCGATCGACGACCTGGGCGACGGCACGATTCCCTCGCTGCGCGTGGCACCGTTCTTCGCCCGCAAGTCGGCCCTCACGATCGGCATGCGCGGCGTGGGGTCGTCGGGCGACGCCAACCAGCCGGCGCGTGACCAGGCGGTCGGAGTCTACATCAACGGCGTCTATCTGGGGCGGGCCCAGGGCCTGGGTTCAGCGCTCTATGACGTCGAGCGCATCGAGGTGCTTAAGGGCCCGCAGGGCACGCTGTTCGGTCGCAACACCGAAGGTGGCGCGATCAGCATCGTGACCAAGGCCCCCACCGGCGAGTTCGGTGCGAGCACGACCCTCGGCTATGGCAACTACGGTGCCTACAAGGCCGAGACCCACGTTGACCTGCCGGCCATCAATGATGTCAGCATCAAGATCGATGCCTTGCTGAGCAAGCGCGACGGCACGGTCGAAAATCCGACGTCCTCGGGCCAGCCGGACTTCAATGGGTACGACAAGCGCGGCTTCCAGGTTGAAGCGCTTTGGAGGCCGACCGACAAGCTGAGCGTCGGCTATGCCTTTGACGACGCCTATGACGCGACAACGCCCTACTATGTCCAACTGGTCAAAAAGGGGGTCCTGGCCCTGGCACCGGCCTCGCCGCTGCAGCCTGGCCGGGCTGAGCGCGCCAATATCGGCGTGCCGCTGCGCCAGAGCGAAGGTTTCACGTTCGGCCATCGCCTGAACCTGAACTGGACGCTGTCGGACAACCTCGAACTGAAATCGATCAGCGCCTACCGCAAGCTCAAACAAGGTCAGTACGACAACGGTGCCGTCGCCCTGTCGGTGTTCTCGCCGAACGGCAATTTTGCCCGCTACAGCATCGCCAACTTCCACCAGAAGCAATACAGTCAGGAATTCCAGGCCATCGGTCACACGGACCATGTGCAGTATGTGCTCGGGGCCTTCTATTTCCACGAGACGGTGGATGACAGCGCCCAGACGCCCAACTCCATGCAATGGAACGCGACGGGCACTGGCTACACCACGCTGAACCTGAACCTGAACGGCGTGCTGTTCGACCGCGCCTCCGAGGCCGACACGACCAGCTACGGTGTGTTCGGTCAGGCCGTCTGGACACCGGCGATCCTCGATGACGCCCTTCATCTGACGGTCGGTGGCCGCCTGACCAAGGACGAAAAGACCGGTTCGCTGAATACGGTCAACGGTGCCACGCCCAGCTATGTCGATGCCAGCAAGACGACGATCGTGGGGGCCATCCCGCTGGACGAGTCGTGGAGCCGGTTCGATCCGCTCGTCACTGTGGCCTACACCCTGGCTCCGAACATCAATGTCTATGGCCGCTGGAGCACGGGCTACAAGGCCGGCGGCGCCAACTCGCGGTCACTGACCTATCGCGCCTTCGATCCGGAAACGGTGTCGATGTACGAGGTCGGGGCCAAGAGCGAGTTCTGGGACCGTCGTGCCCGTCTCAACGTCGCGGCCTATAGCGGCGACATCAAGGACGCCCAGGTCGATTTCAACGTCCTGATCGTCAACAACAATCGCGGTACTCTGGAAACCACCAACGCCGCCACGGGCAAGACCAAGGGCGTGGAAGCCGACCTTACGCTGGTGCCGGTCGAGGGCCTGACCCTGACGGCGGGCTATGCCTATACCAAGGTCACCCTGTCCAAGGCGTTCAACCCGTTCACCAACGCCCTGGCGACGATCTATCCGATCTATACGCCGGAGAACGCCTATAGCTTCGCGGCGGATTACGAGCGGCCGGCCTTCGGGGCGACGCTCAAGGCGCACCTGGATGCGGCCTATGCCGATGCCCAGCATACCTCGACGACCGATCCGACCTTTGGCGATGACTCGCTCATCGTGAATGGTCGCCTGGCCCTGACGGACATCCGGGCCACAGAGGATGGGCCCGCCCTTCAGCTGTCGCTGTGGTCGCGTAACCTGCTCAACGAGTCCCACGCCTTTTTGAAGAACACCAATGCGGTGCTCGGGACCTACGCGATCTTCAATGAGCCGCGCACCTACGGCGTCGAGTTGAACGTCAAATTCTAACCCCCTCAGGGCCAGAGAGCCGGACGGGGGTGGTCCCGTCCGGTCTCCAACATCGGGAGACGAACCATGGATCGTCGTCATTTCCTGGCGGCCGCTGCTGCCAATACCGCCCTGGCCGTCACGCCCTCGGCCTTTGCGGCCGAGACGCTGGAGGGCAAGGCCACCCGCGTCGCCGGCAAGGGCGTCCAGCTGGAGTGGAACGCCAAGTCCGCGCGAACCGCAATCTATGTCTCGACGGACCCCGCTGCGCCGCGCCGCGCCATGCGCCAGGTGAAGACCGGCGTGACCGGCGGCCAGATCGAGATTCAGGCCGAGATCGCGCCGCGTCCGTACTATCTTCTGGCGGCCGACGGCCGCGAGACGCGGGTCGCCGAGCGGCTGCTGCCCCTTCAGGGCGGCCGCAATTTCCGTGATCTGGGTGGCTATCGCGCCGCAGGCGGTCGCCAGGTGCGCTGGGGCAAGATCTATCGGTCGGGGGTGATGAGCGGCCTCACCAATGGCGATCTGGACTATCTGTCCAAGCTGGGCGTGAAGGTGATCTGCGACCTGCGCAATCCCAGGGAGCGCCAGGATGAGCCCAGCCCGCTCCTGAAGGCCAATGTCCCTGAGGTGGTGGCCTTTGACTACGACATGAACGCTTCGATGGCGCTTCTGGCCACGGCCAGGACCCGAGAACAGGCCATCGATGTTTTCGCCACCGCCTATCTGCAGTTCCTCGAGACCCTGACCCCGAACTATACCGACCTCTTCGCGAGGCTGGCGGCCGGCGAGGCGCCGCTGGCGTTCAACTGTAGCGCGGGCAAGGATCGTACGGGCATGGCCTCGGCCCTCATCCTGTCGGTTCTGGGTGTCGCGCGTGAAACCGTGGTGGCCGACTACGCCCTGACCCAGGTCTATACCCCTCCGTCGCTCTACAAGGCGCAGATGGCGCAGGCCGGGCGCGTGTCGGGCGGAGGCCTGACGGCGGAGCAGGCCCGGGCTTTCGCGCAGATGCCTCCTGAGGTTCTGGACATCATCATGGGTTCGGACCCGGCAGTGATGCGTAAGGCCCTGGCCCAGGTCGACGACAGGTTCGGCGGTCCGGTCGCGCTCGCCAAGGCCCGCTTTGGACTCACGGACGCCAGGATCGCCTCCATCCGCGGGGCCTATCTGGCCTAGGCTGGAGACTTCACGACAGGGTTTGCCGGTCAGCCTTGGGGTCCTGTCGTGAAGTCCTTGATGCTCGGAGCAGGAACCCCGGCTGCGTCAGCCGCGGGTGTTGGTGCTTTTGTCCTCAGTCTGACGACGTCCCGAACGGCGCTTGGATGAGGCGTTGGGGGTGGTCACTCGGGCCGCTTCCGACAAGCTCATGGCAGGGGCCAGTTGCAACAGCCGCTAGACGCTGGAGCGCGCATAGGCCGTCAGGCCCTCCACCAGGGCGTCGAAGACGAGCCTCACGCGGCGTACATCGCGCAGGTCCTCGTGGGTCACCACGAAGGTCTCGAGACTGATGGCGAGGTCAGGGACTATGCGCTCCAGGGAAGGGTCACGGGCGGCCAAACCCAACTGACAGAAGCCAACGCCTATTCCGGCACGGATCGCCGCCAGTTGCGCAAGATCGCTGTCGGCGCGAAATGCGAAGTCCTGGGAACCGAGATCTACGCCGCTCGCCACCTTGATGGCGCGGACACCGGCTGTTTCGGTCTCGAAGCCGACGAGTGGCAAAGATTTGGCTTCCGCCAGGGACGAGGGGCGGCCCCAGGCGTCCAGCAAACTCTTATGCCCGTAAAGGCCAACCGCGATGGTTCCGACCCGTTTGGCCACCAGCGCCTCCTGGACGGGGCGGACCATGCGCACGGCGATGTCGGCCTCGCGGCGTAGCAGATCTTCGGCGCGATTGGATAATGCCAGTTCGAAAATCAATCCCGGATGCGCCTTGCTGATCTGGGCGAGGATGGGGGGCAGGACCTCCATGCCGATCACCTCGCTGGCGGTGATGCGCACGGCTCCTGCGGCCGCGCTCGCCTCCGCCGATGCCGTGCGCGCGAAGGACGCCGCCGCAGCCGCCATGGCCTCGGCAGGCGCTGCCAGCTCACGCGCCAGGGCTGTGGGCGTCAGACCCATTGGAGACCGGGTAAACAGAGCTACGCCCAGATGTCGCTCGAGGTCCTCGATCCGGCGGCGCACAGTCGGTTGCGCGGTCCCCAGCATCCTGGCCGCACCGGAGAGGCTGCCCTCACGCAGGACGGCCAGAAAGGCGCGCTGTTGCTCCCAGTCGATCGTCTCGGCGGCAGGGCGGCTCATAAGAAAATGACTAGCTGATCGATCATTCCTGTCAATTCCTGATGAGTGCGGTCGCGGGCATCCTGACGACATCAACCACGTGAGGCGTTCGCCATGACTGAAGTTCAAGCCCGGACCGCACTAATTCTCGGTGCCAACGGTGGTGTCGGCCGTGAAACCGCCGCGGCGCTCGCCCGCCATGGCTGGAAGATCCGCGCTCTGGTGCGGACCCCTGCTCCGTCATCAGTCCATGCAGGCTGGGACTATGTCATCGGCGACGCGATGGACCGTGATGCCGTTGTCGCCGCAGCCGAGGGGGCGGACATCATCGTGCACGCCGTCAACCCACCAGGCTATCGCGACTGGGACAAGCTGGTCCTGCCGATGATCGACAACACGATTGCCGCCGCCGAAGCCAGCAGGGCTCGTATCCTGCTGCCAGGCACGATCTACAACTACGGGAGCCAGGACTATCCGTTGCTCTCGGAGGATACGCCGCAGCGGCCCCGGACCCGCAAGGGCAAGATTCGGGTCGCCATGGAAGCCAGGCTGGAGGCCGCGTCGGCCCATGGCGTCCGCTCTCTCATCCTGAGGGCCGGTGACTATTTCGGTCCAAACGCCGGCAACAACTGGTTTGGTCAGGCGCTGGTGATCCCAGGTAAGCCCCTCAAGGCCATTACCTATCCGGGCAAGACCGGTGTCGGCCATGCCTGGGCCTACCTGCCGGACGTCGCCGAGACCTTTGCCCGGCTCGCTGACCAGGAGCAGGACCTCCCGGCCTTCGCGCGGTTTCATTTCGACGGCCAATGGGATCCCAACGGTACAGCGATGACGGCAGCTATTCGTCGGGCCGCCGGTGCGCCGCACATGCCGATCCGAAGCTTGCCGTGGGCTGTGCTGGGGCTGATTGCGCCGTTCAATGAGACCCTGCGCGAACTGATTGAAATGAAGCCCCTGTGGCGAGCAGCAGCCCGTCTCGACAACAGTCTGCTGGTGGCGCGCCTGGGGCAGGAGCCGCGCACGCCGCTCGACCAGGCTGTTGAGGCAACGCTCGCGGGCCTTGGCGTCAGGATTTCCAATCCCCGGACGGTGGCCAAACCGGTCAAACCCGCGCGGGCATCAAACTGACAGGCGGGCGGTCACGGCAGCATTGATTTGCAACGGGCCCGCTCAACACCGCTGCTGGGGGCCGGAGGGCGCGGCTTCGGTTCCGACTAGAGCCGACGTTCAAAGACTGAAATCGCTTGCCGCAGCCGATAGAGCTGCGCCTGACGCCCGCCGGTTTCCGCCCGCAAGCCCTCGACGGCTTCGATCAGGGCCAGTTCGGTCAGTTTGCGGCGGAACGAACTCTTGTCGATGCGGGCTGCGCCAAGAGCGATCTGGTACGTGGCCTGTAGCTCACTGAGGGTAAAGGTCTCGGGCAGAAGACGTGCGGGGAGCGTTGAATAGGCTCCCTTGGACCGCAACCGACCAACTGCTGCAGCCAGAATCTGAGCGTGGTCGAACGGCAGGTCGCGGGCTTCGTCAACAGGTGTGAGGGCGACGTTGCCGCCATCACCCAAGGCCTTCGTCAGGCGATCCAGCGGGGTAAGGGCGAGATAGGCCACCGAGACCGACCAGCCGCGCGGGTCGCGCTTTGGGCCGGAGAAGGTGGATAGCTGCTCTATGAAGAAGCCCTCCAACCCGGTCTTCTGGCGCAACACTCTCGTCGCCGTGGCGTCGGTATCCTGGTCCTTGTCCGCATGGACGTAGCCGCCGATCAGGGCGCTGCGTCCCGCGAACGGCTCGCTCTCCCGCCTGATCAGCCCGACGGCGAGTTGTCCGTCCACCACCGTGAGCAGCACGACATCTGCGGTGACGATCTGTTTGTGGTCCGGTGGAACAACCTGATGCATACGGCACTGTAGGGCAATTTTAAGTTAGTTGCAAAATACACTTTACTACAAAGTTTGACAGCCCTAGGGTCTGCCCATCGGAAGACACCGTCGGGTGAGCAGAGGAGGGACGATCATGGGTTCGGGACGTTGGAGCCAGTCAGCCTGGGATGACTACGCCAGCCGCAATGTGCGCGGTCGTTCGCGCGATGAGATCTTCACGGCGCGCCGCATGGACCCGGAGTTCGATCCCGCGCGGATCGGGGTGCGGGAATCGCGGGATGGCGAGGACAACCCCCTGTCCACGCCGATCATCCTGGCGTCGGATGTCACCGGGTCGATGGGCGTGATCGCACACGAGTTGATGAACAACGGCCTCAACACCCTCGCAACCGAAATCTACGAACGTCGGCCGGTATCTGATCCTCACGTCATGGTCATGGCGGTGGGCGACGCGAAGACCGACATGGCACCGCTGCAGGTCACCCAGTTCGAGGCTGACATCCGCATCGCCGACCAGGTGCGCCGGCTGTGGCTGGAGGGCGGCGGTGGCGGAAATGGCGGGGAGTCCTACTCGGCCGCTCACGCATTCGCCGGCCTGCGGACTGACGTAGACAGTGTCGCCAAGCGCGGCCGTCGCGGCTACCTGTTCACCATCGGCGACGAGCCCATTCACGACGGTCTGACCCGCGACGAACTGACCAGCATCTTTGGCGAAGACGTCGAGCGTGGCCTGTCGGCGCGGGAATGCCTGGCGCTGGCGCAGCGGAGCTACGACGTGTTCCACGTCGTGGTGATGCAGGGCTATGCGGGCCAGGACCTGGGTCGGGTATTGCGGACCTGGAAGCCTTTGCTGCCCGGCCGGCTGCTGATCCTCGACGATCACCGCCACCTCCCGGAAGTGGTCGTCTCGGCCATCCAGGTCGCGGAAGGCGCAGACCCTGCCACGGTCGCCGGCAGCTGGGCGGGCCAGGCTTCGCCGGTGGTCGCGCGGGCCCTGCAGGACATGCACCGCGCGTCCGGCACGGGCGGGCTCCTGCGCCGGCTTCTGGGCTAGGGAGGCGAGCATGGGCAAGTCCATCGGCCAGGCGGTGATCGGAGCCGGCTACGGGGACGAAGGCAAGGGTCACCTTGTCGACGCCCTCGCAGCCGGGGCAATCGGCCAGCCCGTCGTGGTGCGGTCGAACGGCGGAGCGCAGGCGGGGCACACCGTGACCCTGCCCGACGGTCGCCGGCATGTGTTTCATCATGTCGGATCGGGAGCCCTGGCCGGAGCCTCAACCCACCTGTCGCGCTTTTTCGTGCATCATCCGATGCTGCTGGACGCCGAGCGTGCGGCTGTGGCGGCACTGGGCGGTTGCGCTGACATCACCGCCGATCCGCGCGGCCTGGTCACTACTCCTTGGGACATGCTGATCAATCAGGCCGTCGAGCGTTCACGCGACGGCGGCCGGCACGGCAGCTGCGGCCTCGGGTTCGGCGAGACCATCGAGCGCTCTCTGAGCCCGGCCTTTGCCCTGACCGTCGCGGATCTCGCGGGACGGGCGCTCAGGGGGCGCCTGCAGGCCATCCGCGTTGACTGGGTCAAGCGGCGGCTGACCACACTCGGTGTGACCTCGCTGTCGGCGAACGAGGCCCGGGTGCTGGACGACGAGGGGGTGCTGGAGGTCTTCCTCGAAGATTGCCGCCGCTTCGCCGGTACGGTCGGCCAGTCGTCAGACGCCGGGCTGGCTGCACGTGGACCGGTGATTTTCGAAGGGGCCCAGGGCCTGCTTCTGGACCAGGCGATTGGTGTCTTTCCCCACGTGACCCGTTCGCACACCGGGCTGGTCAACATGGTCGCCATTGCTCGCGAAGCAGGTCTGGAAGGCATCGAAGCGCTCTACGTCACCCGCGCCTATGCGACGCGGCACGGGGCAGGGCCGCTGCCGGGTGCGATCGAGGCTCTGGACGAGTTCGACGTTGTCGATCCGACCAACCTCCCGAACGCCTGGCAGGGCAAGATCCGTTATGCCCCGCTGGATCTCGACCGCCTCGAGGGCGCCATCGCCGCCGACCGGGCGCTGTGTGATCCGGGGGGCGTCGCGATCCGCGCCAGTCTCGCCGTGACCTGCCTCGATCAAGCGCGCGGCCACGCGCGGCTCGTGGACAGTGGAGCGACCGTCTGGCGAGCGCCCGAAGCGCTTGCCCGGGCGGTGAGCGCGAGGCTAAGTCTGGCTTTAAAGGCGGAGAGCTGGGGTCCCGACAGAAACGGGGTTCGTCTGCGCGAACCCGCCGTCACCTTGGCGGCCTAGCCACCGAAAGACTTCGCCGTGCCGCTTTCCGACGATGCGCCAGAGCTTGCCGTTTTCATTGGCCGTTTCGAGCCCTTCCACAACGGCCACCTCGAAGTCGTCCGGCGTGGCCTCGCCGAGGCCAGTCGCCTGCTGATCGTGATCGGTTCCGACGGGGCTGCGCGCCGGGCTGATTTCCTGCCGTTCACCACCAGCGAACGTCGGGAGATGATCCTCGCCAGCCTGCCGCGAGAGGACCATCATCGGGTCGTGTTCAAGGGCGTGCCCGACCTCGGCGACATCATCGCCTGGGCGGATCGGGTCCGGGGACTGGTCGCGGAAGCTCTGGATCAAGCGGGTCTCGGTGCCGATGCGCCTGTGACCCTGATCGGCTGCTCGAAGGACCGGTCCAGCTACTATCTGAGCGTCTTTCCAGAGTGGAATTCCATCGCCGTGCCGCATCTGGGCGAACTGTCGGCGACGCCGATCCGGGAGGCCTATTTCGGCGAGGACCCGGAGGGTGTGTCAGCCTGGCTGGCAGGTCCGGGCCGGGAACAGCTGCCCCCGGCGGTCGTGACCTGGCTCAAGGCGTTTCGCGCCGAGCCGGCCTATGGGGAGATGCTTGCAGAACTGGCCTATGCGCGGCGCTACCGCGAAGCTTGGAGCCGCGCGCCCTATCCGCCCATCTTCGTCACCGCCGACGCCGTAGTCATCCAGGACGGGCATGTGTTGCTGATCCGTCGCAAGGGGCAGCCGGGACAAGGACAGTGGGCGCTCCCGGGTGGCTTCGTCGAGCAGGATGAGTTCGTCGTCGATGCCGCCTTGCGAGAGCTGGAAGAGGAGACCGGTATCGCGGTTGCGGAGGCGGACCTGCGCGCGGCCATTGTTGCGACCCGGGTCTTTGACGCGCCGTTCCGCGACATGCGCGGCCGGATGATCACCCATGCCACGCTGTTTCACTTGCGGCCGCAAACGCCGGAGCTGCCCACGGCCGTTGGGGCAGACGATGCCGACCTTGCGTCCTGGGTCCGGTTGACCGACCTGCGGCGCGAGGCGCTGTTTAGTGACCACTTTCTGATCATCCAGGCCATGGCGAGGCTGACCGCTGAGACCGGTCACGCCCTACAGCACGTGGATTAGGAGACTGCATGGACCTCGCCAAGCGGGCTTTCGACCAGAGCTTCCACATCGACCCGATCGTGCGCTCGCTGCTCGACACCGATTTCTACAAGCTGCTCATGGGGCAGTTCATCTATGAGCGATTTCCCGACGTTCAGGTCACCTTCGGGCTGACCAACCGGACCCGTTCGGTCCGTCTCGCCGACCTAATTCCCGAGGAGGAGTTGCGAGCGCAACTGGACCATGTGCGCGGTCTGAGCTTCCGGCCGAACGAACTGATCTGGCTATCGGGCGCGACCTTCTATGGGCAGAAGCGGATATTCCAGCCGGGTTTCATCGACTTTCTGCACGCCCTGCAGCTGCCTGACTACGACCTGCGCAAGGAAGATGGACAATTTGTCCTGACCTTCACCGGATCCTGGGCGCAGACAACCTGGTGGGAGATCCATGCCCTTTCGATTGTCAGCGAGCTGAAGAGCCGGGCGGCCCTTCGCCAGCGGGGCGCAATGGAGCTTGACTTCCTCTATGCGGGAGCCAAGGCCAAGCTGCTGGCGAAGCTCAAACGGTTGTCGAGTCTTGAGGGTCTGGCGCTGTCGGATTTCGGCACCCGCCGGCGTCATTCGTTTCTTTGGCAGGAGTGGGTCGTTCTGGCGATGGCCCAGGTGCTGGGTGAACGCTTCGTCGGCACCAGCAACGCCTTTCTGGCCATGAAACACGGTCTCGACGCCAAGGGCACAAACGCCCATGAACTGCCGATGGTGCTTGCGGCCCTGGCGACGGACGACCTGGCGCTGAAGGCCAGCCAGTATGCCCTTTGCCAGCAGTGGCAGGAGACCTATTCGGGTAATCCTCTGGTCGCCCTGCCGGACACTTTCGGCACCACCCAATTCCTGAAAGATGCACCGGACTGGCTGCCGCTGAACTGGCGTGGCTATCGGCCCGACTCCAAGGCACCGGTGGCGGCGGGCGAGGAGATCAGGGGTTGGCTGCAGGGCCATGGCGTCGTTCCGATGAGCCGTTTTGTGCTGTTCTCAGACGGTCTGGACGTCCGCATCGATGGCTTTGAACCCCACGGCGAGGACATCGGCGACATTCACCGGCACTTCGAGGGGCGCATCGGGCAGGCCTATGGCTGGGGCACTAATGCCAGCAACGACTTCCGGGGCTGCGATCCGCGCGCCGAGAGCGTGTTCGATCCGATCTCGCTGGTCTGCAAGGTGACGGCCGCCGGGGGCAGGCCGGCCGTCAAGCTGTCGGACAACTACAACAAGGCCTCGGGACCGCCTGAGGAAATCGCCCGCTATCGCCGGGTGTTCGGGGACGAAGGCGTGCACGGCGCCCCGGTCCAAGTCTGAGACCTGAAGGACGCAAGCCCATGATCAACCTCAACAGTCCCGCCTCGACCGACGTGCTTGTCGTCATCGACCCTCAGATCGATTTCTGTCCGGGCGGCGCGCTGGCGGTGCCTGGCGGCGACGAGATCATGCCGCTGGTGAACCGGTTGGCCGAGCGGTTCGCTCATGTCGTACTGACCCAGGACTGGCACCCGCACAATCAGATCTCGTTTGCGTCGACCCATGGTGCCCAGCCGTTCTCGACCATCCAGGCCCCTTATGGCGAGCAGGTGCTGTGGCCTGATCACTGTGTTCAGGGCAGCCCGGGGGCAGACTTCCATCCGCTGATCAAGAGCGGTCTCGCTGACCGGGCCGAGGTCATCATCCGCAAGGGCTACAACGCCGCCGTCGACTCCTATTCGGCGTTCTTCGAGAACGACAAGACGACGGCCACAGGCCTCGCCGGTTACCTGCGCGAACGGGGGCTGACGCGTTGCGTACTCGTCGGGCTCGCGCTCGACTTTCGCGTCCGCTACTCGGCTGAAGACGCCGTCAGCGAGGGCTTTGAAGCGATGGTGGTTACGGATGCCACCCGCGCCATCAATATGAACGGATCACGCGATGCGGCGGTCAAAGCGCTTCGGGCCTGTGGCGTTGACCTCGTGAGGGCAGCGTAGTCCAACTTTGAGTTCCTGCGCGGCTTTCAAGCTGTCAATGCCGGCCCCTGGCCCAATCGGTCACGGGTGAGACATCAGTTCTGACCTCTTGAAACCGCGATGCCGAGACTTGACGCCCAGGCGTTCAGGTCGCCCCGTTTCAGGGCGGTGGCCATCATTTCCGGAAAGAGATCTGGTGTGCAGGCGAAGACCGGCGCGCCAAGGTCTGCAATGGCGGCGGCCATACCAGCGTCATAGGATGGACGGCCGTCGTCGTTCAGGGCGAGCAAAACGATCAGGTTGACGCCACTATTCACCAGGGCCGCGGCCCGGCCCAGCATCGCTTTGGCGTCGCCGCCTTCGTACAGGTCGGTGACCAGCACCAGATGGGTCTGGGATGGATCACTGATATTGGCCTGACACCAGGCGAGCGCCTGATTGATATCCGTGCCTCCACCGAGCTGGATGCCGAACAACACATCGACCGGGTCGGCCAGGTCGTCTGTCAGGTCTGCCACAACGGTGTCGAAGACCGCAAGTTTGGTGCGCATCGCCGGGATCGAGGCCAGCACGGCCGCGAAGATCGAGGCGTAGACCACCGAACTGGCCATCGACCCGGACTGATCAACGCAGAGCACCACCTCATCGAGGCGCCGGCGGCTGCTTGCCCGGCCAAAGCCAATCAGTTTTTCCGGCACGATGGTCCGGTGTTCGGCCTGCCAGTGGCGCAGGTTCGCGCGGATTGTGCGGGGCCAGTCAATGTCACCGGGGCGGGGACGGAAGGTGCGCTGGCTGCGATTGAGCGCCCCCCGCACGGCCTGGGCGGTCTGGCCTTCAAGGCGGGCCAGCAGTTCATCAACCACCTTGCGCACCACCTGTCGGGCCGTTTCCTTCGTTTTCTCCGGCATCACTGAGCGCAGAGAAATCAGGTCGGCGATCAGGTGCACGTCGGCCTCGACCGCGGCCAGGAACTCCGGCTCCAGCAGCATCTGGCGCAGGCCCAGCCGCTCGAAGGCGTCTCGCTGAACCATCTGCACCACCGGGGCGGGGAAGAACTCGCGCACGTCACCCAGCCAACGCGAGACCTTGGGGGCTGAGGCACCCAGCGAGCCCTTGCGAGCCGCCCCATCGCCGCCCGGGCCGTAGAGGGCGGTCAGGGCCGCGTCCAGTCGTTGATCTCGCGGATTCAACGCCCCATCCCCGTCCTCGGCACCCAGGACTAGACGCCAGCGGCGGCGGGCGTCCCCGGCCGTCGGCGTGACCGATTCCTCCGGAACGGGGGCGTCCTGGCTCATGCGCTCATTCCCAGCAGGGTCTTCAGCAGCGGTAAAGCGGCCTGGAAGGTGGCGCTGTCGTTACCGATGGTCGTTACGCCCGGGGCATCTGTGGCGCGAACACCGGTTGTGGCGTTTAGAAGGTGGCGGCGTTCCATGCGGTCCAGGCCGGAAAACGCTCGCCGCAATTGGGGAAGGAGGCCATCGAGGTCCTCGGCTGGTATCTGCCGCAGCCAGCTATCCAGTAGGTCGAGCAGGGGCTGATCGTGCAAGAGCAGCCGGCCGGCGTCGTCGAGGAACCCCTCGAGCCAGGCGGCGGCGTCTGTGGGCGGTATGGCCGGCGATAGGGCGCGCGAGAGTCGTTTGGCGGTGACATCGACGCCGCCGCCGCCATCATGCAGCTTGCGGGCCGCGAAGCCGCGCAGGCGGGGCGCGACCGCCACATCCTCGATCATCCGGCCCAGGGCGGCGCGCCAGTCTGCGACAAGCTCTGGACGATCCAGCAGGGGCAGGGCCTGCTCCAACGCGGCGGCGGCACTCAGCATGAGACCGGCCGCACCGTCGTCAAGCTGGCGACAGGCGACCGTCAGGCCGACGCAGACTTCCTCGACCATGGCCTCGATCAGCCGCCGCAACGGGGCTTCGGGAATGGCGCGGGCCTGGCCATAGCGAAGGGTTTCGGCCAGGGGCGCGGCGGCGCGCATCAGTGCGCCGACGTCGCCGGATCGGGCGGCCACGGCCTGCAGGCGGTCGATACAGCGCTCGGCGGCGCGCGGGAGATCGGCCAGCAGGGTGGCGCGCACCAACTCGGCGATGGCAGCAGGATCGTCACGCGCTTCGGCGCGCTCGACGGCGGCCTCCGAGGCAGCGTCCAGAATGGTCACACCCCAGCGCAGTGCTTCGGCCAGGGCCACGCCCAACTCGGGTTCCCACAGCAGGATCCAGCGCTCGCGGAACGTGCCGCGACTGCCACCGACGTCGGTCAGCCGACCCCACGGCACGTCGATCAGGGTCAGGCGGTGCAGAAGGGCCGACTTGGCCAGACCAGTTTCCGAGCGCAGGTCCAGGCTGGCCTCATTCTCGACTGCCTCAGGCTTGAGCCGCAGTTTCTTCTGCTGGCGCGCCAGGTCGGCCAGCAGCGGCATCAGCGGGACGGCGGCGTCGATGCTCCCGACCCGCGATCCGATCACCAGCCGCTGCTCGATCAGTCGCATCGGTGCGTCCTGGCCGTGGCACAGGGTGGCAAGGCTGGCCTCATTCAACTCGTCCAGACCCGGAGCGGCGCGATCGCGCAACGCCGCCAGGGTCTCAGCCAGCCGGACGGCTTCGATCACCGAAGCAGTCGAAGCGGGCAGACCCTCGTCACGCAGCAGTCTGGCCACCTGCGCCTGCCAGCCGACGGCCAGGGTCCTGACGTCGAGGGCCTCGCGGCCTTCCAGCGCCGCCCACAGATGGCGGTACCAGCCGGGCGATACCACGCCGGCGCCATAGCCTGAGTGGCGGGCCAGGCGGGCATCGGTCCAGGGGGTCCAGGTGACGGCGACCTCGGTCTTGGGCAAGCCCTTGAGCAAGGCCCGGTCGTCCTTCAGCGGAACATTTCGGCGCAGGGCGGGCACGTGCCAGGCCCCGACTACGGCCGCGACCGGACCTTCGCAGGCGTCCAGGCCCGCACGGATCGCCAGCCGCATGTGCGCCTCGCGCCTTGCTTCGCGCAGGGTCTCGTCCGTGGCCGGATCCTGGTCGAGCTCAGCACGCTCGCGCACGGCGGTCATGGCCGTCTCGATGGCGGCGAACAGGGTTTCGGGGTGGCTCCCTTCCTCGATCAGGCTGTTCCACCAGGCCTCGACGTCGCTGTAGCCGGCCAACCCGGCCAGGGCCGCTAGCGGGTCGGGGGATTCAGACTGCGGTGTTTCGGTGACGACGGCTTCGTGGGGCTCGTCGGGTGGAGCATTTTCCGGTTCGGCTTCGGGCTTTTCGGCTTCCGGGCCATCGATGCTGGTCTCTGCCGCCGCACGCAGGGCCAGATTGTGAGTGGCCGGAAGGTCGATGAAGCGCACTGGCCGGTCGTGGGTCTGCGCCCAGCGGATTGCGATCCATTCAGGCGAGAACTCGGCGAGTGGATAGAAGCTCGCCAGGCCCGGTCGGTTGGGCGCGTGGGCCAGCAGCGCGACCGGCGGGACCATGTCCGGCGAGGCGGCGAAGGCCAGAACGGCCTCAGCCTCAGGCGGCCCCTCGATAAGAACCATCGCCGGATCCAGCCGGTCCAGCGCCCGCGCAAGGCTGTGGGCGCAGCCAGGGCCGTGGTGACGGATGCCGAAAAGATGGAGCCGATCGCTCACAACACCTCGCGGATCGCGCCATACAGGTCGCTCCAGCCCTTGCGGGTCTTGACCACCGTTTCGAGATACTCGGCCAGTACCACGGCGTCCTGCACCGGGTCCTTGACGACGGCCCCGACGATGTTGGCCGCCAGACTTTCGGCATTGATCACGCCGGAGCCAAAGTGGCCGGCCTCGGCCCAGGCACCGATGGTTACGGCAATCGCCTCGGCCGTGCTCAGGGTGCCGCTGGGCGACTTCAGCTTCATGCGACCGTCGGCGGTCTCGCCGGAGCGCAACTCACGGAACAGGGTCACCACCCTTTCGATCTCGGCGGTGGCCGACTTGACCGGGGGAAGGGCCAGGCTAGCGCCCAGTTCGGCCACACGCTTGGAGACGATTCCGACCTCCTCCTCGAAGCTGGACGGCAGCGGCAGGACCACGACGTTGAAACGGCGTTTCAGCGCAGCCGAGAGGTCGTTCACGCCCTTGTCGCGATTGTTTGCGGTGGCGATCACGTTGAAGCCGCGCCGGGCGTGGACCGCCTCGTTCAATTCGGGGATTGGAAGCATCTTTTCCGACAGAACCGTAATCAGGGTGTCCTGCACGTCGGCACCCATACGGGTCAGCTCCTCCAGCCGCACGATGGCTCCGTCCTCCATGCCCCGCATCAGCGGCGTAGGGGTTATGGCGGCGCGCGATGGTCCCTGGGCCAGCAGCATGGCGTAGTTCCAGCCGTAGCGGATCTGGGTTTCGTCGGTGCCGGCCGTACACTGGATCAAGCGCTGGGACGAACCCGAGACCGCCGCGGCCAGGTGTTCCGACACCCATGACTTGGCCGTTCCCGGCACGCCCAGCAGCAACAGCGCGCGGTCTGTGGCCAGGGTTGCGACGGCCGTCTCGATCAGACGACGGTTGCCCACATACTTGGCGCTGATCGTTGTGCCGTCCTTGGCCTTGCCGCCCAGAAGATAGGTGACCACGGCCTGGGGCGACATTCTCCAGCCCTCGGGCCGTGGTCGCCCGTCGTCCTTGGCGAGAGCGGCCAGTTCGAGCGCGAACAGATCCTCGGCAGCCAGCCGAAGTTGGTGGGAAGGATCAGACAACGGGCGTCTCCGAAGGCTCGGACGGTTTGGAGGGAGCGGCCAGTCGGGCCAGGAAGGCCAGGTAGGCAGCGGTCTTGGGTTGGCGCGCCGGCGGGATCGCGGCCAATGCATCAGTGACGGCACGGGCCACCTGCCACGGCATGGCGGCCACGGCCCGCAGCAGGACAGGGTCGGGATCGAACCTGTCGCTGGATACGACCAGCTGGATCACGTCGTTCAGCCAGCGCCGCCAGGGCTGACTGGCGATGAGCCTCTCAGCCAGGTCGCGGGACATCGGGCCGTCCAGGAATTCTGCCAGGTTGAAGCCCTCCAGCAGAGGATCGAAACGGACCTCATGCGTCAGGCTGGCCGACAGCACGGTTTGCCGGGTCTCGCCGCTAAGCAACTGGGCATCCAGTGGCAGCCTCAACAGGTCGGCGGGCCAGACAGGATCCTCAAGCCGCGTCAGGAACGCCGCGGCCAGGGCCGGTTCCCCGTCCAGCAGGGCCGCGCGGGCCAGAAGGGGCAGGGCGGGTTGGATACCTGCAGCGGCCTCGGGAAGCTCCAAGGGCTCAAACCCCAATCCGTCGATCAGGGAAGACAGGCCAAAGCCCTGGAAAAGGGTCGCGGCAGCGTGGCGGTCGCCGCTCGGCGGCTTGAAGGTCAGGCGACGGATTTTGCGCAGCAAGCCCTTGGTCTCGACGCCCAGGCAGGCACGGGCCAGGGCGAGCCTATCCTCATAGGCGGGCGCGCCTGGCAGTCGGGCCAGCAGGGCGGTGGCCGCCTCGCGCACGCTTTGGGCGCGGTCGCCCAGGCAGGTGTTCAGGAACTGTGCATCGTCGGGGCTCAGGCCAACGCCCAGACTGCCCACCAACTCGGCCCGAAGCTTGGCCGGCTCGCTCGACAGACTGAAGGCCAGGGCTTCGCGAGCGGCGGCGGGATCCTTGCGACGGGCCTGGCGGAAGGCACCCAGCCGGTCGGCCGCGCCGCCCTCGGGATCGGACGCACCCGGTGCACTCGCGCCGGTCCAGCCCAGCCACGCGCGCTCGACGGGCCCCAGCGCCGTGCCGCCCTGCCTCAACAGGGCGTCCAGATTGGGAAGGTCGAACGGATGAAGGCGCTGGCCGGAGGCTCCGATGGCGGCCAGAACAAGCGGGGCCAGGCGGCGGCGGCTTTCGGCGTCCAGCCGTCGGTCCAGACGCAGCAGGGCCTCTCGGGCCTTCGGATCCAGCATGGGACGGGGATCGTCAGGAAGGCGAGAGCCCGTTGCCAGACCTTGCAGGCCGCGAGGCTCCGCCAGGCGCGCTCGTTGGCCCAGCAGGGTCAGGACCGCCAAGGCGCGGGCGGGTTCGTCCAGTCCCTCGGCTCCGGCCAGGGGCGGCAGGGGCTGGCGGGACAGGCCCAGCGATAGCGCCCCATCCAGGCGTTTCCAGTCGGTTGTGTCGCTCATGAGTCGGCAAACCAGGGGCCGTGCGGCGTCGAGGCCGACAGCAGGGTCAGGATCTGGCCATCCCAGACGCCGGCCAGACCCGACAGAGTCAGGCCCAGCAGTGGCGAAGCGGCACGGTTCTGCTCGACAGCCAGGCGCAGGCCCCTGTCGGTATCGGGATCGACCGCCCACAGGGCCCCGTCTGCTTCGACGATGCGGCCCGAGCCCGCTACCAGCAGGTCATCGCCTAGCCACGGCAGGGCCGCCAGCCGCGCGTGATGGGCCGCGAGGGCCTCGACCAAACTGGCCCCCCCCTGCGGTGCCATTCGGGTGGCGAGGGCCGGACCGCGCACGGCGACCAGGGCCCGCAGCGGGGCGCTCGACGGATAGAAGGCCAGTTCGGCGTTGAACAGCTCGCCCGCCGGGATCGCCTCACCGGCCCCTACCTGCACCGGCGTAAAATCCAGGAGCACGGCGGCGCGGGGGGCTTGAGCGGCGGGATCGGCGGTGGTGAGCCAGGTCTCGGTGCGGCGCAGGCGATCGGGCTGGACCACCGTGCGTGTCCCGGCGACCAGCCATTCGCCCGCCCAGCGCGGAACGGTCGGATCGTTCAGGGTGTCCTCGCGGCGGACGCTCCAGCCGATGCTCCGGCGCAGGTCGTCGACCAGGGCCGGGTCCAGTCCTTCGCGCCGCCGCCACGCCGCCGAGATCAGATGCAGCCGGCCCAACTCGGCCAGCAGGAAGTCGGGCCGCAGGGGCTCGGGACGGCTCAGCAGGGCTCCCGGCAAGGCGTCAAGTCGCGCGGCCAGTCCTGGTGCCTTGACGTCCACCAGACGTTGGGCTGCCGTACGGCAGGTGGTCTGGGCGCGCTGGATGAAACTGGCCAGACCCGTATTCAGTTGGTCGCCGATCCAGACGTCCAGGGCTTCCAGTCCGGCGGTGACCGAAGCCTCGCGCGCCGCCTCGGCCCTGGCCCGCCGCTGGGCGGCCTGCGCCTCGGCCTGAGCCTGGCTCGCGGGGTCACCGGGCGACACCTCGGCTGGATCGAGCGCGGCCATCGAGGGCGCGGGCGCATTGGCGTCCGCCGGTTTTCCCGCGGGGCGGCCAGATCCTGGACGTCGGCGTGACAGCCATTCGGCGACCCAGGGCTCGGGTTCGCCGACAGCGAAGCGGTCGGGATGCTCAGCGAACTGCCACATCATGGCCAGCACGTGCTTGCACGGGAATTTGCGGCTGGGACAGCTGCACTTGTGGCCGCGATCTGCCGGATCGAACATCAGGCGGTACGGCGCGCTACCTGATCCCTGGGCCTCGCCCCAGACCACGCTCGTTGCGGCGTCGCGGGCCAGTAGCGGCCAGGCCGAAGGCTTCAGTAGCTTGGACGCCGCTGCCAGAGCCGACTGGTCAGGCGCCATGGCCTCCACCTGGGCGAGAGTCAGCATGCGAAGGAGGCTTTCATCGCGGCGGGCGTCGGACTCAAGAATTGAACACTACGCGCCGCGCACTCTCGCTCCCGCCGCACGCTAAGCTTGTACCGCCATGGCGCTGAAGGGAAGACCCTACTCCGGTGGTGCATCGAAGTTCTTTGTGCGTTGCAGGCGCGCGAAACTGACCGGCGGCGGATGTCCGCCGCCTGGCGCAGACCCGATGTCTGATCCAGGCGCAGCGGCCACGTCAGAACCTGCGTCGACCAATCCGGCGCAACGCCGCGTGAAGCCCGGCGGCCAGGTCTCCGACCCTGAGCGCATCATCTACGGTCAACGCCTCGCCCTGCATCGCCAGGGTCTCTCCGTGCAGGACGGTCCAGCGCCAGGCGCACGCCTCGGCGCGAACGCTCAGTCGATAGGTAGGCGGGGCCTGCGATCCATCCATCTCGTGTCCTCCGCTTTGACGGGGGGAGATTGGCGGAGCGTCGTGCAGGCGAGATGGCGGGCGATGTCGAGAAGCGGTGCAGACGGCTAGGCCGATGCCAGGGGAAGGGTGATGTCGAAGGCTGTACCCTCCAGGCTCTCGGCCAGGCAAATCGCGCCGTGACTGGCCGCCAGTAGCGATTGCGCAATCGGAAGACCAAGGCCCGTGCCGCCCTCGGAACGGCGACTGGTGAAGAAGGGCTCAAACAGCCGGCCACGATCCGCCAGGGGCACGCCAGGACCATCGTCAGCCAGATGCAGGATCACGGCATTTGCGGTCTGCCTGGACGAAATGGCGACCTGTCGCGCACCGGCCTGGCGGCTGTTCTGGAGCAGCACCCCGAGCACGGAGTCGAGCGTGGTTTCCGGGACCGCCACGGACGGCAGGCCGGCGGGCAGGGCGAGCTCGACGGTGAAGGACGCGCCGTTGAAGGCGTCTGCAGCGCGGCGGATCGGTCCCTCCAGGGCGATCGCCACCCCGGCTTCAGGTCGGGCCATGTCGGCGCGCGCCAGATCCAGCAACCTCGTGACCAGCTTGGACAACCGCACCGTGTCGGCCGCAGCATTCTCCAGGAACCGGCGACGTTCGACGGAGCTCATGGCCTCTCCATGGTCCTGCAACAGTTCCACGGCACCCGCGATGCCGGCCAGAGGGGTCTTGAACTCGTGACTGACTGCGGCGGCAAAGTCGCGCAGATAGCCCGATCGGCGATCGATCGCGTGGGCCATGGCGCGGAAATCCTCGTACAGCGCCTGGATCTCGACGGCCGCCGTGGGCGGTGTTTCCGGCAGATCGCCCCTGCCGGCTGCCACTTCGCGCGAGGCCGCACTCAGCGCCTCGATTGGCCGCGTCACGCCGCGCGAAACCAGACCCGAGAGAACCACCAGAACAGCGAAGATTCCGGCCACGCCCAGTGCAATCTTGCCCCGATCTTCATAGAGGCCGCGGAACAGTGCCCGGGGCGAGCGTGACAGCAGGATCACCCCAACTGTCCGGTCGCCCACGACGATGGGCCGGGCATGGTGCAGGCGCACGCCGGAGGCGCGACTAAGCCATTCGAAGCTGTAACTGGGTCGATAGTCGCCGTTGCGCCGTATCACTGAACGCGGCGCGCCGGCCAGGGCTGTCCTGACCTCTGGCAGGTCGGAGAGATCACCACCGACTCCCTGGCCACGCGCCACCAGCCCCTGGCGGTCGAGGATCTGGACCGAGGCGAGAGTCGTGCGCGTCGTACGCTCGATCAGCGGATCGATGCCACGCGCGACGGCGATCGAAGCGGGATCGACCGCTCTTGAAGTCGCGCGTGCAGCGGGCCGTTCGGGCATGACCTGGGACGTGCGCAGGTCGATCGTGGTCGGCTCCGGAGCGTAGTAGCCGGGCATGTTGCGATTGATCGGGCGTTCGGGCGGCCCACCCGGCCAGGCGAGGGAGGCGGCGGCTGACAGGGCCGCGCCCTGGGCCACCAACTCGGCCTCCGTCTGACGCACCAGGGTATTCTCATAGACGCGCAGGAAGATCGCGCTGATCCCGGGCATGGCGGCGGCAAAGAACAGCACCGCGAACAGGATGACTCGCAACCTCAGGCGCGGCCACCGGCGCTTGGCCAGAGCCTTGAGCGCGACGATCAAGCCGGCCCACCCAGACAGGCCCCGAGGCGATAGCCGACCCCGGCCCGGGTCTCGATCACGTCATGGCCACCCAGGCCGGCGAATTTGGCCCGCAAGTTGCGCACATGACTATCCACGGTACGGTCGGTGATCGCAAAACCCGGCCCGCGCAGACGGTCGATTATGGCGTCGCGGCTGAAAACCTTGCTGGGAACGGCCGCCAGGGTGCGCAGGATACTGAATTCGGTGACGGTCAGCGCGAGTTCCTCCCCGTCCCAGGCGGCGCTCCAGCCCTCGTGATCCAGGCTGAGACGGCCCCGGGCCAGCCGGCTCCCGGGATCGGCCTTCCCGCCGCCGCGCGCCCGGCGCAGGATCGCGCCGACGCGGGCGACCACTTCGCGGGGGCTGAACGGCTTGACCACATAGTCATCGGCACCCAGCTCGATCCCCAGCACGCGGTCGATCTCCTCGTCGCGCGACGACAGGAACAGAATTGGCAGGTCGCCTTCCGCCCGCAGTCGGCGACAGACCTCCAGTCCGTCCATGCGCGGCATATTGATGTCCAGGACAACCAGATCCGGCGCGGCCTCCGCAGCCTTCTCCAGAGCGGCTTCCCCGTCCGACGCCTCGCAGGTGGTGAAACCGGCCTTCTCCAGGGCGAAGACCAGGAGCTGGCGGATATGCGGGTCGTCGTCGACAATGAGGATCCGGTGCGGCATGGGCTCATGTTCCGGGTTGCGACGCGCCGGTCAACGGCACAGGTGCCTGGACCGGCAAGCGAAGCCTGCTCGCCAGGGCCTGTGCGTCGTCCAGCCGGCGCTTGTCGCGCCAGGACCAGGTGCGCCAGTCCGTCTGCTTCCGGTGCAGGTCGGCCGTCAACCTCAGGCGGGTGGCCGTAATTGCCGCGCGTTGCGGTGTCGACGGCAGGCGGTTTTCCAGTGTCGTCAGCGGAACCAGGGCCGAACCGCCCAGACTGGCCAGATAGCCAAGGTCCAGCGGCGGGCCCTGGCCGCCGATCTCGCGGGCGTTCCGGGTGTTCCAGTCGGCGGCGACGGCACCCAGGTCGATCACGCTGGTCCCCAACAACACCAGGGCTGCGGCCACGACGTTGGTGTTGATCAGCCAGCTCGAGCTCTTGTCCCGCAGTAGCCGCACGCAGATCAGGATCAGGCCTACTGCGACCAGTCCCATCCAGGCCAGGGCCGAGATCCGCAAGCGGGTCAGGCCATAGGCCTCGACATAGTCCACCGTACGCAGGGCGCTTGAGGCCACCAGCAGGAGGTTCTGGGCGACGAACAGCACGACCATCCGCCGCACCATTGGTCGGTTGGTCGCGATCGAGCCCGGTCGAAGCGCAAACAGCACGAAGGCACCCGCCAGGATCGCGGTGGCGATCAACAGATAGGCGCCACGATGCGCGTACTCGGCCAGGGTCACGCCGGCGGGCAGGGGCGCACCGCTCCACAGGAACGCCACGTCCAGTCCGTTCTGCAGGGCAAAGAGGGCGTTGAACACCCCCAGGGACAGGGTCAGGGATGCCGGGGTAACCCCGAAAAGCTGAAGGTCGCCTCGGCCGTCGGGCGGGGAGAACGCGCTGCGCGGGCCTCGCGGTCGCAGGAAACCCCATAGCATTCCGGCGGTCGCCAGCCAGAACACGCCACGCGCAAGGTCCGGGCGCGGAAACCGGAGGGCAGAGAGTCTGGCTTCGATGATCGGATTGGCTGCGGTGAACAGGGCCAGGAAGGCCATCCCGCCGACTACAGGCAGGATCAGGGTGGACAGCTTCGTCCAGCTCGGCCGGGACGACCGTCGACCAAGGCGCTGGACGTACAGTCGGCGAAGGTCTGCAAAGGGACGCAACAGCCCGCGCGCCGCGCCAACGACCAGGCGTTGGGCCCACCGCCAGGCATCGTAGTCACCGGGCGCACGGGGCGACAGCGTCGCCATGCCCAGAGCAACAAACAGGAATACAGTCACTGAGACGGTCGGGCGCTCGAGAAGGAGCATTGCCATGCAGGCCGCGACCGCGATGGCGATTAGGCCCCGCCGATCGCGCCGCAGGGCCGGGAATGCGGCCAGCGCAGTCGCACTCAGAACCCATCCGAGGAGCCCCAGGTTCAGGCCCGGCCCGTGGCCATAAAGCAGCTGGTCTATGGTTGCCAGGAGAGCAGCGGTGATCGCGGCCTTGGCGGCTAGGCCCGGGCGAGCTTTGAGTGGTTTTCGCATGGTGTCCAAGGACCTCAATGATGAGGTCCCGTAGATGCAGCAGCTGGATCAAGCGGCAGCGCGCGCCAGATGCAGAGCCGACATTGTCTCGGTGCAGATGTCGTGCAGGCCAGGACGGAGGAAGCCGCGAGCACGTTAGCGTGAGCCCGCGCCGTCCTGAACCTCTGCTTTTTGGCGCTGTGCGAACTTCCGCACCTGACGCGACGTGGGAGCGGAAGCTGCCATGTGATGTGGCCGCGAGAGGTATCGGACCCTGGGTCGCGGGTTGCGGTTCATGATCGCGACGGCCCCTTCAGCCACGATCCGCCCATGAACTGAGCGTTGCCTCGCAGTCCCGCCGCGAGACTGCGCGCTTGCTCTCAATTCAGGCCTTGGCCAACAGGCTGGCTGTCTTGCCGTCATACTGACCGCCGAAGCTCGTCTTCAGGTGGGCCATGATCGCCCCGACGTTGGCGCCGGGGTTCCTGGCCCGAAAGTCATTGATGGCGTCACGCAGTTCCGATTCCGTCATCTGCTTTGGACCATACGAGGACAGGATCGCCAGTTCGGCTTCCGCCGCCTTGCTCCGCTCGTCCACCTTCGAGGCATCGCTACCGGCTTCAATCAGACGCGCGCGTTCGGTCGAAAGGTTTTCCAGCGTCAGCTTGGTGTTCTTCAGGAACTTTGCGACGGTGGCGACAACCTTTTCGTCAGTGACTTCCGTCACGCCGCGCTTGAATTCTTCAGTCGTGATCTGCGTGGCTTCGCCGATCAAAGTGGTGAGCAGGTCAGCCTTCAGACGGTCGTTCAACTTGCGCGCAGTCAGTTGGTCAGCCTTGAGCCCGTCGAGCAAAGCCATGTCGGCGTCCTTTCAGTTCAATCCATTAGATGGTGGCCTAGTCGGTGGTGACCGCCGCTTTTCGAGCGCACGGCTGAAGCGTAAGTCACGAGGCGTTATCCAGGCTAAATCCCCGCCCCGCCAGCGCTGCGATCCTCCATACCCCGGATAGGGAAGGCGACGTATGGCTGAACGCATTCTGCTGCCAGCCCTCTTGCGCGACGGGGTCGGCGTCTGGCGCTTGCCAGCCCCGTGGTTGTCTGCACGGGTTTGGGGCAGGTGTGCGAGTCAGTTCGAAAGTTGCTGCCGGAGATCTGACAGCGTCCCTCGGATGTGGTCTGCGGTGAGGGCTTCGACGGTCGGAGCGTCACCCCGAATCCAAGCCTCCAGAATCTCGCGGTGTTCAAGGCTAGCCCGTTCGTCACGCCCAAGCGGTTCCAGATGTACACGGACGTAGCGCTCGGAGAGGATCTGCAGGCGCTCCATCAGCTGGAAAGTGATGTGTCCGCCAGGGCGCACCAGCGCCAGGTGGAAGGCGCGGTTCGAGCTGACGTGATCGCCGTCGGGTTTGGCGAGCTCTGCCTCAAGCGCCGAGAGAGCGGTTTCGGCGGCGGCATGGTCAGCGGGCGTCGCATTCAGGCAGGCCTCTGCCACTGCGCCCGGCTCCAGCTTCAGCCGCAGGGCGAAGACCTCGCTGGCCTCATCGCTGGACAGGGCGCGGACGACATAGCCGCGGTTGGGATAGGAGCTGAGCAGGCCATCCTGTTCCAGACGGCCAAGGGCCTCGCGCAGCGGAATCTTGCTGACGCCCAGTTCAGCGGCAATGGCATCCTGCCGTACGGGGGTTCCGGGATGCATCGCGCCGACGAGGATGCGGCGGCGCACGATTTCATAGGTCTGGTCGGACAGCGAGCGGACAACGATATTCATAGGCGCAGGCTCAATCTCGTGGCGGACGGTCCAGGGTGAAGACCAGGGCAGCGCCAAACCGCCATCGGCGCAGAGCAAGCATTATCGTGTAACAAACTCCACTGATCGGTGTGAGTCTAGATCACCTGAAAGCCGGACCAGAACGGATCGGCTCGGTCGATCCAGAGAATGTTGTGGCCGGTCGCGATCGCCGACCCCTCGACCGAGGGGATGATTGCGGTCCGGTCGCCGAGGTCGACCTGGGCCTCAACACGGCCGATAAAACGGCTGCCAATGATGCTTTCATGCACGAAGGCGTCGCCGACCTTCAGCTTGCCCTTGGCCGTGAGGTGAGCAAGGCGCGCCGAAGTGCCGGTTCCGCATGGGCTTCGATCGATGGCGCGGTCGCCATAGAAGACCGCGTTGCGGCCATCGGAGTCAGGTGCTCGCGGGGCATCGGCCCAGAGCACATGGCTCACGCCCCGGATGGTCGGATCCAGCGGGTGGACCGGTTCGAATTTCTCACGGACCAGGGTTCTGACGATCGGGCTGAGCCGCAGGATCTCGGCCGCGCCCAGGGCGTCGATGCCGGAATAGGCACCTTGAGGTTCGATGATGGCGTAGAAGTTACCACCGTAGGACACGTCAATTGTCAGGGCCCCAAAGCCCGGCACGTCAATCTTGATCCCTTCTTCGGCCAGGTAGGCCGGAACGTTGCGGATCTTGACCGACGTCACCCTGTCGCCTGCAGTCTCGAAGGCGATGTCGATGACACCTGCGGGAACCTCCAGGCGCAACTTGCCGGGTTCGCGCGGGGTGATGAGGCCGTTTTCCAGCGCGAAGGTGACGATGCCGATGGTGCCGTGTCCGCACATCGGCAGGCAGCCGCTCGTCTCGATGAACAGAATCCCGGCGTCGCAATCGGGCAGGGTCGGCGGGTAAAGAAACCCGCCCGACATCATGTCGTGGCCGCGTGGCTCGAACATCAGGCCGGTGCGGATCCAGTCGAAGCGGGCGAGGAAGTCCTGGCGACGGGCGCTCATCGAGTCGCCGCCAAGCAGCGGCGCACCGCCGGCCACAAGTCGGACCGGGTTTCCAGCCGTGTGCCCGTCGATGCAGAAGAACGTATGACGCATGGACTTCCTTTAATGCCTTAAGCTGCAGTCGCCGAGGTCAATTTCGGCCGCGTTGCCGCGGCTTCCTCGACCATCGCGACGACCTGGGCGCGGCGCGCGCCGGCCAGGGGCATGCGGGGCATGCGCACGCGCTCGGAGCCGCGGCCCATGATCTGTTCGGCCAGCTTGATCGACTGTACCAGGTCGTGCTCGGCGTCCAGGTGAAGCAGCGGCATGAACCAGCGATAGATCCGCAGCGCTTCTTCCATGTCGCCGCGATCAAAGGCGGCGACCAGCGCTACCGATTCCTGCGGGAAGGCGCTGGTGAGGCCGGAGATCCAGCCCCGGGCACCGAGGACCAGACCTTCCAGGGCCACGTCGTCGAGGCCGGCCATCAGGATGAAGCGGTCACCGAAGGCGCGGACCAGGTCGGTGAAGCGACGGGTGTCGGGGGCGCTCTCCTTGACGGCCACGATCGTCGGCTCGTCCGCCAGGCGCTTGAGCACCTCCATCGTGATGGACACGCGATAGGCCGGCGGGTTGTTGTACAGCATGATCGGCAGGCCCGAGGCCTGGGCGACGGTGCTGAAGTGGGCCGCGAGCTCAGCTTCGGTGGGCACATAGACCATGGCCGGCAGCGCCATCAGTGCATTTGCCCCGATCGTCTCGGCGTCCTTGGCGAAGGCTGCGGCGCGGGCCGTGGTGAACTCCGAAACGCCGACTATGATCGGCACGCGACCGGCGACGACCTCGACGGCGGCCGTCAGCAAACGACGCTTTTCATCAGGCTCCAGTGAGTTGTTTTCGCCGCAGGTGCCCAGGACCACCAGGCCGTGAACGCCGTCATTCACCAAGGCATCGAGTACCTGTTGACTTGAATCGATGTCGATCGAAAGGTCGGCGTTGAACTGGGTGGTGGCGGCCGGGAACACACCCGACCAATTCATGGAACTCATGCGACTTGCACCCCTGACCGCTTCGTCTACAGTATACGAAAATGCGGTCCAGGGGTAAAGCCCACGTGAAGCAGTCGGTTGGAACGCTGGTGATAGGGGGCGGCGTGGTCGGTAGGGCCAGCGCCCTGGCCTTGCGGCGCGCCGGCGAAACCGTGCTTCTGCTTGACCCGCAAAGCCCGTTGCGTTCCGCGTCCTATGGCAATGCCGGACACATTGCGATCGAGCAGGTTGAGCCTTTGGCCTCGCCCGCCGCCCTGGCTTCCGCGGTCGGTCGGCTGTTTCCGTTGGGCGGGGCGCTTGATTTCCGCCTGGCCGACGTCGCGGCCTGGGGCCCTTGGGCAGCCCGCTTTGTAAAGGCGTCGACTCCGGCGGGTGCCGCTCACGGCAAACGCGCGTTGAGCGGACTGCTCAAGGAGGCCTTGCCGGCCTGGCGCCGGCTGGCGACTTCGCTGGACCGTCCCGACCTGCTGATTGAACGCGGTCACGTCATTGCCTGGGAGACGGAGAGCGCCGCACGCGCGGGTCAGAACGCCTGGCGCGCCGCCGATATCGGTCAGGCCAAGCTGCTTCCCTTGTCTGAAAAGCGCTCGCGGAGCTTGGCGCAGTCCGTTGATGCCCCGATCGCCGGTGGGCTGGAGTTCGAGAATTCCGGACAGGTCCGAGATCCTGCGCTGGTCTTGCAATGGCTGGATAAAGCGTTCGACGCCTCGGGTGGCCAGCGGCTGACCGGTCGCGCCGCGCGCCTGCGGCAGAGCGAAGGGCGCGTCGAGGTCCAGCTCGAAGACGGACGGCGGCTGGTTCCGGAGCGCGTGCTGATGACTGGCGGCGTGGGCTCTGGCGTTCTGATGCGCGGTCTGGGCCATACGGCACCGGTGATCGCCGAGCGCGGCTATCATCTGGAGGGCGGGGCAGGGCGCTGGGGCGATCTTCCGCCGGTGGTGTTCGAGGGGCGTTCGCTGATCCTGACCCGTTTCGGCGATAGGCTGCGCGCCGCCAGCTTCGTGGAGTTCGGCCGTGAATCCTCGCCGCCCGATCCGCGCAAATGGGCGCGCCTACGCCGGCATCTGTCTGAGTTGGGTGTACGAATGGAAGGCCCGGTCACTGAATGGATGGGTGCCCGGCCAACCTTGCCTGACTATCTTCCTGCCATTGGTGTCAGCCGCCGGGCTTCAAATCTTTACTACGCCTTCGGTCACCAGCATCTGGGACTGACCCTGGCGGCGGTCACCGGCGAACTGGTCGCGGCCTTGATGGGCGGAGGGACGCCGGCTGTAGACTTGACTCCTTTTGACCTGGACCGCTTCGCGAGCCGGTCCAACCAGCGAAACAGGAGCGTGGCATGACCCTGGGTGTCGGGGGTTCGACCCCGGATGCGCAACTTGCGGACCTGTCGGCCCGTCCCGGGCGACCCTCGGCGATCGACGCGGTCGAGTACGAGGCGCGGCTGGAGCGGGCGCGCGTCCTGACCGCTGCACTTGGCGCGGATGCCTTGCTGGTCGGGGCCGGCGCGAGCCTGCGGTATTTCACCGGTGTGCCCTGGGGCGCGACCGAGCGTTTGGTGGCCATGCTGCTGCCGCGCAATGGACGGCCGATCATGATCTGCCCAGCGTTCGAGCTGGGGTCCTTGCAGGCTGACCTGAAGATCGAGACGGATATCCGGCTGTGGCAGGAGCATGAGCCGCCCGGTGACCTGGTGGGCAGGGCCCTGTCCGAGATCGGCGCCGATGTCCTGGCGCTGGACCCGGCCGCGCCGTTCTTGCTGTACTGCGCCCTGCAAGCGGCCGCGCCGTCCTTGCGCGCCATCGATGCGACCTTCGTCATCGATGGTTGCCGCGCGCTGAAGTCGCCGGCCGAGTTGGCCCTGATGCACTACGCCAAGTCCATAACCCTGGACGTCCACCGTCGCGCGGCGGCAGTGCTCGTACCGGGGATTTCCGCTAGCGCGGTCAAGCGCTTCATCGACACCGCCCACCGCGCGGCGGGCGCTGACGGCGGTTCAAGTTTCTGCGCCGTGCAATTCGATCGCGCCACGGCCTATCCGCATGGCTTGCCGGGCGACCAGGTTCTGGCAGAGGGCGAGTTGGTGCTCATCGACACCGGCTGCCAGGTCGAGGGCTACAACGCGGATATCACCCGCACCTATGTGTTCGGCGAACCGGGCGACCTGCATCGACGGATCTGGGACATCGAGCACGAGGCTCAAGCGGCCGCCTTCGCCGCCGTGAGACCCGGCGTGCCGTGTGAGGCGATCGACGCAGCCGCGCGGCGCGTGCTCGAGGGGCACGGCCTTGGCCCTGACTATGTTTTGCCAGGGCTGCCGCACCGAACCGGCCACGGCATCGGCCTGTCGATCCACGAAGGTCCCTATCTGGTCCGCGGCGACAGCACGCCGCTGGCGCCGGGCATGTGTTTCTCCAACGAGCCGATGATCGTTCTGCCGGATCAGTTCGGTATTCGTCTCGAAGACCATTTCCATGTCACCGAAGACGGTGCGGCCTGGTTCACGGAGCCCTCGCCTTCAATTGATGCGCCGTTCGGCCCTTCCTGAGGCCCGCTGGGTTCTGTTCTGGGCTCCCGGGCGCGCCCATGGGGGCAGACTCTACGTGGACCGGCCAAGGTGTTGAAATCACTCAGCACACTCAGGCTCTTGCGACAGGTGGCGCCTTCTGGCGTGACCTCTCATCCTTTATCCAGCGATAGCGAGAGGGGCACTCAGAAGTGCAGGTCAGGCTACGCGCTCAGTTCCGCCAGGCAAGGGGGCAAGCCGAAAGGTGAATTGAGCGCGCCGTCACGGCAATCCCGATGCGGCCCTAAGGACAAAACCCGTTAGTTCCGATCTGGTTCGTCGAATCTTCCGGGCATTTCTTGCACACACAGATCTACGAAGGCGCGCACCTTCGCCGGCACAAAGGGTGATGCGAGATAGACGGCGTGAAATGCGACGGGTGGAATTGTCCAGTCTTGCAGGAGAAGTTGCAGCGTGCCAGCGGCGACCGCTTCGCGCACAGAAAAGAGCGGCAGCACGGCAACGCCCGCTCCGGCCAGCAATGCGGCGCGCATGGAGGTGACGCCGTCCAGCCGAAGCGCGGCATCAAAGTTCAGCGTCTCGGTCTTGCCGCCGTTTGTGAATGGTACGGAGTTGTCGATCAGGAAATGTGCGCCAAGCAGACCTACCCACGGCCAGGCTTTGAGGTCAGCGGGCTTCTCCGGCATGCCCATTTTCTTCACCACTGCGGGCGCTGCGACCAGAACGCGCGGATTTTCCAGCAGGCGTTTGGCCACGAGCGTGTCGTCAGTAATGGCACCGACCAAAACCCCGCAATCAAATCCCTCCTCGACGAATTTCACCGGGCGATTTGTCACGTGCATTTCAGCGGTCAACTGCGGGCATTGTTCACGCAGCCGAGCCAGCAGCGGGGCGACGTGGTATTGGCCCATATCAATCGTTGTCACCACGCGCAGATGCCCACGCGGCGCTGAGTGTTCACCGTTCGCGCGCAGCGTGGCGGCTTGAACGTGGTCGAGGATCTCCCGTGCATCCACGAGCATGCGCTGGCCTGCCGCCGTGAGGCTCATGCTGTGGGAGTCGCGCTGCACGAGCGGGGCACCGAGGAGAGCTTCAAGCTGCTGGAGTTGCCGGCTCAAAGTCGGCTGGCTGGTATGCAGCGAGCGCGCCGCCGCCGAAATGCTGCCGGCCTCGGCAATCCGCACGAAGGTCCTTAGCAGGTTGAGGTCGTTGAGCGTGGCCATACGCACTGCGTATAGCAGACATGCGCAAGTGCCGTCTCCTAAGGGCTCAGGCACATGGATTAATGACCGGGTAGCGTATTCGACATCGGCACAGCTGGAGCCACCATGACCCGTCTCGGCCTTTTACTCTGCATCGGTGCCGTCCTTGCCGCCACCCCGAGCCAGGCCCAGAAGGTCGACGGGACGCCAGCCCTGCCTGCGACCCTGGCAGCCGTAATGGAGGGCAAGACTGTCCCGGCCGTCGGCGTGCTGGTCATCCGCAACGGTCAGGTCGTCGATCAGGCGGTGGCCGGCATTGACGCGCTGGGGGCGGTGTCGCCGGCGACCGTCGACGACCTCTGGAATCTGGGTCCGACAGCAAGGCAATGACAGTCACCATGATCGCCCGGCTCGTCGAACGTGGCGTGCTGAGCTGGGAGGCACCCCTGTCGGCGATGCTGCCCGACCTGGTGGAGGAGATGCGTCCCGAATATCGCGACGTCACCCTGGTGGACCTGATGTCGCATCGGGCGGGCCTGCCGGAGAACCACAGCGATGAAGCTTTCTTCCGGACTTTTTTCACGGATACCCGGCCGCTACAGCAACAACGTATGGCCTATCTGCGTCTGGCGGTGGCCGATGCACCGGTCGGTCCGGTTCGTGGCAAGCCCAGCTATTCCAACACCGGCCTGATCCTTGCGGGTGCCATTGCCGAGAAGGCGACCGGAAAATCCTACGAGACGCTGATGCGGGAGGAGATTTTCGGCCCTCTGGGGATGACGTCCGCGGTCTTCGACCAAACCCCCAGGGCCGGTGAGACCTCGGGCCACATCGACGGGCGTCGCTCCGTGGCCGGGGACGGCAACCCGCAAATGCTCCTGCCGGCGGGCGGCATACGCATGACCCTGTCCGACTGGGCCAGGTTCTGTATCGACCAGATGGCCGGCGAAGCAGGGCGCGGCAAGCTGCTCAAGTCTGAAACCTATCGGCTGATGCACACGCCGCGCGGCGACAGCATTGTCGCCATGGGCTGGGGCGTCCCGCCGCAGATCTCCGGCCGGGTCGGTCCCGCCCTCACCCACGGAGGCTCCGACGGCAACTGGTTCGCTTTCGTGGCCCTGTTCCCCGGAAGTGAGAACGGCGTACTTGCTGTGGCTAACGCCGCTGAAACGATGGGTGGCGACGCGGCCGTCAAGGCTGCCGCCCGCGCCGTCATTCAGACCCTTGCCCCGGCTGTTCCGCCAGCGTCATGACCCGACTGCGCTGAGCTGTCGCTCCTCGCCCCTTAGTCCTACCGGGAAGGAGAAAGTTCTAGGTTAAACCGGTCCAGGTTTTCAGGCGCAGGTCAGATCTTCCTTTTATCCGGACCCTGGATCAGTCCCAAAGTCAGCTCCTGGCGCATCCCGGCCGCACGTCTAGCGGTTGGGGTCCTTGGCTCGGTCACCGGGAGGCCCCTGGTAGGCCGGTCCGTAAACGGCGTTTCTAAGGTCGTGGTGCAGGGTGCCGTCAAAGGGAAACGTCTGAACGAAGAAGACAACGGTCATGTGATTGGCGGGATCCACCCAGAAGAGCGTGCTGTCACGCCCGTCCCAGAAGAATTCACCGACCGCCCCGCGATTTTCCTCAGGCGTCTGGGGCGGACTTTGGCGCACTGCGAAGTCCAGGCCGAATCCGACGGAGCCCTTGCCGGGCAACCACCAACGATCGGTGATCCTGGGGTCCAGCTGATTGGTGGCCATCAGGCGGACCGTCGATGGCGCAAGGATGCGCACACCGTCCAGTGTGCCGCCCGCCAGCAGCATGCGGGAAAAGCGGGCATAATCGTCGATGGACGCGACCAGGCCAGCCCCGCCCATGGTCAAGCGTCGGGTGGGGTCGAAGTTCAGGCTGCGGGTCTCTGCGTCGCCCTGCCGAGCCAGCTTGCCATCTGGCCCTATGTTGTAGGTCGCTGCGAGCCGCTGGAAGGCTTCTTGCGGCTGTGTCCAGCCGGTTTGCTTCATGCCCAGTGGATCGAGGATATGGGACTTCACATAGGCCTCGAAGGGCTGGCCGGAGAGCTTTTCGACGAGCAGGGCCTGAACATCGACGGCGGCGCTGTAGCTCCATTGATCTCCGGGATCGAACATGAGGGGCACGCTCGCCAGGCGGCGGCCAAACTCCGAGAGGTCGTTGGCGTTGTTCAGGGGATCGGCAGCCTTGAAGGCCGCGTCTGCCATGGTGTCACGCATGCCGTAAGAGAAACCCGCCGTGTGGCGCATGATGTCGCGGATCAGGATGGGTCTCGAAGGGGCGCGCAAGCCACCACGACCGTCGATCACCTTCACGTCCGCAAACTCCGGCAGATAGCGCGCGAGCGGATCGTCCAGGCCAAACCGGCCTTGCTCCCAGAGCTGCATCAGGGCCACGCCGGTGACCGGTTTGGTCATGGAGAAGATCTGAACCAGGGTGTCGCGACCCATGGGCCTGCCTTGCTCACGATCAGCCATGCCCGCTGCGCCAAAATAGCGCTCCTGGTCATCCTGCCAGACAAGGGCCGTGACACCGACGGCGCGTCCGCTTTCGACCATGGCAGCGAGTGTTGCATCCATGCGGGCCTTGTCGATCCTGACGGGCTCGACCGGAGGGGCCGCAGGCGGGTGGGCCCAGGTCCCGCCTGGCGCTGCGGCGAGTGCCAGCGCAGCCAGCATGATCAAGGCGACAAGACGTTTCGTCCTGTCGGAACCGGCATGACTTGCAGACATCGAGTTTCCCCCTGGCGACACGGCGGCCGCTTGATTGCCGCAGATGATCATGCGCGTGGAGCGTTCGGAAGGGGCGCGCACAGTTTGCCGCCCTGGTTTGCCGTCAACGGGTCGGGCAACGCCTTGGGAGAATGCGACGGGTCTGGGGTCCTGAGATCAGCCAGGGATCGAATTTGCACGGCGAGCTGTCCCGGAACGAAAACCTGCCCGACAGCCATCCGGCCTTCAATGTGCCCAGGCTGCGGCTGCGCCGCGGCTTGCGTCCCGGAGGCAAGCTGTTGCAAAGCTCTTCAAGCCCGGCACCGGGCTGCGCCGTTCTCGGAGAGTCGCTTGAGATCGAAGAAACCGACCATTGACGATGTTGCCCGCATTTCAGGGGTGGCACGCGTGACGGTTTCCCGTGTGCTCAACGGCGGCCCCAACGTACGCGACGAAGTGCGTGACCGGGTGATGCGGGTCGTCGAGAGCCTGGACTACAAGGTCAATCCCCAAGCGCGCAGTCTGGCGGGGGGAGCCAGCCGTCTGCTGGCCTTTGTCTTCGCTTCCGACCCGGAGAACCAGCCCAATTCCTACTATGAATCGGCTCTGGAGCTTGGGGCCCTGCGGGCTTGCTTGGCCCTGGGCTACCAGATCCTGATCCAGAACGTCCCTCAGAGCACGGCGGATCGGCAGCAGCAGATCCTGGATCTGATTACGTCACAGCGCTGCGAAGGTCTGATCCTGTCGCCCCCCTACAGCGATGATATCGCCCTGATCGAAGCGGCCCTCGCCAAGGGCTGCCGTGTGGTGGCCGTTTCTCCTGGACAGGCGGGGGGAGGCGGTGCCGACGGTGTTGGGATCGACGACGAAGCCGGCGGTTACGACATGGCGCGCGAGTTGCTGAAGCTCGGCCACCGACGCTTCGGTTTCATCGCAGGCCTGGAAGGACACCTTTCGGCGGATCGGCGCCTGGCCGGCTTCAAGCGCGCTCTGTTGGAGCAGGGTCTTGGTGATGAAGCCTATGTCGCGGTGAGAGGCGACTTTACCTTCCGGTCTGGGACGAGCCTTGCGCCGGCATTGATGAACCATCCGCTACACCCTACGGCCCTGGTCTGTGCCAATGACGACATGGCGGCCGGTGTCCTTTCAGCCGCCCATGCGCGCGGGTTGAACATCCCGGCCGATCTTTCGATTACCGGTTTTGACGACGCGCCGGTCGCGGGGATCGTCTGGCCGCCCCTGACGACCGTGCACCAGCCGGTGAAGGACCTCGGTCAACGTGCCGTCGAGCTGTTGGTGGCCCGTCTCAGCGGGGCCAATGCTGAGCCGGAACCGGTCTTCCAGCTCCTCGATCATGCCGTCGTGGCTCGACAGACCACCAAATCGCGTCCGGTCTGACTCTTTCCCGTGGCTTTCCAGCTTGACAGACTTCGAGCCGGAACCCTAATTGGAAGCGCTTCCAATTTGTATCAGGCGATGCGGTTGGAGGTGCGCAAGAACAAGCCCCGCGAACCGGGCGAACTTTCAGAGGGGAGAGCTATGCGAAACCGCAACACGCGACAGGCGCGTTCGACGACCAATCATTTCTATCTGACGGCATCGGCCGCCGCGATCACCGTGGCGCTGGCCGGGGCTGGGAGTGCCCAGGCGCAGGACGCCACGCCATCTCCGGCGCCCGAGCCGGACGCGGTTGAAGCCGTGGTCGTGACCGGCATCAAGGCCGGCATCCAGAACTCCATCAACATCAAGAAGAACGAGACCTCGATCGTCGAGGCCGTTTCGGCCGAGGACATCGGCAAGCTGCCGGACGTTTCGATCGGCGAGTCGATCGCCCGCCTGCCGGGCCTTGCCGCCCAGCGGGTCAACGGCCGCGCCCAGGTGATCTCGATCCGGGGTCTTGCGCCTGACTTCACCACTACCCTGCTGAACGGACGCCAGCAGGCCAGCTCCGGCGACAACCGCGCCGTCGAGTTCGACCAGTATCCCTCCGAATTGCTGTCCAGCGTCGTCATCTACAAGACCCCTGACGCCCAGGTGTCGGGCATGGGTCTGTCTGGAACCGCGGACCTCCGCACTGTGCGCCCGCTGGAGTTTGGTCGCCGTGCGCTGGCCGTGAACCTGCGTGGTGAAAAGACGGCCGGCAAGAAGCTGAACGACGATGTCGGCAACCAGGGTGGCCGCTTCAGCATCAGCTACGTCAACCAGTTCGCCGATGACACCGTCGGTGTCGCCCTGGGCTATGCGCACCTGGATTCGCCTTCGCAGGTGAAGCACTACAAGGCCTACGGTTATGAGTCTTTCGGCTTTGCAGTCACGCCCGACAGTGCCGATAGCGCATTGATCCTGAACGGCCAGGAGATCTTTGCGACCTCGCGGATCAACAAGCGCGATGCCTTCATCGGCATCTTCGAATATGCCCCCAATGACCGTATCCATTCGACCCTGGACCTCTACTACTCGCAGTTCGACCAGGAAGAAACGACGCGCGGTGCGCAGTGGTTCTCGAACGGCTGGGCGGATGGCGCCACCTTCACCAACGTCAAAACCCGGGATCTCGGGGGCTCGACCTTTGCCGAGAGCGGCACCCTCAACAAGGGCGTTCCGCAGCTGCGCAATGACTTCAATACCCGCAAGGACGAGCTGTTCTCCGCCGGACTGAACAACGAGTTCCAGCTGAACGAGACCACCAAGCTGTTTGCCGATCTCTCCTACTCGTCGAACAAGCGTCGCGAGCAGATCATGGAGACCTATGCCGGCTACGGCCGGGGCGTGGGCGGCGTGACGCCGTCCACCGGCGATGTCGGCCGGACCTATGACACGATCGGTTTCCAGGTCGCCGACAAGGGCTTCTCTCAGTACGATGAGGGCCTGAACTATGCCGATGCAACCAAGGTCACGCTGGGCGATCGTGCGCCGTGGGGTGGCTGGGGCCATGACGGCGCCATTCGCTTCCCGCATGTGAAGGAAGACGTCTCGGCCCTGGACCTGCGTCTCGAGCACGAGATGGACGGCTTCATCACCGGGATCGACGCCGGGCTGAACTATACCAAGCGCGAAAAGACCAAGACCGTCTCGGATAATGACCTGTTCCTCAAGAACGGCCGCCAGCAGGTCTATGTCGACGCCGGCGATCTGAACGCGCCGACCCAGCTGGGCTTTGCCGGCTTCGGCGGCGTTCTGAGCGTGAAGATCGGCGACGTCTGGAAGAAGTACTACAATTCCGCCCCGATCCTGGATGCCAACTACTTCGACAAGAACTGGGAGATCACCGAGGAGGTCACGACCTTCTTCGCCAAGGCCAATTTCGCCACGGGTGACCTGCGCGGTAACCTGGGCGTTCAGGTGGTCAAGCAGTCTCAGGAGTCGAGCGGTGTGGTGATCAATGGTCTTGAGCCGGGCCAGCCGATCAAGCCGCAGAAGATCAACGCCGGTGCGGACTATACCGACGTCCTGCCCAGCCTGAACATGATCTACGACCTGGGGGGTGGGCATCGTTTGCGCCTGGCCCTGTCCAAGACCATGGCCCGTCCGCGCATGGACGACATGCGGGCCAACGTCACGCCGGGCTTCAACTCCCTGGTCTGTAGCGGCCAGCCCTGCGCGCCGGGTACGACGGTCAATCCGTGGTCGGCCAGCGGCGGAAATCCCAACCTCAAGCCCTGGATGGCCAAGGCCGCCGACGTTGCCTACGAGTGGTACGTCAGCCCGGCGACCTATCTGTCGGTGGCGGCCTTCTACAAGAAGCTCGATACCTACATCTACCAGCAGAGCGGCAAGTTCGACTTCACGGGCATCCCGCTGCCGTCGACCGCAACGGCCATCCCGTCGGGCATCGTCATCAGCAACATCGGCCAGATCACCCTGCCGGCCAACGGCAAGGGCGGCGTGGTCAAGGGGCTGGAGTTCAGCGGCGCGGTGGATATCGGCGACCTCGTCGAGCCGCTGAAGGGCTTTGGCATGCAGGGCAGCCTGTCCCTGACCGAGTCGAACCTGAACCCGACCACCAACACTGATCCCAAACAGAAGGTCCGGATCCCCGGTCTGTCGGGCACAGTCTATAACGTCACGGGCTATTATGAGCGGAATGGCTTCCAGGCCCGGATCAGCCAGCGCTATCGCTCGGCCTTCAAGGGGGAGGTCGTGCAGCTGTTCGCCACACGCGGCTTCACCGAAATCCTGGCTGACAAGCAGGTGGACGCCCAGATCGGCTACACCTTCCAGGACGGTCCGCTCGAGAACCTTGGACTGCTGCTGCAGGTCAACAACCTGACGGACTCGCCCTACCGCACGCGGCTGGGTCTGGACGCCGGTGGCACCACCACCAAGAACGGCGGAACCCTGCCGGAGACCTACGAGAAGTACGGGCGCCAAGTCCTGTTCGGCGTCAACTATCGGTTCTAACCAGGGTCAAGGGCCGGTCATTTTCGCAAGGGCCGGCCCGCCAGGGAGAAACGATCGAAGGCTCCGCCCCGGCGGGGCCTTCGGCTCAACAGGAGGTGGGTCATGCAACCCCTCAAGAAGATCCTGATCGCCGGTGGCGGTTCGGCCGGCTGGATGACGGCCGCCCTCTGCGCGCGCCTGTTCCAGGGCCTTTACGAGATCGTGCTGGTCGAGTCCGAGGCGATCGGGACGGTGGGCGTGGGCGAGGCGACCATCCCTGCAATCAAGAAGTTCAACGAGCTTCTGGGTCTGGATGAGGACGATTTTCTGCGTGGCACCCAAGGCAGCTTCAAGCTGGGCATCCAGTTCCGGGACTGGGGCCAGAAGGGCGAAAGCTACATCCACGGTTTCGGCGTCATCGGTCAGGATCTCGGCTGGCTGCGCTGCCACCAGTACTGGCTCCGGATGCGTGAACAGGGTCGCGCAGGGGACTTCGCAAACCTTTCGATCAATACGGCGGCGGCCCTCGAGGACCGGTTCATGCGGGCACGGCCCGACATGGGGGCCTCGCCGATCGGACACATCGCCCACGCCTTCCATTTCGATGCGGGACTCTATGCCCGCTACCTCAGCCAGTTTGCCCAGGCGCGTGACGTAGTCCGGCGCGAAGGCCAGATCGTCGATGTCACCCTGCGCCCCGAGGACGGCTTCGTGCAGTCGGTGACGATGGACGACGGCGAAGCGATCGCCGCCGACTTCTTTGTGGACTGCTCGGGCTTCCGGGGTCTGATCATCGAACAGGCCCTGAAGACCGGCTATGAGGACTGGACCCACTGGCTGCCGTGCGACCGGGCCGTGGCCGTGCCCTGCGACCGCTCCGAGGCGTTCACGCCCTATACCCGTTCGACGGCGCGCGAAGCGGGCTGGCAGTGGCGGATCCCGCTGCAGCACCGCACCGGCAACGGCCATGTCTATTCCAGCCAGTACCTCGATGATGCCGAAGCCGAGCGCGTTCTGCTGGCCAATCTCGACGGGGCTCCGCGGGCCGATCCGCTGCGCATTCGCTTCACGACTGGCAAGCGCCGCAAGACCTGGAACCGCAACTGCGTCGCCATCGGCCTGTCTGCCGGCTTCCTGGAACCCCTGGAGTCGCCCAGCCTGCACCTGATCCAGTCTGCCGCGACCCGCATGGTCCGCCTGCTGCCGGACGCCGGGTTCGACCAGGCCGGGATCGACGAGTTCAACCGGCAGACCGACTTTGAATATGAACGCATCCGCGACTTCGTGATCCTGCACTACAAGGCGACCCGGCGCGACGACACGCCCTTCTGGCGCTATTGCCGCGACATGGAAGTCCCCGCGACGCTGCAGCGGAAGATGGGCCTGTTTGCCGCCAACGGCCGGGTCTTCCGCGAGGATGACGAGCTCTTCACCGAGGAGAGCTGGATCCAGGTGCTGCTGGGGCAGGGGATCATTCCGCGCGGCTATGACCCACTGGTCCGTGTCCAGACCGACGAGGCCATCGCCCGCTATCTCGCCAATATCGAGACCGTCATCGGCAAGTGCGTCGAGGTCATGCCCAGCCATGCCGAGTTCGTGGCCCGTGCGTGCCTCGCGCCCGCCGTCGCGGCGGATCCGTCTCTCATCCCTGTCTAGTAGTTCCCCTTTCCGGAGTACCGCCATGCCGACCGCCGACCAGTCCGTATTCGCCCTGCGGATGCTGTGCCGGACCACAGCCGCCGTCGCGCTGCTCGCCCTGACGCCGGCCAATCCGGTCCTGGCGCAGGTCATGCCGGCAAAGGACAGTGCACCGCTTGCGCCGCGCGCCGGCGACGCCGCCTGGGCCCGGGCTGACGCGCTCGTCAAGCAGATGTCCCTGGACGAGAAGATTACCTATCTGCACGGCCTGTTCCCACCGATGACCAAGACGGTGCTGGCCGACATGGTCCCGTCGGCTGGCTATGTGCCCGGCGTGCCGCGCCTGAAGATCCCGACCTTGCGTGAGAGCGACGCCAGCCTCGGGGTCGCCAACCAGGTCGAGCAGCGGAAGGGTGACGTCGCTACCGCCCTGCCGTCGGGTCTGGCCCTGGCAGCCAGCTTTGAACCGGAACTGGCCTATCAGGGCGGGGCCATGATCGGTGCCGAGGCGCGGGCCAAGACCTTCAACGTTCTGCTGGCGGGCGGCGTGAACCTGACCCGCGACCCCTGGGCAGGCCGCAATTTCGAGTATCTGGGCGAAGACCCGTTGCTGGCCGGCGAGATCGCGGGTGAGCAGATCCGGGGCGTTCAGAGCAACCACATCGTCTCGACAATCAAGCACTTCGCCCTGAACGCCCAGGAGACCGGCCGTCATGTGATGGACGCGCAGATCGACGAGCCGGACCTGCGCGAAAGCGATCTTCTGGCCTTCCAGATCGCCATTGAAAAGGGCAAGCCCGGCTCGGTGATGTGCGCCTACAACAAGGTCAATGGCGACTGGGCCTGCCAGAACGATCACCTGCTGAACAAGGTGCTCAAGCGCGACTGGAACTATCCGGGCTGGGTGATGTCCGACTGGGGCGCTGTGCACAGCACGATCAAGGCGGCGCTGGCCGGGCTCGACCAGCAGTCGGGCCAGGAACTGGACACCCAGATCTTCTTCGGCGAGGACCTCAAGGCCGCCGTCGCCAGGGGCGAGGTCAGCCAGACGCGTGTCGATGACATGGTCCGCCGCATCCTGCACGGGGTGATTACCTCGGGCCTGATGGACAATCCGACCCCGACGACCGCCCAGCCGATCGACTATGACGCCCACGCCAAGGTCGCCCAGGCCGTGGCCGAACGCGGCTCGGTGCTGCTGAAGAACGACGGAAACCTGCTGCCCCTGGCCAGGACCGCCAAGAAGATCGTGCTGATCGGCGCCCATGCCGATGTGGGCGTGATCTCGGGCGGCGGCTCGTCGCAAGTCCGTTCGGTCGGCGGCGCGCCGGTTGAAATCCCGCTGAACGGCGGCGAAGCGGCCTCGTTCGTCCGCGTCACCTGGCACGCGTCTTCGCCGCTGGCGGCCATTCGCGCCGCCGCGCCAAACGCCGAGGTCGTCTATGTCGATGGCAGGGATCCGGTGGCCGCTGCGGCTGCGGCCAAGGCCGCCGACGTGGCGATCGTCTTTGCCTGGCACTGGCAGACCGAGGCCCAGGACGCGGCTTCCATCGCCCTGCCGGAGAACCAGGATGCCCTGATCGAGGCCGTCGCCGCCGCCAACAGGAACGCCGTGGTGGTGCTCGAGACCGGCGGTCCTGTGCTGATGCCTTGGATCGACCGGGTCGGCGCGGTGCTGCAGGCCTGGTATCCGGGCCAGCGGGGCGGCCAGGCCATCGCGCGGCTGCTGCTGGGCGAGGTGAACCCGTCGGGCCGCCTGCCGATGACCTTCCCCATGAGCGCCGACCAGGCCCCCCGCACCAGCGCCCCTGGATTTGCCGAGCAGGCGGCCATTGACGACGCCCGCCGCGCCGGCCAGACGGCTGGCCCGATCAAGAGCTTCCCCGTCAAATACATAGAGGGCGCAGCCGTCGGCTACCGCTGGTACGCCCAGCAGAAGCAGCAACCGCTCTTCCCGTTCGGCTTTGGCCTGTCGTATGCCAGCTTCGAGTACGCCAACCTCGAGGTCGAGGACGGCGATAGCTTGAGGGTCAGTTTCGACGTGACCAACACCGGCAAGGTCGGAGGGGCGGACACGCCACAGCTCTATGTCACGGCCGGCACCCGCCGCCCCATGCTGCGACTGGCGGGCTTCCAGAAGGTGGATCTCGCGCCGGGCGAGACCAAGCGCGTTAGCCTGACGGTCGAGCCGCGTATCCTGGCTGACTACGATGCGGTCCAGCCGGGCTGGATGATCGCGGCTGGCTCCTATCCGCTCTATGTCGGTCGCCACGCCGGCGACCCCGTGCTGAGCGGCAAGGCCCAGCTGAAAACATGGTCAAGGAAGCCCTGATGTTCCGTGCCGCTGGCCTCCTCGCAGCGCTCGCCCTGACGCTCTGCGGCTGCGCAAACCTGCAGGGGAGCGAGCCTTCCCAGGCTCGCATCTGGGTGACGACGGGTGATCAATCCCTGCTGATGGCGGAGCAGGCCCCCCTGGTCCCGTCGCGCGCGGAGGACGTCACCGGTCTTCCGCTGGTCACGGTCAATGCCGCTGAACGCCACCAGTCGATGGTCGGCTTCGGGGCCTCCATAACCGACGCCTCCGCCTGGCTGATCCAGACCAGGCTGACCCAGGCGCAGCGCGACGGGCTGATGACCGAGCTTTTCGGACGCGGCAACGGTGGCCTGGGCTTCAGCTTCATCCGGCTGACCATCGGGGCATCGGATTTCTCGCTCGACCACTACAGTCTCGACGACGCGCCGGGTGGCGCGGCCGACCCGGAGTTGAAACACTTCTCGGTCGAACGTCCGGCCCAGTACGTCTTCCCGACTGTTCGCCAGGCCCTGGCGATCAACCCCGACCTGCAGGTCATGGCCACGCCCTGGAGCGCGCCGGCCTGGATGAAGACCACCAATGCGCTGGTGAAGGGCCAGCTGAAGTCGGAGGCCTATCCCGTCTATGCCAATTTCTTCGCCCGCTACATCAAGGCGGCGGGCAAGGCGGGGGTGCCGACCGACTATCTCAGCATCCAGAACGAGCCGGACTTCGAGCCCGAGAACTATCCGGGCATGCGCTGGCCGGCGGCGGACCGGGCGCGGTTCTACGGCGACCATCTGGGTCCGGTTTTCAGGCTTGAGGCGATCAGGACCCGCGTGCTCGACTGGGACCACAACTGGGACCAGCCTCAGCAGCCCCTCACCGTGTTGGCGGATCCCAAGGCGGCGGCCGTTGTTTCTGGGGTTGCCTGGCACTGTTATGCTGGCGAGGTGTCTGTCCAGACCCAGGTGGCGGCGGCGCATCCGGACAAGGACGTCTTCTTCACGGAGTGCTCGGGCGGCCAATGGGCCCCCGGGTTCGACGACAGCTTCAGCTGGATGATGAGCAAGTTGATCATCGGTGCCACCCGGGGCGGGGCACGTGGCGTCCTGATGTGGAACCTGGCGCTGGACGAGACCTACGGTCCCCACGCCGGCGGCTGCGGCGATTGTCGCGGTGTCGTAACCATCGACAGTGGTACCGGCGCGGTCGAGAGAAACCAGGAATACTACGCCTTTGGCCACGCCAGCCGGTTCGTGAAGCCCGGAGCGATCCGCATTGGTTCTCCCGCCCGGGTCGGCGATCTGGAAACCGTGGCTTTTATGAACCGCGACGGCCGGCGCGTCTTGATCGTGCTCAACGCCGGGCAAAAGCCGTCCGTGTTCGCCATCGCTGACGGGCCCCGTCTCTTCAAGGCGGCTATCCCGTCCCGTGCGGCCGCGACACTCGTCTGGTGAAATGGAAGGCCTGGAAGGATCGGTGCCATTACGCGGGCTAGCCAAGGCTCTGAATTTCCTCAGAACGGCATTTTCGCCAACTTGGCGGTCCCAACTTAGGGCTGGCCACAGAGCGGCCAAGCCAACTTAAGACTGACCGCAGCGGATTTCACTTACAGCTGGGATTCATTGGGACCTTTAAAGGTACGTGAAAAAGCGTTGACCCGGCCCTCTTCAGTTTCCCTAGAACCGCCAATGGCGTTGCAGTCGGCTTGACGCCCGTGCTTCCGGTGCAATTTTCGCGTGTCAGGGGAAGCGCGCTGATTGTTTTTGATCGCCACAAGATTGTGGTTGCAGATGCAGCATCCGGTTGCGAGGTTCGCGGCGAGTTCGGGAAAAGAGTGGTTCGTGTCGGTAAGTTTCGCTCGAAATGGTCCTTCGTCACTCAAGCTATCAGGCGACTAGACCATGTTGATTACGGGCACGGCGGGCAATGACAGCCTGGTTGGTAGCGTCAACGCCGACCTTCTGCAGGGGCTGGACGGTAACGACACCCTGAGCGGTGGCGCGGGTAGCGACACGCTGGAGGGCGGCGCCGGGATCGACATCCTCTTCGGCGATGACCTCGACAACTACGGGACGGAGGGGGACGACAGCCTTTCAGGCGGCGACGGGGCAGACTTCCTGTCGGGGGGAGGCGGTGCCGACACACTTCTTGGCGGTGCTGGCGACGACTATCTTTTTGGCGGGCTTGCTGACAACGTTTCCGTCTATGAATACAGCGGGAGCATAAGTTTCGGTTTTGGCGCGCACTCTGGCAGCGACGGCGGCGACGTCGTTCTGGACGGCGGCGACGGCAATGATCGGGGTCAGCTTTTTTATGCCGAGCGCACTGCGCCGATCGTCTTCTCCATCGCCGATAGCCAGACCCTCACCGGTGTGTTCGTGGGCGGGGTCTTGTCGGGATCCGTCATCCGCGTCGAAAACATCGGCATCTATTCCGGGCTGGGTTCAGACTCGCTAACCGGGGGTGCGGGCGCAGACAGCCTTGAGGGCGGTGGCGGCTCTGACACCTTGCTCGGCGGCGCTGGAAACGACTTTCTCCTCGACTTCGCGTCGGTCGCTGCCGACCTTCAGTATGGCGGGGCCGACGATCGTCTGTATGGCGACAAGGGTGACGACAGCATCAACGTCTTTCGCTCCGGAACGATCGCAGCGACTCAGGTGCTGCTGGATGGCGGTGCGGGCGATGACTATCTGAGATTCGTCGGCGGTGGCCGCTATCTCGACAGCATCACCCTGGACGGCGGTGATGGTGCGGACAACCTGAACGCCGAGGGTGCGGGCGCTGCGACGGTTCTCGCGGGCGCGGGTGACGACCGGATCTCGGTCGATGCGCGCGGCGGTGCCTACGACATAACCCTGGGCACCGGCGTTGATACGCTGATCCTGAACTATGGTGCGACGCCGACCACTGTGACCCGTGCGATCGTGGTCGCGGACTACGCCACCGGCGTGTCTGGCGACAAGCTGGATCTTACCGACTATCTGGCCAGCGCCTTGGTCGGCAGTACGGCCGGAACCAACCTTTTCGCTGCCGGCTATCTGCAACTGGTGCAGGTCGGGGCCGACAGCGTCCTGCGGGTTGATCTTGACGGGTCCGGGACAAGCTTTGGCCTGACCGATCTGGTGACGTTCAAAAACACCGTCGCATCGACGTTCGTGAACGCGAACCTGGGGAATCTTCAGACGGTCGGCACAGCGGGCAATGACAGCCTGGTGGGTAGCATCAACGCTGACCTTCTGCAGGGGCTGGACGGCAACGACACCCTGGTCGGTGACGCGGGCAGCGATACGCTGGAGGGTGGCGCCGGGATCGACATCCTCCTGGGCGATGCCCGTGATTTCAATGCCGCGGGCGGATCGGACAGTCTGTCCGGCGGCGACGGGGCCGACTTTCTGGCGGGAGGGCGCGGCGCCGACACCCTGATCGGCGGCGCGGGCGATGACTACCTGCTGGGTGGCGTTGCGGACAATATCAGCGTCTATGAGTTCGGTACCCGGGTCGGTTTCAATTTTGGCTCATCCTCGGTCATCGATGGTGGCGACGACATACTCGACGGCGGTGACGGCTTTGATCAGGCCAACCTCGTCTACGCGGATCGCACGGGTGCCATCAGCCTCTCAATTGCTGACCCGGACGCGCTCAATGCCATCACGGTCGGCGGGGTTCTTGCCGGTTCCGTAACCCATGTAGAAGTCCTGTCCTTCTATGGCGGCAGGGGTAATGACACCCTCGTCGGTGGGGCGAGCTATGACTTCCTGAACGGCAATGGCGGTGATGACAGTCTGGTTGGCGGTGCGGGCTATGACAGTCTCTACGGCAATGACGGCGCGGATAGCCTGATCGGCGGCAACGACGGGGATTTCCTCGTTGGCGGGGCCGGAAATGACCTCCTGCTTGGCGAAGCCGGCAATGACTACCTGCACGTCGCTGTCGGTCTCGATACTGCCAATGGCGGCGAGGGGGACGATGTTATCCAGTACGGCTATGGCTTTGCGGGGGACCTGCCGACGGAAACCGATACGGTGGCCGACGGCGGCTCCGGCATCGACACGCTGGAGTTCGGCATGGTGACGGCCGCGCTGACGGTCAATCTGAGCGTCAAGAGCAGCTTCCAGTCGATCGGCTTCGGACGCCTGAACCAGGTCGGGATC
>Ga0187842_1000067_pt1 | contig 53623 bp, 49 predicted proteins | sample SpaLakP09_SKY_41_FD_134514 | JGI IMG/M metagenome (GOLD analysis project Ga0187842, IMG submission 134514) | Oligotrophic lake water microbial communities from Sparkling Lake, Wisconsin, USA - SP09_SKY_41 | ecosystem: Environmental > Aquatic > Freshwater > Lake | place: USA: Sparkling Lake... | reverse complement strand
CGGCCCGGATCCGGGCCGTGTCGCCGCTTTCGGACAGGAACCAGCCCGCGCTGAACGACGGCACAAAGGCGTCCAGTGGCGCGCGACCGTCCCACGCAGGCCCGCCACCCAAACCCGTGAAAGCTGACCATGTGCCGATCGGGGCCTCATGGCCTTGGGCGACGGCGATGCCGACATCGCCGTCAATTTCGATGACCTCGGCCCTTGCCGTAGACAGAATCCGTCCGGACGTGTTGGACCCGCTGTAGATCGGCATACTGGTTCCCCCGGCGCTACATACACGTCCAGTGAGAACAGGCTTTGCCGCTCGCGCGACATGAGTCCAGATTTACCGCCCGAATTTCTGGAATTTTATCCGGTGCGGGATCAGGCTCTCGACGCCCAGACGACGCTTCTTGTCTTCCTCGTACGCTTCAAAGTTCCCCTCGAACCATTCGACATGGCTGTCGCCTTCGAAGGCGAGGATGTGCGTTGCCAGGCGGTCGAGGAACCAGCGGTCGTGGGAGATGACCACGGCGCAGCCGGCGAAGCCTTCCAGGGCCTCCTCGAGGTTCTGCAGGGTCTCGATGTCCAGGTCGTTGGTGGGTTCGTCGAGCAGCAGCAGGTTGCCGCCGGTGGCCAGGGTCTTGGCCAGGTGGACGCGGTTGCGCTCACCGCCGGACAGCTGGCCGACCTTCTTCTGCTGGTCGCCGCCCTTGAAGTTGAAACTGCCGACATAGGCGCGGGTGTTGATCTCGCGCTTGCCGACCATCATCACATCGGTGCCGCCCGAGATGACTTCCCAGATGGTCTTGTTGGGCTCGAGGTCGTCGCGGCTCTGGTCGACATAGGCCAGTTTGACCGTCTCGCCGACGCGGATCGAGCCGCCGTCGGGCTGCTCCTGGCCGGTGATCAGGCGGAACAGGGTCGACTTGCCGGCGCCGTTGGGGCCGATGACGCCGACGATGCCGTTGGGCGGCAGTTTGAACGACAGGTCCTTGAACAGCAGTTTGTCGCCGTAGGACTTCTCCAGCCCTTCGGCTTCCAGCACGACATTGCCGAGGCGCGGGCCGGGCGGGATCTGGATGACGGCGTGGGTCTGGGCGCCGCGCATGCTTTCCTGCTCGTCGACCATCCGCTCATAGGCGGCCAGACGGGCCTTGGACTTGGCCTGACGGGCCTTGGCGCCCGAGCGGACCCATTCCAGTTCGCGGGTGAGGGCGCGCTGGCGGGCTTCGGATTCCGACTGCTCCTGCACGACGCGCTTGGTCTTGGCTTCCAGCCAGCTGGAGTAGTTGCCCTCGTGCGGGTGGCCCTTGCCGCGGTCCAGCTCCAGCGTCCATTTGGTCACCAGATCCAGGAAGTAGCGGTCGTGGGTCACCAGGATGACGCAGCCCGGGAAGGCTTCCAGGTGGTGCTGCAGCCAGGCCACCGACTCGGCGTCGAGGTGGTTGGTCGGTTCGTCGAGCAGCAGCATGTCGGGCTTGGACAGCAGCAGCCGGGCGAGCGCCACGCGGCGCTTTTCACCGCCCGAGAGGTTGGTCACCTCCCAGTCGTCCGGCGGGCAGCGCAGGGCGTCCATGGCCATTTCGATGCGCGCGTCGATGTCCCAGACGTCGCCGGCGTCGATCTTCTCCTGCAGGGCCGTCATCTCGGCCATCAGCTCGTCGGTGTATTCCTCGGCCATTTCCATGGCGATGGCGTTGAAGCGGTTGACCCACTGCTTCTCCTCGCACCAGGCCTCGACGTTCTCGCGGACGTTCAGGCTGTCGTCGAGCTGGGGCTCCTGCTCGAGGTAGCCGCGCTTGATTCCGTCGGCGGCGCGCGCCTCGCCGGTGAACTCGGTGTCCAGCCCGGCCATGATCTTCAGCAGGGTGGATTTACCCGAGCCGTTGACCCCGACGACGCCGATCTTGGCGTCGTTGTAGAAGCTCAACCAGATGTTTTCGAAGATCTTCTTGCCGCCGGGAAAGGTCTTGGTCAGACCCTGCATCTGGAAAATATATTGCTGCGCCATGAGGTGCGGTGCGCCCTGTCGTCTGAAAGTGCTGGGAGGTTGGCGCGGGATGTAGCCGCCGCGCCGCCGTTGGGCAAATGTCTAGGTGGAGGGGAGGGCGGTTTGATGGCGGGTAGCCCACCGTCCGTGGGCCAGCCCAGCCGAACCGCCGATCGTCTGCAGCTCTCAAGATACGAACATTTGGACCAAGTGGCAAAGCTGTTGATTTGCCCTTCGTTCCCGCAGAAGCTGCACATTCGTGGGGCACGGGAGCTGACGTTGGGCGATCAAAAGCAAGTCGAATATCTTCAAACCAAAGACTTCGAAAAAGCGCTTCAGCTTGCGTTTCTCCGCGGGGGGATGGCTCAAAAGCGGGCTGCAAAGGTCAAGCAAGTTCTAGGAAGTTTGGGAGACCCCAACCCATTTACCAGTATTCCGGTCACGAACCACGGCGAAACCCGCATAAAGCATTGTGTGAAGTACGATTTAGGTGACGGTTGGAGGCTTGTCACGATCCACGATTCTGGTCGTTGTGTTTTTTTGTTCGTCGGAGATCACGACGATACGGATCGGTGGCTAGATTCGCACCGCGGAGAGACAATTTCGATAAGTAAGGGCCGGTTGGTTAGAGTTCCAGGCGTTGCTGCCTATCCGGAGCGAAGCTTTCCGTCCAACGGCGCGGCCGTGGGCCTTTTGGATATCCTGCCATCCGACCTCATGGATGACGCGCTCAAGGGACTTCCCGTAAGTCTCTGGCGCCGCTTGATCCAGCTCGACACCGCTTGCTCTCCCGCCGATATCCATTCGGCGGTTGCAGATGTTAGCGACGGCGATTTGCGCGACCACGTAACTGCGGTGATGTTGTTGCTGTTGGCGGGCAACATTGATGGGGCGCAGGCCCACATCGACCTCCGTTCCGGTCGAAGTCAGGCTTTGGGGCAAGGCGACGAACTAGCCTTCGTATCCGTCCAAGACGGGGATGAGGTCCGCCGACTTAGAGTGGGATCGCCCGCTTACGAACGTTGGCTTGAGGCGTTTGAGAAGCGCACGACTTGGCACGAATGGTTCCTTTTCCTTCACCCGGAGCAGGAGAAGGTCGTGAATGCGGACTATGTTGGGGCTGCTCAACTGTCGGGGGTCTCCGGTTCCGGAAAAACCTGCGTGGTGGTCCGAAGAGCCATGCGATTGGCTGAATCGGCCAACCGTCCGGTGCTTTTGCTCACCCTGAACCGAAGCTTGGCGGGCCTTCTCCAGCAGCTGGTCGATGGAGCCTGTACTGATCCTGAAGTTCGATCCCGTATCACGGTGACATCATTCTTTGAGCTGGCGAGCCGCTTGCTTGTAAGCTTTGAGCCGCAAAAGGCACGTCACTATGAGGACGTGACTTGGAGGTTAGGTGAGCACGTCGATGAAGTATTTCGGGAGTTCTATCGAAAGTGGGCGAACAATGAAGATGCTTCTGTGCTGGAGGCCCTGCAGCGCTCGATGAATGCGCGAGGGGTGGACGGCGAAACATACCTGAGGGACGAATTCGACTGGATCAGGTCCGCCGTTCTACCTGAAAGCCGCACTGGTTATCTCGAGATGGAACGACGTGGTCGCAAGTTCGGCATTCTGGAAGAACGGCGCCGTGACATACTCAATGCGCTAGCGGCTTGGGAGTGCAAAATGGATGCAGTCGGCGTCACTGATTATCTGGGATTGACCACTGCTCTTTCGAGTCATCTCGACAAGATCGCCCCAATGTATAGTCACGTTCTGGTTGATGAGGCGCAGGATTTTGGCACAACCGAACTCAGGGTAGTTCGCCGGCTGGTGGAGCGAGGTCAGAACGACATATTCTTATGCGGTGATGTGGCGCAGTCCATATTGCCAAAATACAGATCTCTTTCTGAAGCTGACATTGGTTCGATATCGCGAGAGCGTATTCAGCAAAACTACAGAAATAGTCGTGAAATACTCAAAGCGGCACACGCCCTGCTGATGAAAAATCTCTATGAAGAGATTTTCGATAGTGACGGATTGGAAGTCCTGGATCCGCGCTATGCGAATTTTTCCGGACCCGCTCCATCGGCATTGGCCGCCGATTCACTCGAACAAGAAATCGCGTTTGCGCGAAGCTACGCCGATACGCGGTTGTCGCAGGGAACGCAGACGGTCTGTATAGCGTTTGCCGGATACTCAGCACGAGATATCGGTCGATATGCCGAACGATGTGGTGTGCCGGCCTTGAACGGTGCCTACGAGCCTCACTCCAATCCCTTGGTGTTTTCCGACCTAGAGCAAACCAAGGGCTATGAGTTCGAGTGCCTGATTGTTGTGAATTGTTCGGAAGGCGTACTGCCAGCCAGAGGGGCTCCTGCAGAGGAGGCGTATCGAGACGCGTGCAAGCTTTATGTGACAATGACGCGTGCGAAGCGTGAACTCGTACTGTCGTTCCATGATGTCGCCAGCCCTTGGTTACAGGCCGTTGCGGACACGATTGCGATAGATAGCTGGCAGGACTTTGAGGAGATCAAAGTCGAATATATTCAGCCCGTGCCAGAACGTCTTGCGGAAACAGAGAAGTCATCAAGGGCTGGGGATGCATGGGATTTAACAGGAGATGCGTTCCTTTATACACCCCATGCGCTAGGCCTTTCTCTGGATGCGCAGGAAAAACTCGTCAGCCTCGTCGATGGCACAGGCCTTCGATCATCACGTGGCCACCGACTAAACTGGCGAAGCATGGCCAAGTTGCTTGAGGACCTCCAATCTAGTCGGACGCACGACGTTGCGCTCGGGCCCAAGGTTGCAGATGAGCTTCGCCGCACGCTTTTGCCAGCTTGGGCACCCACCGTGCAGATTCAGTAGAGCCAACTCCTACTAGCGCTGCGGCGGATTGTTGGCGTGCGAACCCAAAATCTCACGCGTAGTTGAAGCTCACCGAGATCCGCTCGCTCTTCGCGGCGTTCGGCGGTACCTCGTGGCGCAGCCAGCTTTCCCACATCAGCACCGTCCCGGCGGCGGGGGCCAGGTAGACGAACGGCCTTTCGGCCTCCGGGGCGTCGGCGTGGACGCCGGGGCGGGCCATCATCATCGGCAGGCGCGGGTCCTCCAGCTTCAGGGCCGAGGCACCGTCCGGGACCTCGACATAGACGGTGCCGCTGAGGAAGGCGTGCGGGTGGATGTGGCCGGTGTGGCCGCCGCCGGGCTTGAGGATGTTGACCCACAGGCTGTCCAGCCGCGGCTTGCGCGCCAGATCGAAATTCAGCGCCTTGGCATAGGCGACCGCGTGCCGGTCCAGATGCCGTTTCAGCTCGGCGAACTCGGGCAGGCGATGGGGCAGGTCGGTCAGGGAGCCGTAGGAGGTGTAGCCGCGATAGGCGTGCTCGCGGCACCAGGCACGGCCGGCGTGATCCTCGAGCGCCAGCATCCGGCAGGCGTCGGCCAGGCCGGCGTTGAAGGCGTCGAAGCCGGGCGAGCCGGCCAGGGAGGCCTCATAGACCTGGGTGACGAAGAGGGGGCGCAGGGACATGACGGCTCTCTAGCGCAAGGGGTCGGTGATCAGAAGGGCAGCCCGGCCTCGCCCCTCAGGATCGCCTCCGCCTCTGCCGTATGCTTCGCGCCCGACCGGTCATGCAGCACCAGCGGCGGCAGCAGCCTCAGCGGTGCCTTGCCGGTCTTGATCGCCTGCACCAGCACCCGCTTTGCCGGCTCGTCCGCATGCGGATGCACCCCGCGCACCGCGAACGATCCCGCCGTCTCGCCCAGCAGGGCCAGCAGGTCGGCCAAGCGGTCGGCGCGGTGGATCACCACGATCCGCCCGCCCTCGCGCACTGACTTCAGCAGGAAGGTCGTCCAGGCCTTCAGCCCGTCATCCGCCATCCAGGCCCCGCGCTTGCCCTCCGCGGGCACCCGCAAGGCCCCCGGGTCGTCGAAGAAGGGCGGATTGCTGACTGCCCAGTCGAAGGGCGGCAGGTCCAGCGCCCGGAAGCCCGCCGCGACATCGCCCTCGACAATCGACGCGTCGGCACCGTTCAGCCCCGCATTCTCCCGCGCCAGCGCCGCCATGGCCGGGTCTCGCTCCAGTCCGGTCAGGACCACGCCGGGATGCCGCGCCGCGATCTGCATCAGGACCGCGCCCGCGCCGCATCCCGCCTCGATCACCCTCTGGCCGGGCTCCGCCGCCACGGTCGCCGCCAGCAGGGCCGCATCCATGCCGGCGCGATAGCCCTTCACCGGCTGACGCAGCCGGACGCGGCCGCCCAGCAGGGCGCTCTCGGCGGTGCTGTCTTCGAATTGAGAGGACGGTGCGACGGTCACGCGGCTTGACCCTTCATGGAGCGATCACCATTGTGCGCCGCATCGTCGCCGGGCAAGGCGGCGGCTGTATTTTCGGGCGTGATTCTCCCCCGCGCCGCCGTTTCGATGAGTTTCCCGTTGGACGCTGTCACCGTCGCCGAGCCCCGCTCGAAGGGGCATGTCGAGCCGCTCGTGCGGCTGGCGGCTCCTGACATGGCCACCGTCGACGCCCTGATCCTCGACCGCATGCAGTCGCAGGTGCCGGTCATCCCCCTGCTGGCCGAGCATCTGATCTCCGCCGGTGGCAAGCGGCTTCGGCCCCTGCTGACCCTCGCCGCCGCCCGCGCGACGGGTGCCGAGGGCGACATCGCGGCGCCGGTCAAACTGGCGGCGGCCGTTGAGTTCATCCACACCGCCACCCTGCTGCACGACGATGTCGTCGACGCCTCTGACCTGCGTCGCGGCAAGGTCGCGGCCCATCTGATCTGGGGTGCCCCGACCAGTGTCCTCGTCGGCGACTTCCTGTTCGCCCGCGCCTTCGAGCTGATGGTCGAGACCGGCCAGATGCGGGCCCTGGGCATCCTCGCCCGCGCCTCCAGCGTCATCTCCGAAGGCGAGGTGCTGCAGCTGACGCGCGCCCACGACCTGAACCTCGACCAGGAAACCTATCTGCGCATTATCTCGGCCAAGACGGCCGAACTCTTCGCCGCCGCCGCCGAAGCCGGTGCGGTCGGGGCAGGGGCCGATGAAGCCGCTGTCGAGGCGCTTCGCGCCTACGGCCTGAACCTCGGCCTCGCCTTCCAGCTGGCTGACGACGCCCTCGACTACGGCGGCACATCGGAAGTGCTGGGCAAGAACGCCGGCGACGACTTCCGCGAGGGCAAGGTCACCATGCCCCTGCTGCTGGCCGCTGCCCGCACCCGCGGCCGCGAGGACGCCTTCTGGGACCGCACCATCAACCAGGGTCAGCGCACTGAGGACGACTTCCGTCGCGCCCGCGAACTGGTCTTCGGCACGGGTGCCGTCAACGCCACGCTCGACACGGCCGGGGAATACGCGGACCTCGCCAAGGCCGCCCTGCAGGTCCTGCCCGACAGCGACTGGCGTGAAGCGCTGGAACAGCTGGCCGACTTCGCGGTCAGCCGGGCGGCGTAATGCTGACCGTTCTTCTGCTTCTGGTTCTGCAGACGCCCGAACCGCGGTTCGTCATGACGCCCGGACCGGACGACTGCTATGAAGCCGGCTTGTTCGAGCTGCGGCCGGGAGACGATCGCGCCGCGCTCGTCGATGCGCTTATGGGCCGTGGTCCGGATTCGATTTCGCTGCCTGAGGGGGAGGAGCAGGACCGGGCCTTCACCTTCGGCGCGGCGGAGGGCTCCAGCGGCCGGCGGGATCGCGTGTGCCGGATCGCTCGCACGGCTGGCGGACAGAACGATAATCTGAGGCGGGCGATGACGTGGTGCGCGTCCTTCATCCAGCCTGGCGCGGCCCCGGTCGTCACCTTGCCGCCAATGAGCCCGCCGCGGTAACTAGCGCAGTCCCGCGCAGAACCGCTGGATTCGCCCGCAGGCGTCCTCCAGCACGGTCTCCGAGGTCGCATAGCTGATCCGGAAATAGGGGCGCAGGCCGAAGGCCGAGCCCTGCACCACGGCCACGCCCTCGGCGTCCAGCAGTTCGGTCGCGAAGGTGTCATCGCTGTCGATCACCGTCCCGCCCTCGGTCGTCTTGCCGATCAGTCCCTCGATCGACGGATAGACGTAGAAGGCACCTTCCGGCGTGGCACAGCGGATGCCCGTCGCCTGGTTCAGCATCGACACCACCAGATCGCGCCGGGCCTCGAAATGTTTCGCGCGCTCGGCGATGAAGTCCTGCGGCCCGTTCAGGGCCTCGACCGCGGCCCACTGGCTGACCGATGACGGGTTCGACGTGGTCTGCCCTGCGACCTTGCGCATCAGGTCGATCAGCGGCTTGGGCCCGCCGCCGTAGCCGATCCGCCAGCCGGTCATGGCATAGGCCTTGGACACGCCGTTCACCGTCAGCGTCCGGTCGTAGAGGTCCGGCGCGACTTGGGCGATCGTCTTGTATTCGAAGTCGCCATAGATCAGGTGCTCGTACATGTCGTCCGTCAGGATCCAGACCTGCGGATGGCAGCGCAGCACGGCGGCCAGCGCCTCAAGCTCGGCACCCGTATAGGCCGCGCCCGTCGGGTTCGACGGCGAGTTGAGGATCAGCCATTTCGTCCGCGGCGTGATCGCCGCCTCAAGCGCCGCGGGCTTGAGCTTGAAGCCGTCGGCCTCATGCCCGACCACCCGCACCGGCTCACCGCCGGCCAGCAGCACCATATCGGGATAGGACACCCAGTAGGGTGCCGGCACGATCACCTCGTCGCCCGGCGACAGGGTGGCCAGCAGGGCATTGTAGATCACCGTCTTGCCGCCGGGCGCGACATGGATCTGGTTCACCGCATAGGTCAGGCCATTCTCGCGCGAGAATTTCGCCGCCACGGCCGCCTTCAGCTCGGGCAGGCCGTCGACATCGGTGTATTTGGTCTCGCCGCGCCGGATCGCGGCGATGGCCGCTTCCTTGATGTTCTCCGGCGTATCGAAGTCCGGCTCCCCGGCCCCCAGGCCGATCACATCGCGCCCCTCGCGCTTCAGCTCCCGGGCGCGGGCAGTGACCGCGAGGGTGGCGGAAGGTTTGACGCGGGCAAGGGCGGAGGACTGCAGGCTGGACATGGCGACTCCCGGCGGACGGCGTCTATTCCTTACGCAGTTGCGAAAGGCCGATCAAATGGGACCGGTCCTCGGCCGCCATTGATCCGAAATCCGCATGGCGCGTTCAGCCCCCGACACACACCGGGGGCGCTATGCGCGGCGAGCTCAAGACTTATCAGGCCAAGCGCCGCTTCAACGAGACGCCCGAGCCGAAGGGCGCCAAGGCCCGGCGCAAGGCGGCCGCGCCCCCGCGTTATCTGATCCAGCGCCATGCCGCGACCCGGCTGCACTACGACTTCCGCATCGAGTTCGACGGCGTCCTCAAATCCTGGGCCGTGACCAAGGCCCCCTCGCGCGATCCCTCGGTCAAACGGCTCGCGGTCGAGGTCGAGGATCACCCGCTGGACTATGGCGCCTTCGAGGGGACCATCCCGGCCGGCAACTACGGTGCCGGCACGGTCCAGCTGTGGGACACGGGCTCCTGGATGCCGCAGCATCCGGACACGCTGGAGGCCGACTTCGCCAAGGGCTCCGTCAAGATGTTGCTGGACGGCGAGCGGCTGAAGGGCGGCTGGGCGCTGGTCCGTCTGAAATCCGATCGTGGCAAGCCGTCCAAACGGAACAACTGGCTGCTGATCAAGGAGAAGGACGACCACGCCGTGCCGGGGGAGGGCGACGCCCTCGCCGAGATCGACGCCTCGGTGAAAACGGGCCGATCGCTCGCGGAAATCGCCGGGGGAAAGACGCAATGGACGTCGTCCAGGCCCACTGGCCGCAAGGCACCGGCGAAGCCCAAACCCTCGAAAGCCGCCGCCAGCCAGGCGACCCGGCCGCCCGCCTTCGTCCCGATCCAGCTCTGCAAGGTCGCCGACCATCCACCCGGCGCGGCCGGCTGGGCGCATGAGATCAAGTTCGACGGCTACCGCATCCAGATCGGCGTCGGTGGCGGCAAGGCGACCCTGCGCACCCGTAAAGGGCTGGACTGGAGCGATCGCTTCCCCGCCCTGACTGCGGACGCCGCGACCTGGCCCGATGCGGTGATCGACGGGGAGCTGTGCGCGCTCGACGCCGACCACATGCCCGACTTCTCGGCCCTGCAGGCCGCCATCTCGGACGGCCGCACCGACGGCCTGATCTATTTCGCCTTCGACCTGCTGTTCGAGGGCGACGAGGACCTGCGCAAACTGCCGCTCTCCCACCGCAAGGCGCGGCTGCAGGCGTACATCGACCGGATCGGCAAGGCGGGGACCAGACGCCTCCGCTACGTCGACCATTTCGGATCCTCCGGTCAGGCCGTGCTGGAAAGCGCCTGCCGGATGGATCTGGAAGGCGTCATCTCCAAGAAACTGGACGCCCCTTACCGCGCCGGTCGGTCGACCAGCTGGGTCAAATCCAAATGCCGGGGCCGGGACGAGGTCGTCGTCGGCGGCTGGTCGTCCGAGGGCGGTACCCGCTTCCGCTCCCTGCTGGTCGGCGTCCGCGACAAGGGCGGCCTCCGCTATCTCGGCCGCGTCGGCACGGGCTACGGCGAGGCGGTGACCAGGGCCCTGCAGCCCGCCCTCAAGGCCGCCGCGACGGACAAGAGCCCCTTCGTGGGCGCGGGTGGGCCCAGGGCGGCGAAGAACATCCACTGGCTCAAACCGGTCCTCGTCGCCGAGATCGAACACGGCGGCTACACCGAGGCCGGGTCGCTGCGCCACGCCGCCTTCAAGGGCCTCCGCGAGGACAAGACCGCCGCCGAGGTGACCGAGGCCCCGCAGGCGCCGTCAGAGATGAAGGCCACCACCACCGTCAGGGCCGTCGCCAAGCCGGGCAAGGTCGCGGTGGCGGGTGTCACCATCTCCAGCCCCGACAAAATCCTCTGGCCCGCCCGCGACGGCCGCCCGGCGATCACCAAGGCCGATCTGGCCCGCTACTATGAGGCGGCGTCGGACCGTATCCTCGCCCACGTCGCCGACCGCCCGACCTCGATCATCCGCGCGCCGGACGGCATCACCGGCGAAACCTTCTTCCAGCGCCACGCCATGGCCGGCTCGAACCCGCGGCTCAAGCTGATCGACGTCAAGGCCCGCACCCCCTACGTCACCGCCGTCGACGTCGGCGGTCTCGTCGCCATCGGCCAGTCCGGCGGGCTGGAGCTGCACCCCTGGGGCTGCAGGCCCGGCGACCCGGAGACGCCGGAACAGATCACCTTCGACCTCGACCCCGACGAGGGTCTCGATTTCAACGACGTCATCGCCGCCGCCAGGGTGGTGAAGGCGAAACTGGAAAGTCTGGGCCTGACCGCCTTCGTCAAGACCACGGGCGGCAAGGGCCTGCACGTCGTCGTCCCGATCAAGTCGGACGCCCGCAGTCGCGTCGAATGGGATCAGGCCAAGGCGTTTGCGAAAGCGGTTTCCGAACTGGTCCGCGCCGACGCCCCCGACCGTTTCACCACCACCCTCGCCAAGAAGGCGCGGGGCGGGAAGATCTTCATCGACTATCTGCGCAACGGCCGGATGGCGACAGCCGTCGCCCCTTGGTCGCCCCGCGCCCGCTCCGGTGCCGGTATCGCCTTCCCGCTGGCCTGGAGCCAGGTGAAGGCCGGGCTCGATCCGTCTGCCTTCAACCTGTGGAGCTATCCTGCCATGCTGAAGAAGCATGATCCGTGGAAGGATTTCCGCAAGGCCGAGGCCAGCCTGAAGCCGGTTCTGAAGAAGGTCGGCCTGTAGAATCCTTCTCCCTTTGAGGGAGAAGGGTGTTTTCATGCGGCGGCCTTTTTCTTCGCTGCCGCCTTCTTCGCGGGGGCCCTCTTCGCCGCCGGCTTCTTCTCCGACCCCGCCGACCCCTTCAGACTGCTCCTCAGGGCCGCCATCAGGTCGATGACATTGGTGTCGTCCGGCTCGGCGACGTCGACGGTGCCCTTGCCGCCTTTGGCCTTGGCCTTGATCATCTCGCGCAGGGCGTCGTCGTAGCGGTCCTTGAAGTCGGCCGGATCGAAGTCCGCCTCCTTCTGGCCGATGATCCGGGCAGCGATCTCGACCATGTCGGCGTCCGCCTTCACCGCCTTGATGTCATCGAAATAGTCGCCGGCGTCGCGCACCTCGTCCTGCGCCCGCAGGGTATAGGCCACCAGCCCCTTGCCCCGCACCTCAAGCGCCAGCTGCCGCTCCTTGCCACGCAGCACCAGACAGCCCAGCGCCACCTTGCCCTGCTTCTTCATCGCGTCCCGGATGACGGCGAAGGCCTCCAGGCCGGCACCCTTCTCGGGCACCACAAAAAACGGATCGGCCCAGTACAGCCGGTCGATCTCGCTCTCATCGACGAATTTGTCGATCGAGATGGTCCTGGTGCTCTCCAGCCTGACCTTGTCGAAGTCGGCGTCGTCGAACAGCACATATTCGTCCTTCGACACCTCATAGCCGCGCACCAGATCGCTGCGCTCCACCGGCCCGGTGTCCGGATCGGTCGGCACCATCCGGATGCGGTTGTTGGTCTCCGGATTGATCAGGTGGAAGCGCACGTCATTGGTGCTGGTCGTCGCCGTGTAGAGCGCCACCGGACAGGTAACGAGCGACAGCTTCAGATGTCCCTGCCAGGTCGGTCGTGCGGCCATGTTCGGTCTCCCTGACGGGGAGAATGCGCGAGGGGGGGATATGTTCGGGGCGTGAGCTCGAAATCAGTCTCGGTGGCCGACGGCCTGACGCTCTCGCCCATGCCACCGCTGGCTGCTATTCCCGACCCATGCGCCGCTTTCTCGACTTCATCCTCAACATGGAAGCCCGCCGCTGGCGGGCCGCTGTCGCGACGGCGCTGTTGCTCGGCGCGACCCTCGGCCTGCTGGCGATCGGCAAGAGCCAGTTCGGTCTGGCGGCCGAGGAAAACCTCGAGGCCTGGCTGCAGGGGTATCGCGGCAGTCCCTGGGCCTTCTTCGCCACCGTGGTTCTGTTCGTCGTCGCGGCCTTCATCGGGGCACCGCAGTTCATCCTGATCGCCGCCTGCGTCGTCGCCTTCGGCCCGTCGCTGGGGTTTTTCTACAGCTGGACCGCGACAGTCATCTCGGCGGGCGTGACCTACTGGCTGGGGCGTGGGCCCACGGCGCGGCTGGTCGACCGGTTCGGCGGCCGGACCATGGGCCGGCTCAAGGGCTTCGTCGGCAAGAACGCCTTCTATGCCAGCTTCATGATCCGCAACGTGCCCTCGGCCCCGTTCATCGTCGTCAACATGGCCTTCGGTGCGGCCCGGGCCTCGTTCTGGCGCTTCCTCGCCGGCTGCGCCCTCGGCGTCCTGCCCAAGACCGCACTCGTGGCCTTCTTCGGCGGCGCGGTGGTGGCGGCGGCCAGCGGGGACGGCGTCTGGACCTCGCTGATCCTCGCCGGGGTGGCCGTGGTCTGGCTGGGCCTTATGCTCGGTGTGCGCGAGCTGGTGAAGCGGCGCGAACGGGCCGCAGGGTCTGACTAGAGGCCGGACAGTCACCCGCCCGGGCGGCCGGTTTCACCTCGGGATGAATATTCAGATCAACTTAACACTGTGCACCCATGGTCGCCGGAAACGGGGGTTTTCGTCATGGATACGCTGTCGTTGAGAGCCGAACACGGGGTCATCCTGCGCCTGGTCAGCCAACTCGGCGGCAGATCCCGTGATGTGAAGTCCCGGGAAGACGCCGACCACGCCCGGCTCCTGATCGGGGTCATTGATCTCCTGCTGAACGACCATCTCGCCCATGAGGATGCCGAACTCTATCCGGCGCTGAGCCACGCCCCGGATCCCGAGACCCGGGCCCTTGGCGCGTCGGCTTCGGAGGAGATGGGCGGACTCGCCGGCGCCTGGATCAACTACCGCGATCACTGGACCCGGGAAACGATCCTCGCCCATGCCCGCCGTTTCGGCGCGGCGACCGATGGCTTCATCCGTGCCCTGTCGCTGCGGATCGAGATGGAGAACGACATCCTCTATCCGGCCATGGACCGGTTGTCGGACGCGCAGGAACGTTCGGCGGCCTGACCCGCCGCCCGGCACCGTCACGTTCCGGTGAAGGCGTGGACTGACGGAGTTTTCGAGGTCGCTCTTGAGGCGACAGGGCTTGTATTCGCCCTCGCACAAGGGCAAACGACCCGTAAGGTCGGTCAGGCGATATACGATCAGGAGGCGGCGCGTGGGGATGCGTGGCGCCGGGGCGTCGCCGAAGCGGATCGAGACTGACGCACGCCCCCACTAGGCCCGAACGAACGGTATCCCGGACCCATGTTCTCCAGCATTTTCGGCGCGATCTCCAACGACATCGCCATTGACCTCGGCACTGCCCACACCCTGATCTATATGAAGGGCAAGGGCATCGTGCTGAACGAGCCCTCCGTTGTCGCGCTGCGCAATGTCGGCGGCCGCAAGATCGTCCACGCCGTCGGTATCGAGGCCAAGCAGATGCTCGGCCGCACCCCCGGCCACATGGAAGCCATCCGTCCGATGCGCGACGGGGTCATCGCCGACTTCGAAGTCGCCGAGGAGATGATCAAACACTTCATCCGCAAGGTTCATAACCGCAAGGGCTTCGTGAACCCCAAGGTCATCGTCTGCGTGCCGTCGGGCGCCACCGCCGTTGAGCGCCGCGCCATCAACGATTCCTGCCTCAATGCCTCGGCCCGCCGCGTCGGCCTGATCGACGAGCCCATGGCTGCCGCCATCGGTGCCGGCCTGCCGATCCACGAGCCGACCGGCTCCATGGTCGTCGACATCGGCGGCGGCACCACCGAAGTGGCCGTCCTGTCCCTGTCGGGCATCGTCTATTCGCGCTCGGTCCGCGTCGGCGGCGACAAGATGGACGAGGCGATCATCAGCTACATGCGCCGCAACCATAACCTTCTGATCGGCGAGACCACCGCCGAGCGGATCAAGAAGGACATCGGCACCGCCCGCATCCCGGCCGACGGCGAAGGCCTGTCGATCGACGTCAAGGGCCGCGACCTGATGCAGGGCGTGCCCCGCGAGGTGCGCATCTCGGAACGTCAGGCCGCCGAAGCCCTGGCCGAGCCGGTCTCGCAGATCGTCGAGGCCGTGAAGGTCGCCCTGGAAGCCACCCCGCCTGAACTGGCCGCCGACATCGCCGACAAGGGCATCATGCTCACCGGCGGCGGTGCCCTGCTGCGCGGTCTGGACGCCGAAATCCGCGATCACACGGGCCTGCCCGTCTCGGTCGCCGACGATCCGCTGTCCTGCGTGGCCATCGGCTGCGGCCGCGTGCTCGAGCATCCGCGCTGGATGAAGGGCGTCCTCGACTCCGCCCTTTAAGGCTGCCGTCGGAACACCGCCGCAAATCCCCGTCATCGTAGGCCTGTCGCCGGTTCCCAAGCGGCACGGATTTTGCGATAGGCTCGACAAATCGGCCGGGGGCGTCCCGCTGATTCCCTTTTCTGAGGAAGGCGCGCCGTGGCGTTTCGCGACGGACCGTTCGAGAATATCAAGGTGCCGCTGGTCTGGACCGCGGCCGTGACCGTCGTTGTCGCGGCCATCGGTTGCATCCTGCTGCTGATCAGCGACGCCCGCGCCCAGACCTCACCCTACCAGCCGGTGCGTTCCGGCGTGGAAGCGGTCGCCGGCCCGGTCGGCGGCATCTTCGCGGCCCCGGTGCGCTGGTTCGGCCATGCCAGCGACTATGTCGGCGGCTATTTCTTCGCCGTGTCCGAGAACCGACGTCTCAAGCGCGAACTGGCCGAACTGCAGCCCTGGCGCGACCAGGCCATCGCGCTGAAGAACGTCAACGCCCGCTATGAGACCATGCTGGGCATCCGGCCCGAGCCGCCGGTCGCCATGCAGACGGCGCGCTCGATCCTCGACACGCGCGGCCCCTTCTCGAGGGCCCGGTTGCTGGACACGGGCTCGGCAAACGGCGTCAAGGTCGGCAATCCCGTCATCAATGAGCACGGTCTGGTCGGCCGTATCGTCGGCACCTCGTCGGGCATCAGCCGCATGTTGCTGGTCACCGACGTGGCCAGCCAGATTCCGGTCCTTGTTGACCGTACGGACGCGCGGGCCATCCTCAAGGGCGACGGCAGCGACAATCCCCGGCTCGAGTTCATGCGCGGCGTGGGCTCGGTCCAGGTCGGAGACCGGATTCTCTCGTCCGGCGATGGCGGCGGCTTCCCGCGCGGCGTCCCCATCGGTGTCGCCGCCCGCGGCATTGACGGCAGCTGGCGGGTCAAACTGTTCAGCGACCGCGGGGCCATCGATTTCGTCCGCGTCATGCTGTTCGAGGACTTCGGCCAGCTGATCGGCCGCGAGGACCTGAACGCGCCGCCGCTGGCCGCGCTTGGCACCCTCTCCGAGGCAACCCCCGAACAGGCCTCCGCCATCACCGACTCCGCCGCCCGCCGCGATGCGGCCCGAGTCCAGGCCGAGCAGAGGCGGGCCGACACCGCCGCCGCCACCGCAGCCGAAGCCGCCCGCCCGCGTCCCACAGCGCCGGCCCCGGTGCCCGCGCCCGTCCCGGCACCGGCCGCTGCGCCTCCGCCCGGAGGGACCGAATGAGACGGCCGGTCGCGGTCCGCGTTGTCGGGCCGGTGCAGTGGATTGTCATTCCGGCCCTGGTCACGGTCGCCGTCACCATCCTTCTGGCCACGCCGGTCGAGCTGTTCGGCCTGAACCTGCCCGAGCCCGTCCTTCCCATGGTGCTGGCCTTCTCCTGGCCGTTGATCCGCCCCTCGATCACGGCACCGCTGGTGCTGACCGGCCTCGGCCTGCTCCTCGATGTCCTGACCTATGGCCCGCTCGGCCTGTGGGCTCTCGCCCTGCTGGGCATTTATGGCGTGGTGCTGGCGTCGCGCAGCTTCCTGATCGGTCAGGACACCGCCGTCCTGTTCGTCTGGTACGCCGCCTGCTGCGCCCTGGCCTTTCTGCTGGTCTATCTCGTTCGCATGATCATCGACCACAACGCGGCCAGCATCCTGGCCCTGATTGGTCAGGTCGTCCCGACCCTGCTGCTGTTCCCGTTCGCGAACCACATGATTGAGCGGTTCGAGGACGGCGATGTGAGGTTCCGATGAGCTCGGAACCCTCCATCTTCTTCTCCGACGTCAATGAACGTCAGGGCTCCTTCCTGCGCCGCACCTTCGTGCTCGGGGGGCTTACCGCGCTCGGCGGCCTCGCCCTGACCGGTCGTCTGGCCCAGCTTCAGGTCTTCCAGGCCGGCCAGTACGCCACCATGGCGTCGAACAACCAGTTCAACTTCCGTCTGGTGCCGCCGCCGCGCGGCCGCATTCTGGACCGCGACGGCGTGGTCATCGCTGGCAACCGTCCCAGTTTCCGGGTGCTGGTGGTGCGCGACGAGACCAAGGATCTGGACCAGACGCTCGACCTGCTGGGCCGGCTGCTGCCGGACACCCTGGACCGGCGCCGTTCGATCATTCGCGACGTCAACGCGGCCCCGCAGTTCAGCCCGGTCCCCGTGAAGAGCGACCTGACCTGGGAGGAGTTTGCCCGGGTCAACCTGTACGCCAACGAACTGCCCGGCGTCATGGCCGACATGAACGAGGCCCGCTACTACCCCTTCGGCGGCGCCTTCGCCCACGTCATCGGCTATGTCGCCAAGCCCAACGACCGGGACATCAAGGCGATCGAGGATCGCGGCGAGAAGGTCCCGGAGATCCTCTACAACCCCGGCTTCCGCATCGGCCGTCAGGGGGTCGAGAAGTCGTTCGATACCGATCTGCGCGGCGAGGCCGGCGGCAACCGGGTCGAGGTCGACGCGCGGGGCAGGGTGGTTGCCGAGGACATCGGCGGCTCCAAACCGGCCGAGCCGGGCAAGGACGTCGTCCTCACCCTCGACGCCGACGTCCAGAACCGGGCGCTGGAGGTTTACGGCGAGGAATCCGGCGGCTGCGTGGTCATGGACGTCCGCAACGGCGACATCCTGTGCATGGTCTCCGCCCCGTCCTTCGACCCCAATATGTTCGTCGGAGGCGTGCCGTCGCGGGTTTACGGAGCCCTGCGCGACTACGAGCGCAAGCCGCTGCTGGACAAGGCGATCTACGGCAGCTTCCCGCCCGGTTCGACCTTCAAGATGACCACCGCGCTCGCCCTGCTGGACGCGGGCGTCAATCCGGCCGAGCGCGTCCCCTGCAGTGGCGGCTACCGCTACGGCAACCGCACCTTCCGCTGCTGGAAGCGCGGCGGGCACGGCGCGATGGACATGCACAACGCCATCAAGAACTCGTGCGACACCTATTTCTATCACATGTGCAACCGGGCCGGGGTCGATCGTATCGCCCGCGTCGCCGAGGACCTCGGCTTCCACCAGGTCTATGAGATCGGCATCGCCGGCCAGAGCAAGGGCACCATGCCCAGCCGCGCCTGGAAAGCAGACTACGCCCGCCGCACCGGCGCGACCCATCCGGACGCCGGCACCTGGTATCCGGGCGAGACCCTGTCCGTCGCCATCGGCCAGGGCGCGGTCTCGACGACCGCGCTGCAACTGGCCGTCATGACCGCCCGCATCGCCAATGGCCGCAAGGCCATCACGCCGCGTCTGGTCCGGTCTGTCGGCGGCGTGAACCGACCATCCGGCGCGGCCGTCCCGGACCTGCCGTTCAGCCAGGAACACCTCAATATCGTCCGCGCGGGCATGGCGGCCGTGGCCAACGACGTCACCGGCACGGCCTATCGGGCTTCGCAGCTTGGCCTTGGCGACATCCAGATGGCCGGCAAGACCGGCACGGCCCAGTCGCGCGACTACGGTTCCGGCTCGCGCGGTCCGCGCGACGCCGTCTGGACCCGCCGCGACCACACCCTGTTCGTCGCCTTCGCCCCGCATGATGCGCCGCGCTACGCCATTGCCCTGATCATCCAGCACGCGCCCTCGGGCGGTGCCGCCGATGCCGCGCCCAAGGCGCGCGAGATCATGAAGACCGTCCTGCTCAAGGATCCGGACATGCGTGCCCGGATCGAGCGGCCCCTGCCGCCGGACGCTGTGGCCCCTGCCGGTGCCGATGAGGGCGAACTGGGTGCCGGGCCCGGCGGCGAGGTCACCGGCGCTGCGCCGTCCGATGCGGCACCCGCCGCGCCGGCGCCGCGCCGCGCGCCGACGGCAACCAGCGGGCCCAGGCCCTATCTGGCGGAGCCTCCCCAATGACCGCTTCCGCCCTGACACGTCCCGGAGAGCGCGACCGTCTCTCGACCAAGATCACCGAACTGGATTGGCGTCTCGTCGGCCTGCTGTGCCTCGTCGCCTTCGTCGGCACGGCGATGCTCTATTCGATCGCGGGCGGAGAGTGGCAGCCCTGGGCGGTCAAGCATGCGATCCGCTTCGGCGCGCTGCTGGTCGTGATGCTGTTGCTGGCCATGCTTCACCCGAAATGGTGGTTCCGCGCCGCCTATCCGCTCTATGGCGTGCTTCTGCTGCTGGTCCTGATGATCGAGTTCACGCCGCTCGGCTATGTCGCGGGCGGTGCCAGAAACTGGCTCAACCTCGGTTTCATCCGCATCCAGCCCGCCGAGTTCATGAAGCTCGGTCTCGTTCTGGCGCTGGCGCGCTGGTACCACAGCCATACGGCCCAGGAGGCCCGCTGGTCCTGGAAGCTGCTGATCCCGGCGGGCATGATCGGCCTGCCGTTCATTCTGGTCGCCAAGCAGCCGGACCTCGGGTCCGCCATGGTCATCGGCCTGACCGGGGGGGCGATGATGGTCGTGGCCGGCCTGAGCTGGCGGGTCATCGCCGCCGGGGCGGCGGCCGCCGTCGCGATCATCCCGCCGTTCGTGATGTTCGGCATGCACGACTACCAGCGCAACCGCGTGCTGACGTTCATGAACCCGGAAGCCGACCCCTCGGGCACCGGCTACAATATCATCCAGTCCAAGATCGCTCTCGGTTCCGGCGGCCTGCTGGGCAAGGGCTACGGCCTCGGCAGCCAGAGCCAGCTGGAGTTCCTCCCCGAGCGGCACACCGACTTCATCTTCTCCACGGTCGCGGAGGAGTTCGGCTTCGTCGGGTCGTTCGGCCTGCTCGCCTGCTACATCGCCATCATCCTGATCGCCCTGCGCATCGCCTCGCTGGCCCACAGCCATTTCGGCCGACTCGCCGCGGCCGGGATGACGGCCTTCTTCGCCATCTTCGTTCTGATCAACGGCGCCATGGTGATGGGTCTGGCTCCGGTGGTCGGTGTGCCGATGCCCCTGCTGTCCTATGGCGGATCGTCGATGATGACGGTGATGTTCGGCTTCGGCCTGGTCCTGTCCACCCGCGTCCACCGCTATGCGGAACTGCCCAAGGGCCACGGACTGTTCTAGGGGCCGGCTTCTCCCTCCCCATAAAGGGGAGGGAGGGATACGGTGTTGTCATGACGGACAAACCCAACGCCCCCACCCCGCCCGCCTTCGTCCCCGACTGGGGCGACAAACCCTGTCCAAAGCCGGGGCTTCCCGCCACGACGCCGGAGCGCACAGCCGCCCTCATGGACGGCGTGCAGATGCGCGAGAACCCGGCCGAATGGGCCTTCGTCCGCCTGTCCAAACTGATCGAGGATTTCGAGAAGGGGCTCGACAAGGATGACGAGATCGGGGCCCGCATCGTCGGCCTGCCCGGGGACGGCACCATGTCGATCGAGGACCTGGGCTTCTGGGGTCCGGACTTCATCATGTTCCTGGGCAAGAACTCCGACGGCAAGCCGGTGCGGCTGATCCAGCACTATGGCCAGATCAATGTCCTGCTCGACGCCCGCAAGAAGCCCGAGGAACGCGAGGCCCGCCGCATCGGCTTCCAGCTCTCGGAACTGGTCAGGAAAACCAGTCCGAAGTGACCGGGCAGGGGCCACGGCCTCAACAGTGTCTTCTCGCCCCCGATCTTCTCGCCCCTCGACATCCTCGACTCACCCCTCCCGCCCCGGGCCGGGGCACCTGAATCGCGCGCAGGGCTGCGGTACGACCGGTTCTGACGCAGCCGTCTGCATAGTGGAAGGACGCCCGCCGGGCGGGTCTTTGACAGTCCAGAACATGCCGCCCGCGCCGCCCTCAGGCGCGGTCGAACGGTCGCCCCTTCCGGGCGGGACTCCGGGTCAATGTCAGCCCAATTTTTCTGGCGCGAATGGTGTCTTCCCGACCCCGCCTGCGCGTCGGATCAGAGCGACGCGGCCCAGTCCGTGGCGCGCACCAGGCTGTCGACGATGCCCGGCTCGCTCGAGGCGTGGCCGGCGTCCTTGACGATGTCCAGTTTCGCCTCCGGCCAGGCGCGGTGAAGCGCCCATGCGCTGGCGATCGGGGTCACCACGTCGAACCGGCCCTGGGCGATCCAGCACGGAATGTGCTTGATCCGGCTGATGTTCTTCAGCAGCCAGCCTTCCTCGGGGAAGAAGCCGCCGTTCATGAAGTACCAGCATTCGATCCGGGCGAAGGCGACGGCGAATTCGGGTTCGGCGAACTTGTCAGGCCGGGCGTCGGGGCCCTCGACGCTGACCGTCTCACCTTCCCAGCTTGACCATGCGATGGCGCAGCGTTCGCGTTCGGCCTTGTCGTCGCCGATCAGCCTTTTGTAGTAGGCGCCCATCAGGTCGTTGCGTTCGGCCTCGGGGATCGGTGCGACGAACCGCTCCCAGGCGCACGGGAAGATGTTCGACGCCCCGTCCTGGTAGAACCAGTGCAGTTCCGGCTTGGTCAGCAGGAAGATGCCGCGCAGCAGCAGGGAGGCGACCCGTTCCGGATGGGTGATGGCGTATGCCAACGACAGGGTTGAGCCCCAGCTGCCGCCGAACACGACCCATTTGTCGATGCCCAGCAGTTCGCGAAGACGCTCGATGTCCTCGATCAGCGTCCAGGTGGTGTTGTCCTCCAGTGACGCATTGGGCCGGCTCTGGCCGCAGCCGCGCTGGTCGAAGAGGACGATCCGGTATTTCGCCGGATCGAAATAGCGTCGCATGCCCGGATTGACCGCGCCGCCGGGTCCGCCGTGCAGCACCACGACCGGCAGCCCCTGCGGATTGCCGCATTCCTCGTAGTAGATTTCGTGCACGCCGCCGGTCGACATGAAGCCGGTGGCATAGGCATCGATTTCAGGGAAAAGCTCACGGCGAGCAGTTGCGGGCGCAGGGAAGGCCATACGGGTAATCGGTCTCGGTTTGCGCCGTCAGGCGGGTGTTGATTGTGACCGCAATGCGGCAACGAGAAGCAAAAGCCAAGCCGCGATCATCAACACGCCGCCGATCGGTGCAACCGCACCCATGGCGTTCAGGCTCAACAGGGCGATCGCTGACAGGGCCAGGCAGAAGACAAGGCCGCCCAGGGCGGACAGCCACCCCGCCAGCACCACCAGCCGGCCGCGGCCCGGCCATGCGGCGCAGAGCAGGGCGAGGACGGCGTGGACCATCTGGTAGTGGCTTCCGGTGGTCAGCAGCGTCTTGATCTGCGGCCCCGTCCCATGTGCCGCGAAGGCACCGATCAGGACGGCGAGCGCCCCGTTCAATGCCGCGAAGGCCGCCAGCTTGCGAGAAATGGTCATTACCAGACGCTAGCCGACAGAATCCCGCGCGTCTGCTATTCGCCGACGATGAACGCCGCCCAGCGCATGGCCCTGCAGTATGTGTTGCTCTTCGGCGCCACTGGCGTGAGCCTTCCGTTTGCAGGCCTGTGGCTGAGCGCGCAGGGGTTGAGCGGGGCCCAGATCGGAACCGTCCTGGCGGCACCGATGCTGGCCCGAATCATTACCGGGCCCCTGCTGGCGGTCTGGGCCGACGGCTTCCGCCTGAGGCGCACGCCGATCGCGCTGCTCGGCGGAATCATGGCGCTGGGCTACGGCCTCGCGGGCCTTGCCGACGGCTTCGCCCTGCGTGCCGCCGGCTGGTTCATCGGGGCCACGGCCATGGGGGTGCTGGTGCCCCTGACCGACGTGATGACCCTGCGCCTCGCGTCGCGCCTCGGCTTCACCTTCGCCCTGCCGCGGGGGACCGGCTCCGCGGCCTTCGTGGTCGCCAACATCGGCATGGGCATGCTCCTGCTGACCGCGCCGGTCGACGGGATCATCGTCTGGATCGTGGCCACCTCCGTCGCCTTCGCGGCGACCGCCATCCTGGCGCTGCCGGCGGAGCCCGTGGCGGACGGCGACCCCCTGCGGGGCCGGGAGCGGTTCCGGGGGCTTGGCCAGCTGCTGGGCGATCCGGTCTTCCTGACGACCATCTTCGCCGTCGGGGCCGTCCAGGCGGCCCACGCCTTCCAGTACGGCTTCTCCGCCATCCTGTGGAAGGCGCAGGGGATCAGCGAGGCCGTGACCGGCCAGCTCTGGGCCTTCGGCGTCGTGGTCGAGATTGCGCTGATGTGGCTGTTCGAGCCTTGGCGACGCCGCGTCGGCATCGGCCCCTGGAGCCTGCTGATGGTCGGCTCGGTCGCGGCCATCCTGCGCTGGAGCGTCATGGCCCTCGCGCCGCCGCTGTGGCTCCTCTGGCCCCTCCAGGCCCTCCATGCCCTGACCTTCGCCGCCACCTTCCTCGCCGGCGTGCAGCTGGTCGAGCGCCTGTCGCCGCCCGGGACCCATACGGCGGCCCAGATGCTCAGTTCGGTGTTGTCAGCCGGTGTGCTGATCGGGCTCGCGACCGCCGTGTCCGGGCCGCTCTACGATCGCTTCGGGGCGGGGGGCTACTGGGCGATGGCGGCGCTGGCCGGCGCGGGCCTCCTCGCCGCCATCCCGTTGCGTGGTCAGTTGGCGCGGGAGCGGGGCAGGGGCGGCAGGTGATGCGCCATGGCCTGGGCTGCGGCCTTGACCGCCCGCTGCACGGCCGCGTCCGTCTCATGCTCGGGCGCGCGCAACAGCCCGATCGCCGGCGTATCCCGCCCGTCCGGCAGACCGGACAGGACGCGATACAGCAGATAGCTGCCGGCATCCTCCTCTGAGTCCGAACTGGCGTCGGCGGCAAGGCCGGCCTCATTCAGGGCCCGCACCATGTCCGCGACCGGTGCGGTCGCCCGCGCCAGCCCCGGTCCGACCACGTCAAGCCGACGACCATCGAGGGACCGGTTTTCCGCCCTGATCTGGACCCGGAAAGAGTCACTGCGCCGCGTCCGTCCGACCAGAAGCAGTCCCCGGCAGCTCCGGTCATCCAGATGGGCGGAAAGGGCCGCCGCCAGGGCCTCGGGCGCGCCCGCATCGACGGCCAGGGTCCGGGCACCGACCGGGTTCCAGACAGCGCCGGACAGATCCTCGACCGGGTCCCAGCCCTCTTCGTCGATGTCCCAGGCGCAGATAACGAGGCCCGGTCGGTAGTCCGGGGCAGTCTCGTCCTTGGGCTCAATCATGGCCAGCCTGTATGCGACAAAAGTGTGACACTGGGCGGCACGGTGTCGCCACCATGCCCCGGACGTCAAGGCGCAATCGCCATCTGCGGCGTTACGCGCGGCAAGATTCCCGCGTCAGGCGAGGTCGCCGATCGCGGCGTCCAGCAGCATGAACGCCCGGCCGCCGTCCGAGGTCAGCCGCCCCAGAACGCCGGGTCCGTCATTGGCGCCGGCCCGGTTGGCCAGATCGCGTGCGAAGGCACGAACATAGGCCTCGGCATCGGCACGCAGATCGGGATCGGTCAGCACCCGGCGAGAGACGCTCCGGACCGCCGCCGGCGCCACACGGCGCACGATCTGACGGGCCCGGTCGGGATCGCGTTCGGTCACGGCCTGAGCGGCCTCCTCGACCCGTGAGCGGGGAAGCAGGGCGTTGGGATCCACGCCCATGCGGCGGATCGCTGCCGTGATACGCTCTTCCAGCGCGTCAGCGGCCTCGGCCGGCATGACCGGCGTGTCGAGATCCAGAGGCGCTTCACCGGGACCATCGTCGACGAGGTCGCTCCAGCCCAGACGATCGCCGACGGGAGCGCCCGATCCGGGCATCGGTTCGAGCTTCAGTCGGCCACGGAGGCCAAAGCCGCGGGAGTCTTCGCCCCTTGCTGCCCGCGAACGGCCGCTGTCGGTGTCGACGGACGCAGGGCCGGCCGCCGGGGCCGGCTCGCGTCGACGCAGCGCCGGCGTGTCGCCGGACACGACCCCCATCAGGCGCACAGCCTCGGTCAGCATGTCGTAGTTGCGCCGCACCCGCTCCTGGAAGCCGGCGTCCAGAGCCTCGGTGTCTGCCGCGGCCTTCTGTGAGGCGGCGGCGAGGGCGGCCAGCCCTTCCTCCACCGAGACCCTGACGGCCTCGACCCGCTTCTGGGCCTCCTCGGGCAGGCGTGCCGCACGCTCATCCAGGTCAGCGATCGTTTCATCGATCTGGGCGAGGGCGACGTTCATCCGTTCAACCGTCGTTTCGAGGCGCTCAAGCGCCCGATCACCGGCCTCATCAACAAGGCCGCTGGTTTCCATGACGATCTTGCGCGCCGAGTCGACGCGGGCATCCGCGGCCTGATCCGCTTTCTGAGCGGCATCGAACAAGGCCTCGCCCAGCCGATCCGCGCGAACCTGGGCCTGTTCGGCCGCATCGGTTGCCGCCGCCCGGGATTCCTCGGCCGTGGCCTGCAGTGCGGACAGCGCGGAGCGGGTCTCCTCGACCAGCGCGTCGCGGGCCTCGGCCGCCAGCGCCTCGAAACGGTCGAGCGCAAGCTTGGTCGCGGCATCAAAGCCGTCGGCCTCGCGCTGGGACATTTCAACAAGAGCCCGGAACTGGTCCGTGGCCGCTTCGACCAGGTCCTTGATCGTCTCGGTGGTCCGGGTCGAGGTGTCGCCAAGCTCTCCGGCGGCGGTACGGGTCGCGGACAGCTGTTCGCTCAACTGGGCGCGCTGGCTCTCGACCTGTGCCGAGAAATCTTCCTGGTCGGTGCGCAGGGCATAGGCGGCGGTGACGAGGGCGGCGCGCTGCTGGCCCAGACCTTCCTCGACCGACTGGATCTGTTCGGCCACGCCCGACCCGGCGTTCTCGAGCCTCAGGGTCTGGCGCGCCAGATCGTCGGCGGCGACGCGGGCCGCGTCCTGGGCTTCGCTGGCGGCGGCGGCCAGGTCGGCCGCGCGGGCGGCCAGGGCGGCCTCGGCCTCCCGGAGCTGGGTCTGCGCCAGGTCGGACGCGTCGACCACCATGCGCGACTGGCGTTCGACGGCTTCGATCACGCCCGACGCCTGACTGTCCATCCGCGTGGCCAGAACCTGCATCTTCTCACGCTCGTCGCCGAGTTGTTCGGCGAGGCGACGCGCGGTCCGGCCGGCCGTCTCGGCGGCCTCGTTCAGCCGGGTTGTTTCCTGCGAGAGGGCCTCCCGCAGCAGCGCCATGTCGTGACGGGCGCGCTCGGCGGCGAGAGACGCCTGGTCGATGTCGTTCCGGAGCGAGTGCAGGACCTCGCCGGTCTGCTGGGCCGCCAGTGCCGTGGGAGCGATCAGGGCCTCGGACAGTTCGCGCGCCCGGCGGGTTTCCGCGGCGAGACCGGCGCCCTGACGGACGGCATGGGCCAGCATGATGGCCATTCCGGCCGGCGCCAGGGCGATCAGGGCGTAGACAGCGAGCCGAAGCGGCTCCAGTTCGACCGCACCGGAGCCGACCTCGAAGGCCAGCCAGGCCGCGACGCCTCCGACCCAGAGGGCTGAAGCGACGCCGGCGACCAGATAGGCGTGACGGCCGGATGGCACGGGTGCCTCGCGGACGTGGATCCGGGCCGGCACCGGGGGCGGCTCGAAGGCGACCGGCGGCGCATCCGCCGATATGCCGATTTCGGGGGTGACGGTCTCAGTCGCCGCGGCCCGCTCGGTCTCGGCCAGCGCCCGCTCCTCGGCGCGACGCTGCTCGTCAGCGAGCCGGCGACGACGACGTTCGGACATCGGGCGTTCGACAGCAGGTTCCTTGACCGCGAGCGACAGCTCGTCCGGGTCCCGGAACGCCACGGTGGCTTCCGCCGCCGGGTCCGGTTCGGTCAGATTCATCGCGGGCCGTTGACGGGGTGATTTCATGGAGCGGCGATCTCGTCACGGAGCGCGTCGACAGCTGACGCGCGATAGGACGTTTCGACCCTAACGAGTCAAACGCGGCGCGCAAAGTCAGGGGTGTATGAATCCGGGGACAGTCGATCCCCTCGGCGATCAGCAGTCCTGTTTACGCTCGGTCGATGCGGCGATCATCGCCGCCGTCGGACTGTCGCCGCAATCACGGACCCGGTGGATTTCACGCTGGGGCACCTGACGTGAGTCGAGGTCCACGCCGAACTGCGACAGAGCCGCAGCAGCCAACATGGCGACGAACCCTGCGATGAACTCGATCAGCGCCTGCATCGCCGATCTCCCCCTGTCCGACTGACGGTGGCTCTTATGCCCTCAAAACCGCGTTCGGACAATGCCGGACCACATGAACAAAGCGTCACCATTGACCCGGTGCGCCTGCACATGGAACGGAAGTCGTCGGTGCGCGTCCTGTAGAGCTTGGGGCGCACATCGCCGTCACGCGAATCGGCCAGACCTGCGCCATGCAACAGACCGGGCAAGACCACAGCCAAAGCCTGCTCACGCCGGGCCGCAATTGCTGGCGGGTTGAGACGGCGGACCGCTTCGCCGTCCTGATGGAGAACGCAGCCTATTTCGACGCCCTGAGGTCAGCACTCGGCAAGGCGCGTCGCTCGATTGTCATTCTGGGCTGGCAGTTCGACCCGCGAACACGGCTGGACCCGCAGAGTTCGCACACAGACCATCAGGCCCAGATCGGGCATCAACTCCGCATGCTGGTCAAAGCCCGGCCGGAACTGGACGTCCGGCTGCTGATCTGGAAGTCGCCGCTGCTGATCGCTGCGTCGCAGGGCTTCTACCCGCACAAGGCCCAGGTGTGGTTTCGCAAGCGAATGGTGGAATTCCGCCTCGATCCGCCGCCAGCGTTCGGCGCCTGTCACCACCAGAAGGTGGTCATCATCGACGACGCTGTGGCCTTCTGCGGCGGTGGCGACATCTCAACCGATCGCTGGGATTCCGAAGAGCATCTGGACGGTGATCCACGCCGGTGCCAGCCATCCGGTCTGATCCCGCCCCCCCGGCACGAGGTTATGGCGGTGATGGACGGGGCTGCCGCCAGGGCGCTCGGCGACCTGGCCCGGGAGCGCTGGTTCCGGTCGACCGGCGAGCGGACGGTTCCTGATGAGGCGACAAGCGATCCGTGGCCCGACGATCTTGAGCCGGATATGCGCGCAACGCCGGTCGCGATCGCCCGCACGGAGCCCGCCGCCGCCGGGCGATCCGAAGTCCGGGAGAACGAGGCCCTGCATCTCGATGCCATCCGGAAGGCCAAGCGTCTCATCTATCTGGAGAACCAGTACTTTACCTCTCCGGTCATAGCGGAAGCTCTCGGGGAGAGGCTTGCCGAGGAGGATGGTCCCGAGATCGTGCTGGTTTCGACGGGAACGAGTCCCAGCTGGTTCGACCGCATCACCATGGACACAGCCCGGTCAGAGATACTGTTCCGGCTGGAGCAGGCCGACCGGCACAACCGCTTTTTCGCGTTCACGCCACATACGCGCCAGGGCGAGCGGATCATCGTCCATGCCAAGGTCTCGATCTATGACGATGCCGTACTGCGGATCGGATCGACCAATCTGAACAACCGCTCCTTCGGTTTCGATACGGAATGCGACATCGCCGCCGAGCCGGTCGATGATGCAGGCCGGGATGCCATCCGGCGGTTTCGCCAACGGACCATTGGGCACTGGATCGGCGTCAGCGGCGAGGCTTTCGGCGCGGTCGAGGCCGTCACCGGCACGGTGGGTGAGGCGATCCAGCAGTTCGACACCGGCCGGATGCACACGCTCGGAGCAGAGCCGCCGTCACGGTTCGAGCGGATCATTGCAGAGTTCCAGCTTGGAGACCCGACCTCCACCCGGGACGCCTTCCGCCCCTGGAAGCGGCGCAGCCGCTCGCACCGCACCCTGCCGCCGCCTACGCAGTCCTGATCTCGAAATCGATGATCAGAGGCAGGTGGTCGGATGCCATCCGCGCGAGGGGAGAGAACGGTGCCTTTACGGCCGTGACCACCAGTTCAGGGCTGGTGAAGCAGTGGTCGATCCGGATGGCCGGAAAGCTTGATGGAAACGTCTTGACCGAGGGCTTCAGCCCGAGGCTGCGCTGACAGTCGGCCAGCCGCCGTGCGAGGGTCTGGTAGGGCCGGGTGACGGAAGTGGCATTGAAGTCACCGGTCAGCAGGGTTGGGCCGACGCAGTCCGGATGGCCCAGCCAGTCAGCCCCGACCAGCGCCGCCGCTTGCAGCCTCTGCTCCCGGGGCACGAGGCCGAGATGAGTGTTGATCACATTCAGTTCGACGCCGTCGAAGTCGATTGCCGCCCAGATCGCGCCGCGCGGCTCGAGGCCCGGTACGCCGCGGATCGTTGGGAGCGGTCCGGATTTCACCAGTCGCTCGGGCCGCAAGGTCAGGACCGCGTCGCCGTACTGTTCGGCCTCGACCCGCATCGCGGCGTGGAAGTGGAAGGTCATGGCCAGGCCGTCTGCGATCGACCGGGCCTGATCAACATAGCCGGTGCGGGCACGGCCGACGTCGAGTTCCTGCAGGCAGACGATATCCGGCTCGTGCTCGGCGATCACGCCCACGATGCGTGCGACATCGAGCTTGCGATCGACGCCGACGCAGCGGTGGACATTGTAGGTCAGCAGGCGGGGCATGACGTCCTGAACAGGGGCCGGGCGGCGGTCAGGCCATTACCACGGGGAATATGACACCAAAGCGGCCAGCGGCGGCGTTGGTTCAGATCAGCACCAGCCGATCCTCGATCTCATTGGGATTTTCCGTGCGGGGCGGAAAATGCTCTGCCAGGACGTCGCCGCACAGACCGATCGCCACCTCGAAGCCCGCGGCCGGATCGTTGTTCTTCATGCCTTTTGCCAGCGCCTCGACGGCGTCGGCCCAGATGGCCTGGTCGACCTTGCTGTGGATACCCTCGTCGGCGACCACCTCGACCTGATGATCGGCCAGTGCGGCGAAGATCAGCACCCCGGTCCGCTCGCGGGTGATGTGCAGACCGTGGGCGAGGAACTGCTCCATCGCCGCCCGCCGTACCCGCGCCCGGCGCACGCTGCGTGGCGTGACGAAGCGGCGAACCCCCGGGATCGAGGTCAGCAGGAAGGCGGTCACGAAGACGGCCGACTGGATCAGGGCATAGGCGGCCAGTGACTGGCCCACCACCACGTCGGTGGAAGACAGATGGGCGGCCTGCCAGCCGTCTCCCATTCCGGGGATCCAGGCCGGATCGAACCCGAACGGGATCAGCCCCAACGGCAGCAGCAGGGCCGCGGCCGCCGCCCAGCCGAGCGAGATGTCGCGATAGGACGAAACCCGCCGCGCCAGTACGCAGAAGATTTCGCCCGAGGTCTTCGCCTCGGCCGCGGCGATCGCATCGCCGATGCGGCTCTGAACCTGGGGAGTCAGCTTGATCACCATCCGCCGGATGCTCCACCGCCGCCGAAACTCCCGCCGCCGCCGCCGAACCCGCCGCCACCGCCGAAGCCACCCCCGCCGCCGCCGCGGCCACTGTTCCTCAGGGCTTCCGACGCCGCCCAGATCAGGATGGGACCGACGCCGCTGGGACGCCGGCGGCCCCGGCCTCCGGCCCCGCCAATCATGGCCAGGATCATGAGGAAGAAGATCACCACGATCACGACCCCGACGCCGATCGGGGCCCCGGACTTCGGGCGCTCCGCGGCGGCCGCGCGTGCCTGGGCCTCGGCCGGGTCGAGTCTCAACTGGCGGTCGAGCGCGTCGACGCCCTGCTCGATGCCACGTTCGAAATGGCCCTCGCGGAAGGACGGCAGGATTTCATTCTGGATGATCAGGGCGGAAAGGGCGTCGGTCAGGACGGGCTCCAGCCCGTAACCCACCTCGATCCGGACCTTGCGTTCGCGCGGTGCGACGATCAGCAGGACGCCGTTGTTCTTCTGCGCCTGGCCGATGCCCCAGGCGCGGCCCAGCTGATAGCCGTATTCCTCGATCTCATAGCCCTGCAGGTCAGGCACGGTCACGACGACGACCTGATCGGTCGTGTCGCGTTCAAGCGCCTCCAGCTTGGCGGCCAGCGCCAGTTCCTTGGCGTCGGAGACAAGGTCGCCGTGGTCGATCACCCGCCCGTTCAGGGGCGGGAAGGTCGGCCCGGCAGCCAGCGCCGGCGCGGCCACTGCGAGCCAGACGACGGCCAGCAAGGCCGTTATCAGGGCGGCCGCCCTGACCCGGAGGAAACCCGGAAGGGTGCGGATCACTGCGCCGCCGGTGCCGCGGGCGGGGGCGAGCCGGGTGCGGCGGCAGGCGCGGCGCTACCCGGTCCGGCCGGGTTCAGGGCATCGAAATTCACGCCCGGCGCGGACTGGGCCGCCTCCGTCGCCGTGAACAGCTGCATCGGCTCGGAACCCCCGTGGATGGTGTTGGCCCAGATCACCGTCGGGAAGGTGCGCAGCGTCGTGTTGTAGTCGCGCACCGCCTCATTGTAGTCGCGTCTCGCGACGGCGATGCGGTTCTCGGTGCCTTCCAGCTGCGACTGCAGGGCGATGAAATTCTGGTTCGACTTGAGGTCGGGATAGCGCTCGACGACCAGCAGCAACCGCGAAAGCGCCTGAGAGAGCTGGCCCTGGGCGGCCTGGTAGCGCTGGAAGGCGGCAGGGTCATTGAGGGTCTCGGGCGTGACGGTCACGCCGGTCGCCTGCGCGCGGGCCTCGATCACCTGGGTCAGGGTGGTGCGTTCGGCGATCGCCGCGCCCTGCACGGTCGCGACGAGGTTCGGCACCAGATCCGCGCGGCGCTGGTACTGCGACTGGACATCGGCCCATTTCGCCTTGGCCGCCTCTTCCTTGGTCGGAATGGCGTTGATCCCGCAGCCCGCCATGGCGGGGGTCAGGATCACGACGGCCGCGAGGGCCGAAACACGGGGTGAGAAGCGGATCATCGACGTCTCCTGACAGGCGAGAGTCCGACTATCGTGCCAGAGCGGCGGCGGTTCAAGCGTCGAGAGGTTCGGGCGTGACGTTGATCGACCGGCAGGCCGCCGAATAGGTGTTGGCCAGCAGGCAGGCGATGGTCATCGGCCCCACGCCGCCCGGCACCGGCGTGATCCGACCAGCCACTTCGGCGGCCTCGGCAAAGGCGACGTCGCCGACCAGTCGGGACTTGCCTTCGGCGGCCTTGACCGGATCCCGCGACGGGACGCGGTTGATGCCCACATCAATGACGGCCGCGCCCGGCTTGATCCAGTCGCCGCGCACCATCTCCGCCCGCCCGACGGCGGCGACCAGAATGTCGGCGGTGCGGCACAGGGCCGGCAGGTCGCGCGTACGGGAGTGCGCCACGGTGACGGTGCAGCTCTCGGCCAGAAGGAGTTGGGCCATCGGCTTGCCGACGATGTTGGAGCGCCCGACGATGACGGCGTTCAGGCCGGACAGATCGCCCAGTTCGGCCTTCAGCAGCATCAGACAGCCCAGCGGCGTGCAGGGGACCAGCCCGGGAAGACCGACGGCCAGTCGGCCTGCGTTGACGACGTGAAATCCGTCCACATCCTTGTCGGGATCAATGGCGTCCAGCACGGTCGAGGCGTCGATATGGCCGGGCAGGGGCAGCTGGACGAGGATCCCGTGGATGCCGGCGTCGGCATTCAGGTCGGCGATCAGGGCCAGCAGGTCGGCCTGCGAAGTCTGGTCGGAGAGCCGATGCGTATCGGACCGCATGCCGGCGCGCTGGGTCGTTTCGCCCTTGTTGCGGACATAGACCTGACTGGCGGGGTCCTCGCCGACGATGACGACAGCCAGGCCGGGCTTGATGCCATGAGCCGCTTCCAGACGCGCCGAGGCGGCGGCCACGCGCTCCACAAGGCCCGCGGCAAAGGCCTTGCCGTCGATCAGGGTCGCGCGGGCGGGGTCGGCCGTCATGGATTTCGGCTCCGGTCGTCAGGAATCGTGCGGTTGCCGCGATTTACAGAGGGCGCGGTTCGGCGTCTATGATCGGAGTCGCATTCAAGGGGATATCCATGCGCCGTAAGTCCATTCTCGCTGCCGTCAGCCTGCTGGCGTTGTCGGTCGCGGCACCGGCGCTGGCCCAGCGCGCGGAGACGCTGTCGCCGGGGCGGACCATCGAGGGCCAGATCGCGGACGGCGACGGCACGGCGGCGGACGACGCCTACCGCTATGACGATTATCTGATCCGCGCCCGCGCCGGCCAGCGGCTGGAAGCGGTCATGCGCGCCGCCGACTTTGACGCCTATCTGGAGGTCTTCCATCAGGGCGAGAGCGAGGCCCTGGCGAGTGACGATGACGGGCTGGGCGAGGGCACCCATTCGCGGCTTCGTTTTACCGCGGACCAGGCCGGCACCTTTGTGCTGCGGGCCCGGACCCTGGCCGGCATCGAGGGCGGGGCCTACACGCTCGGCCTGACCCAGCGCCCGTCAGCCGGACGCCCTCCGCGGCCGACCGGCATCCGCGTCGGCCAGTCGATCGAGGGGGCGTTGACCGCCCGCGACCCGGAGACCGAGAGCGGCCAGGCTTATGACGCCTATACCTTCCGCGCCCGCGAGGGCGAGCGGTTCACCATCGACCTGAACTCCGACGCCTTCGATCCGGTGGTCCGGGTCGGGCAGATGCGGGCGGGCGAGTTCGTCGAACTGGCCATGAACGACGACACGATGGAGACCGGCCTGAACTCCCGGCTGATCTTCACCGCCGAAACGGCAGGCGACTACATCATCCGGGCAACGCCGCTCGGTGCCGGCAACGAGGGGGCCTATTCGGTAGCGCTGGCGCGCGGGCCGGAGCTGGCCGCCGCCCAGACCATCGAAATCGGCGGTTCGGCCGAAGGCACCCTGGCCGAAGGCGACGGCAGGGGCGCGGGCGGCGAGATCGCCGACGCCTACCGGTTCTCCGGTCAGGAGGGGCAGCGCATCCGCATCGACATGAGCTCGGACGAGTTCGACACCTATGTCGAACTGTTCGACGCGAACCGCGTCAGCCTGGCCGAAGACGACGACGGCGCGGCGGAAGGCACCAACTCGCGCCTGACCTTCACCCTTCCGGCCACAGGGGTCTATTTCATCGAAGCGCGGGCCTTCACCGAGGCGACGGGGGCCTATTCCCTGTCGCTCTCCGAGGTCGAGCCGGACAAGGCACCCGAGGCGCTGGCTTTCAGCGCGCCCCTCCAGGGCGAAATCGGCGAAACGGATCCGACGGACGGCGACGATCGCAGCTATGACGCCTTCGCCTTCAGTGGCGTGGCGGGTCAGCGCGTGCAGGCGATCATGCGCTCGGGTGACTTCGACACCTATCTGCAGATCGGCCGCGCCGGAGCCGAGTTCGAGGCCCTGGCCTCGGATGACGACGGGCTGGGCGAGGGCACCGATTCCCGGCTCAGCTACACCCTGCCGGATGACGGGGACTATGTGCTGCGGGTGTCGCCGCTGGGGTCGGAGGGCGAGGGACTCTACGCCCTCGAACTGCTCGACCGGGGACCGCAGCCGCAGCCGGGCAGCGTGCTGGTCGGTGCGACGGCGCGGGGTATCCTGACCGAGACGGACGCCACCGCCGCGGACAACAGCTTCTTCGACGCCTATCGGGTGACGCTGAAGGCCGATGAGAAGCTGATGATCACCATGGTCTCCAATGAGGTCGACAGCTTCCTCGTCGTCGGTCGGGCGCAGGAGGGCGGGGCCTTCGAGATCCTGGGGTCGGATGACGACAGCCTGTCGGACACCCACGCCAAGCTGGAATGGACCGCCCCGACGGACGGCGTCTACGAGGTCCGGGCCGGAACCTTCCAGCAGGGTCAGACCGGGGCCTATGCCCTGAACGTCGAGAAGCAGCCCTAAGGGCCTCGCTCCGGGTCGGCCGCAGGCGTAGTGTGCCTGGGTGTCCGAAATCGTGAACCGCAAGGATCAGCACCTCGACGTCATCCTTGCGGGGAAGGCGACCCATGGGCTGGACAACGGCTTCGGCGATGTTCGCTTCGTGCATGAGGCCCTGCCGGATCTGGATCACGGCAAGATCGATCTGGGCATGGACTTCCTCGGGCGACGGCTGAAAGCGCCCCTGCTGATCAGTTCGATGACCGGCGGGCCGGCGCGGGCCGAGGCGATCAACGCCCGGCTGGCGGAGGCGGCGCAGCATCTGGGGATCGCCCTGGCCGTCGGGTCGCAACGCGCGGCGCTGGACGCGGACGGCGCGACGCCGGGGCTGGACATGGCCCTGCGGCTCAAGGCTCCCGACACGCCCATCCTGGCCAATATCGGGGCGGCCCAGCTGACGCGCGGCTTCGGCGTCGACGAGGCCCGGCGCGTGCTGGACATGATCGCCGCCGACGCCCTGATCGTGCACCTGAATCCGCTGCAGGAGGCCTGTCAGCCCGAGGGCGACCGCGACTGGTGGGGCGTGGGGGCCGCGCTGGAGGCGCTGGTCAAGGCGATCGACGCGCCGGTGGTGGTCAAGGAGACGGGGGCCGGCATCTCGGCGGCGACGGCCCGGCGCCTGTTCGCCATGGGAGTGGCGGCGGTCGACGTGGCCGGGGCCGGGGGGTCGAACTGGGCGACGGTCGAAGGTCAGCGGGCCGAGGCTGAGGGTGACAAGGTCCATGCCGCGGCCTTTGCCGACTGGGGCATCCCCACGGCGCGCGCGATCGCCGAGATCCGGGCGGTCTGTCCCACGGGCCTGATCATCGGCTCGGGCGGCATCCGCGACGGGGTCGAGGCGGCCAAGGCGATCCGGCTGGGGGCTGACATGGTCGGTCAGGCGGCGGGGGTTCTGGCCGCCGCGACGGTCTCTACCGAGGCGGTGGTCGCGCATTTCCAGACCGTGCTGCGCCAGATGCGCACCGTCTGTTTCTGCACCGGCTCGGCCAATCTGACCGCCCTGCGACGGGCACCGCTGCAGGGCTGACGCCGGTCGTCCGCGAGGGGCGGAAAGACACTGTTTCAGCCGAAAAATTGCAGCGCATTTTGCGGCGACGACCGAGGCAGGCCTTCGGCGGGGATCGGCAGGCCTGCGAGCGGGCCTGTCGGGAGATTTCAGCGTGTCAAAGACCGTGCCCGTAGGCGTCGGAGCATTGATGCACGCGGGTGCGTCGATTTCGGACGTGGGCGGGGCGCAGGCGCGAACCCGGCCGTCCCTGAGGGGTCGAAAAGGGAGGTTTCGGGGTTCAAGGTGGCGGGAAGATCGGGGGCGAGAGTGCACGATCGCTGAGAGGTTACGCCGACGGCAGCAGATCCGCTGCGAACACCCGGTACCGCCCCGCGCGGACGCCGTCGGTCGCTCTTGCGATGTCCGGCGCGAAATAGTGGTCGGAGCCGTAGGCGGCAGCCGCCTCGCGGACGATGGCCCAGACCGCTTCCAGATCGGGCGAGGAGGTCAGGGGGCGGTGGAATTCCATGCCCTGGGCGGCGGCCAGCAGTTCGATGCCGACCACGGCCGCCGTGTTCTCGGCCATGTCGAGCAGGCGGCGGGCACCATGGGTGGCCATGGAGACGTGGTCCTCCTGATTGGCCGAGGTCGGGACGGTGTCGATGCTGCACGGATGGGCCACCATCCGGTTCTCGGCGACGAGGGCGGCGGCGGTGACCTGGGCGATCATGAAGCCGGAGGTCAGGCCGCTCTCCTTGACGAGGAAGGCGGGCAGTTCGCTCATCTTCGGATCGACGAGGATGGAGGTCCGGCGCTCGGAGATATTGCCGATTTCGCACAGGGCCATGGCGATCATATCGGCAGCGAAAGCAACGGGTTCGGCATGGAAATTGCCGCCGGAAATAACGTCGCCTTCCTCGATGAAGACCAGCGGATTGTCGGTGACGGCGTTGGCCTCGCATTCCAAGGTGGCGGCGGCGTTGCGGAGCACGTCCAGCACCGCGCCCATGACCTGGGGCTGGCAGCGCAGGGAGTAGGGATCCTGCACCTTGTGGCAGCCCTCGCGGTGGCTGTCGCGGATGGCCGAGCCGGCCATCAGGGCGCGCAGGCGGGCGGCGACGGCGATCTGGCCGGGCTGGCCGCGCAGGGCATGAATGCGGGCGTCGAACGGGGCGTCGGAGCCCTTCAGCGCATCGACCGACAGGGCCCGGCCGCGATGCCGGCGGCGAAGGTCGCTTCCGCCGCGAACAGGCCGGCGAGGGCGAGGGCCGTTGAGCACTGGGTGCCGTTGAGAAGAGCGAGGCCCTCCTTGGGCCCCAGCACCAGGGGCTTGAGGCCGACGCGGGCGAGGGCATCCTCGGCGGACAGCGTCTCGCCATTATGGCGGGCCTCGCCGACGCCGATCAGGACGCAGGACATGTGGGCGAGCGGGGCGAGGTCGCCCGAGGCACCGACCGAGCCCTTGGACGGGATGCAGGGCAGGACGTCGGCGTTGACCAGGGCGATCAGGGCTTCGAGCGTCCCGCGGCGGATGCCGGAGGCGCCCTTGGACAGGCTGGCGATCTTCAGCACCATCAGCAGGCGGGTGACATTGTCGGGCAGGAGGGCACCGACGCCGCAGGCATGGCTGAGGACGAGGTTCTTCTGCAGGGTCTCGAGATCCTCCGTGGCGATGGAGGTGTTGGCCAGCAGGCCGAAGCCGGTGTTGACGCCGTAGACGGTGCGCCCCTCGGCCACGATGGCGGCGACCACGGCCGCGCCGCGCTCGACGGCGGTCCAGGCGGCGGGCGCGAGGGTGACGGTGCAGGGCGCGTCGAGGACGGCGCGCAGCCGGGCGAGGGTGAGGGGGGCAGTTCCGATGGTGAGGGTGGTCATGGCTTAGGCTCCCATCGAGGGCAGGTTCAGGCCGTGTTCGCGGGCGGCCTCCTTCGCGATCTCATAGCCCGCATCGGCGTGGCGCATGACGCCGGTCGCCGGGTCGTTCCAGAGGACGCGCTCGAGCCGCTTCGCGGCCTCGGGAGTGCCGTCGGCGACGATGACCACGCCGGAGTGCTGGCTGTAGCCCATGCCGACGCCGCCACCGTGGTGGAGGGAGACCCAGCTGGCGCCCGAGGCGGTGTTCAGCAGGGCGTTCAGCAGGGGCCAGTCGGAGACGGCGTCAGAGCCGTCCATCATGGCCTCCGTCTCGCGGTTGGGGCTGGCGACCGAGCCGGAGTCGAGATGGTCGCGGCCGATGACGATCGGGCCGCTGAGTTCGCCCGAGGCGACCATGTCGTTGAACATCAGGCCGGCGCGGTGTCGGTCGCCGAGGCCGATCCAGCAGATGCGGGCGGGCAGGCCCTGGAAGGCGATCCGCTCACCCGCCATGTCGAGCCAGCGATGCAGGCCGGCGTTGTCCGGGAACAGCTTTTTCATCGCCGCATCGGTCTTGCGGATATCGTCCGGATCGCCGGTCAGGGCGGCCCAGCGGAAGGGGCCGATGCCGCGGCAGAACAGGGGGCGGATATAGGCGGGCACGAAGCCGGGGAAGTCGAAGGCGTTCTTCACGCCCGCGTCGAAGGCCACCTGGCGGATGTTGTTGCCATAGTCGGTGACGGGGATGCCCATGGCCTGGAAATCCAGCATGGCCTGGACGTGATCAACGATTGATTTCGTGGCTGCTGTGGTCACGGCGGCGGGATCGGAGACGCGCTTGTCCTCCCATTCGGCGACGGTCCAGCCGGCCGGCAGATAGCCATTGACCAGATCGTGGGCGCTGGTCTGGTCGGTCACCAGATCCGGGCGAACAGCGCGCTTCACCATCTCAGGCAATACATCAGCAGCATTGGCCAATAGCCCGACAGATATCGGTTTATTGCTCTTCGCGGCCTGTTCGATCAGGTTCAGGGCCTCGTCCAGGCTCTCGGCCATGACGTCGAGATAGCGGGTCCGGAGACGCATCTCGATGCGGCTGCGCTGACATTCGATGGCGAGGCAGGAGGCGCCGGCCATGGTGGCGGCCAGGGGCTGGGCCCCGCCCATACCGCCGAGCCCGGCGGTCAGGATCCATTTTCCGGCCGTCTCTCCGCCCCAGTGCTGGCGGGCGGCCTCCATGAAGGTCTCATAGGTGCCCTGAACGATGCCCTGGGTGCCGATGTAGATCCACGAGCCGGCCGTCATCTGGCCGTACATCATGAGGCCCTTGCGATCGAGTTCGCTGAAATGCTCCCAGGTCGCCCATTTGGGCACCAGGTTGGAGTTGGCGATCAGGACCCGCGGGGCGTCGGCGTGGGTGCGGAAGACGCCGACCGGCTTGCCGGACTGGACCAGCAGGGTCTGGTCGGCCTCGAGGTTGCGCAGCGCGGTCACGATGCGGTCGAACGACGGCCAGTCGCGCGCGGCCTTGCCGATGCCGCCGTAGACCACGAGGTCCTCGGGCCGCTCGGCCACCTCGGGATCGAGGTTGTTCATCAGCATGCGCAGGGCGGCCTCGGCGGCCCAGGTCTTCGCCGTCATCTCCGTGCCGCGCGGGCTGCGGATGACGCGGGTGTTCGGGGCGCTGCTCATGATGACCTCCCTGTCGATTGGCTCATCATTATGTCTAGACATATTGGAAGGCAAGCCGGATAGTCGGCGCATGGACACGACGGTCATCCACCGGCGCATCGAGGGCGATATCGAGCGGCGCATCCTGTCGGGAGAGTGGCGTCCCGGCCATCGCCTGCCGACCGAAAGCGATCTGGTGACGGAATACGGCTGCGCCCGGATGACCGTGTCCAAGGCGATGGCGTCCCTTGCGGCGCGAGGTCTGGTGACGCGCCGCCGGCGGGCCGGGACCCTGGTCGCCCATCCGCCGCTGCATTCGGCGGCGCTGGTGTCCATTCCCGACATCCAGACCGAGGTTGAGGGCCGGGGTCTGACCTATGGCCATCGGCTGCTTTCGCGAAGCACGCGGCCGGCGGATGAGGCCGAGGGCTGGCTGGCCGACGGCGGACGGGTGATCGAGCTCGAGACCCTGCATCTCGCCGACGGCGCGCCGTTCGTGCACGAGCGGCGGGTGATTTCCCTGTCGGCCGCGCCAGAGGCCGAAACCGCCGACTTCAGCGCACAGGCGGCCGGCAGCTGGCTCCTGGCGCATATGCCCTGGACCGAGGCCGAGCATCGCATTTCCGCCACCGGCGCGGCCGGTGCCGTCGCCGGGCATCTGCTGTTGCCTCCGGGCGCGCCGTGCCTGAGGCTGGAACGCAGGACCTGGCGAGATGGGCTCGGCGTGACCTGGGCCTTTCAGACCTTCCCCGGCGACGCCTACGATCTGGTCGCCCGATTCCAGCCGACGAAAGCCTGACGCATGAGCCAGACCTCCGAAGCCCTGTCCTGGCAGTCCATTGCCGACCTTGTCGGACGGCACCCCGACGCGGACGTCGCCCTGATCGGCGCGGGGCTCAACGAGCGGTCGTTGACGCCGGGGCGGTGTGACCTGGGACCGAAGGCATTCCGGGCCGTGCTGCCGCGGTTCTCGACCTATGATGTCGAGACGGGCCGGACGCTGGAGGCGAAGGTTCATGACGCGGGCGACCTGCCGCTGAAGGCGGTCACGCCGGCCGATGCGTTCGGGCCGGTGCGCGATGCGACGGCGGCGCAGGTCCAGCGCGGGCTGACCGTGCTGATCGGGGGCAACAATGCGATCACGCGGCCGGGTGTGCACGGTCTCGGGCTGGCGCGGGCGGGCCTGCTGACGCTGGATGCGCATTTCGACCTGCGGGACACCGACCAGGGCCTGACCAACGGCAATCCGGTGCAGGCGCTGCTGGAAGACGGGCTGGCCGGCGAGCGGATCAGCCAGATCGGCCTGGCGCCGTTCGCCAATACGAAGCGGGCGCACGACAAGGCGAAGGCGGCGGGGATATCGGTGCGGACGGCGCGGGCCTGTCGCGAGCGGGGCATGGCCGTGGTCGTGGCCGAGGAGCTGGAGCGGCTGTCGGGGCGCTGCGAGGTCATCTACGTCGACTTCGACATCGATGTGATCGATCGCAGCCAGTGGCCGGCCTCGCCGGGCGCAAGGCCGGGCGGGGTGTCGGTGCAGGACTTCTTCGACGCGACGCGGGTGATCGGGGCGCATCCCAAGGTGCGGGCGGTGGACCTGACCGAATACGATCCGTCGCTGGAGATCGGCGACCTCGGCTCACTGACGGCGGGGCGGTGGTTCTGCGAACTGCTGGCGGGGTTTGAGACGCGATGATCCGCGCGGACCGGCTCATCACGGACTGCCGTCTGGCCACGATGGCTGAAGGCGGCGCGGCCTATGGCGCGATCGAGGACGGGGCGCTGCTGGTCCGGGCCGGGCGGATCGTCTGGGCCGGGGCGCGGGCCGATCTGCCGGCGCATGAGGCGGCGGAGACGGACCGGCTGGACGGGCGCTGGGTCACGCCGGGGCTGGTGGATTGTCACACGCATCTGGTGTTCGGCGGCGACCGGTCGGGCGAGTTCGAACAGCGGCTGGGCGGGGCGACATACGAGGAGATCGCGCGGGCCGGGGGCGGGATCGTCTCCTCCGTGGCGGCGACACGGGCGGCCTCGGAGGACCAGCTTTATGCGAGCGCGCTGGGGCGGCTGGCCGGGCTGAAGGCGACGGGGGTCACGACGGTCGAGATCAAATCGGGCTACGGGCTGGATCACGACAGCGAGCTGCAGATGCTGCGCGTGGCGCGGCGGATCGGGCGCGAGGCCGGGGTGCGGGTGCGCACGAGCTATCTGGGTCTGCACGCCGTGCCGCCGGAGTGGAAGACGGACCGGGCGCGCTATGTCGATCTGGCGGTGGACGACATCCTGCCGGCGGCCCACGCCGAGGGACTGGTCGATGCGGTCGACGCCTATTGCGAGCCGATTGCCTTCTCGACCGAAGAGGTGGCACGGCTGTTCGACAGGGCGCGGGCCCTGGGTCTGCCGGTGAAGCTGCATGCGGACCAGCTGTCGGACGGCGGCGGGGCGGCGCTGGCCGCGAAATACGGAGCCCTGTCGGCGGACCACATCGAGCACACGGGCGAGGCGGGGGTGCGGGCCATGGCCGAGGCCGGCGTCGTCGCGGTGCTGTTGCCCGGCGCGTATCTGATGCTGCGCGAGACGACGCCGCCGCCGATCGCGCTGCTGCGGCGGCACGGCGTCGCCATGGCGGTGGCGACGGACTGCAATCCGGGGACGTCGCCGCTCGCCTCGATGACGGCGGCGATCAATCTGGCCTGCGTGCAGTTCCGGCTGACGCCCGAGGAGGCGCTGGCGGGGGCGACACGGATCGCGGCGCGGGCGCTGGGGCTCGAGGGCGAGATCGGCACGCTGGAAGCGGGCAAGGCCGCCGATCTGGCGGTCTGGGACATCGAACGGCCGGCGGAGCTGGCCTACTGGCTGGGCAAGCCGCTGCTGGCGCAGCGGATGGTGGGCGGGGCCTGGGACGGCTGATCAGGCCCGAATCGCGAGACACTGGCTGCGGAGATCGTCGCCATGCGCAGCCGCCCGGACCGGACTGAAAGCCTGCTGACCGCCCTGCTGGTGGTGGTCACCGCGCTGATGGCGGTGGCGACGCTGGCGAGCGTCGGCCTGTTCCGTCCCTGAGGTTCAGTCGCGCCAGGTGGTCAGCGCCGCCACGTCCGGACGGGGGCGTTCGAGCGGCGGCTCGGCAAGGGTCCCGATGTGGATGAAGCCCGCCACCCGCTCGCCCGCGCGGACGTCGTACAGCGCCAGCGCGGCCGGGTCGTAGCTGTACCAGTCAGTGATCCAGCTGGCGGCGTAGCCCAGGGCATTGGCGGCGTGTTCGAGGTTCATGCAGACGGCACCGGCCGAGAGCTGCTGCTCCCATTCGGGCACCTTGTGGCCGGCGATCGGGACGGAGAGCACCAGAATGGTCAGGGGCGGGGCGGTCAGCTTCGACAGCACCTTGGCCGCCTTGCCGGGGTCGAGCTGATGCGCGGCGAGCGGCGCGAGGGCGCGGGCGAGGTCGGCGCGGCTCTCCGGGCCCATGACCACGAACCGCCAGGGGAAGAGCTTGCCATGGTCGGGCGTGCGGGCGCCGAGCTGCAGGATACGTTCGATCTCGGCCGGCGACGGGCCGGGCGCTGTCAGCGACTGGGCCGGGGCCGAGCGGCGCCGCGCGAGGCGGTCCTGCATCTCGGCGGACGGGACGGGCGGGGGGAGGGTCGCTCCCAGATCGGCGTCGGTCATGGCCCTGACCTAGTCGCGGGCGGCCTCCGGCGCCATACCCACGGCTATGAGCGACTCCCACAAGACCTTTGACGACGACCGCCCGCGGCCCGCGTGGGACGACGGCAGCGACCGGCCGCCTCCGTGGCGGGACGCCGGCTCGGCGGTGACGTTCGAGAACCCGTGGCTGCGAATGACCCGGCATGATGCGACGGCGCCGACGGGGGTGAAGGCCGACTATGTGGTCATGCGGCCGCGCAATCTGTCGGTCGGGGTGCTGCCTGTCCACGCGGACGGCACCGTGACGCTGGTGGGGCAGCAGCGGTTCGCCCTGATGAACTGGTCGTGGGAGATGCCCGAGGGCGGGGCCCCGTTCGACGAGGAACCGATCGAGGGCGCGCGTCGCGAACTGATGGAGGAGGCGGGGCTGGAGGCCGCGCACTGGGCACCGGCCTACAAGGCGGAGATGAGCAACTCCGTCACCGACGAGCGGGCCATGGCCTGGATCGCCTGGGGCCTGACGCCCGTGCCGGTCGCGCCGGACCCGACCGAGATCATCCGGGTGATCCGCGTGCCGTTCGGCGACCTGCTGCGCGAGATCGGAACCGGGGCGATCCGGGACATGTTCACGCTGGCGACGGCACTGCGGGCCTACCATATGGCACGGGAAGGCGAACTGCCGCCCGAACTGGCGAAGGCCATGCTGGCGAGCGTATGATGACGCTGGAGGACAGACCGATGCCCAGGCTCGAAATCGTTGCGCAGCGGCCGGACTGCTGGTCCGATCTGCGCGCCTCCGCTGAAGCGGCGACGCGGGATGAGCCGCATCTGGCGTCCCAGATGAGCGCCGTCATCCTGGCGCACAACGACCTCGCCAGCGCCCTGAGTTTCCAGATCGGACGCAAGCTGGGCGACAGCGAGCTGGGGCCGATGTCGGTGCGCGAAGTGTGCCGCGACGCCTTCGCCGCCGATCCATCGATCGTCTCGTCAGCAGAGGCCGACCTGCAGGCCGTGGCCGAGCGGGATCCGGCGATCAAGACGCTGTTGCAGCCGTTCCTCTACTTCAAGGGCTTCCAGGCGCTGCAGGCCTGGCGGGTGTCGCACTGGCTGTGGACCCAGGGCCGCGAGACCCTGGCCTTTCATTTCCAGAGCCGGATTTCCGAACTGTTCCAGGTCGATATCCATCCGGCGGCGAAGCTGGGGTCGGGCCTGTTCCTCGACCACGGCACCGGCATCGTCATCGGCGAGACCGCGGTGGTCGGCGACGAGGTGTCGATGCTGCATGCCGTGACCCTGGGCGGCACCGGTGCTGATCGGGGCGACCGGCATCCGAAGATCGGCAAGGGCGTCCTGCTGGGGGCCGGAGCCAAGGTGCTGGGCAACATCACGGTCGGCGATTACGCCAAGGTCGCGTCGGGTTCGGTGGTGCTGAAGCCGGTGCCGGCGCACTGCACGGTGGCCGGGGTGCCGGCGCGGCTGGTCAACTGCCCGACGGATGTGACGCCGGCGCGCACGATGGACCATACGCTGGCCGACATCGTCTACGACTTCGTCATTTGAGGGTTTCCCGCAGGCGGGGGTTTCTCTAGGGTCCGCGCCTTCACGAAAGACCTGAGGCCAAGCATGAACACCGCCGACATGAAGCGCGTCGAGACGCACCTGAAGCGCACTTTCAATACCGGCGGCATCATCCTGAAGCCGCGCGGCAAGCCCAATGACTCCTGCGAGGTCTATGTCGGCGATGAGTTCATCGGCGTCGTCTTCGAGGACGAGGACGAGGCCGGCAGCTTCATGTTCGAGATGGCCATCCTGGCGGAAGACCTGCCGCAGGACTGATCGCTCCCGGCGAAAGTCGCGCACGAAAAAGCGCCGGTGGAGCGATCCACCGGCGCTTCGTCGTTTCAGGTCGTGACGGTCAGCTCTTGCCGAAGATGAACCGGCTGATCGCCGCGAAGAAGCCCTTGCTCTCGGCGGGCTTGGCAGCGGCCGGAGCCGGCGCGGGGGCCGGGGCGGCAGCGGGAGCCGCCGGCTTCAGAGCCGGTGCGGGCGCAGCGGCGGCGGGCTTGGGCGCAGCGACCGGTTTGGCGGCGGGCTTCGCAGCGGCCTTCGGCGCAGCCTTGGCGGCGGGCTTCTTCACGGCCGGCTTGGCGGCGGGTTTGGCAGCAGCCTTCGGAGCAGCGGGCTTGGCGGCCGGCTTGGCAGCGGGCTTCGCGGCGGCCTTGGGCGCGGCTTTCGCGGCCGGCTTGGCGGCCGGTTTGGCGGCGGGTTTCGCAGCCGGCTTCGGCGCAGCCTTGACCGCGGCGGGCTTGGCAGCGGCCTTCGGAGCGGCCGGCTTTGCAGCAGGTTTTGCAGCCGGTTTCGGCGCAGCGCTCGACTTTGTCGCCGGTTTCGGCTTGGAAGCGGCGGGCGCCGCCTTCGGTTTGGCAGCCGCCTTAGGCTTGGATGGTGCTTTAGCCATGAATTCCCCGACCCCTCGGTTCAGTTGGTTGATGCTGGCGCAGGAGAGCGCACCAGCGTGCGTCTCGATTCGCAATGATAGCGGTGTTTGAGAAATGTCCGAGTCCGCAGTTCAAATAATCGCGAGGGGCCCGCGCGCCGTCGCCGAAGCCGCCGCCGTGTCGCTGGATTCCGATCCGCTGCTGGAAGGCGCGACCTATTCCATTCTCGAGGAAGACGAGGACAAGGGGATCTGGCGCATCGACGCCTTCCCCAATGACGCCGACGATGCGCGCGGGATTGAGGCGCGGCTGAAGGCGCATGACGGCCTGACCGTGAAGGTGGAGAAACTGGCCGACGCCGACTGGCTGGCCATGTCGCTGTCGGGCCTGCCGCCGGTGCGGGCCGGACGGTTCTTCGTCTATGGCGCCCATGACGAGGGGATCGTTCCGAACAATACCGTCAATCTGAAGATCGACGCCGGCGCGGCCTTCGGCACCGGCCACCACGGCACCACGGTCGGCTGCCTGATCGCCTTCGACGAACTGCTCAAGAAGGAGCGGTTCGAACGCGTGCTCGACGTCGGCTGCGGCACGGGCGTGCTGGCCATCGCCGCGGCCAAGACCGGATCGAAGGTCGCCGTCGGCACCGACATCGATCAGCCTTCGGTGCGGATCGCCAACGAGAACGCCAAGCTCAACATGGCCGATGCGCGCTTCGTCCATGCCTTCGGCCTGAACGACCGCAAGGTCCGCCAGCACGGCCCCTATGATCTGGTCTTCGCCAACATCCTGGCCCCGCCGCTGGTCTCGCTGTCGCAGGACATCAAGAATGCGCTGAGCCTCGGCGGCGTCGCCATCCTGTCCGGCCTGTTGCGGACGCAGGAGCGGCGGGTCTCGGCGGCCTATCTCTCGCGCGGCTTCGTGCTCGAGCGCCGCATCCATCGCGACGCCTGGAGCGCGCTGGTGCTGAGGCGGGTGGGCTAACGGCGGAACGGGCGTCCTTCGCAACCGTTGCGGCAGTCCAATGGAGGACTGCCCGTGACCCAGTACGACCCGAATACCGATCCGACCCGCGTCCCGCCGCCGGTCTATACCGAGACCGTCGAAACCGTCGTCGTGCGCGAGTCCAATACGGGCTGGTGGATCGCGGGCATTCTGGGCGGGGTGGTCCTGATTGCCGTGCTGTGGATCCTGTTCGCGCGCGGCCCTGACACGCAGACCGATCAGGCTCTGATCGAGGCGCAGTTGGACGCCGCCGCCGCCCAGGCCCAGGCGGACTCCGCCCTGATCCAGGGCCAGGTTGCCGGTGCCCAGGCCAGCGTCGACATCGCCCGCGCCGATGCCGCCCGCTCCCAGGCCGACGCCATTCGCGCCGCCAGTGAGGCGCGCGCGGCTGAAGCCCGGGCTTCGACGCCGATGGTGATCGAGCGGGAAGTCCAGGTTCCGGCAACGAGCGGCGGTGTGGCCGTGGTCACGCCGACGGCGCCGCAGGGGTAGTCATCGGAGCCCTTCTCCCCTCAAGGGGAGAAGGAAGCATCTCCACACGATGGGGACGCCGGTGCTATGCCTCGCCCATGCGCCAGTCCTTCGATGAAACCACCGATCCGTCCTTCGGGGCCAAACACCTCCCCCGCGTCCGCGCGAAGATGGCGGAGCAGGGGCTCGACGGCCTGCTGGTGCCGCACGAGGACGAGCACCAGAACGAATATCTGCCGGCCGCCAACGACCGGCTGGCCTGGCTGAGCGGCTTCACCGGGTCGGCGGGTGCGGGCGTGGTGATGAAGGACCGGGCGGCGGTGTTCGCCGACGGCCGCTACACCGTTCAGGTTCGGGCCCAGGTGGATGCGGCGCAGTTCGAGATTCTCGACCTCGTGGAAGGCGGCGTGCCGGCGTATCTGGAGCGTGCGCCGAAGGGTTCGGTGATCGGCTATGACCCGCGCCTGCACAGCCCCGATGCGCTCGCGACCTTGAAGCGCGCGGCGGCGAAGGCCGGGGCTGAACTCAAGCCGGTCGCGCCCAACCCGCTCGATCTCGCCTGGGCCGAGGAACGGCCCGAGCAGCCGACCGCCCCCGTGGTGCCGCACGAGGACCACTACAGCGGCGAGAGCAGCGCCTCCAAGCGCGCCCGCATCGGCGCGGCGGTGGCCAAGGCCGGGGCCGAGGCGGCGGTGCTGACCGCGCCGGCGTCGCTGGCCTGGCTGTTCAACATCCGCGGCGGCGACGTGATCCGCACGCCCCTGCCGCTGGGACAGGCGGTGGTGAAGGCAGACGGCACGGCGCAGCTGTTCCTCGATCCGCGCAAGGTGACCAATGAGTTGCCCGGCTGGCTGGGCGATGCGGTGACGCTGGAGGCTCCGGCTGCGCTGGACGCCGCGCTCGACGCCCTGTCGGGTCAGAAGGTGCTGGTCGATCCGGGCCAGTCGCCGGCCTGGTATTTCGACCGGCTGGAGGCGACGGGCGCGACGGTGGTGCGCGGGATGGACCCCTGCACCCTGCCGCGGGCCTGCAAGAACCCGGTCGAGATCGAAGGGACGCGTCAGGCGCATATCCGCGACGGGGCGGCCCTGACCCGCTTCCTGCACTGGGTCGATACGGTGGGGCAGGCGACCCTGCCCGACGAACGCCAGATCGCCGAGGCGCTGGAGGGATTCCGCGAGGCGACGGGTGCGTTGAAGGACCTGAGCTTCGACACCATCGCGGGCTGCGGGCCGAACGGTGCCCTGCCGCACTACAAGCCGCTGACACGGACGATCCGCCGGATGGAGAAGGGCAGTCTGCTGCTCGTCGACGGCGGCGGCCAGTATCTGGACGGGACCACAGACGTGACCCGGACCATGGCCGTGGGCGAACCGACGGCGGACCAGCGGCGGATGTTCACCCTCGTGCTCAAGGGCCATATCGCCATGGCCGTGGTGAGCTTCCCGGTGGGCACCACGGGGTCCCAACTGGATGCCATGGCGCGCCTGCCGCTGTGGATGGCGGGCCACGACTATGACCACGGCACGGGTCACGGCGTCGGCAGCTATCTGGGGGTCCACGAAGGCCCGCAGCGGATCGCCAAGGCCCCCAACACCCAGCCGCTGCTGACCGGCATGATCCTGTCCAACGAGCCCGGCTATTACCGCGAGGGCCACTGGGGCATCCGTATCGAGACGCTGCAGGTGGTGACCCCGCCGACGGCGATCCCGGGCGGCGAACGGCCCATGCACGGGTTCGAGCAGCTGACCCTGGCACCGCTGGATCGCAAGCTGATCGACGTCGACCTGTTGACGACGGACGAGCGGGCCTATGTCGATGCCTATCACGCCGAGGTGCTGGCCAAGGTCGGGCCGCTGCTGGACGGGGACGTGCTGGACTGGCTGAAGATCCAGGCCGCGCCCTTGAAATAAGGCCGAACGGCGCCCATCTCGGGTGCGCCGGCGGAGGCTCCGCCGGCCCCCCATATTTCAAGGAGAGCGGTCATGAAGACGCGCAAACTCGGCCGCAGCGGTCCTGAGGTTTCGGCCATCGGCCTCGGCTGCATGGGCATGGCGTCCTTCTATGGACAGCCGTCGATCGAGGCCGAGGCGACGGCAGTGATTCACCGCGCGCTCGATCTCGGTGTCACCTTCCTCGACACGGCCGAGATGTACGGCCCGCATACCAACGAAATCCAGATCGGCAAGGCGCTGGCGGATCGTCGGGACAAGGCGTTTGTCGCGACCAAATTCGGCATCGGCTACAATGCCGACCGCACCGCCCTGGCCGTGGACGGCTCGCCGGCCAATGTGCGGCGGGCCATCGAGGGCAGCCTGCAGCGGCTGGGGATGGACTACGTCGATCTCTATTATCTGCACCGGGTCGATGCGAACACGCCGATCGAGGAGACGGTCGGGGCGATGGGCGAGCTCGTGAAGGAGGGCAAGGTGCGCTTCCTTGGCCTGTCCGAGGCCTCGCCGGCGACCCTGCGCCGGGGACATGCCGAACATCCGATCACCGCGCTGCAGACCGAATACTCCCTGTGGAGCCGCGAGCCCGAGGACGAGCTGTTCGCGACCTGCGACGAACTCGGCATCGGCTTTGTGCCCTACAGCCCGCTGGGGCGGGGCTTCCTGTCGGGCGACATCAAGTCGGTCGAGGACCTCGCGGCCGACGACTTCCGCCGCACCAACCCGCGCTTCCTCGGCGAGAATTTCCAGAAGAACATCGACCTCGTCCACGCCGTCGCGGCCATCGCGGCGGACAAGGGCGTGAGCGCGGCGCAGCTGGCGCTGGCCTGGGTGCTGGCGCAGGGCGAGACCCTGGTTCCGATCCCCGGCACGCGCCGCATCCGGACGCTGGAGGAGAACGCCGCGGCGGCCGATCTGGTGCTGACGGCCGACGATCTGGCGCAGATCGAGGCGGTGTTCCCGAAGGGCGCGGCCTCGGGCCACCGCTATGCCGAGGCGGCGCGGGCGGCGTTGAACCGCTAGGCTGCTGAGGGCGGGGGTTGGGCGCTTAGGCTGCCGTGCGTGGCTCCGGCCATGCCGGCCAGTCCCAGATACTCCGCCCCCGACAGGCCGTGGATGATGACGGAGCGGGTGACCCGGCGCGCGTTCCCGACGGTGCTCTCGGCCCAGGCGGAGAACTCACCCCGGTCGACCGGATGCGCGCCTGCCTCGAAGGCGATGCCCTGGAGCCGGACCCCGCGCAGATCTTCGGGTGTCCGGCCGGGCGGGTCCCGCAGCTTTCCGACCACGATCCTGCAGAAGGGCTTGATCATGACGATGACGGCAGCGAGGGCGCTTCCGGGCACGCCCTCGATATCGGTGATTTCACACACCAGGCCCTTTTCGACCCCCTGCGTCGCTTCCTTGAACCGGGCGATCAGCGGGCCGCGGCCGCGCTGGCTGGCGAGGGTTGTGTAGGAGACCGGAAGAAAGAGGGTCGGCTGCCTCGTATTGCCCTGTTCGGACTTCAGGCGGCTGATCCCGCGGGCAATAGTGGCGAGGTCGACCTTTTCGATGTCGACGGTCGGCAGGTTCCGCAACTCCTGCGCGGTGAGTTCCAGCTCCTCCGGCATAAGGAGGACGCGCCGCGCGATCCGGTAGCCGATCTGGGCGAAGGTCTTGAGCTCGAACACGGGTTCGAGGCGGCACGAGACGCGAAGCGTCCGGCCGTCTGCGGAGACGAAGGGGTTCCCCGGTGTCGGCTCGCTTTCGTCCCCATCCGGCAGGACCGGGCGCGGTTCGGTGCGGGCGGCCACGGTCGCATAGGCCGGGTCGATTTCCGCCGCGAAGATCCGGCCCCCGCTGAGGCTGGTGACCTCCAGAACATCGGCCGCTTCGGGCGCCGCCCCGCCGAGAAAATGAGTCAGCAGTTCGCGCAGATAAAGCAGACAGGACACCTGTGCGCTGAACTTGCCCTGGGTGGGCTGCACGACGAGATAGTCTGTCGGCGACACCCGCTGGAAATAGCCCCCGCCTTCCAGATGGCGCGTCAGGGTGCGTTCGACGTGGTGGTAGATCTGTTCCCGGCGGCCTTCCCACCGGTCGCCCAGCCGCTCGGCGATGGCGTCCAGACCGATCAGATTGATCCGGCCTTCTTCAAGCATGCCCGACGACTGAAAACGCTCAAGTGTCGGGCCGAGTTCATGGGTGAAGAAGCGCTCGACGCTCGGGCGGGCCTCCAGCCCGTCGGCGACAAGGGTACTGGCCATGAGGCCATTGAGCAGGGTTCGGATTATTTATTGGTGAAGGGATACGGCCACGCTTTCAGGTGATCAGTGCCAGCCATTCGTCCTCGGTCAGGACCGTGACGCCGTGCTTGAGGGCGTCGGCCATCTTGGAGCCCGCGCCGGGGCCGGCGACCAGATAGTCGGTCTTCTTTGACACCGAGCCGGACACCTTGGCACCGAGGGATTCGGCGCGGGCCTTGGCCTCGTCGCGGGTGAAGCGTTCGAGGGCACCGGTGAAGACCACAGTCTTGCCGGCGACCGGGGTGTCGGACTTCGGCTTCTCGGCGTCCTCGATCCGGGTCATCTCGGCGACGAGGGCGTCGACCATGGCGCGGTTGTGGGTCTCGCGGAAGAACAGGGCCAGCGCCCGGGCGGCGACCGGGCCAACGCCGGAGACGCCGGCGATCTGGCCGAGGCCTTCTGAGGGGCCTTCGTTGCGCGCCACGGCCGCCAGACGGACCAGTCCTGCCCAGTCGTCGGCGAGGGTCGCGAGGCCGCGGCGGGCGGGGGCGGCAAGGCCGGGGAAGGCGAGGGCGATCTTCTGGTCGATGGGGGCCTCGGGCCAGGGGTCGGCGGCGGGCGGCGTCGCTTCGGCGAGGGCGGCGACCACGCGGGGCGAGACGGCGTGGGTCTCGTTCAGCCGCATCCAGTCCTCGCTCGGAATGCCGTCGGCGGCGGCGAGGCAGGCGGCCTCGAAGACCGGCCAGGTCTCGAAGGCACGGGCGAGGACGATGGAGGTCTGTTCGCCGATGTCGCGCACGCCGAGACCGTAGATGAAGCGGTCCAGGGCGATGGTGCGGCGGGCGTCGATGCCGGCGACGAGGTTGCCCACGCTGGTCTCGCCATAGCCGTCCTCGGCGCGCAGGGCGTCGAGCTTTTCGGCGTCGCGGGCGAGGCGGAAGATGTCGGCGGGCTGGCTGATCCAGCCGCGTTCATGGAAGGCGATCAACTGCTTCTCGCCGAGCCCCTCGATGTCGAAGGCGCGGCGGCTGCAGAAATGCTTGAGGTGTTCGATGCGCTGGAAGGGGCAGGCCAGTTCGCCGGTGCAGCGGCGGACGACGCTCTCGACGCCCGAGGCGTTGGTCTCCTTCACCAGCGCCGTCTTCAGCGGACAGATGCAGGTGTGGGGGAAGGCCCAGGGCTCGCCGCGCCCGGGGCGGTCGGGATCGACGACGCCGAGGATCTGCGGAATGACGTCACCCGCCCGCTGCAGGGTCACCGTGTCGCCGAGGCGGACGTCGAGGCGGGCGATCTCGTCGGCGTTGTGGAGGGTGGCGTTGCGCACGACCACGCCGCCGACGGTGACCGGATGCAGGCGCGCGACGGGTGTGTGCGAGCCGGTGCGGCCGACCTGGATGTCGATCTCTTCCAGCACGGTCGTGGCCTGCTGGGCCGGGAATTTGTGGGCGATGGCCCAGCGCGGGGTGCGGGCGACGAAGCCGAGGCGCGACTGCCAGTCCAGCCGGTCGACCTTGTAGACCACGCCGTCGATGTCATAGCCGAGGCCGGCGCGGTCGCGTTCGAGCCCGGCATAGAGGCCCTGGAGGCCGGTGGCGTCCTCGACCTTTTGCGAGCGGGCATTGACCTGAAAACCCCAGTCTTCCAGCGCCTTCAGGGCTTCGGCTTGCGTATCGGCGAAAGCGGTTGAGGTCTCGCCCCAGGCGTAGGCGAAGAAGCGCAGGGGCCGCTTCGCCGTGATCGCGGGGTCCTTCTGGCGCAGGGAGCCGGCGGCGAAATTGCGGGGGTTGGCGTAGGTACGCTGGCCGTCCGCCTCGGCAGCGGCGTTGAAGGCGTCGAAGGCGTCGTTGGGGGCGTAGACCTCGCCGCGCACCTCGATGACGTCGGGCCAGCCCGCGCCGCACAGGGTCTGGGGGATGTCGGCGATGGTGCGGAGGTTGGCGGTCACGTCCTCGCCCGTCCGGCCGTCGCCGCGGGTGGCACCGCGCACGAGCTGGCCCTTCTCGTAGCGCAGGCTGGCGGAAAGACCGTCGATCTTGGGTTCGCCGACAAAGGCCACGACCTCATCGACGGGCAGCTTCAGAAAGCGACGGATGCGGGCGACGAAGTCGGTCACCTCTTCGGCGGAAAAGGCGTTGTCGAGCGACAACATCGGCACGCCGTGGCGCACCGGGGCGAACTGGCTGGAGGCGGCGGCACCGACGACCTGCGACGGCGAGGCGGCACTGGTCAGGTCGGGGAACAGGTCCTCGATCTCGAGTGCCCTGCGTTTCAGGGCGTCGTAGTCGGCGTCGCTGATCTCCGGGGCGTCCTGCCCGTGATAGAGGGCGTCGTGCCGGGCCAATTCGGCGGTCAGCCGGTCGAGTTCCTCGCCCGCGGCGGACTCTGACAGCTGATCGACGGAGGTGTCAGACATGAAGGGCTCGCCGGAGGGAATCTGGAGGTCGTTCTAGCATCGCCCGGCGCGGTTTCGAGGCCCGCCGTCTGATTGCGGCCACAGAATCCCGCATGACAGGGAGTTAAACTGACACCGCCCCGGCGCTCCGCTAGCCTCCGGCGGTCCCAAGGAGTCTCCATGCGTCACGCCCGTCTTCTCGCCCTGTCCACCGCGCTCGGTGGGGCCCTGCTGCTTTCG